>Ga0233425_10007031_pt1 | contig 16083 bp, 16 predicted proteins | sample Watercolumn_Towu_2_FD_181712 | JGI IMG/M metagenome (GOLD analysis project Ga0233425, IMG submission 181712) | Freshwater microbial communities from Lake Towuti, South Sulawesi, Indonesia - Watercolumn_Towuti2014_140_MG | ecosystem: Environmental > Aquatic > Freshwater > Lake | place...
TTATGATTTACCACCATATCGCCAGTCCCCATTGCCTTTTCAATTTTTCTAACCGCGCCAACTAACTGACGAAAACCGGCAGGTTCGATTGATGCTGCCTGGTCGGAACCATACATGGCTCGATCCAGTGTTATGTGCCGTTCCAGCGACGATATACCGAGAGCTGCGGCCGCATACGAGACAGCCAAGCCAACCTCGTGACCACTGTAGCCCACATTGCATTTGTAACGGTCTCGAAGCGTCTTGATACAATTCAGGTTTGCATCCTCATCCTCCATAGGATATGTCGATACGCAATGCATAAGTTCAAATGGACAAGCGGCCTTCTTGAAAATTTCTACAGCGTGGTCAATCTGACCAACTTCTGTCATCCCCGTAGAAACAAATGTGTGTTTCTTTTCTGATGCCACTTCTTTAAGTAAATCTTCATGCACAATCATCGCCGAAGCTATTTTGTTATATTTCAGATTGAATTGGCGAAGAAACCTCTGACTTTCAATGTCCCATGCTGATGCAAACCACTCAATCCCCTTTTTCTTGCAATAGGCATCAATCTCCTTATAATCTCTCAGTCCGAACTCGAGGCCTTCTTTCTGCGCCCGCTGCGTTGTTCCCCAGGGGCTTTCCCGAGGCGAATCAAGCATCTCCCTTGAATAAACTAAATCGATGGTCCTCTTTTGAAACTTAACGGCATCCGTCCCGGCATCCTTTGCAACATCAATCAACTGCTTGGCTATCTCCACATCACCGTTGTGATTGATCCCTATTTCAGCAATAATGAAAATTGACATAAAGCCTCCCTTTTTTCTGTAAATTATCAAAAATCCCCATCTATTGATTCCTAATTCAAAAAATTTTTAAAAAAATCATTTTCCGTAAATCATCGCTATCTGATAAAAAATTCTTAAGATTGTACAATCAATTTTGTTCATTTTTATTTTTGCTTTTTTCGACTTTGTCATGGTGTTTAAAGGGTCTTTCTCTACAAATTCAAATGATGTTATTTCTCCCTACCGTTTTTTCTTGGTGATATCCTTATATAATTTCCCGGCCAAAGCAATTGCTTTTTCAGCTTCATTGCTTTTCGGTGACCCTAAAGGCAACAGTCCGGCCTCTAACGGATATCGGCCTCGGTATATGCTGTCGAGGAATACGATATCCTCTTCAGAAAGAGGGAATTTGACCCGCATATCATCTCCTATGGCAGCGAGGCGAGCGGCACTATGGGTCTTCTCCAGCTCCCATCCTTTTTTAAAAAGACTGGCTTTCATGGCCTTTTCGGCTGATTGTTGCGCATGATAGCAAGCTCCTTTAAAAAACCCTCCCTTTAGGAGATACTTGGCCATATCCAGGTCCTCTTGGGCTTGTCTGGTCCAATCCTCGACGATATCTTTCATAAAAAGGACTTTCCCTTCTTTGGATATGAGGTTTAAAAACGGACTCCCCTTTTTCTGATATTTATACCACTTTGATAAGGGAAGGACAAAAGGATCAACAGAGAACTTCTTGTAGTACGGTTTTAAAGACTTATTAACAAAATACTGGACATCCTTGCCGGCGATTTCCTTATCATCAAAGAGTACCAACAAGTCCAGATCATTTCCCTGGCCTTCCCTGGCTACAGACCCAAAAAGTAGAACGGCATAAGGATGGACAGCCTTCCTAATCGCTTGGGCTGCCTTCCTTGCGTCTTGGTAAGTTACCATCATGGGGGCTTATCTTCTCATATGCCGATTTTGATAATACTGCCAATCATGATATTGCCGAAGGATGGCGGCTGTCACTTCCAGACGTTTATCTTCTTGTTTGTCCGTTAGGACTTGGCCCTCATTGATAATCTGAAATCCGAGCACCGGAGGAGGGATAGTATTCAAAGCCATAATCTGAACGTTAGCCCCCAAAACCCTTGACAGTTCTGCTTCCAGTTCAAATATCGGCCAGTCCACCTTCTTTAACGGCCATTCAGAAAAATAAACGGCTATATCCCAATCACTTCGCTTATCAGCATAGCCTTTCACTTGGGATCCGAACAAAATTGAAAAAACAATAAATTGTTTTGACTCCAAAAAAACAATGAGTTTTTGCCGTTTTGTCATGAAACCCCTTTTTTGATTTCTTTTAAAAATTGTTTCATGTCCCCCAAGCCCCTTTTTAAAAACTGTTCCAGTTCAGGAATCGTATTCTTCTGGTAGTCATGGGCGAGAAAATTCCGCAACCCGGCAAGGTAAACGATATGATAGGCAAATTCTTTTGGAATAATGCCGTAATCTCCAAGTTTATAAATTGTCTCACTATAGGTTGCAGGTTTCGGATAACCCTTTTTAATAATGATTAGATCCGCTATGTCTAAAGTAATTTCAGCACAAAGATAAACGGATCTTTCGACGATCTTTTTGGTTTCGAGGGATGTTTTGATGGTCTCAAGAAAATCATTTTTATGACCGCTAAGATACCCTACCTCTTCTTTTAATCTTTCAAGCTTATTAAAAATAACAGGATTCACGTTATCTCCCGCCTAAGGCCTCGACGATCTTCTCCTGATCATCATAAGTTAAGTAAGGATGCATGGGCAGGCTGAAGATGCGGTCGGCGCAATACTCGCTGATGGGAAAATCTCCGGGGCGATACCCTAAACCGGTAAAAGCCTCTTGGAGATGAAGAGGTTTTGGATAATAAATGGCTGTGGGAACCCCGGCCTCTTTTAACTGTGCTTGGAATTGAGAGCGATGAGCCTTGTCTTTAGACAAAAGAGAATACTGGGCCCAGGCGCTTTGGTATCCCGAAGGTATGTCCGGAGTAATGAGTTCGGAGTTCAGAGACAACAAGCCGGTATAATTCCGGGCGACTTGCTGGCGTAGTTCTATTTCCTCCGAGAAAATCTCCAGTTTGGCTAAAAGAATCGCCGCTTGAAGAGTGTCCAATCGCCCGTTAAGCCCTATTCGAGCATTATTATATTTGTCACGGCCTTGTCCGTGAACCCGGATGGAGCTGAGTTGGGCGGCAAGGACATCATCGGAGGTAAAGCACATACCGCCATCGCCATAGCAACCTAAAGGTTTAGCCGGAAAAAAGGAGGTACAGGCGATCTGACCAAAGGAACAGGATCTTCGGCCCTTATATTCACCTCCGAAAGATTGGGCGGCGTCTTCAATCAAAAAAAAATTATGTTTTTGGGCGATGGCCGTAATAGGATCATAGTTAACAAGAAGGCCGAAGAGGTCGACGGCTATAATCCCCTTGGGGATTAAGTTTGGAGTTCGGAGCTCGGAGTTCGGAGATAAAGCCCTGGGCAAAGGGTGGAGTGTTGGGTCATTAGATTTAAGAGCCCTGATGGCCAGTTCCAATTTATCCGGATCGATATTAAAGGTCTTTGAATCAATATCCACGAAGACAGGGACGGCTCCAAGAAGGCTTATGACCTCCGCCGTGGCAAAAAAAGTAAATGGTGTGGTAAAGACGGCCTCTCCTGGACCGATATCTAAGGCCATTAAGGCCATCAATAAGGCGTCGGTTCCTGAGGCACAGCCAATGGCATGTTTAATATCAACAAATTCTGATAGCTGGCTTTCCAGTTCTCCAACCTCCGGGCCCATGATATAGCTTCCATGTTTAAGAACGGCCTGGATGCGGGAGTCGATTTGGCTTTTAATTCTTTTTTGCTGGGCAGCTAGATCGATGAATTGCATAAAAGGCTTGATTGACTGGTTGCCGACAGATGAGTTCTTCGTATTTTTCTAACAGGATGGGATTTTTTAGACAGCTCCGCACCTTCGGTTACAGGATTCTTTTAAAACTTCCCTTCCGAACTTTTAGCGGAAAATACATTTTTAACCTTATCCCTAAGGACAAGGTTTTTTCTATAAGAAAAAACTTACAAAAAACCATTTTTCTCATTAATAAAAAACTGTTTAATTTAGTATAATTTTTCTTTTTTTGTCAAGGAAAAAAGAGTATTTCCGAACGGCGGTATTCTACAAAAAAATCTTTTTTTCCAACCTGTTAGCAAGATCAGGGACCAAATATTCTCCTTATCCAAGATCAGCCTTGAGATCAGGGTTGGGAAATTAGGATTATCTTGATGATGAACCCAGGATTCAAGGACTCTAGGGGAAAAGATTCCAGGAAAATCACAACAAACAACTCAAAAAAAATACCCCCTTCAATCCGTTGGGCAAAAAGGAGGATCTGCGCATCTAATCCTGAAATATGGAGACTATATATCGGGTTTTGGTCCTTACCCTTTTTTCCCTAAGCCCGTAGTGACTAGTCTAGCTGATTATTCTTCAAACTGCTCAATCTTGGATTGTTCTCCAGTTGGAAGCGTTATCCTAGATATCAATCACGCCAACCCTCGACTCCTTTTGACCAACTATTGGAGATTTATCGCGGAATATTTTCCTTTTTGAGGAACTGTTGTTCAGCGACTGGTCAATGAGGATAGCCGTTAAAAAAACTGGCCCACTTAGATTCCTTTTGCAGTTGTTTCATGATCCGGGTCCCTTTTAAAGGCCACCAGAAAAAGTCATGATAGAGAAAGGAACCGAAGATAAAGAGATTGACTAAGGGGGTCTGGAAAAAAAACTTCTGATACTTTCGGAAGGGGCTAAACCAGAGGAGGTCTCCGATATTGCTGGCCAGGTTATCGCCCACTTTAAAACCAAAATTTTCGTTGGAGATGTCCTCTCCGACCACCTCAATTTCGGTAAAAAGTCCCTGACCCAAACCCTCTTCCTGGGCCAAACGGATATAAGGCAATTTCAACGGATCAAAACCCATCATCCGAGCGGCGACGGCATCAATGGCTACGCTGTCTCCCCCTGCCAGGAGATAATCCTTTTCCACCGGGGTCATGGTCCTTGGTCCCGGACCCGAACCGCAGATGGTTCCGTCCATTAAGGCGAAGATGCCGGAATGGATCTCTTGTTGGATGGCCAGAAGGTCGACCAGGGTCTCATGGATGACACTGTGGGTATAGTGACGTTTCGTATTCAATAAGCCACCAAAGGCATTTTTCATCGCCCCGGTCGTACCGGTATAGATATGGGTTTTCACCGTCGGCAAGTGCACAATATTCTTTCCCATAAAGAATTCGGGAATCCGTATGCCTCGGGGGAAAATCCGGTCCAACGCCTTCATCCGAGCTTTGGGCTGATAGGTCACCCAGCGAATCTGGTCAGTTCTAAAGTTGTAGAGCTCCGGTATGCGGTATTTTTCATAGATGGGAGTCAGTTTATTCAGTCTTCCGCCCTTATACGGATTAGTGACGACCGTATTATTATGGACGGCGACTATATCCTTGTACCCATATTCCTGTAGGACCCGAATGACCCCTTCTAATTGCCAGGGGGTAGTGTTGGCGCTAAGGAAAGGAAAATGCCAGGAGATATTGTCCTTGAGGATGACCGGCCGAGCGGGGTCGAGGTGTTTCGGCAATTCGGCCAATTCACACAACCTTTGGATATCGGCAAAAACGGTTTCGGGTTTGCTTTTTATAACAGCAACTTTTGGTCGGGTCATAAAAAACCTATAGAAGTTCAACGTTCAACATTCAACGTTCGAGGTTCGAGATCTAGCATTAAAAAACTGAGATTCATGGTTATTTTTTTCGATCTGAATTTTTCAGATATCGGATAAACCCATTTAATAGATTGGATATTTTTTGACATCTCTCTCTTAAATCATTAAAAGCGCTTTGCTCCACATACCCGATATCCAAGGCCGTATAAAGCAAACTTCTTACTTCCGATACTGAGCCGCGCGCTATGACTAAAAATTGGATAAATTCCTTATTCGTTCCCCTATCAAATCCTTCGGCAATGTTGGACATTATGGAGACTGCGGCTCTCTGGATTTGGTCTCTGAAGCCATAATCTTTGATCCCTGAAAAAATCTTATAAACGACCGTCACTAAATCTCTAGCTTCCTTCCAGGTTTCGATATCCTCAAATCTTTCGATTTTCATAACGTTGAACGTCGAACCTTGAACATTGAACAGTCTTTATTTTTTACTCAATACTTCCCTTTTAATACGGTTGATGTGTCCCCGGCCGGAGCCTTTCACCTCGCAGCCCAACTCGAAATATTTACGGATCTGCTCATCTTTTAAAATACCGAAGCAATCGATAACGGCCGCCGGTTTTCCGATCCAGGTTACGATCTGTTCGGGATCCAGATGCAGATATTGCTCATGACGGACAGCCAGGACCAGGGCATCGGCCCCTTTTACGGCCTCGGGAAGGTCTTTGGCCACCTTTAGATGTTTTAATCCTTCCTGATTCCTGAAAAAACGGGACCAACTGCTGTGAGTCGGATAGGCCTCCTGTTTTTCCATTTCCCACCAATGGTCAACATAGGGATCATGAACCCGCACCTCGGCCCCCATCTCACTCAATTTTCGGACCAAAAGTTCCGATCCGCTGTACCGGGTATCCCCCACATCTTCTCGATAAGAAACACCCAGGACCGTGATCATGGAAGAGGCCACAATGCGGTTTTGGTTGCGCAAGGCATCCCGGACCAATTGAGCGGCATGGAGGGCCCGGGTGTCATTAATATTAATGGCCAAAGGGGTGATCTGGAATATATCATCCTGAAAACCCATGAGATGTTTATAGGCCCAAAACCCCAGCCCGCCGTCCTTGGGTAAACAGTACCCTCCGATTCCCGGGCCGGGAAATAGGATGTTACTATGAGTCGGCCTGACCTTGATTGCCTCGATGACCTTAATGAGATCCACGCCGTTTCGTTCGGCGAAAAGGCTCCATTCGTGCATAAAAGCCAGCATGGTCGCCCGAAAGCTGTTTTCGACGATCTTACAGGTCTCACTTTCCATCGGACGTTCCAAGACGGTCAAAGGAAACTTTTCCACTTCAATAACCTCGGAAAGAAAGCGAACCACCCGTTCCCGGGCCTGATCATTAATCCCGCTGCACACCCGCCAAAAATTACGAATGGAAGCCACATATTCCTTGCCGGGCATGACCCGTTCAAAACTGTGAGCGAGCAATGGTTCCTCCGAGAGTCCCCTTTCCTCAAAGGCCTTTTTAATAAAAGGATAGGCGATATATTCGGTCGTTCCGGGAGGAACGGTGGTTTCAATCAACACCAGTGCTTGAGGGGATATTTTTTTCCCGATGATCTTAAAACTCTCTTCCAGGGCCTGGATATCGGCATTGCCGCTTTTGACGTTGCCTAATTCTTCCTTCAGAAAATCGCATTGGACATCCACGACCACCACATCAGCCAAGGACAACGCATCCATGGAAGAGGTCGCCGTTAAGGTCTTTTTTTCCAAAACGCAGCGGGAAATCATGGGGGCGACTTCCGGATCTTCGGCCGATACCGGACAGATCCCCTTATTGATTAGGGGGATTTTCCAATAAGAACGGGGACTGGGCCTCTGCATGCCGATGACGAATTTAGCGGACCATCCCTGGGCATCCGTAGAATCGGCAATGACGCCGGCCATAACCGCCCCGACAAATCCTACTCCCATAACGACGACTATTTCCCGCCCTTGTCGACGATGCTCATCCACTAAGGTCTGCAGCCGTTTATTTTCAGTTTTTAAATCATCTGCCGTTGGGAGAGGAAATCGTTCTCCCGAAGGGGCAATGGAATATTCCATGGGTTGTTTAAACCTCCTTAAAGGTCAATGTTCAAGGTTCAACGTTCAAGGTTGAACATTGAAGGTTCAAGGTTTAAAGTTCAATGTCAAAGGGTTAAGGTCATAGACAATGAGGGTTTGCCTTATTAAGGCGCTTCTTTTCCTCACGTCTCACACCTCTCGCCCCATGCCTCACAACTTTCGAATAAACTCCGGTTCGATTTCAACAGCCACGGCCCGGTTTAATAATTCCACACCCACCACGAATTTTCCCTGCTTCCCCTCTCGGGAAATAAATACCCCTTGAGCGCCTTTTAACGGGCCGGCTTCTATAATCACCCGATCACCTTCTCGAACAAAGGGATGAGGAAATAGGGGCACAAGACTGTTCACGGCGATCCTGATCGAATCGATCTCTTCCTCCGGGACCGGGGCGGGGGCGCCTCCCATGGTCAGAGTTCTGACCACCCCATCGGTTTTTAACACCTCCCAATAAATTTTTATGTCCCAGGCTATTCGAAAAAAAACATAACCGGGGAAAAGAGGCAGCCAAATTTTTTTCCTCCGATCCTTCCGGCGGCTTAAGGTCTCGACTTTGGGTAAAAAGGCCTCGATCGATTTATCCGACAATCCCTGAAATACTTTTTGTTCATAATGACTCTTGGTATATAAAGCATACCAACTTACGGCAGTACTCATTAATCCTTATACCCTCCCGGAAACTGTTGGTGCCAATTCCAGGCTGAAGCAAGAATATCTTTTAGACTCTGGAAAACCGGTTCCCAGCCCAAACTCTGACGGGCCAGATCGGAAGAAGCCACTAAGATTGCCGGATCTCCAGGCCGACGTTCTCCCACCCTATAAGGAATGGCTCTCCCGGTTATCGATTGGGCTGCTTCGATGACCTCTAACACCGAAAACCCATGACCATTCCCTAAGTTAAAAATCCTCTGATGAAGATGATCCAGCTTTTCCAGGGCCAAGACATGGGCTAAGGCCAGGTCCTTTATATGAATATAATCTCGGATACAGCTCCCGTCAGGTGTGGGATAATCAGTCCCAAACACCGTCAGGGTAATTTCCTTATTTTGCTTAGTCAAACCTCCAGGCATTCCCACGGCCTCACGGAGAATCAAAGGGATCAGGTGGGTCTCCGGCTCATGGTCCTCTCCCAATCCCTCGAATGCACCGGCGGCATTGAAATAGCGGAAAGTTACGTAACGGAAGTCAAAGGCCCGGGCATACCAATCCAAAATCTCTTCAAAAATCAGTTTTGAATGACCATAGGGATTCAGCGGCCGGGTCGGATGGGTTTCCTTTATGGGCGTAGAGATCGGTTCCCCATAGACGGCGGCTGAGGAGGAAAAAACCATCTCTCTAACGCCGGCGACTCTCATCGCCCTTAAAAGGTTCAAGCCATTGGAGACATTGTTCCGATAATATTTTTCCGGATCCCGGACCGACTCCCCCACCAGGCAATGGGCCGCTAAATGGACCACAGCATCGACGGAATAATTTCTAAATATCTCCTCCAAAAGGGTCTCGTCGGAAAGATCGCCTTCAATAAAAATTCCCTTGGAAGGCAAGGCCGAGCGATGGCCTTCTTCCAGATTATCCAGGATAACGATGGAGTGGCCTCGCTGAAGAAGGGTTTGACAAACCACACTTCCGATATAACCGGCCCCGCCGGTGACTAACACATGGCTCATAATAATTATCTTATAAACCGATACTTAAGTATACACCACAGAGCTCGGAGGCCGTCCTTCCAATTAATCTTTTTCCCTTCGGCATAGGTCCGACCGGTATAAGATATCCCGACCTCATAAATCCGGCAGCCCAGACGAGCGATTTTGGCCGTCACTTCCGGTTCAAAGCCGAACCGTTTTTCTTCCAGTTTCAACGATTTTATTACCTCGGAACGAAACACCTTATAGCAGGTCTCCATATCCGTCAAATTCAGGTTGGTCATCATATTGGAGAGAAGGGTGAGAAACCGGTTCCCCACATAGTGCCAAAAATACAAGACCCGGTGGGGTTCTCCCCCCATAAAGCGGGAGCCAAAAACAACATCGGCCTTCCCATCCAGAATAGGTTTTAACAGCCGGGGATATTCATCAGGGTCATATTCCAAATCAGCGTCTTGAATGATTACTATATCCCCTCGGGCCTCCAGAAATCCCGTTTGCAGGGCCGCACCTTTTCCCTGGTTCAAATCATGGCGGATCAAACGGATCTTTCCTTCCTGGGCCAGTTGCCGGGCGATAGCGGGTGTTCCATCCTGAGAGCAATCGTCCACCACGACAATATCGCGGGTCAGACCTAAAGGGTCCAAATCCACCGAACCAACCTTTTCGATCAAGGACGCTAGGGTCGCCTGTTCATTATAAACCGGAATAACGATAGATAAGATCACGATGTATTCTCCGGCTAGGGTTAAGGTACATGGGTAGGTTTAACGCATTGCCATAGGATCATTGGTTCGGTTCTTATTACGAGTTAATTGGAATATATAGAGATTTATCGGGATTGTCAAAACGAAAAAATGTTTTGAATTGGTGGATGGGGAGATATCCGCTTTATTGGGCTTAACAATTGCAATACGAGATCAGGAAATAGGGTGGGCACTGGAGAAACCATCAGACCCTTCCCCCACTGGTCGAAATCCTAACCTTATTGATCCGTTTACCGTCCATCTCCGCCACCTCAAAACGGAGGCCGCTCCAGTCAAAATTTTCCGTCGGACCGGGGACACGTCCCATCTGCATCATCATAAAACCGGCCAGGGTTTGGAAGTGACCGCTTTCTTCTCCGGGCAAATAATCCAGATTAAAAAATTCCTTAAACTCATCAACCGGCAACATCCCATCCACCAGCCAGGAGCCATCCTCTCTTTGCACCGCCGGGGCCTTATCATGTTGATTTTGTGAAGAGATCTCTCCTACGATAGACTCCAAAATATCATTTAAAGTGATCAATCCTTGAATACCGCCATATTCGTCCACCACCAAGGCCAAATGGGGGCGTGATTTTTTAAAAAGTTCCAGAAGATGGAGGACCGGAGCATTTTCCGGAATAAATAGGGGGGGCGTCATTTTTTCTTTCAAATCCAATCTCCGGCCCGAAAGACCCTGATCCAGTAAATCTTTGGCCCGGACCAGGCCTAAAACGTTATCCAAATTATCCAAGGCGACCGGGAAGCGAGAATAAGGATGTTTTATAATCTTTCTTCGATTCTCTTCCTGAGGGGCATTAACATCCAGCCAGACGATTTCCAACCGAGGGGTCATAAGCACCCCGACTTGACGGTCGGCCAGCCGAAAGACACTCTTGACGATATCTTTTTCTTTTTCAGCAAAAATTCCTGCTTGGGCTCCTTGCTCAATCAGAATTTTAATTTCCTCTTCTGTTATGGGAGGCTCTTGAGAGGGTTGATAGTTCAAGAGCTTCAAGACCCCTTCCGAAGAGTGTGTCAAAAGTTGGACCAAAGGATGGCAGATGGCGGCCAGTAAGCGCAAAGGGATGGCCACAATCGTAGCGATACGTTCCGGGCTGTTCAGGGCTAACCGTTTGGGGACCAATTCTCCAAGGACAATGGATAAAAAAGTCAATCCCAGAACGACAATCCCGAAGGAGAGGACCTCGCTATACCCTTTCAAAACGGGAATTTCTCTGAAGTACCCTTCCATGGACTTGGCCACCGTAGTTCCTCCGAAGGCCCCGGCCAAAATACCGATAAGAGTGATTCCTAATTGAATAGTGGAGAGAAACCGGTTAGGAGACTGGGCCAAATCCAAGGCCACATCGGCCCCGTAAATGCCTTGATTGGCCCATTGCCTGAGCCGAACTTTCCGGGAGGCCACCACGGCCATCTCCGACATGGCAAACAAGGCATTGCAGATCATCAACGAAATAATTATCAGAATCTCCATCTAATACTCCCATGAAAAACGGTTCAAGGTTTAAGGATACCTTATTCTTTTGCCGAGTCTTCTTTGCTCACAGTTCCAAAACAGGTGAAAAACATCTGCGGAAAAGCAGAAAAGCCCCCGGGCCTGACCACGGGAGCTTTCGTATAGGGGGACAATGGGACAACTGAAAAAATCGTATTTCCTATTACTGGTGGAGGCGGCGGGAGTTGAACCCGCGTCCGAAAATACATCACTTAGGCCTCTACATACTTATCCTGGTTATTTAATTTTTGCCCTCCAGATATCCACCAGGCGGGAGACTTGGAAAGCTATCCTGTTAAATTTTTCGCCCTTCCGTCTACAGGCCCGACGGTCAGGCTATCCCGCTATGTGACATCCTCATCTTCCTCGCAGGAAAGAAAGAGAGGATGTTGGCCGACTAAGCGGCCAAGGCGTAATCGTAGTTGTCTGCGATTATTGTTTCCTATCTGTTTTACGAGCCGATAGGACCTCGGTATGCCACCAAAGCTAAGTATCCCCGTCGAAACCGTTTCGCCCCCTTTCTTATTTCGTCTATTCTTTTATTTTAAATTATAACCTAACTATGGAAAAAGTCAAGTCGGCTGGACTCTTAAAATCGCCATATTCCCTGCCTTCCCGCTGCCTCGGCCCCAACTAGAGGTGCCGGTCCATCTTTGACAGAAGTTACAGAGGCTCTATTTTTTATCCCGTATTCCCCGTTCGGCCTCCCGTTTTAATTCTTTTCTACGAATGGTCTCCCGTTTATCAAATAATTTTTTCCCTTTGGCCAGGGCCAGTTCAACCTTGACTTTGCCGCTTCGGAAATAGATTTTTAGAGGAACTAAGGTAAATCCTTTTTCCCGTATTTTTCCAATCAACCTCCGGATCTCCTGCTTATGGAGCAGGAGCTTACGAGTTCGCGTAGGATTCTGTTCATGCAAAGGGGCATTTTCATAAGGACTGATATGCACTTCATACAGGAATATCTCCCCTTCTTTGGGTTTGGCATAACTGTCCTTAAGGTTGGCACGCCCTAAGCGAAGCGATTTGACTTCCGGACCGCTTAGAACCATCCCGGCTTCAAAGGTCTCATCAATCTGATAATCATGGTGGGCCTTGCGATTTTGGCAAACCAGTTTGATATGTTCAGAACTTTTCATATTAAGCCCTCATGCCCCGTGGGGCATCACGAAGCATGAAAAAGGATTCAAGGGGCCAAGGGGTCGAGGATTCAAGTGAAAGGCGTGGAAGTTAAACCACTTGAACCCTAGAATCCTTGAACCCTATTTTCTTATTAATAAATCATTGTCCCATTAATCTTAAAACCCTCGGCAAACCTAGCGACCATCGCCTGGTGCACAAAATTATTAACTTCTTCCGTGGTTTTGAGGGTCAGAGTCTTACTTAAAAACTCCTTCGATTCTTGGTAGGAGATCATCCGGATAATTCTTTTGACCCGGGGAATAGACAGAGGATTCATACTCAGCTCATCCAGCCCCAACCCAAGTAAAATAGGTATATATAAAGGTTCCCCGGCCATTTCCCCGCACAAAGCCACGGGGATCCCGGCCCGGTGGCCGGCTTCTACGGTATGATGGATCAATCTAAGGATAGCGGGATGCAATGGTTGATACATGTGGGCGACATGTTCATTCACCCGATCGATAGCCAGGGCATACTGGATCAAGTCGTTTGTCCCTATGCTGAAAAAATCGACTTCTTTGGCCAAAAGATCGGCCATAGCCACGGCGGAAGGGATTTCGATCATTATACCGATGGGGATCTGTGGATCGAAGGGAATTTTTTCTCTATGGAGTTCTTCCATTACCTCCTTCAAGACGGCTTTAGCCTGAAAGACTTCATCTATTCCTGAAATCATCGGAAAGAGGATCTTTAATTTACCATAGGAACTGGCCCGGAGGATGGCCCGCAATTGACGCTTGAAGATCCCGACCTCTTTCAAACAAAAACGGATGGCCCGCAGCCCCAAAGCGGGGTTCATCTCATCGGCTAAATCCAGATGGGAGGCAAACTTATCTCCGCCGATATCCAGAGTTCTGATCGTCACGGAATACGGTGCCATGACGGCTACGGCTTCTCGGAAACTCTCGAAGAGGGTTTGTTCGCTGGGTAATTCTTTTTGTTTTAAATATAAAAATTCGGTCCGAAAAAGGCCGATTCCATCTCCTCCATTGGCCAGCACCGTAGAGACTTCTTCCAGAAACTCAATATTGGCTCTTATCTTCAGTGTGAAGCCGTCTACGGTTTCAGCCGATAAATGGCTGTATTTGGCCAACTCGATCCGATACTCTTCAAATTTTTTCTTCTTTTCTTTAAAAAGCAGCAAGGTATTTGGATCGGGATTCAGGACGACTTGCCCGTCACTCCCATCGAGGATAATCAGGTCTCCGCTATTAGCCTCCTGGGTAATGTGTTCCAGGCCGACCACGGCCGGAATCTCCAAAGACTGGGCGATAATAGCCGTATGGGAAGTCTTTCCCCCCATATCGGTGACAAAACCCAAAATATGATCCAGATGCATCTGAGTGGTATCGGCCGGAGAAAGATCGTGGGCCACCACCACGACCCGCCCCTTGATGTCCGAGAGACTCTCCATCTGTTTTCCGGTGAGATTACGGAGTATCCGTTCGGAGACATCTTCCACATCTTTGATGCGGTTGCGGAAATAATCGTCTTTGATCTTGGAAAAAATCTCTTGGGCCTTTTCCAGGGCTTTTTTCAAAGCCCATTCCGCATTGATCTGCTCTTTGTGGATGATCTCCAGGGACTGATCATAGATCATGCGGTCCCGCAGGATCAATCGATGGGAGTCAATGATCCCGGCGAAGTCCTTACTTTCGGAGGGGATCTCCTCAAGAATTTGATTGAGCTGGTCATCCGCCTTGGCTACGGCTTGTTTGAAGCGTTCCAGTTCCTGCTCAATCTGCCTTGAGTCGAGCAAATATTGATAAACAACTTTGACTCGAGTGCGGTCCAAGAGATAAACCCGTCCGATGGCCACTCCGCCGGATGCCCCGATCCCCTTGAAAATTTTCGGTGTTGATTGGTCTTCCATAACGAGATTATTCTTCTCCGAATTTTTCTTCGATCAGTCCTTCTATTGCTTCGAGAATCTGTTCGGCCTCCGGGCCTTCAGCCCGCATCAAGACATCCGATCCCACCGGACAGGCCAGAGTCAAAATATTAAGAATACTCTTACCGTCCACTTCCTGCCCATCATACCGAATGGTCAGACTGGCATTAAAATTATGGCTCAATTGCACCAATTTGGCAGCGGCCCGGGCATGAAGACCCAGTTGATTTTTGATGATAAAGTTGCGTTCCATTTTCTTTGTTCATTTTAAGCCCTCAGGCCCGCCTAAAGCAAAGGCCCAAAAGGACGAAAATTTGCTAAAGGGTTCGAATTAACAGTTTGCTGAAAAACTCATATTTTACAGGTTGCTCAAAAAGGTCAAGATTCAAGGCGTCCGAAATCCTGAGGAACGAGACGTATATAGAAATACGTCGCAGTGACGAGGGATAAGGACAACGCGGCATATGGGCCTTTTTCAGCAACCTGTTAATTTCTCCCCCAAGGGGTGCCGTTTGAATCAACTTCTTTGGCCGTTTTGGAGGGTGAGACCATCAAGCAAAGTTCCCCCTTCACATCCCGCCCGGAGATCTGCTCGATCAACCGACTGATCGGTCCGCAAAGGATCTCTTCATAGACTTTGGTAAGTTCCCGAGCCAAAACCGCCTCTCTTTCTCCTAAAACCTCTTGAACCTCCCGGAGGAGATCATTGATCCGATGGGGACCCTCATAAAGGATAATGGTCCGGGGCTGGGCCTTCATCTCTTCAAGAATTTTTCTTCGGCGGCTTTTCCGACGAGGCAAAAAACCCAGAAAGATAAAACTGTCTCCCGGAAGTCCCGAGGCGCTCAAGCCGCAGGTCAGGGCGGAGGGACCTGGAATAGGAATCACGGAAATTCCCTTTTCATGAGCTTCCCGGACTAATTCCCTTCCCGGATCACTGACTCCGGGGGTTCCCCCGTCCGTCACTAAACTGATCTGTTTCCCTTCTTGCAGCCGATCAATCAAAAAAGGGATCTTTTTGATTTTATTATTTTCATGATAACTGGTCAAGGGGGTATGGAGATCATAGGCCGAGAGGAGCTTTTGGGTCCTTCTCGTATCTTCGGCCGCAATCAAATCAGATCCTTTAAGTACTTCCAATGCCCGTAAAGTAATATCTTTTAAATTGCCCAAAGGAGTGGCAACGATAAAGAGACAACCTTTTTCTTGTGAAACCATAAAAATGGAAACCGTTCAATGTTCAAAGTTCAATGTTGACTACCTATGACCTGTTGTGGTTACACTTGGTTCGATAGAACTAAGTAAAATAAGACCGCGCTCTGAAAATTAAACTTTTCTATATTACTCCGGCAATTAAATATCTAAAATACATTAAGGTCTAACGTTAGGAGTCAGGGGGTCTTGTTTTTTAAGTTGTCCACCTTTACTCCGGAGCTTCTTTGCCGGGCCAA
>Ga0233425_10007032_pt1 | contig 16081 bp, 12 predicted proteins | sample Watercolumn_Towu_2_FD_181712 | JGI IMG/M metagenome (GOLD analysis project Ga0233425, IMG submission 181712) | Freshwater microbial communities from Lake Towuti, South Sulawesi, Indonesia - Watercolumn_Towuti2014_140_MG | ecosystem: Environmental > Aquatic > Freshwater > Lake | place...
TAGGTGTCGGTTCACTTTCATGTCTCAGCACTTCTGGTGCGATATAGCCGGCGGTTCCACCGATCGCTTGGGCACTTGCGGACGACATGTCGGTCAGGATGCATGCAAATCCGAAGTCGGTCACGAAAACGCGATCACCGTTCCCGATCAGGACATTCGCTGGTTTCAGGTCGCAGTGGATGATTCCATGATCGTGCGCGTGCTGAACCGCCGACGCAACGTCGCTGATAATCGAAACGGCCTCCGTTTCCGGAAGCGGACCTGACTTCAGGCGGGTCTGCAGGTCGGTGCCATCGATAAAGTCCATGACGATGAAGTAGCCGCCGGCAGGGAACCGGCCAAGCCCTTCCACTCCCACGATACTTGAGTGTCGCAATTTGCCCAGGATCTGCGACTCTTGCACGAACCGTGCGACAGCTCGGTCGTCGTGTTGGCGGGCCTTGTGCAGCGACTTAATCGCGACGGTCTGCCCAGAACGCTTGTCGGTAGCTCGATAGACTTTGCCCATGCCGCCAGAACCAAGCAACTTTTCGAGTCGGTAATCCTCGAATCGAAGGGGATCTAGCGGCTCGAACGATACTCGGCTCCTTGGGGCGCGACGGTGATTCTGCTGGGCTCTGCCATCCAAGAGCTGCCTCTCGAATTCGCTCCTGGCCTGAGCGACAAGCCGACGAACCGTCCTCTCGGACTTGCCAATGGCTTTGGCGATCTCTCCTGGGTCCTGCCCGTGAATTGTAGATGTCAGAACGAAGCGTTCGTCGGCTGAGAGACCATTCATGATCAGGGTCAACTGTTCAGCCACAGCGATAAGATCTGCGATCGTTGGTTCTCGGGCCGCGAGTTCGGCCAGGGCAACATCCTCCGCAGCCTCCCGATTGATGCTGCGCTTGGCTGCGGTTTGCTTTTCGATCTGGCCGTGGAGCTTGTTAAGCGTTGTGCTTGCCAGTAGCCGCCAGAGATCGCCTGATCGGTCCAGCTGATATTCGCGGTTCTGTGCGTGGAGAAAAAAGCTGCGATAGGCGGATTGCACGACATCTTCCGGATCAACCCGCCTTCGGAGCTTTGCGCTGATGCGTGTTCGAGCCAGTGCGAGGAGCCTCTCCACGTAGCGATCGAAGATGGCCGCAGCGGCTTCCCCTTTCCCGGCGAGGAATTGATCCAGCAACTCGTGCGATTTTGGATCGGACATCGATTGGGGACCGCTACGTCTCGAGTTTCAGGGCCGATTTGCCGAATTCTCCGATTTTCGACAGATTTGTTGACCAATTCTACGTCCAAATCGGATCGTCTCCCAGACACGGGTTTCGTGCGTTCCAGAAGAAGGAGATAGAGAATGGCCTTTGTGGTGACGGCTCCCTGCTTTGGGTGCAAGTACACAGACTGCGTCGTGGTGTGCCCCTGTGAGTGCTTTCATGAAGGAGACCAGATGCTGTATATCGACCCGGAAGAATGCGTCGACTGCGATGCCTGCCGCGCTGAGTGTCCCGTGGAGGCCATTTTCCACGAGGACAACGTGCCGGCCGAGTGGAAGGAGTTCATTCAACTCAATGCCGACATGTCGAAAAAAGCCCCCTCGATCACCGAGCGCAAGGCTCCATTGGCTGGAAACGGAGCCTGATACAATTCCACGGGCCAAAGCAGCAGACGGGACTGTACGCGAGCACGGCGCCTCCCTGCCAACAACTCCACGCTGGTTTTCGCGGCAAGTGAGACCACGGTCGCTGACGGGCTTTTTCTTCCAGGCCGGCGTATCGGCCACTGGGGGGGCAGGTCTTGGCAGGCATGAGTATTCCGCTACCGATATTTGAACTTGAGAATGTGCCCGCTGCTGGGGCTACCCAATGGAACTATCCGTAACCGTAGATCATTCCGTGGGTGCAGACTTTCGGTGGCTAGCCGGTATCACTTCACCGAACACGACTGGCCCGTACATCGCCCCGTCAACCGCAATCGGTTCTTGGCAAACAGGCGATAGCCGAGGTCCATGATCTGCGAAATGACCGGCAGGCGGGTCAACTTCACCAACGGTCCAAAGCCAGCCGCTGAATACAGGCGGCGAAAGACCTCGACGCCGATGATCCAGGTTCCATCAGGCAGACGCCCATAGATCTTCGACATCAGTTCGTCGTATGTCTTGCCGCAAGAGTCCGAGGCGAAATCAGGGGCGTCGATGTCGGTGAATTTGATCCGTCCGTGCCGATCCCGACGTTTCAGGAAATTGATCTCACGCAGACAAAGCGGGCAACCGCCATCGAAAAAAACTTCGATTTCCATAGGATTCGTGGCTTCAACTGGCACGGTTCGCTCCCAATACTTCACAGGGCGTAGGTAATTGAAACCGCAATCCGAGCGCCGGATTAACCCATCGGCTTTGACCACGCTACCCAGTTCATCGCGGCGGGGTGGCTTCTTCAATCCTTAGGGCCGCTTGGCGGCCGTGCGCTGGAATTGGCCGTAATTCACGTTACGCTGGTGCACGTCGCTCGTTCCCCGCCAGACAATTTCGACCGGCTTTTCCGAGGCATCGTCGACATCCGACAGGATCGGTGTCAGCTGAAATCCCTGCCAGTTGGCGCCCTGCGCCTGAATGAACATCGCGGCCGGAATCGCCGCTTCGAACTGCCAGCCAGCCCCCGCACGAACGGCCGACACGCTGGCGGCCGGTACGGCGGGCGAACCTGCGACGGCCACTCGCACGGCGGCCGCCGGCGCCGAAGCGGCAGGAACCGGGATCGTCAGCGCATAACTGCCCGTCCGCAGTCGCGAGTCGGCCTTGCGCGCGTCGATCGGACGCGCGTCCATGCGGAGCAGAACCTGGTCCCCAGTTCGCAGCGAGTCATCGATGATCCTCGCCGCGATGTACAAGTGGCCGTCGTCGCACGATACCGCGAATGTCATCGAAGCGTCCGTCGATCCCTGCCATTGCTCGCGAGGGCCAAGCAGCGTGGGCGCACCAACCGTCTTGAACGGCAGATCGTTCCATTCGGACAACATGCCGTCCAAGACGACCGCTGTTGATATCGCTGGACAATCGTACCGCCGGTCAATCACCACCGGAATCGTCCGTTCCGCCGACAAAGGCCGGTCCCCGCCAGTGGCGCGGATGCGGGCCGTTAACAAGGTATCTGCCAGATGCTGGAACGCAATCGTCTCACCGAAGCGGATATCGACCGCCAACTCCCGTGATTCCCCTGGTCCAGCCTGAAGATTCAGCGCGGCGGGAGATAAGGTGAGTCCGCGGAGCGGCAGGCCCTCAATTCGCGCACTGACTTCGACCGGCAAGTCGAATTGATTTGTGAGCCGCAGGTCGACCCGTCCGTGTGACACCCCCGCATCGTCATCCACAAGGATGGGAGCGATCTCAATGCGAGTCTTGTCAAGGAAATCCCGGAAACGGGCAAGACCGCTCTCGGTAACGGCATCCGACGGGTAGATGCCATCCAGCAGCAGATTGGCGACGGTCGGACCATCGCTTTCCATGGTCAGCCACACGATGTGATCGAATTCGCCGTAATCGACGCCGCGCAGCTGCGAGCTCCCGCCCGTCGTGGCCAGGTGGTAATACTTCATCCCGCGCCGATCGTATTGCACGTAATGATGCACATGCCCCGCGAAGACCGTGTGGGGACGGCTGCCCAACAGCGATTCCACCTGTTTCCAATTCGTTGCATCGGAATTGCCGGCGGCCAGATTGCGTTCGGCGGTGACCCAGAGCGGCTTGTGAAGGAAGAGCAGCGTCCAGCGGGCATCCGCGTGCTTTCGCAGATCTTCCTCCAGCCACTGTAGCTGTTGCGGGCCAACCTGGTCGTTTATGTCCTCGGACGACAGACAGACAAAGTGCACTCCCTTGTAGTCGAACGAATACCATTCGACCCCGAAGTGCTTGCGCCAGATCTCGTGCATCCGCGGATTGCTTACGTCGTGGTTCCCCGCCACAAAGAAGAACCGCATCCGCATCTTGTCGACAAAACCGAGGAATTCCGTCCACTCATTCTCGATTTGCGCCGGGTCCTCCGAATACCCTTCGATCAGATCACCGACCGACATCACAAATGAAGGACGAAGGTGGTTCAGCCTTTCAACCGCCTTCATCCAGACACCCGGCCGGTGCCCTCCCGTATGATCCGTGACAATGGCGATTTGAAACCGGTCCGGATCGTCCAGGAGAGGCTTGTCGGACCAAGGTCTGGGCCCGTCCAGGGCCGGGAGCATGATGGCACTGGGGAATTTGGGAACTTTGTTCGCGGCTTGGTGCTCTTCGCCTTCGTGGGCATGGAGCAGCAACGCCGGACAGGCAAGGGCAAGAACAAGGGCAAGCGCAGGCGCGACCGATAGAACAACATTGCGCATGGATCCAACTCCCTGGTGCGTGAACGGCACAGTCGAGTTGCAATGTACCTGTGGATGGTCCGATCGTCGAGGCGATTGGGTCGCGTGGCAAATGAATGCCAGCCCGTCGCCGGCTCGGCCTCACTGCCACGCTGGTCCGCGAGGACGGCCGCGAGGATGATGTTTTCGCGCTGATCGATGCGGAATACCCACGGCCGGCGCTCCCACCGCCGCAATTCTGGTTCTATTCGTGGTCCCTGGAAACTCGTGGAAACTCACGGCAACGGTTAAGATTGAGCACTTGCCCATTCCCACCACCTCTTTCCAGAGGCCGTTCATAAGTCCCAGTACATTGGTAACTTCCCTCTCTTGGAACGCGCGGCTTTCCGGAAGTTGTTGACCCGCTAAGACCTTTGCCAGATCTTCGTCGGTCAATGTGTTGCCCTCGATCGCCGTCGTCGCTTGGGCACCCCGCGCGAACGACCGCCGACGAAGCTCCCCTTGAGCAGCAGGATCAATTGGTAAGTCGCCCAAGCACTGTATATACGCTTCGCACCTCCCCAAATTCATCAACGTCTTCTGCGACGGATCCCAGCACCTCCGAAATTCGAGGTGTGGGTAATTCTGGAGTACGACATACGATGACATTTCTAGCGCCCATGTAAGCAAGATTCTTCCAGGCCTAAAGTCGCGCCGACTACAAGATTCTAGGGTGAATCTTGCTGAAGACCATTGCGGTTTATGGATAGAATCACATTTGCCAGGTCAACGCCGAGTAACAGTGGTGACGACATCGTGTCGCCGGCCCTTGCGCCCCGGCGAGTTCTCCCATCTTTTGGACGCCATCCAAACGGGCCCGGGTATTGGTAGAATTGCTGCGGTGCTGGTCGTCGTCAATTCTCTTGCACAGGTCTGGAGGAGCAGCATCGTGGACGGCGCGAGACGGGGAATGAAATGGGTAGTCGTTGCAATACTGGTCGTACTGCTGGCGCGATCCGCCGCTCGTGCTGCCGACGAAGAGAGGGCCGCATCCAATCCGGGCAAGCAGGCCATACCAGCTGACCTGACGGGTTGGATGATCCGCTTCGACGGTTTCGCCGGCACCCCAGGCGATCGTTCGTGGTTTCGAGTGGCGCTCGCTCATGATGGGCAGATAAAGGTCGAAAAGCGGCGTATTCGCCAAGGTGGATTTCGAACGGTTCTCGAAACAAAGCTCAACCCCAAGGAGACCGACGAGTTTTTTCGTAGGAGCGCGGGAATCGTCAATGAATATCGACACAACAAGAGCATCGGCACCGTCTCGGACGGCTGGCATCTGACGCTCTGTATCTCGTCAGAATCGTTCGGGGAGAAGTCGGTTCGATTTCAAGATCATGAAGCCGATGGCGATGCAGCGCCACCCGGATTCGATGATCTCGCCAAGATCATCAATCGCCACCTCGTGGGGGAACACTTTCCGGAGTAGGTGGTGCCGAAACGGCCATTGGCATGGGTGATCGGACGTACGGCGACTACTCGGCAAGGATGCGATGCGTGGGAACCGGACGGCCGGGGCGAAAGCTCTGAAGCGTGTTGATCGTCGCCTGCGCGCCGATCGCCGCTGCTTCGGACTCGATGGTCTCACGCACGAGCGTCGTCAGCGTGGCGGGATCAATCGCCACTCGAGCGTTGACGACGACACTGGCTTCCTTCGTGTGGCATGAGGACGGGAGCGACAACGCCGGCTCGGTCGAATTGCTGACGAGATTGGCGACCCCGTAATACCCTTCCCACAGCCCGATCACTTTCAAATGAGCGGTTTCTGCGGAAAGCAGCGCGAGTTTCTCGCGGAGGCGACGTAGCAGGTTGAGCAGAAACTCGTCGAGGTCGAAGGCGACTGGGGCATGGAGAGCGACTTGGCTGTTGAGCCAACCCAGATCGGCTTCGCCCTCCGCGTAGACATCGTAGTCGACTTCCATGAAGTGACGGCCCGACTCCCCCGACTGGTTGAGGAATTCACAAAGTTGGTCAAACCCTTCGCCCGTCTTCGCGGACATCTTCACAATGGGCCTTCCGGGAAACTGGTCGTCCAGCAACTTGGCGAGCTCCGCAACCTCGGCGGCGGTAAGCTCGTCGATGCGGTTGACGATCACGAAATCGGCCTCTTCGATCTGCTTGCGGAAGATGTACTCGGCTTGTGGCGAGAACCCGCCCTTGGCGAGGTGGCGGAGGATCTTCGACCCATGACTGGGTTTCACGATCACGCCGTAGGGCGCGATGTCGAATGGCTGTTTGTAGATCTGCTGAAGCGGACGAATCACCGTCGCCACCAGGTCGGTGCAACTCCCCACGGGTTCCGCGAGGATGACATCGGGACGTCGATCAGCGCCCAGTCGTTCCACCGTATTCGTGAGTTCGTTGAAGTTGCAACAAAAACACGAGCCCGCAACCTCGCCTACATCGAATCCCTCGGATCGCAACAGGTTCGTGTCGACGAGGTCGGTCGCCTGGTCGTTGGTGACTATGACGACATGCTTGCCGTGAGCCTGGAAGCGGCGAGCGAGGCGAGCAATCGTGGTGGTCTTTCCGGCTCCCAGAAAGCCGCCGATCATGATGAATTGCGGGTTGTCTGACATCACTTGGTCTCCACGGGTCCGAGGGTGTTCCAATCAGTGAACGGGTAGGGCACGTTGCGGTCAGCCCGGTAGTCATGCACGGTCATCCACGAAAACGCTCTGGCGCTCTTGTCGGCTGGATCAGGTTCGGGCAACGGCACGCCGTCGGCTTCGATGTAGGCCGTACGCACCACCGCCACTCGCTTGCTGGCTTTCGGCACGAGGTCATAGTCGGTGCCGCGAGTCTGCAGAAACCAGGTGTTGTCGCGAAAGCCACGTGCCAACCGCGTCTGCGCCCGCTCGATCAAGGCGGTTCGCTGCGCCTCGTCCAACCCCGATGATTTTCGCAGCTCGCCGACGAGTTTTTGCGTTTCGGACACGTCGAAGCTCACCCAGCCATAGGGGGCGATGAAGGCCTCGAGCTTGCAATGCGAGGGAGAGTTTTTCGGAAAAGCATTGATGCCGTAGGTGACACGCGTCGGCATCCCCAAGAGGCGCCCCAGTGACGCACAGAAACTGTGATAGTCGCTGCAATGGCCGCGGCGTTTCGTCAGCGCATGCTCGGCACTGGCTCGGAGCGAAGCGTCGTGATGGTCGTATTCAAAGTTCTCCTGCACCCACTGCATCACCCCGCCCAGACCTTGGGCGGCGTTCGTTCTGTCGGGAGCAATGTCATTCAGGAGCTTGCTGAATCGATCGTCGACGACGACCGCCTGCGTGTCGCCGCTTCGAAACTTGTCGAAACTCGCAGGCCACTCATTGACGGCTACTACTTTTACAGGATCGAGATTCCAATTCAGTTCCCAGACCTTGATTCGAAACTGATGGCGGATGATCTGGGCCCCTTGCGGGGAGGAGAATTCGAAATAGGCGAACTTGTTTCCAAACGTCGGTTCCGTGCCCACTTGAGGTTCCACGGCGAGTGGGAACGAGCTAACGCGACTGTCGCTCACCTCCTGGGCGGCGTCGCTGGTCGGAATCGGCAGCCAAATCGCCAGCTTCTTCGCTTTGTAGGGGGGCGTTACGACGACGGATAAATCGACGTCGTAGGTCACCGCGTTGGAACGAACCGCTTGATAGGGGAGCGCTGGATTAAGGTCGACGTTGGTGCGCGGCGCCTCCTGGGCTGGCAGAACGCCGGCAATGGCCGCGATCACGAGAGCGGGGAGAATCGACTTCATGAACTAATCCTCGCAGGCCGGAAGCGCCGGTCGCAAAACATGTTGGTAGAAACCGCCTCCCGCCGCCGCGCCGACCATCGGTGCCAGGATGTAAACGGTCAGCCAGCTCAGATCAGTCAATCCGGGAATCGCCACGCTTCCCCAGCCCGCACAGTACGCGAATAAGCGCGGACCGAAGTCGCGTGCCGGATTGAAGCACGCTTGCGTCAACGGGGCCAGAATGGAAATCAACGCCGATACCGTTAGACCAATAAACACGGGCGCGAGATTCGCCTGAGGCCTGGCGGCATTCCGTTTATCGGTGAGTGCGAACACGATGCAGCCCAGCACCATCGTTCCCAAGAATTCCGCGAACCAAGCCGCGCCGTGACCGAATCGCGCCCGCAACTCGGCGTGTGCCGCCGGATCGTAGGGTCCGGCTGCCGCGGCAAGTCCGCCCGGATTGGGAAAGTACTCGCCATAGCACATCGCCGTCACGACGCTGCCAGGCTCACCGCGCACGACTTCCTTTTCGCGTTCTTTCGCAGAGAGGAACCCGGAGAAGAGGACAAACAAAACCGCGGCCGCCCCGATTGCGCCCAGCAACTGAGCCGTGATGTAGGGCGCGACGCGCCGCCACGGATGTCGTCCCCAGACCGCGAAGGCGATCGTCATCGCAGGATTGATGTGTGCTCCACTGATGGCGTCGACGGCAAAAATCGCCAGCATGATCGCCAGTCCCCACACGACGGCGACCTGCCACAAACCGCTTTGCGCTCCGAGCAGCACGGCCGTATGCACGGCTCCGCAACCGAACAGCACCAACAAAAACGTACCGAACCCTTCCGCGAGCATGACTCGTGCCAGCGAAGGAGCGTGGCATGCAGAGGGGGATTGAGTGGTGGGGGGATTCATGCAGCGCTCCGGCTTGGCGTCGTTTAAGGCCTGACATTCTAATGAGCGTCAGAATACTGAACAAGGAGGAGAATCGCATTTCGATTTGGACCAGAGGCAAGCGCAACATGTCTGGCTCCCTCCTCGTATCCGGGGAGGGTTGGGGAGGGGCCTCCAGCATCTTCTTGATCCTCTCCACAACTCCCCAAGCATCCTCATCCAATTCCTGATTGCGAAACCCGGCGGATCGCTCCGTCGGGGTCGCTTTTGGGCCATCATATTGGCAGTCTCCTTTTCTCCGAAACAATTCTTTGCGACTCTGCGCCTTTGCGAGGCTATTCTCGCAGAGGCGCAAAGACGCAAAGGGAGAAGGAGGTGCCGTCGAGTCGACTGGTGGCATTTCGAATTCGATTGTTGTACCGTCGATTCTGGCCAGCCACCAGGCAGGCGAAAGGTTGGCCCGACGACACGCTGGTCGTGTTTGACGAATACGTGCCCATTGCCATTCGCCGCCACGATGCTCGACAATAGGAGCCGTCGTGAATACGGCTCCAAGTGGATGACGGGTGAGGTGATCGATGGCGCTAGTTGAAGCGGATAGGCGGCGAGTTGAGGAGTTCTTTTCGACAATTCTGCTCGGGGCGGATAACCTCGAAATGGGTTCCGACGACCCGTTCAGCTCGAGCGTCAAAAATGGTACGGGGTCCGGGATCGAACAGCCGCGCGAATCTGATCACGCACTCCTTCAACGGCTCGTTGATCGCTTTGTTCAGCGGCATCAATCGAATGTAATGGACGGCTTGATTCAGGCCTGTGTCGCGGCCGCCGATCGGTTGCCCAAGCTCTCCGCCAAGGATCCTTCGCACTGTGTGGAACCGACTTTTAACTATCAAGGCTCAAATCTGTATTGGGAATTGGAGGGAGAGGAAGTCGCCGAATGGCTTGCGCGGCATGGGATCACCGGCGTCATACTCAAATATCGAGTTCGCCGACGCCCCGACGACGTCATGGGAGAACCGGCGCGGCGTCCGCTGCAAGATGCGCAACGAGCGCTACGGTTGGTGTGCAGCCGAGCGGCGGAATGGAAAATCGATCCGGATCGCATCGGCATGATCGGTTTTTCGGCGGGCGGGCACCTGGCTATCGCCACGGCGACGCGCTTCGATTGCACTGGATGAGAGATCAGGGATTTACAGCCGCCAAAGAGCTCTCAAAGAACCCTTAGCCGAGGATGTCTGTAGTGTCGCTCGAACAATCGTCCAGGCGGCTCAAGAGTTCACTGAGAACAGACGGATTGGGCTCCGATGCGGTAGCCGATGGACTCAGGTCGGTCATTTCCGATTCCCTTGAGTCTTTTTCTGATTGCCGTCAAGTTCCTCGATTTGCGCCTGGCAACGCGAACTCCCGTTCATGATGTCTAGTTGCCCTCGCGTTTGAAGTCGAAGCGCCGAGGAGTGCCCCCCTTGGCGTAGCCGATCGTGGCACTCAGCGTATTCTCGTCCGAGAGCTCGTACACGATGCGTTTCGGGTAGTCGTGTCGCGGGTTGTCGAACACGGCGCGCGTTGGAGTCATCTCGGTGAGCACGAACTCGGTCGGCGTCTTGCCGCCGGGCTGTGCGATGTAGACCAGCCCACCGTCGCGCTCGACGATGCGGAGGTATTCGAAGGCGAACATCTTGCCGCTCGTATTGACCGAGCGCGACACGGCGAGCATCGCGCCGCCGAGCGGCGGGCTCCAGCGCTCTTCGACCGACGACCCCGAGCTTTTCGTCCCGACCCACGCATGGGCCAGCCATGCCAGGTCGCCGATCGCGGCCTTAGCCGGCCCGGGCAAAGGGATGTCGTCGGCATGGCGGTAAAGCCCAACGGATGCCTCCCGCGTGGGTGGATCAACTTCAACGCTCACAAGCAGACCGGCGTTCGTGATGCGGAACTTCCTGCGGATCAGCCCAATCCCGTCCGGCGTGCCTGGCGAACGCTCGAACATGACGTCGTACTCAAACGTGCCGTCTCTCCACGCGCCGCGGTACCTGACGGTTGTTTTTGGCTCCGCGATTTCGGTGACCGAACCGTCGAGCGCCACGCGCACGTTGCGGTGCCCAGAGCCATGGCTATTCAAGATGACCGCATCTTCCTCGACGCCCAAAGAAAACTTCGAGCTCATCGGTGGACCATGGTGCTCGAGGTCACGGCCCTCGATCCGGTCCTCGACAAAGATCCACTCGCCGTCCAGCGCCGCCAGTCCGTCGGGCTGCGCCAATAGCGCATTCGAATTCGACACAGCGCCGAAGACTACCAGGAGCGCGATCGCTGTTGTCGGCCAAATGCGCAAAATCATCGTGGAGTTCCCTTTCATTTTGGAGGGACGGGTTTGCCGTGGCCGATGCTGATGCAAGGCTTATCGACGGGCCGAGACCCATTCTAGCTGTCGCCCGCGTGAGCCGGCAACTCGTTAAGCCTATATGCCGAGGGACTCGAAAATCTACGGGGGTAAACGAGTTACCCCCAGTACCCGGTACGCGTCAATCCAACAGATAGCGCCCAGGAAAGAAACACGTTCCCAGTACAAGAACGCCTGGCCAGCCTCGAAACGGGGCCATTGGACGATTGTGGGCAACAAGCCTGGATCGAGGAGGCAGAATCGCGTGCGGTAGCCTACTCCCAGGGTCAATTAACGGCGAGCGACTGGCGCGAGTCCGTGGACCGGATTCGTCAGGTTTTGGCGCAGAGTCGCTAACCGTGAAACTGTCCCGAATTTCAGCAAGCATCGTTTCATCTGGCGCTTGAAGCGACCGCCATTTATCAATGAAACGGTTCTTCGCGCCTGAAATCAGGTAGCCGATTCGCGTTCTTGGACAGCAGTCAGTTTCGTCCAAGTACTTGGGCAGAGGTTTGTCCCAGACCAGCTTCCACACAGGCAATGAACAAAAGCCAATATTGAAAGTAACATCAACGTAATCGGCAAATACAATGGAGGTACTCCAACTCACACGGTCAGGTAGACCCGTTCGGATTTCAAGATTTCGCTGGCATAGGCCAAGCAGGCCTGAATGTCTTCCGGCGTTAAGTGATCGTATTCTCGCAGAATGGGATCCACGGACCATCCACGGCCGAGTAGACTTGCGGATCGATGGTAATTCTCTCGCCCCAATTCATGACGAACCCTCCTTTGTCGGCCCATTCCCATTCTACCCATCGGGCATCTTCGCGGTGCCGCCAGTGGTGCCGAGTTGCTCGAAATAAGGTGCCTTCCCTGGTGCCGTCGAGTTCGCCGCTCTACGGTCGAGTTTGCATCCGTTTGCACCGAAAACCGGCCGACACACAGGACTCTTGGTTCCTCGAACAGTCGCGGAAACTCACGGGAAAGGCGCAAAGAAACGCCCTGCTTCCCCGGAAAACAGCGGGAAAACAGGGCGCTTTAATTCAGTAGCCGAGGCGGGACTCGAACCCGCACGGGGGTAACCCCCCACAGGATTTTAAGTCCTGTGCGTCTGCCATTCCGCCACTCGGCCGTTGTAGGATTTGCTCAACTTTGTACCCCCAAATGTACCCCCAAATGTACCCCCAGGGACCTTTTTGCTGTTGATTCCGACTCTGACACCCATTTTCTAAGCACCATAATTCGAGAGATTACGATGGATGACAATTCGGAGCAAGCCGTTGTCAATCGCGGTTGAGAATCGAGCAATCGAGCCGCTTTCGCGGCGTGGTTAGGACCAGTGTGGCCGCCGGCGCCGCCCGAGACGACTTCTGCGATCCACCGCTGAACGATTGGCAGCAATGGATTTTGACAGAGCTTCGTCGAGGCGAGAGAGTGTTTCCGGCGGGAAAGCGAGCTACAATCGTACCCCAACCTACCCCATGGCCTCGCAGTATTGGATTACCTGACTTCACCTCTTCGTCGCATGTCCGACAACGATCCGATTGACATCACGGCCGATTTCGCCGCCAAGAGACCCATCGACGCTGCGCCGGAAGCGATGCCACAGTGGATCGGCCGGTATCGGGTCGAGAAGATCCTCGGCAAAGGTGGGTTCGGATTAGTCTATCTGGCGCATGACGAACAACTTAATCGGCCTGTCGCGGTCAAAGTGCCACATGCCCGGCTGGTTTCCAAGCCGGAAGACGCCGAATTATATCTGGCCGAAGCGCGTACTGTCGCCAACCTCGATCATCCCCGTATCGTTCCGGTTTACGATGTTGGCAGTTCCTCCGAGTTTCCCTGCTTCGTCGTTGCGAAATATATCGAAGGGGAGAACCTCGCGGACTAGCTGCGGCAGTCGCCCGTCCCGTATCGTCAGGCCGTGGAACTGGTCGCCACGATCGCGGAGGCGCTGCAATACGCACACAAGCAGGGACTGGTGCATCGCGATATCAAGCCAGGGAATATTCTGCTCGACAAGCACGGCAGGCCGTTTGTCGTCGACTTCGGGCTGGCGCTGCGTGAAGAACAGATCGGCAAGGGGCCGCGGTATGCGGGTACACCGGCCTACATGAGCCCCGAACAAGCGCGGGGTGAGGGCCACAGAGTAGACGGACGCAGCGACATCTTCAGCCTGGGCGTGATGTTGTACGAAATGCTCAGCGGACGGAGACCGTTCCGCGGCGAGACGCAGACCGAAATTCTTGAGCAGGTCACGACGCACGAGGCCCGGCCGCTGCGGCAGTATGACGAGAATATCCCCAAGGAGCTGGAGCGGATCTGCCAAAAGGCGATCGCCAAGCGGGCCAGCGACCGCTATTCGACCGCTCACGACCTGGCCGACGATCTGCGGCACTTCCTGGCGGATGCGGAACCGCAGGGAACGCGCAGTCCGGCGGCCCCGGTTGTCACGGAAAATGCCGTCAAGCCCGATTCGGCCAGAACGGCCACCGCGACGCCAGGCTCCACGAAAAGTGGATCGAGTGCCGGTCAGGGCGCCGGCTCGTCCTCCGACAATCAGCCGCTGAAAATTGTTCCGAAGGGACTTCGGTCGTTCGACGAGCACGACGCCGACTTCTTTCTGGAACTCTTGCCGGGTCCACGGGACCGGGATGGTTTACCCGACAGCATCCGTTTCTGGAAAACGCGGATCGAGGAATTCGATCCGGACAAGACGTTTTCGGTCGGGCTGATCTACGGTCCCTCGGGTTGCGGCAAGTCGTCGCTGGTCAAGGCCGGACTGTTGCCGAGGCTCTCCGAATCCGTGATCAGCGTGTACGTGGAAGCGACGCCGAACGAAACCGAAACCTGGTTGCTGCGCGCGTTGCACAAGCACTGCCCCGCCTTGAACGGCAGACTGAACCTGAAAGACACGATGTCGACGCTGCGGGGAGGCGCAGGAATCCCCCACGGCAAGAAGGTGATCATCGTACTGGACCAGTTCGAACAGTGGCTGCACGCCAAGAAAGAGGAAGAAAACACGGAGTTGGTCCAGGCCCTCAGGCAGTGCGACGGCGGACATCTGCAGTGCGTCGTCATGGTCCGAGATGATTTCTGGATGGCTGTGACTCGATTCCTGCGGGAATTGGAAGTCAGGCTACTGGAAGATCGGAATCTCACCGCCGTAGATCTCTTTCCAGCGCGTCATGCGGAGAAGGTGCTGGCAGCGTTTGGCCGAGCGTTCGGATCTTTACCTGACCAAATCAACGAAACCACGAGAGACCAAAAGGACTTTCTCACACAATCGGTCGCTGGCCTGGCGGAAGAAGGCAAGGTCATCTGCGTTCGGTTGGCTCTGTTTGCGGAAATGATGAAGGGCAAACCGTGGACACCGGCCGCGCTGAAAGAAGTCGGTGGCACGACCGGTATCGGAGTCACGTTTCTTGAAGAGACGTTCAGTTCGGCCACAGCTTCTCCCGAACACCGCTATCAACAGAAAGCGGCTCGCGCGGTTCTCAAATCCTTGCTTCCTGATTCGGGCACGGACATCAAGGGGCAGATGAAGTCGTATGCGGAGTTGCTGGACGCGTCCGGCTATGCGTCACGTCCACGCGACTTCGACGATCTGATCCGCATCCTCGACAGCGAGATCCGCCTGATTACTCCGACCGACCCGGAAGGCAATGAAGAAAAGGAGAAGAGTGAAGAGGGAAGTGTGAAAGTAGAACGCCTGCCATCCGCCCTTTCACCCTTCCCTCTTCACAATTCACTCTTCTTTCAGCTGACGCACGACTACCTTGTGCCGTCGCTGCGGGACTGGCTGACGCGGAAGCAGAAGGAAACGCGGAGGGGCCGCGCCGAACTGCGACTCGCCGAACGCTCGGCGCTTTGGAATGCGAAACCGGAGAACCAGCAGTTGCCGTCGTGGTGGGAGTTCCTGAGCATCGCCTGGCTGACGCCGAGAAAGGACTGGACGGAATCGCAACGGAAGATGATGCGTCGTGCGGGACGCGTCCAGGGCACGCGGGCGGCGATACTGGCGGCCAGCCTGATGCTGGCGATTTTCGCGGGCCGGGAAATTCACGGCCGTTTTCAGGCGCGTTCCGCCATCTCGCAACTGACCAGCGCGGATGTGGACCAGTTGCCGGCGTCGCTGCGGCAGGTCGATCGATACTATGGCTGGGCCGGCTCCGGCTTGTCCGCCCTGGCGAGCGGCACGGCGGGGACACTGGAGGAGCGCCGCACCCAACTGCACGCCCGGCTGGCGCTAGTCTCGCGCGACGCTTCGCAAGTCGAGCCACTGCTGGAGGAACTGCTTATGAATCACGTTTCGTACGTAGGTGTGATTCGCGAACAACTCCTGCCGTATCGGATCCAGTTCGAGGACAAACTGTGGGAGCTACTGCGTGACGGCACGGCAGCGTCGTCCCGCCGGTTTCGGGCCGGACTGGCTCTGGCGGCGATCCGCCAACAAGCCGATCCCGACCCCTGGCTGCCCGCCGATATCACTTTTCTCGCCGAACAACTGGTTGTCGCCAATTCTGAACACCAGTCGCGCTTGCGGGAATACCTGCGCCCGTTGCAGGACCGGCTGCTGCCCGAGCTGGAACGGATCTTCGCGGACAAGACCGCCTCCGAGAGCCGACAGGTGAGCTGTGCCAATGCGATTGCCGACTATGCGGCCAAGGATCCGGTGCGGCTGGCCCGACTGCTTATGGACGCAACGCCCGGACAGTACGTTG
>Ga0233425_10007033_pt1 | contig 16079 bp, 17 predicted proteins | sample Watercolumn_Towu_2_FD_181712 | JGI IMG/M metagenome (GOLD analysis project Ga0233425, IMG submission 181712) | Freshwater microbial communities from Lake Towuti, South Sulawesi, Indonesia - Watercolumn_Towuti2014_140_MG | ecosystem: Environmental > Aquatic > Freshwater > Lake | place...
GACAAGGCCTGGGGCCTGGAGCCGCATTCGCGCCTGTCCTGCCAGGCGCTGGTGACGCAGACGCCGCTCGTCGTGGAAATCCCGAAATACACCATCAACATGGTGAGCGAAGGACACAAGAAATGAAGTGGACAGACATCAACGACATCGCCATCGAGTTGGCCGACGCGCATCCGGACGTCGACCCGATGAAGATCAACTTCGTCGACCTGATGAACTGGGTGAAGGCGCTGCCCGGCTTCGACGACGACCCGAACCACTGCGGCGAGAAGATTCTCGAAGCGATCCAGGCCGCCTGGATCGAGGAGAAGGAATGAACCGCGACGAGGGCGGCCTGCAGCGCAACGTGCTCGGCGGCCCGCTCGGCGTCTGCAGCGAGAAGCCGGTGACCGGCTTCTTCCGCACCGGCTGTTGCGACACCGGCCCGCAGGACGTCGGCCGCCACACCGTCTGCATCGTCGCCAGCGAGGAATTCCTCGCCTTCTCGAAGTCGTGCGGCAACGACCTGTCGACGCCCATTCCCGAGTGGGACTTCCCCGGCGTGCAGCCGGGCCAGCGCTGGTGCCTGTGCGCCGCGCGCTGGAAGGAGGCCCTCGATGCAGGCAGGGCGCCGAAGGTGGTGCTGAACGCCACCAACGAGGCGACGCTGGACATCGTCTCGCTCGACGACCTCAAGCGCCACGCCGTCGACCTGCACTGATTACTTGATGAGTTTCTGCAGAGGCTGAATCAGGCCGGGCAGATCCTGCTGGACGATATCCCACAGGATGGCCGGATCGATGTCGAAATAGATGTGCACCACGCGATTCCGCATGGCGCGCATCAGATGCCAGGGAACCGCCGGCGTGCTTGACTGGATGTCTTCCGGAATATGGCTGGCCGCCTCGCCGATGATCACCAGATTGGCACCGACCGCCTTGATGGTTTTCGTGTCCTGGCGGAAGCGTTCGTAGGTGTAGCCATCGACGAACGCCCGGGTTTCCGCTATCGCGTCAAGAATGTCCTGAATGCGGTTCTGCCATTTCCTAGGCGACATCGATCGTCTCGGCCAGGACATGATCCCGCATGCGCGGCTTCAGGCTTTGCGGTGTTCCGAGATCCACATTGCAATGGAGCAGGGACTCGAAAAAGTCCTGCAGCTCAAAAAAGCGCAGACCGATAGGACGGTCGAACTCCACCAGCAGATCAACGTCGCTATCCGGTCCGGCTTCGTCGCGTGCGACCGATCCGAACAGGCCAAGGCGACGCACGCCGTACCGGCTTTGTAGCTCGGCTCGGTGCGCTGAGAGAATCCGAATAACCTCGTCGCGTTTCATATGGTCACCTGGCTGCGTGAGCCCACATTGTGGCGCATGCCGGGCGGATTAGTCCAGCGCGTGCGACACCAGGCCGTCGGCCAGCTTGGGCTCGAACCAGGTGGACTTCGGCGGCATCACTTCGCCGGCGTCGGCAACCGACATCAGGTCTTCCATGTCGGTCGCGTGGAGCGCGAAGGCGGCGGCCATCTCGCCGCTGTCGACACGTCGTTCCAGTTCCTCCAGGCCGCGGATGCCACCGACGAAGTCGATGCGCTTGTCGCGGCGCAGGTCCTTGATGCCGAGCACCGGGCCGAGCAGGTTGTCGGAGAGCAGGCTGACGTCGAGCCGCGCCACCGGATCGTCGTGCGGGATCAGGTGCGGATGGATGGTCAGGCGGTACCACTGGCCGGGCAGGTACAGACTGAACTCGCCGCGCTGCATCGGCCTGCTGCGCGGCTGGCAGATCGAGACGACGAAACGCTCGGTCAGCCGCGCCAGGAAGCCCATGCTGCTGAGGCCGTTCAGGTCGTTCACCACGCGGTTGTAGTCCATGATGCGCATCTGCCTGTGCGGGAAGATGACCGAGAGGAAGTAGTTGTAGTCCTCCTTCCCGCTGTGGTGCGAATTCTTCGCGTGGCGCGCGGCGGCAACGCGCGAGGCGGCGGCGGAGCGGTGGTGGCCGTCGGCGATGTAGAGCGCCGGCATGGCGTCGAAAAGAAAAGTCAGTCGCTGCAGGACGGCGGCATCGCGGATGACCCAGATGCTGTGGCGGATGCCGTCGCTGGCGGTGACGTCGGCATCGGGTTCGCCGGCCGAGGCGCGGGCAAGGATCTCGTCGACCTCGGGCACGTCCGGATGCGCCAGCAGCACCGGGCCGGTCTGGGCGTTGAGCGCCTCGATCTGGCGCACGCGGTCGTCCTCCTTGTCCGGGCGGGTGAACTCGTGTTTGCGGATGCGGTTGGTGTCGTAGTCGGCCACTGAGGCGGCGGCGACGAGCCCGGTCTGCGCGTGCTCGCCCATCACCAGCCGGTAGGCGTAATAGCAGGGCGCGTCGTCCTGCGTCAGCACGCCCTCTGCGAACAGCTTCAGGTAGTTCTCGCGCGACTTGGCGTAGACCTGCGGCGAGTAGTGGTCGATCTCGGGCGGCAGGTCGATCTCGGCCTTGGAAACGTGCAGGAAGCTCCACGGCTTACGCGCGGCGCGCACACGCGCCTCGTCTGCGGAAAGGACGTCGTAGGGCGGGGCGGCGACCTCGCCGGCGCGACCGGGCGCCGGGCGGATGCCGCGGAAGGGCTTGATGAGCGACATGGTTCTTCTTCGGGTCAGTCGTTGCGCTTCGGCAGGACGTCCTTCAGCACCTCGCGCGCCTTGCGTATCATGGCTTCGGTGGTGGGCCAGTCGACGCAGGCGTCGGTGACCGAGCAGCCGTACTTCAGCTGCGAGAGGTCCTCGGGAATGGGCTGGTTGCCGCCCTCGATGTTGCTCTCGACCATGAGGCCGACGATGGACTGGTTGCCCTCGCGGATCTGGTGCACGCAATCGGACATCACCAGCGGCTGCAGCGCTGGGTCCTTCAGCGAGTTGGCGTGCGAGCAGTCGATGACGATGTTCGGCGCGATCTTCGCCTTGGCCAGCGCGCGCTCGACCATGCAGACGCTGACGGTGTCGAAGTTGGAGCGACCGTCGCCGCCGCGCAGCACGACGTGGCCGTAGGGGTTGCCCTGGGTGCGCACGATGGCCGAGCGCCCCTGCATGCTGATGCCGAGGAAGCTGTGCGGGCTGGCGGCCGACTTGATGGCGTTGATGGCCGGCGTGATGTCGCCGTCGGTGGCGTTCTTGAAGCCGACCGGGGTGGACAGGCCCGAGGACATCTCGCGGTGGGTCTGCGATTCCGAGGTGCGCGCGCCGATGGCCGTCCACGAGATCAGGTCGCCGAGGTACTGCGGCGCGATCGGGTCGAGCGCCTCGGTCGCCGTCGGCAGGCCGAGCTCGGCGACTTTCAGCAGGAATTCGCGCGCCTTCTGCATGCCTTCCTCGATGTGGAAGGAGTCGTCCATGCGCGGGTCGTTGATGAAGCCCTTCCAGCCGGTGGCGGTGCGCGGCTTCTCGAAATAGACGCGCATGACGAGATACAGCGTGTCGCTCACCTCGTCGGCCAGCTTCTTCAGCCTTTGCGCGTAGTCGTAGCCGGCGACCGGATCGTGGATGGAGCAGGGGCCGACGACGATGAAGATGCGAGGATCCTTGCGGTCGAGGATGGCCTTGATGGCCTCGCGGCTGGCGAAGACGGTGTCGGCGGCCTTCTCGGAGAGCGGCACGCGGGCATGGATCTCCTCGGGGGAGGGCATCAGGTCGAAGGCGCCGATGCGGACGTTTTCCAGGGCTTGCTGTGTCATGACTTCTTCTGCGTTACGGGTTGGTTCAAGAGTGAAATGATCTCACGGATTGCCGCCGCCCGCTCGGGCAGGCCGGCGGTTTCGCGGGAGACGGCGAGCTTGTTCGGGCCGGAAAGCTTCCAGCGGCGGTCCTGCTGCACGAGCTGGATGATGCGCGCCGGGTCGATGGGCGGATTGGGCACGAACTGCAGCTTGACGACGGCCTCGGTGGCATCGATCTTGGCCAGCCCGACCGGCCGCGCCAGGATGCGCAGGCGGTGGGTCTCGAGCAGGGTGCGCCCCTGGTCCGGCAGCTCGCCGAAGCGGTCGATCAGCTCCTCCTGCATGCGCAGCAGCGCTTCCTCGTCCTCGCAGTTGGCGAGGCGCTTGTAGAGCGTCAGGCGCTCATGCACGTCGCTGCAGTAGTCGTCGGGCAGCAGGGCCGGGGCGTGCAGATTGATCTCGGAGGTGACGCCGAGCGGCTGGGTGAGGTCGGGCTCCTTGCCCTCCTTCAGCGCGCGTACGGCGGCATTCAGCATCGAGGTGTACAGGTTGAAGCCGACCTCCTGGATCTCGCCGCTCTGCGCTTCGCCCAGTACCTCGCCGGCGCCGCGGATCTCCAGGTCGTGCATGGCGAGGAAGAAGCCGGAGCCGAGTTCCTCCATGGCCTGGATCGCCTCGAGGCGGCGCTGCGCCTGGGCGCTCGGTTTGACGCCGCGCTCGGTGAGCAGGTAGGCGTAAGCCTGGTGGTGCGAGCGGCCGACGCGGCCGCGCAGCTGGTGCAGCTGGGCCAGGCCGAACTTGTCGGCGTGGTTGATGAGGATGGTGTTGGCGTGCGGGTTGTCGATGCCGGTCTCGATGATGGTCGTGCACAGCAGCAGGTTGTGGCGCTGCTGGGTGAATTCCTTCATGACGCGCTCCAGCTCGCGCTCGGGCAGCTGGCCGTGGCCGACGACGATGCGCGCCTCGGGCAACAGCCTGGCCAGGCGCTCGCGCACCGTTCCGATCGTTTCCACTTCGTTGTGCAGGAAATACACCTGGCCGCCGCGCTTGAACTCGCGCAGCACCGCCTCGCGCACGATGCCGTCGGAGTGGGGCAGGACGAAGGTCTTGATGGCGAGGCGCTTCTGCGGCGCGGTGGCGATGACGGAGAACTCGCGCAGGCCCTCCAGCGACAGGCCGAGGGTGCGCGGGATCGGCGTGGCGGTCAGGGTCAGCACGTCCACCTCGGCGCGCAGGGCCTTCAGCGCCTCCTTCTGGCGCACGCCGAAACGGTGCTCCTCGTCGATGACGACCAGGCCGAGGCGCTGGAAGGCCACGTCCTTCTGCAGCAGGCGATGCGTGCCGATGGCGATGTCGACCTTGCCTTCCGCCAGCTGCTGCAGGGCGGCCGTCTGCTCCTTGGCGCTCCTGAAGCGCGACAGCTCGACGATCCTGACGGGCCACTCATTGGCCACATGCGCGAAGCGGTCGGAGAAGGTGTTGAAGTGCTGCTCGGCGAGCAGCGTGGTCGGCGCCAGCACCGCCACCTGCCTGCCGTCCATGACGGCGGCGAAGGCGGCGCGCAGCGCCACCTCGGTCTTGCCGAAGCCGACGTCGCCGCAGACGAGGCGGTCCATCGGCTTGCCGGACTTCATGTCGGTCACCACCGCGGCGATGGCGGCGGCCTGGTCGGGCGTCTCCTCGAAGCCGAAGCCATCGGCGAAGGCCTCGAGGTCGTGCTCCCTGAAATTGAAGGCATGGCCCTGGCGCGCGGCGCGCTGGGCGTAGAGGGCGAGCAGCTCGGCGGCGGTGTCGCGCACCTGCTGTGCGGCCTTGCGCTTGGCGCGATCCCAGCGGTCGGTGCCGAGCCTGTGCAGCTCGACGAGTTCCGGATCGACACCGCTGTAGCGCGAGATGAGGTGCAATTGCGCCACCGGCACGTAGAGCTTGTCGCCGCCGGCGTATTCGAGGTGGAGGAATTCCGTCTCGCCCTCGCCGAGGTCGAGGTGCACCAGGCCCTGGTAGCGGCCGATGCCGTGGCTCTCGTGCACCACCGGGTCGCCGATCTTGAGTTCGGTGAGGTCGCGCAGCCAGCCGTCGAGGCTGGCGCGGCGGGCGTCGCTCCTTCTTCCGCGCGGACGCGCCGTGGCGGCGTAGAGTTCGTTCTCGGTAACGACGGCCAGCTTCGCGGCGGGCAGGAGGAAGCCGTTGGAGAGCGGCGCCACGGCCAGCGCGAGCTTCTCCGTCGCCGCCGTGCAGGCGGCGAAGTCGGCGCAGGGCGCGGGGTGCAGGCCGTACTCGGCGAGGTACTGCAGCAGGGTCTCGCGCCGTCCGGGCGATTCGGCCAGCAGCAGGATGCGGCCGTCGAAGGAGGTGGCGAAGGCCTTCAGCTTGTGCAGCGGGTCGTCGGCGCGGCGCTCGACGGCGAGCTCGGGCAGCGGCGCGGCGGGGGCATCGGCCTCGGCGGCGCCCGAGGAAAAAGTCAGTCTCCCCAGTACGGCGGCAGCAATGAAGAACTGCTCCTCCGTGAGGAACAGATCTCCGGGCGGCAGCAGCGGCCGGCTGCGGTCGCCGCCGAGCAGCTTGTAGCGCGAAGCCGTGTCGGCCCAGAACTCGCGGATCGCGGCCGGCACGTCGCGGTGCAGGCACAGCACCGTGTCCTGCGGCAGGTAGTCGAAGACGAGCGCTGTCCTGTCGTAGAACAGCGGCAGGTAGTACTCGATGCCGGCCGGCGCGATGCCGTTGGAGACGTCCTTGTAGATCGGGGAGCGCGAGGGGTCGCCCTCGAAGGTCTCGCGGTAGCGGCCGCGGAAGCGCGTGCGGCCGGCTTCGTCGAGCGGGAATTCGCGCGCCGGCAGCAGGCGCACTTCCGGCACCGGGTAGACCGTGCGCTGCGAGTCGACGTCGAAGCTGCGCAGGGTCTCGATCTCGTCGTCGAACAGCTCGATGCGGAAGGGCAGGGCCGAGCCCATCGGGAAGAGGTCGATGAGGCCGCCGCGCACGCTGTATTCGCCCGGCGAGACGACCTGGGTGACGTGCTGGTAGCCGGCCAGCGTCAGTTGCGCGCGCAGGGCCTTGACGTCGAGGCGCGCGCCCTGCTTGAGGAAGAAGGTGTGCGCGGCGAGGTACTCGGCCGGCGGCAGGCGGGTGAGCGCCGTGGTGGCCGGGATGAGCGCGATGTCGCAGGCGCCGCGGCTGATCTCGTAGAGCGTCGCCAGCCGTTCCGAGACGAGGTCGTGGTGCGGCGAGAGCGTGTCGTAGGGCAGGGTCTCCCAGTCGGGCAGCAGGTGCACGCGCAGTTGCGGCGCGAACCAGGCGATCTCCTCCTGCAGGCGCTGCGCGTCGAGCGGATTCGCCGTCACCACTGCCAGCATGCGGCCGCCACCCGCTGACTGCGCCAGCGCCAGCGCGTCGGCCGAGCCGGCCAGCGCGGGCAGGTCGAGGCGCGCGCCGGGCTTCGGCAAAGCGGGCAGCTGCGGCAGCAGCGCAGATGGGGAAGCAGTCATGGGAGGTGAATCGGGAGGGCTTGCTGATTCGGGCTTTTCAAAGGAGGAATTATACCGGTCTGGACAGGCCTTCCGGGCGCGGCTAAGGTGGCGGCATGATCTTCAGCAACCGCGAACAGGCCGCCAGGCTTCTCGCCGAGAAGCTCGTCGCCTACAAGGGAAAAAACCCGCTCATCCTCGCCATTCCGCGCGGCGCCGTGCCCATGGCCAAACTCATCGCCGACGCGCTCGAGGGCGAGTTCGACGTGGTGCTCGTGCGGAAACTCGGCGCGCCGGGCAACCCGGAGTTCGCCATCGGCGCCATCGACGAGACCGGCTGGGCCTATCTGGGTCCGTACGCCGCCATGGCCGGCGCGGATTCCGGCTACGTCGAGCGCATCAAGGCGCGCGAGCTGGAGACCATCCGCAGGCGCCGCGCCCAGTATTCGCCGCTGCACCCGCCCATCGATCCGGCCGGCCGCATCGTCATCGTGGTCGACGACGGGCTGGCCACCGGCTCGACCATGATTGCCGCCCTGCACGCCCTGCGCCAGCGCGCGCCGCGGAGGCTGGTCTGCGCCGTGCCGGTGGCGCCGCCCGACACGCTGGAGAAGGTCGCCGACAAGGCCGATGAAGTGGTCTGCCTGTATGCGCCGGAGAGCTTCCAGGCGGTCGGCCAGTTCTACGCCGACTTCGGCCAGGTCGAGGACGAGGAAGTGATTGCCCTGCTGTCGGAAAGGACGCAACCATGAGAACGACGATCCTGCTGCTCGCCGCCGCGCTGGCCGGGCAGAAGCGAGAAGCCGCGCAATGAAAACCCGCAGCGCGGACGGCGTTCCCTGCATCACCAAGGACGGCCCGGGGATCCGCGGGCTGGTGCAACACGACACGCCATGCTCCTGAAACAAGCCGTCCGTAGCAGAATCACCGCGCAGCAGCCGGATATTGAGGACATCCAGGGCTGGCGGGAGCACGTCCTCTCCCTCATCCTGCGGGTCGTGGTCATTCTGGGCGCCGTCGTGGCGGTGCCCAGCGTGCTGCTCGCCCTCAGCGATAGGCTTTGGATCGTGGCGGCGGTCGATGTCGTGGCCCTGGCATGGGTGGCGACCCTCTGGCGCAGCCGATCGCTCTCCTACCGGACGCGTGCCTGGAGCTTCTGCGCACTGCTCTACCTGCTCGGCCTCGCCATGCTCATGACCATCGGCCAGGCGAGCCAGATCTACCTGATGGGCTTCCCGGTGATGGCGGCGCTCCTGCTCGGGCTGCGGCCGTCCCTCCATGCGCTGGCCCTGAATGCCGTCACGCTGCTCGCCGTCGGCTATCTCGCCAACGCCGACATCACCATCGGCCCGCTCGAGTCGCGCCCCCTGCTGAAGTGGGCGGTCATCACGATGAACTTCATCTTCGTGAACGCGCTGCTCACACTGTCGATCGTTCTGCTGCTCAAGGGGCTGGAGAGGACGCTGGCCCGGCACACGCGGACGGAAGAGAAGCTGCGCGAGCTCAACGCGAACCTGGAGAAAACCGTCGCCGAGCGCACGCGCGAGCTCGAGTCCTTCAGCTACTCGGTCGCCCACGACCTGCGCGCGCCGCTGCGCGCCATCGACGGCTATAGCCAGCTTGTCCTCAGCGACAACGCCGACAAGCTCGACGCCGAGTCGGCCGGCTACCTGCGGCGCATGCGCGTGGCGAGCCAGCGCCTGGGCGACCTGATCGACGACCTGCTCGATCTGGCGCAGGTTTCACGCACCGACCTGCGCCGACAGGAAGTGGACCTCGCGCGCATTGCGGCGCAGGTCGCGGCGGAACTGCGCGAGCGGCATCCCGGGCGAGCGGTGGATTTCTCCGTCCCGGCGGAACTGAAGGAGCAGGCCGACCCCTACCTGGCGCGCATCCTTTTCGAGAACCTGATCGGCAACGCCTGGAAGTACACCGGCAAGGCGTCGGCGGCGCGCATCGAGTTAGGTCGCGCCGAGGCGGATGGCGCCCTCTTCGTGCGCGACAACGGTGCCGGCTTCGACATGGCCTACGCCGACAAGCTGTTCAAGCCCTTCCAGCGCCTGCACGACGCCAGCGAGTTCGAGGGCACCGGCATCGGCCTCAGCATCGTACACCGCATCGTCAGCCGCCACGGGGGCCGCATCTGGGCCGAGGCGAAGAAGGACGAGGGCGCGACCTTCCACTTCACGCTGGGCTGAGTGGCTGCGGCGCGGGAAAGTCAGTCCCTGCGCTACGGCGCGCGCCGCCGGAACCGCGCGCAGGAGCGGGCGAGGCGCGAGCGCTGCAGGGCGGCGAACTCGAGCAGCCCCCAGAGCAGCGTGCTGCCCAGCGACAATGCCGGATGGATATGGAGGCGGCCGAAGGGGAGGCGCACGGGGGCTACTTTCCGTCCAGCCGCCAGCAGGACTCCAGGTCGTCGAAGAACCGGTCGAGGAGACGCAGCAGATCGATCAACTTGAGGCGCTGGTTCATGGCCGGCCGGTTTCGCGTCGGAATGACGCATCAGAACTTAGCAGCCGAAGGTTAAGCCGGCGTTACGGAATTGCGTCAGCCGCGCGAAGCGCGCGATAGATGCCGGCACGGCCCCGGGGTATGCTTCGCGACCATCGTGAGCCCATCCCCCTGCGCCGAACTGGCCGAACTGGAACGCATCGTCGAGGAGGGCGCCGCCCACCTCGAGGCGCGCGTCCTGTGCGAGACGGCGGCCGGCCCGCACCGCTTCCCGGTCTATGCCGTGGCCTTGGGCAATCCCGACCCGGCGCTGCCCGCCGTCGGCTACTTCGGCGGCTTCCACGGCCTCGAGCGCATCGGCGCCGAGGTGGTGCTGGTGTATCTGCGCAGCCTGGTGGCGCGCCTGCGCTGGGACAGCGTGCTGCACAGGCAGCTCGAATCCCTGCGGCTGGTCTTCATGCCGCTGGTGAACCCCGGCGGCATCTTCCGCGGCACCCGCGCCAACCCGAACGGCGTCGACCTGATGCGCAACGCGCCGCTCGAATCGGCCGAGCGCGTGCCCTTCCTGATCGGCGGCCAGCGCATCAGCGCCGGGCTGCCCTGGTATCGCGGAGCGGCCGGCGCCCCGATGGAAGCCGAGAACCTTGCCGTCTGCCGCGTCGTCGCCGAGGAGCTGCACGTCCGCGAGTTCAGCCTCGTCATCGACTGCCATTCCGGCTTCGGCATCCACGACCGCATCTGGTTTCCCTATGCCCACAGCGCGCTGCCGGTCGCGCATCTGGCCGAGATCCATGCTCTCAAGGAAATCTACGAGCAGACCTACGCCCACCACAACTACCTGTTCGAGCCGCAAAGCCGCCAGTACCTGGCGCACGGCGACATCTGGGACCACCTATACCTCCAGGCGGCCGCCCGGCCGCAGCGCATCTTCCTGCCGTTCACGCTGGAGATGGGCTCCTGGCTGTGGGTGAAGAAGAACCCGCGCCAGCTGTTCTCGCGGCAGGGCATCTTCAACCCTCTCATCGAGCATCGCCAGCAGCGCGTTCTGCGGCGCCACCTCACGTGGCTGGAGTTCATCGCCCGCGCCGCCAGCGGCTGGCGCAACTGGCTGCCCGCCGGAGAGGCGCGCGAGCGCCATCGCCAGGCGGCCCTCGACCTCTGGTACCACGACGGGGCGGCGGGATGAGCACCTGGATCTTCCTGCGCGGCCTCACCCGCGAGCAGCGGCACTGGGGGGATTTCCCCGCGGCCTTCCGCCGCGAGTTGCCCGACGCCGAGATCCTCGCGCCGGACCTGCCCGGCAACGGCCGCCTGAACGCGCTGCGCAGCCCGGCCTCCATCGAGGCGATGGCCGAGCACTGCCGCAACGCGCTTCGGGAGCAGGGCGCCCGCCCGCCGTACCACCTGCTGGCGCTGTCGCTGGGCGCGATGGTGGCCGCCTCCTGGGCGGCGCGCCATCCCGAGGAACTGGGCGGCTGCGTCCTCATCAACGCCAGCTTCGCCGGCATCAGCCCCTTGCAGCGCCGCCTGCGGCCGCGCAACTACGCCACCCTGCTCGGCCTGGCCCTGCCCGGCCGCAGCGATGCCGCGCGCGAGGCGGCCATCCTGCGCTTGACCAGCGCGCTGGCCGGCGACCGCGAGCGGATCGTGCGCGACTGGAGCGCCTGGCGGCGCGAGCATCCCGTCTCGCGCGCCAACGCCCTGCGCCAGCTCTGGGCCGCCGCCCGCTTCCGCCTCCCGGCCAGGCCGCCCGCCGTGCCCGTGCTGGTGCTCGCCGGGGCGGGCGACGCGCTGGTCGACCCGGAATGCTCGCGCACCCTCGCGCGCCGCTGGCAGGCGGACTACGCCGAGCATTCCACTGCCGGGCACGAGCTTTCGCTCGACGACGGGCCGTGGGTGGCGCGGCAGGTGCGGGGGTGGCTGGAACGCCGGGAGCCCGCGGGGAAAAGTCAGTCGCCGTGAGGCGGCGCCGAAGCGGGGATCTCAGGCCTCGTACTTGAACGACATCGACACGCGTGCCCGGTAGGCGACCACCTTGCCGGACTTGTCGATCTTCATGTCGAGCTTGGTGACCTCGGCGACGCGCAAGTCGCGCAGCGTCTTTGCGGCCGCCTCGACGGCGGCACGGGCGGCATCCTCGAACGAGGACGGGCTCGACCCGACCACCTCGACGATCTTGTAGACGGCATCCGCGGATTTCTTCGAAGCTTTCTTGGCCATGATGGGTCTCCTGAGTGGGCGAAAGGGTGACGGTCCCGCAGGGCGGGCACCGTGAGGGGATCATAGCCCTTCTGCCGGCGGCGCAAAAGTCAGTCGCAGCGGGACGGCGATGAATCTCGGGTCGTGCGGCTGAAGACCTGTCCGTTAGAATAGCGCTGGAAATACTGCGGAGTCTGCTTTGAAAAAACTGCGCCTGATCGCACCGCTCCTGGCCCTGTCGCTGGCGCCGGGCACCGGCCGGGCCGAGCCCGATCTGTCCGCGCCCGACGCCCTCGCGGCCGCCGGAGAGGGCAAGCTTCGGCTGATCGACATCCGCACGCCGCAGGAGTGGCGCCAGACCGGCGTCGCGCCGGGCGCCGGCCGGGTCGACTTCTATCGCGGGCCCGAGGTGCTGCTCAGTTCCGTGCTGCAGATGGTCGGCGGCGACAAGAACGCGCCCATCGCCCTCATCTGCCGCACCGGCAACCGCACCACCACGGCGCAGAAGTTCCTCCAGGCGCAGGGCTTTACCCGCGTTTACAACGTCAAGGAAGGCATGGCCGGCAGCGCCGCCGGGCCGGGCTGGCTGAAGCGCAACCTGCCGGTGGAATCCTGCGCGCAATGCTGATTGAAAGTCAGCTTGTGCGATACGGCGGTTAACGGCCCCGGTCGCAAACAGACCCACTCATGCGGCGAGGTGTTTCACGAACCACCTGGCTGCATGCTCCGCCGCCTGCTCCAGCGTGCCGGGCTCCTCGAAGAGATGCGTCGCGCCGGGCACGATTTCCAGCTTCTTCTCGCAACGCAACAGATCGCAGGCCTGGCGGTTGAGGTCGATCACGCCGTCGTCCCGGCCGCCGACGATGAGCAGGGTCGGCGCGCGGACCGAAGCCAGTGCCTGCGGGCCGGCGAGGTCGGGTCGTCCGCCGCGCGAAACGACTGCAGCGATGGCCGGGTGCTGCGCGGCCGCCTGCAGGGCGGCGGCGGCGCCGGTGCTGGCGCCGAAGCAGCCGATCTTCATGCCTTGCGTTTCCCTGGTTGCCTCCAGCCAGTCGACTGCGGCGAGCAGGCGTTCGGTCAGCAGCGCGATGTCGAAGCGCGTCTCGTAGGTCTGGTCCTCGCGCGGCGTGAGCAGGTCGAAGAGCAGGGTGGCGATGCCGTGCGCGTGCAGCACGCTCGCCACATACTGGTTGCGCGGGCTGTGGCGACTGCTGCCGCTGCCGTGGGCGAAGGCGACGATGCCGCGGGCGCCCTCGGGAATCGTCGCCGTGCCGGGGAGGCTGACTTTTGCGGCGGGGATGGATACTTCCATCACGCGCCCATGCGCACGCGCACGGGGATGCGGCGGCGGCCGAACTGGCTTTCGAACTTGCCGAAGCGGCCGGCGACGGGCGTGCCGCAGTGCGCGCAGTGGCCCGCCCCGGTGAGGTCGTAGGCGAGGATCTGGTGCCAGTCGCGCACGATCACCGGCCTGGCGCAGCCGGGGCAGAAGGTGGTGCCGCCCTCGGTGTCGTGCACGTTGCCGGTGTAGACGTAGCGGATGCCCGCGTCGAGCGCGATGCGGCGCGCGCGCTGCAGCGTGGCGGCCGGCGTGGCCGGCAGGTCGTCGAGCTTGTAGTCGGGGTGGAAGGCGGTGAAGTGGATCGGCACGTCGCGGCCGAGCTCCCTGACGATCCACTTCGACATGGCCTCGATCTCGGCAACGGAATCGTTTTTGCCGGGGATGAGCAGGGTGGTCAGCTCGAACCAGCAGTCGGTCTCGTGCCTGAGATAGACCAGCGTGTCGAGCACCGGCTGCAGGTGGCCGCCGCAGAGCCTGGCGTAGAAATCCTCTGTGAACGCCTTGAGATCCACGTTGGCGGCATCCATTTTTGCGAAGAACGCGCGCCGCGCCGCCTCGCCGATATAGCCGGCGGTGACGGCCACCGTCTGCACGCCGAGCGTGTGGCAGGCGTCGGCCGTATCCATGGCGTATTCGGCGAAGATGACCGGGTCGTTGTAGGTGAACGCCACGCTCTTGCAGCCGTGTTCGGCGGCGACGCGGGCGATCTCTTCGGGCGAGGCGCGGTCCATCAGGCGGTCCATGTCCTGCGACTTGGAGATGTCCCAGTTCTGGCAGAACTTGCAGGCGAGGTTGCAGCCGGCGGTGCCGAAGGAAAACACGCTGCTGCCGGGATAGAAATGGTTGAGCGGCTTCTTCTCGATCGGGTCGATGCAGAAGCCGGAGCTGCGGCCGTAGGTGGTAAGCGCCATACCGTCGCCTACGCGCTGGCGCACGAAGCAGGCGCCGCGCTGGCCGTCGCGCAGGTGGCAGAAGCGCGGGCAGAGGTCGCACTGGATGCGGCCGTCGTCCATCCTGTGCCACCAGCGGGCGGGATGGAAATCGCTCACAGGGCCTCCTTCCACTTGGTCACCTCGTAGCGTGCGATCGTGACCGTCTCGTGCCAGAAGTTGGGCGGCAGGCCGGCCTTGCGCTTGAGCTGCTGCATGAACAGGTTCGGGTCGGGCAGGCTCTCCCACACCTGCGGCAGGAAAGTGCTGCGGTGGCGGCCGTACTGGAAGACGATGCCGTCGATGCCGGGGCGCAGCTGGGCCATGAAGCCGGCTTCGTCGGCGAAGGCGAGCGGCTCGGGTGCGGTGAGCAGGGACACCTCGACGCGGGTGACGTCGAATTCCTCGGCGGCCAGCGGCGCAAAGCGCGGGTCGCGGAAAGCGGCGGCGAGCGCGTTCTCGCGCACGTCGTGGCCGAGCGGACGGTGGGCTTCCAGAGAGCCGATGCAGCCGCGCAACTGGCCCCGCTGGGTCAGCGTGACGAAGGTGGCGCCGGGTTGCGCCAGCGCGTCATGTGCCGCCGCAGCCGCCGACGCGGCCGTTCTGCCGAAGCGCTCGCCGATGGCACCACGCGCGAGGGTCAGCAGGACATCGCCAAGTTCAGTGTGTTCCATGAGCAGGTTCCGTCAGGGCGAATGAGGCATAACCGACGACGCGCGAGCGGTCGCCGGCGGTGTCGCCCGAGTTGCGCAGGTCGAGCAGGTCGATCTTCATGCCGCGCCGCCTGGCCGTGAGCAGCAGGCCGTTGATCGGCGTGGCGCCGCAGGCCTGCTGATGGTCGATGCTCGGGTCGAAGGCGAGGATTTCGTTCACCGTGTTGCGATCGATGCCTTGCGCCTGCGCATAGCCGTGGAAATGCGAAAGATCGGAACTGATCAGGATCAGCGTTTCCGGCCCGCCCCACAGTAGATCGATCACTTCAGCCACCTGCGCCGGCGTCGTCGCGCCGACGGCGAAGGGCAGCAGGGTGAAGTCGTCGAGCACCGTCTGCAGGAAGGGCACTTGCACCTCCAGCGAGTGCTCGAGGTTGTGCGCCACGTCGCTGGCGGAGACCTGCGGCAGCCTGAGCACGGCGCGCGCACTCTCGGTGTCGATGGCGACGCTGCCGAGCGGCGTGGCGAAAGCCTCGGCCACGGGGAGCGCCAGGCCGCGGATCGGCACGCGATGCGCCGGGCCGAGCAGCACGACGCGGCGGATCGTCGAGCGCAGCGGCGCGAGCCGGGCGTAGGCGTGGGCGGCGACCGCCCCGGAGTAGATGTAGCCGGCATGCGGCACGATCAGTGCCTTCGGCGCGGCATGCTTGCCGGCCGGAACCGCGGCGAGATAGGTGCGGATGTCGCCGGCGAGCGCATCCGCGTCGGCCGGGTAGAACATGCCGGCGACGGCGGGCGGTCGGATGTGCAGAGAGGGGTTCATGTTTGATTAATGTGGGTGAAGGTGTGTCGTATCAAGCCTCTAATTTAATTATAGGCAAGTCATTCAACCGCCTTGCGGAGGGCACGTTGCAACGCAATATGACGAACTTACCGATTAGAGAAAACGCGTTTTGCCATACGAAAAGCGAGCGCAAGTTCGCGTCATGTATAAGAATAACTTTGGGTATTCATATATAAGACTTTGTTGTTGCAACGCCGCGTGATTCCCTATACTCGCTCCATCACGAACGCAGTTAGCCCAACCAGCTGCCTGCGTGTCACTCGGTCAGGCACACCCCGCCTGGCCGTCTTGTAAGCCGGATCCGATCTCCGGCTGCCCCGTGAATGGCTGTTGCCGCTCGCGCCCGCAAGGCGCTGCCCGACGCCATTTGGATCCAGGCGTCTGCACGGTTTGCCCCGCGCTTTTTTAGGCCCCGCAGACCCTGATGTTGTCGTGGTTATTTCAATCCTAAAGGATTGCGGAGCAGATGGGATCGCTGGTCTTGTCCGGGTTGTTCATGGCCGTGCTGGGCGTCGCCTTGG
>Ga0233425_10007034_pt1 | contig 16079 bp, 7 predicted proteins | sample Watercolumn_Towu_2_FD_181712 | JGI IMG/M metagenome (GOLD analysis project Ga0233425, IMG submission 181712) | Freshwater microbial communities from Lake Towuti, South Sulawesi, Indonesia - Watercolumn_Towuti2014_140_MG | ecosystem: Environmental > Aquatic > Freshwater > Lake | place: Indonesia...
CACCTCGCGTGAGAAGATTAACCTGCATCTGCGCCAGGTGCTCGACGAAGCGACCGACAAGTGGGGCGCCCGCGCGACCCGGGTCGAGCTGCAGCGCATTGACCCGCCCGCCGACATCATGGAAGCGATGCACCGCCAGATGAAGGCCGAACGCGACCGCCGCGCCATCATTCTCGAAGCCGAGGGCATCAAGCAGTCAACAATTCTCAAGGCCGAGGGCGACAAACAGCAGGCCATCCTCAAAGCCGAAGGCCAGTCCGGCGCAATCAAGACCGTAGCCGATGCCGACAAGTACAAGCTACTTACGGTCGCGGAAGGTGAAGGTCAGGCAATTGAGCGCGTGTACCAGGCCATTCACAACGGCCGGCCGACCAAGGACCTGCTCACCATCAAGTATCTTGAGATGCTGGGCAGAGTTGCGGACGGCAAGGCGAACAAGGTCTTCCTGCCCTATGAAGCCGCCGGCATCACCGGCGCATTGAGCATTTTCGCCGAAGGGCTCAAGCAGGTCAAAGACCAGACCGAAGAAAACGAGAAGCCGGTAGCGAAGAAATAGCCGCTGGATAAGAAACTCTCAGTGCGGAGGCGCGCGCCTCCGCACTCGTTTTGGAGTGCGCAGGCTTGCCTGCGCTTTGTCCGAAAGCGGCAGCAAGCTGCCGCACTCCAAAACCGACCGGTCCTCCCTGACGTGCTGCGGCTCGCCGCAGCTCTGGAGTGCGCAGGCTTGCCTGCGCTTTAACCGAAAGCGGCAGCAAGCTGCCGCACTCCACAGATTCAGAAGTCGTCGGGCACGTTCACCCGATCGCACTTGAAGCCTGTGACCATCTTGACGAATGACGGCTCGGCGCTCTGCTCGAACCAGCCGGCTGAGCACCAGCGATAGGCGGTCGCGACCCGAACGAGTCCGTGGTGAACCGGATTCTGGTGAACGTAGTTCAGCCGGGCAAAGTAGCTCTTCGGAAATGTGAGATGGGTATCCCAGTACTGAAACCAGACCCGCCGGCCCGGCGTGTTGTCGAGCCGATTCACCTCTCTCGCAGAATCGGAGTGAATCCGCCTGATTGCTGCGGCGAGGTCAGCAGGGGGTTCCGGCAATTCGGCAATGAAGTGGTAGTGGTTGGACATGACCGCCCATGCCTGAAGGGACCATCCTTGTGCGCGAAGAGCCTCCATCAGCCTCGCCTGAAGGAAGTCGAGCCGCTCCGGCGTGTTGAAATAGGGCTGCTTCTGATACGTGGCGCCGGTGACCATGTATGCCCCGGCGTCGCTCAACTGGTGCGCGGGACTATGGTGCCACATGCGTCAGAAACGACAGCTTTGGAAAGCGCAGGCTTGCCTGCGCTTTGACCAAAAGCGGCAGCAAGCTGCCGCACTCCATAGTCTCATTTCTCCCTCTTCTCTGGAGACTTGCGCCGCGCTGCGCGCTCTTCCATCCGCTTCCTGATTTCCGCTTCGAACCCGCGCCCGGTGGGCACGTAGTAGCGCTTTCCCTTCAGATTCTCGGGCAGGTGCTCCTGCTCGACCTGCGCGTCCGGGAAATCGTGCGCGTACTGATAGTCCTTGCCGTAGCCCAGGCCTTTCATCAACCCGGTCGGCGCGTTGCGCAGGTGAAGCGGCACCGGCTGGGCCATGGTCTCCAGCGCATCCTTCTTCGCCGCTTCATAGGCCTTGTACACGGCATTGCTCTTGGGCGCCGTCGCGAGATAGGCCGCGCACTGGGCAAGCGCGTTGTTCGCTTCGGGCAGGCCGATGAAATCAACCGCTTCTTTCGCCGCCGCGGCAATCAGCAGCGCGCGCGGGTCGGCATTGCCGATGTCCTCGGATGCGAAGCGCATCATCCGGCGCGCGACATAGAGCGGGTCTTCGCCGGCTTCGAGCATTCGCGCCAGCCAGTAGATTGCCCCGTCCGGGTCCGAATCCCGGAGCGACTTGTGCAGCGCCGATATCAGGTTGTAGTGTTCTTCGCCGGACTTGTCATAGAGCAGGAACTTGCGCTGGACAATCTCCTCCAGTGCCTTCGCGGTTATCCTCCGTCTCCCCTGCTCGTCGGACTCAGTTGACGTCAGAGCCAGTTCCAGTGTGTTCAGCGCCCGGCGCGCGTCGCCGTCGGCAATCTGCGTGATATAGTCCAGCGCGGCATCCTCGAATTCCGGATTCAGTGCCTTCACCTGCTCGTCGGTTGCCAGCGCCCGGAGCATAAGCTGCCGCAGGTCCTCCGGCTTCAGTTGCTGCAGGACATGCACCTTGGCCCGTGAGAGCAGCGGCCCGATGACTTCGAATGAGGGGTTCTCGGTCGTCGCGCCAATCAGGATAATCAGGCCGGATTCGACATGAGGCAGGAAGGCGTCCTGCTGGGCCTTGTTGAACCGGTGGATTTCGTCCACGAACAGCACGGTTGGCTTGTGGTGCGCCTTGCGCTGGAACTGGGCATCGGCCACGACCTTGCGGATGTCGGCGACGCCCGACAGCACGGCGCTGAACTTCACATAGTGGGCTTTGGTGTAGCCGGCAATCAGCAGGGCCAGCGTGGTTTTGCCGGTCCCGGGCGGTCCCCAGAGAATCATCGAGTGCAGCTCGCCGCGCTCAATCATCCGGCGCAGCGGCTTGTCCTTGCCCAGGATGTGTTCCTGACCCAGGAACTCGCTCAGGTCTCTCGGCCGCACGCGGTCCGCCAGCGGCTTCCCGGCCTCGGCCAGACCCTGCGTCTTCTCTTCAAACAGACCCGTGCTATCTGATTTCACGCCTGATTATAGCCCGCGACGCAGTCATGGCAAGACCCAACCGCATAACGGAAGCCTGACACACGGACACAATCACGCGATTGCAGATTGCAGATTACAGAAGTCAGATTGCGTCGGTTCGACTTGCGCTTTGCACTTTGACATCTGCATTTTGAATTCCCGGCCCCTCTCTCCGGCACTTCGGCCCTTGACCTTGATTTGGACTTTGTACTTTGGACCTTGAACTTCGCCCGGACTCGGGCGCGAACTTTCCTCTTGCTTTTTCCCCCGGGGGGGTATAGAATTTTATCGCGTGCGAGTCGCTGTCCGGAGGAGTGGCAGGACTATCCCGAAGAGTCCACGGGACAATAGGCAATACTGATTTCGAGACAGCACTTAGAGAGATCCACCGATGCCGTGTCCTGCAGCCCTGAAGGGCAGCGATTCCTATTCTCCCGCCGCAAGTCCCTTGCCTGAAACCGACTGCGCCGCTCTTTGACTTCGGCGTCCGCAGCTCCTATAATCAGCCGATGACAATAGAAGAACGCATCGAACGCAAACTCGGCTATCAGTCGCTGTTTGACTTCAACGACGCGGTCAAGGCGATTGACTTCGCCGCCGACAACGGGTTCAAGGCCGTGGAATTCAACCTCGGCAATCCCGACTATCTGAACCAGTTGCGCCGCGCGCGCGAGCGCGCCCGGATTCGCGCCGCCGCGAAGCACCGGCAGGTCGCGGTCCTGGTGCACAGCGTGGACGGCCTGAACCTGTTCCGCGCTGACTGGCAGCAGGCCAAGATGAACCTCGGCATGCTCAAGCGAATCATCCGCTGCGCGACCCTGGCCGGAGCGCAGCACTTCACATTCCATCTCGGGGTAGACATGTTCTACGGCTACTCCGCAGGCAGGAAATACACCTACGAAATCTACCCGAAGCTCTTCGCCGACAACCTGACCCGCGCGCTGCGCGAGCTCAGGGTCTTCGCGCGGAATACCGTCACGCTGGGTATCGAGAATGTCGGAGGATTCCGCTATCCCTGGGTCTTTCCCATTCTGCACCGAATCCTGGGCGGGAATCTCTGCCTGACGATGGACGTCGGGCACATCAACGTCTACAAGGGCAGGGTCAAGGAAGCCGAAGAGGATTTCTTCAAGGTGCACCGCCGCTTCATCCGCAGTTCACACCTGCATGACAACGACGGGAAATGGGACATGCACGACATCATCGGCAACGGCAGCATTGATTTCCTTCCCTACTTCCGGATGCTCGCCGAGCAGGACGCGTGGTGCGTCTTTGAGGTCCGACCCAGGGAATCCGCGGTCGAGTGCCTGAAGCGGTTCCGCGAGCGAATTGCGCCGCAACTCTGACCCAGAGCTCCAACTCAGCAGGAGATTGTGGTCCGGAACTACGGCTTTTGGAGTGCGGCAGTTTGCTGCCGCTAACTGAGCCGGAAGCGCGCTACCGACAGAGAAGGCGCAGGCAAGCCTGCGCACTCCAGAGGACGAATCAGCCGGCTTCCTCGCGCATCGAGACCCGGCCGTCAAGGAACGCATCCTTGGCCAGAATCAGGCTTCGGCACTTGACGTCGCCCAGGACTGTCGCTCCGGACTGAAGCTCAAGCGCGCCCTGGACTATCAGGTTGCCTTCTATCTTTCCGGCCACGACCCCCTCTTTGCAGTGCACGTCGCCATGGACATACGCTCCTTTGCCCATGTACAGGCTGTCCATCACGCTCAGGTTGCCTTCAATCCTGCCGTCCAGCCTCATGCTTCCCCGCACCGAAACGTCGCCCTTGACCTCGGTCTCCGGTCCAATGACCGTATCCAGCTTGCTCTCGACCTTCACACCCAGCATATGCCCGCCTTCCGCCTGCCGCTAGCCGCCATCCGTTCGTGGTTCACGGTTCCTGGTTCTTTGTTCCTTGTTCCTGGTTCTGACTTCTGCACTCTGCCTTCTGACTTCTGACTTCGCCTGACTTCATTCGGCAAAGCGTACCTTGAACTCCCGGCCTGCCGCGTTCATCTGCGTTCATCGGCGGTTCCGTTTCGCCTCTCCCGGCGCGCCGACGCGCTCGACAATCAGCGGATTCGCGCGCGGCTTCTTCGCGCCCAGTAAGAAGCATCCGCCCAACTCACCGGCAATCCGTTTGCCGGTCTTCGGGTCATTGGCCAGCACCTCGACTACCACATCGCCTCTTGCTACCCGGTCCCCGACCTTCTTCCGGAACCAGAACCCGACTGCCGGGTCAACGGTATCGTCCTGCCTCATCCGTCCGGCGCCAAGCTCCACCGCGAGCACTCCGATTCGCTGCGTGTCCATCGCCTGGATGAAACCTGTGCCCGGCGCACCGAGCGTGAAACGATGCCGGGCCATCGGCAGCCGCGCGTAGTCGTCAAGCACTCGTGGGTCTCCTCCCTGCGCCTTCACCATCGCTCGAAAGCACTTCAGCGCCGAGCCGCTGCCGATAGCGCGTCCTACCAGTTCGCAAACACCCTGTGGCGTGGTCGCGAGCTTCGCCATCATCAGCATCTCGGCCACCAGAGTGACTGTCACCTCCATCAGGTCCGGTTCGCCTCGACCCTTCAACGCCTCGATTGCCTCAATCACCTCGAGCGAATTGCCGACCGCTCGGCCCAGCGGCTGATTCATGTCGGTGACGAGCGCGGACATCTTCTTGCCCATCCCCTTGCCGACTGCAATCATCGTCCGGGCCAGTTCGCGGGCGTCCGTGCGGCTCGTCATGAACGCGCCGTTTCCGGTCTTCACGTCCAGCACGAGCCCGTCAATTCCTGCCGCCAGCTTCTTGGCCATGATACTCGCGCAAATCAGCGGGACTGAATCCACGGTCGCGGTCACATCGCGGAGGGCATACATCTTCTTGTCCGCAGGCGCCAGCTCCTTTGTCTGCCCCATCATCGCGAACCCGTTGCGGTTCAGACCCTGACGGAACCGGGCAAAGCTCAAGTTCGTGCGTAACCCGGGAATCGCTTCCAGCTTGTCCAGCGTGCCGCCGGTGTGACCCAGGCCCCGGCCTGAAACCATCGGCACCTTCACCCCGCAGGCCGCGGCCAGCGGCGCCAGAACCAGCGAGACCTTGTCCCCCACTCCGCCGGTCGAGTGCTTGTCAATCTTCGGACCCGGGATGCCGGACAGGTCGAACACCCTTCCGGAGTTCATCATCGCCATGGTCAGCGCCGTGGTCTCCCGAAACGTCATGCCGCGGAAAAACACTGCCATCAGGAACGAGGAGAACTGGTAGTCGGGAATCGTGCCCAGATTGAAGCCGGAAACGAGATACCGAATCTCCTCCGCCGCCAATTCCCTTCCGTCGCGCTTGGCCTTGACGAGTTCATAGACATTCATCGCAGCATTCTAGACCTTCCCGCCGCTCATGTCAACGCGGGAGTGCTTGGTGACCTTTCGACTCTTCGACCTTTCGACTTTCCGACCTTTCGACCTTTCGACTTCCTGACCTTCAGAAATCCGTGGAACCTGTGTAGTCTGTTGATGAAGTCCAGGCCGCGAAACGCGAAGCCCGGCATTGAGTCGGGCTTCGGTTTGCGTGCGGACGTCCGGAGGTTTCAGCGAGTGAAGATGAAAGGAGCAGTCACCGTCACCTGCGTCCGCGCGAGGTTCTTGAACCGCAACGTCTTGATGAGTTTCACCAGCCGGTCGGCGGTTTCCTTGTTCAACTCATTGGACTCGACCGTGACCTTGCCCACGCCGCCATCCGGGTCAATCACGAACTTGACGACAATCTTGCCGCTCAGGGTCGCGGTCTTCAGCAACTGCCGGCCGTAGAACGCCTCGATGCTGTCCACCACCGCATCGAATTCACTCGCGATGACTTCCTCAGTCAACCCGCCCCGGATCTCAAGGTCGCCGTAGTCCACGGTTCCGGCCACGACCACTTCGGTCTTCTTCTTCGCGTCCTCGAGACTGAGTGTCGGCGCCGGTGCTGCCGTCTGAGCACGCGTTGAGTACACTGCGCCCGACGACTTGCCCAGGCCCATCCCGCCGCCACCGTATCCGCGCATCGCGCCGGCTTCGCCACCGACCGCGTAGTCCGAAACGCCCTGCGGCAGGGGCAACGCCTGTTTCACGACTTCCTGCTTGCCGCCGACGTTGCGCACCTTGGCGTCAATTGCGATGAACGAAGTGTACGCGGTAAGCAGGTTGTACTTCAGGCCCAGGTTCGTCACTTCCTTAACGCGCTTGTCATCCGAAGACAGATTGTTGTAGTCGGACAGGAACTGAATCCGGTGCCTTGCCCACAGATAGCGGAGCGCCGAATTCGCCTCGTCCGGCTCGGACTCGCCCACCTTCACGCTGCTCGAGTACTTCCCGCTACCCGAGAAGCCCTTGATGCCGATGGTCCCGCTCGCCGGACCGCGCCACTTGCCGAACACGATAATCGGCCGCTCGGCGAGCACGTCGGGGATGAACGGCGGCTCCACGTCGTAGACCTCGAACTTGCCGAAGTCGGCTTCAATCTGGGTGAGCACCGGCGACTGAATGTAGTTGCGGAACTTCTCAGCCTGGGCCGGGGCCTCGGACTGGTCGGTAACCACGAACGGCTCGCCCATGCCCACGTGCGCCATGCCTTCGATGATGAACCGGTTCACGCTCGAACCGATGCCGAACGCGAAGAAGTTCGCCTTGCCCAGCTTCTCCCGAATCAGGTCGAACGCCTCGGCTTCTACGTTCACATAGCCGTCGGTCGCAATCACGACCGAGCGCGAAGTCCCTTTGGCCCGGGGCAGTTCCAGCGCCCGTTTCATCGCCGGCAGGAGTTCGGTTCCGCCGCCGCCGCGCTGGTTCTCGACCATCGCCACCGCTATCTCGATGTTCTTCCCGGTCACGGGCAGCGACTGCTCGGAGAGCACGCTGTTGCCGCCGGCGAAGAACAGCACGTTGAAGTAGTCGCTTGAACGCAGGTTCACCAGCAGGTCGCGCATCAGCTTCTTCGAGATGTCCAGCGGATAGCCGTGCATCGAACCCGAGACGTCAATGACGAAGATGTATTCCCGGGGCGGAATCGCATCATTCTCGACCCGCTTCGGCGGCTGCATCATCAGCAGGAAGAAGTTCTCTTCCCTGCCTTCATACAGCAGCAGGCCCGACTCAATCTTGCCGCCCGCGAGCTGATACTTCAGGATGAAATCCCGGTTGCCGCCGGCAGCCTCGGACTTGTCCAGGCTCACGACCGCCGTGTTCATCCCGTGCCACGCCGTATTCGTCTTGTGCGACGGGCAGATGACCTGCTTAATCGGCAGACCCGCGTTCAATGCAACCTTCATGTCAAACGTATAGAGCGGCGCCTCGCTTTCATGCTGGTACGGGCTGGCCACCCACTTGTCATTCTCCGGCGCGGTCTTCTCGCTCTGGTTGGAGTATCGCGGCCCAACCACGGTCGGGTAGTCGAACTCATAGATGCCGGAGACCGGCACCAGCAACTCGGTGTAGTTCATCTCGACCTTGATGCGGTCTCCCGGCATGATGTTCGCCACATTCATCTGGAACACGTTCGGCCGTTCCTGTTCGAGCAGCGAGGCGCTCTTCCCGGCCTGCTTCGCATCTTCGTAGTCCTGGCGCGCCTGTTCGCGCTCCCGGATTTCCGCGGTGATCGTCCGGTCGCCGATAGTCATCTTCATTGAGTAGACCGCGGCCCGGGTCGAGGCCGGGAAGACGTAGATGGCCTCAATCGGCCGCTTCCCGTCGTTCTTGTAGACCTGAGTCACGCGCACGTCGGCAATCACGCCCGCGATGCTCACATCGGCCGAGGTTGACAGCAGTGGCAACTGGTCCGTGCCCGGCTGGTCGCTCTTCACCATGAAATAGGGTGACAGCGTTTTGTCCGCACTCGGCATCTCACCGGCAATTGCGATTCCGGCAAGCACCAGAGTCATTGTCAGCAGTCTCATCATCGTATTCATCTTCAATCCTCCTGCCTCCATATACCTTCCGGCTGGCGCGCGTATTCCGGAGCGTGAAAACGCCGACAGACGCAGATGAACGCAGAGGCGGGAACGCGTCTACCGGTCTCACCAGTCTCGCAGGTTACCGAACTCCCGTCGCGGCGGGCAAGACGATGCTGTTTCTTCTTCGCCACCGACCCGCACCGGAGAACACGGACAAGAATCAAGCAGGGACTGGGCTATGAGGTTTCTCCTGCGTTCTTCCCAACGGGGTGACAGGAAGGCAGGCGCAGGCAGCGCCGCCGTCGTGAGGGGCGAAGACCCTGTGATGCAGGGCCAAGGGAGAACGCCGCAAGGAGAAGTGAAGCCTCGAAGCGTCAGATGATATCGTTCGGGCGAGTCCGGAATTCGGCTACTTCGGCTCGTGGATCATGCTCCAGAGTATAATCCACTTCAACTCATAACTCCTCGGATTTCAGACTCTGAGCTCTTCGTCTGGCTTCTGAGAAGTGGGACCTCGAAACCTCAAGGGACGGGGCGCGGTCTTCCCGCGCCCCGTTCCTCGAACTTGAACTTGTAGCCTGAGAAGAGGTGGCTCATCTTCGCTTCGGAGAGGTGTCACCTCTGCGCTTTGTCGCTACTCGATAACCAGCTTCTCCGTCGCCCGATACTCGCCCGCTTCGTACTTGAGTACGTAGATCCCTGCCGCCAGCCGTTCGCTGTTAGCTGTCAGCCGTGAGCTGTAAGCTCCTGCCGCATGATAGCCGCTGGCGAGCGTGCTGACCAGCTTGCCCGTGATGTCGTGGAGCTTCAGACAGATGCTGCCCGGCGTCGACAGTGAGTAGGAGATTGAGGGACTGAGAGAGTGAGTGAACGGATTGGGGGCAATGCTGAGTGCGAACTGCGAGTTGCGGATTGATGTCTGTCCCTGCGCGCCCCTCGTCTCGCCATCTATCAGGGGCAGGTGGCCGCCATAGCTCTCACTCACCGGGAGTGAATAGAAGTCGGTGGTCTTGTTGCCCTTGGTGATGTACACGATCCCGCCGATGCAACTGATTGACCCGCCCGCACCGACTTTTTTGCCGCTCGGCGGCAGTGGCACGTCCTTGCCCCGGGTCCAAGCATCGCCGGCAGCCGCGTACTTCCAGGTCTCCTGGGTCTTGTTGCCCTTCAGAGCCAGAATCAGCTTCGGACAGGGGCTATAGGCCAGCCCGGCCCCGGCTTTGGCTTTAGTCTTCTTGGTCGAGGGCGGAGTAGTCAGGGGTAGCGAGGCCTTTGGCGTCCAGGTACTGGTCGCCAAATCAAAGGCATTGAACTCGTTGTAGCTGCCCTTGAGCACGAAGATCCTGCCGGTGGGAGCGTCCTTGTCGTCCGGATAGTAGACTATCGCCGAACCGGTCTTGTAGACCTTGCCCGAGGGCGGCAACGGCGCACCGGTCTGAGTCTCCCAGGCGCCTTTGGCGCTCAGGTTCTTCCGATAGAATTCGTTAGTACCCCCCTTCAGTACATACACGTAGGCCGCGCCGTCGATGGTGACCGATGCCGCGCTGGTCCCGTCCTTGCACTTCTTGTCGCCCGGAATGTCATCGAACTGCACCCAGCCCCCGTCCGCAAGAACACCGGACCGACCCTTGCTCGAAGGCGTGTAGCACCAGAACTCATTGGTGCTGTTCCCCTTGAAGGCATAGATTCTGCCCTCGGCCGCGATCAGGGCCGAACCCTTCTTCACCGTCTTCTTCTTGCTCGACCGGCCGATTGCGGGAATCGACTCCCGGGTCGTCCAGTAGCCGGTGCCGGACTTGAATCCGTAGCCCGGGTCGGTGTAGACATAGAACTCGCAGGTGTTGTTGCCCTTAAGCAGGTAGCTGTAGGTAGTATCTCCCTCTCCCGGCAGACTGGCCATTGCCCCGCCATCACCGATAGCCTTGCCGCGTTCGCCCAGCGGCGGCGACGGTTCCGGCACCCAGATTGTGTCCGTAGTCACATAGATGTTGTCGGTCTGCCGGTCGTTGGCATTGACCATGTCAACCGCCAGCTCGGTCGAACAGGTCACCGGCACGCTCCCAATCTGAGTCGCGATCCAATCCGGGAACGTGACCCGGACCGATGCCCCGGGCGCATGGCCGGTCACCGCTGCCGAATCCGCGTAGCCGGTGCCGATTCTCATCCGGACACTGTAGTCCTCGGTGGTCGTGCCGTGGTTGTACAGCGTACATGCCGGCGTGACGACAGCACCCGAGTCAACCGTCGCGGGCATTGCCACCCGGCTGCATCCGACATCCTTCACGCTAACCGTCACCGAATCGGAGGCCCGATTGTTCGTACTGACCCGGTCGCCGCTCAATTCGGTCGAGCAGGTGACAACCGACAGGCCGCGACTTGTTGCGGTCCAGCTCGGAAAGCTGATGCACTGCATCGTGCCCGGTGCGTGGCTGGTTACCGTCAAACTCCGGTCATACCCGGCGCCGATGCGCATCCGGACCTGGTAGGTCTCGGTCACCGGCCCGTTGTTGTACACCGAGCAGACCGGGGTGACGACGGAACCGGAATCCAGCGTACCCGATGGCGCACCGAGCCAGGCACAACTGACATCCCGGGCATAGCCGCGCTTGTAGTACGTTTCGAAGTTGCCGTCGCGCTTGTCGGACCAGACCACGTGTACCGCGCTGTCGGTTGCCGCCACCGAAGGCCATGCCGACGAATCGGCGCTGGTCGTAAGCCGCGTGTCGCTGCCCCAGGAGAACCCGTCGTCGGTCGAGCGCTTGTAGTAGACCTCCTGGTTGCCGTCACGCTCATCCTCCCAGACCAGATGAACGGTCGTGCCGGACGCTGCCACGGAATGAAATATCGACCGGCCGGCGGCATTTGTGAGCCGAATGTCGCCGCTCCAGGAAGCTCCGCCGGTGGTTGAGCGCTTGTAGTACATCTCGTAGTTGCCGTCGCGGTCGTCGTACCAGACGACGTGGACAGTGCTGCCCGAGGCGGCAATCGACGGGGATGCCGAGTTATTGACATTGTTCGTCAGCCGCGTATCGGCGAACCAGGAAGCGCCCCAGTCGGTCGAGCGCTTGTGGTAGATTTCGTAGTTGCCGTCGCGCGAGTCCTGCCAGGCAATGTTGACCGTGCTTCCCGAGGCCGCGACTGATGGGTACGACGAGGAACCGGCGGCGTTCGTCAACCGCGTGTCAGCGCCCCACGTCGTGCCGCTGTCGACCGAACGCTTGTAGTAGACCTCCTCGTTGCCTGCACGCCAGTCCCCGGTAACCATGTGGACCACGGTCCCGGAGACTGCAACCGAGGGCGTATAGGTAGGCCACGTATCGTTGGTCAGGCGCGTGTCGGCGCCCCACGTCGCCCCGCCGTCAAGCGAGCGCTTGTAGTAGGTCTCGGAATTGCCGTTGCGATCATCGTACCAGACCACGTGAACCGCGCCCCCGGCGGACACTATGCTGGGATAGTCCGCGTCGCTGACACTGTCGGTCAACCGCGCGTCACTGCTCCAAGTTGTCCCGCAGTCGAGTGAACGCTTGTAGTATATCTTGTGGGTCCCGAGACGATAGTCCGTCCAGACCACATGGACCGTGTCGCCGGATGCCGCGACACACCACGCGTTGCTGTACGATGTCCCGGACGCGGCCGGGTCGCTGGTCAACCGCACATCCGCTCCCCACTGGCCGAAAACCAGCGTGGCAACTGAAATCACAAGTATTGTCAGCCTCTGCTTCACTTCGTCTCCTCCGCCTCTTCCCGGCTCCCGCGACCCTGCGTACGACTCGCGGCCGCCGGCTCCGTCTCAACGCTTTGTGCTCGACAGGAGTTCCCTTCTCGAAGATGCACGCACGAGAACTGGAGTCTCGAAGTCACCGCGCAAGACAGCAGTCTGCGAGCTTCTTCCTCCTGTCAGCCTGCCCTACCCGGCCAGTATAGAAGTATCATTCTCCTCTGTCAAGCACGGCAGGCTGCCTGGGTGTCACCTCTGCGCTCTTTCTTCTACTCGAGAATCAGCTTCTCCGTCGTAGCGTAGTTGCTACCTTCGAACTTGAGCACGTATATGCCACGGGCGAGTTCGCTGTGAGCTGTTAGCTGCAAGCTGTAAGCTCCTGCCGCGTGATAGCCGCTGGCGAGCGTGCTGACCAGCTTGCCCGTGACGTCATACAGCTTCAGGCGGACATCTCCCGCAACCGGAAGGGAGTAGGAGATTGAGGGATTGAGGGATGTGGTGAAGGGATTGGGCGACACCGACAACGAGAAGCGATGAGTGATGAGTGATGAACTACTCTGCACGTTCTTCGGTTCGCGGTAAGCGGATAGCGGATAGCCGTCGGCGGACAACGGCCCATAGCGCCAGAACTCGCGCGTGTTGTTGCCCCGGAGGGCAAAGAGCATCTCCTCTTCGGGCGCGGCAACCAGCGCGCCGCCGCCTTTGACCCGCTTGACCACCGCCGGCATTTGCGGCGCGGTGAACCAGCGATTCTCATCGCAGCGGAAGACCCAGAACTCATTGGTGTTCCCGCCCTTCAGTCCGTAGACGACATCCGGCCACCACGCAATCCCGGCCCCGTCCTTGACCTTCTTCTTGCCGCTGAAGTAAATCTTGGGCAGGGTCTCGCGCGTGGCCCAGTTGCGGGCACTGATGCTGTAGACAAAGAACTCGTTGAATGACCCTTTCAGGCAGTAGATGCTGTCCCGGTTGTCGTCGGCTAGGCACGACCCGCCCTTGAACGGCTTCCCTGACCGGCCGCCCGGCGCCGGCGGCAGAGTCGTCTCCCAGAAGTCACCGTCTGCGTTGTACCGGTGGAATTCGTAAGTGCCCGAGCCCTTGAGCAGGTAGATGTAGTTCGCGCCGTTCTCGCGCACCGCAACCATGCTCAGGCCGTCCTTGCACGTCTTCGTGCCGGTCGGAACATCGACCTTCTGGGTCCAGACCCCAGACCCCTGACCCCCGCCCCCCGGGCTGTACTGCCAGAAGTCGTACGTGCCGTTGCCCTTGGTCGCGTAGACTCGGCCGTTGGTGCCGGCAACCAGCGCCCCGCCCTTCTTCACCCCCTTCTTCTTGGAGGCCCGGTTATAGGCCGGAATCGACTCCCGCGCGGACCACGCGTTGGCTGCAATGTTGTACCGGTAGAATTCGCAGGTGTTGTTGCCCTTGAGTGCATAAACGAAACCGCTGTCCTGCTCCCGAGCATAGGCCAGGCAGCCACCGTCTTTCACCGTTTTGCGCCGCGCGCCTTCGAGCATGTCCGGCAACCGAGTCCAGATTCCGGGCGGCGCGCCGCCGGCATAGGTTGTGAAGTGGAAGGTGTCGCGGGCCCAGGTCGTTCCCATGACGTTGTTGGCCCGGACCGTCCAATAGCAGGTCTGGTTTCGCCCCAGACCGGCGGTATCATAGAACGTTGCGGCAAGACCGGAGCGAACCAGCGTTCCGGGCGGCAGACCCCAGAACACATCGTAGGTGATGCTGCCGCCGCCGGACGGCTCCCATTCGAGCCGCATGTTCGGCGGCGTATTGCTGGAATCGTTGCGCGGCAGTAGCAGGTGGAATGCCCGGGGTCGGCCCATGACCGTTCCGAAACGAAACGTGTCCGCCGCCCAGGTCCCGCCGCTCGAATTGCGCGCCCGGACCGTCCAGTAGTACGTCGTGTCGTTCACCAACCCTGACGTATCGTAGAGAGCCGCACTCAGTCCGGACTTGACCGGCAGATTCGGCGGGTTGCCCCAGTAGACGTCATAGGAAATCACGCCGTTCACTGCCGGTTCCCATTCCAGACGCACTGCGACCGGAGCGTTGCTCGAGTCGTTGCGCGGGTAGCGGAGATGGAATGTCGAAGGCAGAGTCGTGGTCGTGAACCGGAACGTGTCCCGGGACCAGGTCGCGCCCGCGATGTTGTTCGCCCTCACGGTCCAGCGACAGACCTGACCCGGCGCCAGGCCGCTGGTGTCGAAGGACGTACCAGTCAGGCCCGACCGGACACGCACCGAAGGCGGGTCGCCCCAGTAGACGTCGTAGGTGATGCTCCCGTTCTGCGACGGCTCCCAATCCAGGTGAATACTGGTCGGCGCATTGAGCGAGTCGTTGCGCGGATGGAGCAGGTGGAACTGGCGGGGCGGCGCAACAATCGTCCGGAAATGGAACGTATCGGTTGACCACGTCGAGCCGCCGATGTTCGACGCCTTGACCGTCCAATAGTAAGTCGTGTCATTCGTCAGACCGCTGGTATCGTACAAGGTCGTGCTAAGGCCGGCCCGGACAAGCTGGTTTGGTGGATTGCCCCAGTAGACATCGTAGCTGATGACCCCGTTTGCTGAAGGATACCACTCCAGCCGCGGCGCGATCGGCGCGTTCTGTGAGTCGTTGCGCGGGTAGCGGAGCAGGAACGGCGCAGGCAGGGCGATGGTCGTGAACCGAAACGTGTCCCGCGCCCAGGTCGCACCCGCGATGTTGCGCGCCCGGATTGTCCAGCGATAGGTACGGTTGTTCAACAGACCGGTGGTATCGAAGAAAGTGTCGCTCAGTCCGAACCGGACCATCGTCATCGGCGGGTCTCCCCAGAAGACGTCGTAGGCGACCGTGCCACGGGTCGAACGCTGCCACTGAAGTTTGATAGTAACCGGCGTCGGGGCCGAGTCCTGGTGCGGCTGGCGCAGGTTGAACGCGGTCGGCAGGTCGACAATCGTCCGGAACCGGGAGGAGGACGGCGTGGAAATCACGCTGCCGGTCCGGTTGCGCGCCCGGACATACCAGCGGTAGAGCGTATCGTGCAGCAGGCCGACGCGGCTGAAGGTCGTCTCCGGCGCCAGGACCGTGGCAACCGATTCCGGAATCGCCGGCGACAGGCCGAAGAAAATGTCGTAGCGCCGCGCGTTCGCTGATGGACGCCAGACCAGTTGGATGTCTATCGGCGTGTTGCCGCTGTCCTGCTTCGGCGCTACAAGCTGGAACGCCTGGGGCATCGGCATGGCGTACTCGTCGGCCCCGATGTCGGGCGGGTTGTGCCGGGCATCGAAGTCAATGTCCCGGCTCACGGACGGTATCGCGACGCCGGCCTCTATGCAGGGCGAAGTGGCCAGCAGGTGCAGGTTGCCGGTGCCGACGTCAACCAGTCTCGGGTCGGCCGATATGCTGTGACTGTCCCGAAGTGCCTGGCTCTGCCAGTAGGCCAGGTCCGGGAACTCGACGCCGTTCACCCGCGCAATCTTGTAGCCGTAGAACAGGTCGTTGTAGTCGGAGCCGAGCGCGTATTCCCACGCATAGACCAGGTCATAGCAGAACGACGCGCCGTTGTGCCGGTTCCAGACGACGTTGTTCTTCAGGGAGCAGGCGAATGCCGTGTTGACGAGGATGCACTGCGTGCCGACGAGTGCCGACGTAGGTCCGACGACGGTGTTGTAGTATACCCTCGGCGCATACTGGTTGTAGAGGTAGATGCCCGCTGCCGAGTAG
>Ga0233425_10007035_pt1 | contig 16076 bp, 11 predicted proteins | sample Watercolumn_Towu_2_FD_181712 | JGI IMG/M metagenome (GOLD analysis project Ga0233425, IMG submission 181712) | Freshwater microbial communities from Lake Towuti, South Sulawesi, Indonesia - Watercolumn_Towuti2014_140_MG | ecosystem: Environmental > Aquatic > Freshwater > Lake | place...
GTGGTCTCGCCGGGCACGCCTTCCAGCGCGCTCACGCCGCAGCTCACCTCGACCGGCGCGCCGTCGACCAGCGCGGCCACGCTCGTCTCGCCGGCGAGCACGATCGACACGCAGCGGCCCGGCCGCACGCCGAGACGGTGGACCGGCCCGTGCCGGCCGCGGCGGAAGAGGTCCAACTCGGCGGCCAGGTCCTGGGGGATGGCGTAGCAGCGCGCCTCGGCGGGCAGGTCGCGGAAGAACGGCGTGTCGAAGACCAACGTCCGCGGCAGCGCCGGCCAGCGCTCCTCGCTCGTCTCCAGCGCGGCCAGGCGCGCGAGCGTGTCGCGGGGCTCGTAGACGCCGGCCGCCAGCAGCGTGTCCACGTTCGCCTCGGCGGCCGTCTCGCCTCCGCCGCGCGGCGCGTGGATGAAGCGGTGGACCACGCGCTGGGGAGTGCCGGGCGGGTCGTCGGTGGGCGCGCCCTGCCACAGCGCGCTCGCGCCGTCGCCGTCCACCCGGACGAGCGTGGCGCGCGCACAGGCCAGAGCGGCATCGATCACCAGCGCGAGCATCTTGGCACCTCGCCGTCGGCCCTCATCGCGCGCCCCCACCCCAGCCCTCCCCGTGAGCGGGGAGGAAGAGCGGCCCCCTCCCCGTTCACGGGGAGGGCCGGGGTGGGGGCGCTGACTCGCAGTCAACCTGATCCGCCCCTCAGCGCTTCATCTGCTGCAACCCGTCCTCGACGCTCGCCTGGGCGCGCGTCATGACGGTCTTGAGATGGTTGAGCAGGCGCAGGGCGTAGTCGTCCGCGGCGCGGCGGCTGTTCTCGGAGTACTCCTCCGTGGCCCGCCGCAGCTCGGCCGCGTACTGCTCGGCCTCGTCGCGCACCTGGGTCGCGTACTGCTCGGCGTGGCGCATCAGCTCGTTGCAGCGCCCCTCCGCCAGGCGCGCGATCTCGTGGTCGCTGGCCAGGGCGCGCGCGCGCTGGGTGGCGTCCTCGAGCAGCTCGTTGGCCTCGGCCCGCGCGTTCTCGCGCTCGGTCTGGACGCGGCGACGCATCTCCAGCGCGTTGGCCTCCGCGTCCCGCAGAATCTCCTGCGCGTCGCGGTACTCCTGCGGCAGGCTGTGGTCGAGTTCGTTGATCAGGTCCAGCATCGTGGGCCAGTCGAGCAGGACCCGCGACCCGATGCGCATGGAGTGGTTGAGCACCGCCTCCATGTCGTGCACGATGTCCTTGTGGCTTCGCGTCGCGATGATGTCACCCCCGCTTCCGTTCCGCGGCACGGGCGGTCAGCGGCTGCACCACGTTGGCCGGCACCAGTCCTTCGACCGGCCCGCCCAGGAGGGCCACCTCCCGCGCCAGACTGGAACTCAGATGCGCATAGCGCGCGTCCGTCAGCAGGAACACGGTTTCTATCTTCGGCGCCAGACCGCGGTTCGCGAGAGCCATCGCCTTCTCGTATTCGAAGTCGACTCCCGACCGCAGGCCCTTGACAACGACGGGGGCCGCCAGCGCGTCGGCCCAATGTACCAGCAGGCCGGCGAACGTGTCAACGCGCACGTTGTCCAGACCCGCCAGCGCCCCAGCCACCAACGCGCAGCGCTCGTCGACGCTGAACCATGGCGCCTTGGCGGGATTGTGCAGCACGCCCACGACCACTTCGTGGAACAGGCCCGCCGCCCGCTGGACCAGATCGACATGTCCCAGCGTGATAGGATCGAAGGAGCCGGGGAGCACGGCGGTCATCGGGCGGCCTCGGCGGGAGTCGGCACGGGCTCGTACCAACTGAGCACGGTGTCACCGCTGCGCCGCTCGCGCGCTCTGCGCAGGCCGCCTTCGGCGGCGGGCAGCGGCTCGTGGCTCGAGTGCTGCACGAGCACCAGTCCGGGGCCGTCGAGCAGGTCGTGGTCGGCGATCTTCTCGAGGATGCGCGGCGCGGCGCCGGTGTTGTACGGCGGGTCGGCGAAGATGATGTCGAAGCCGTAGCCGTCGCGCGCGAGGCGTTCCAGCGCGCCTTCGGCCGTCGCGGTCCAGACCTCGGCGGCTTCGCCGAAGTCCAGCTCGTCGACGTTGCGCCGCAGCACGTCGGCCGTCCGGCGGTCGCGCTCGACGAAGACCACCACCTCGGCGCCCTGGCTGAGCAGTTCGAGCCCGACGGTGCCGAAGCCGGCGTAGAGGTCGAGCACGCGCTTGCCCGCCAACTGGCCGCGCAGCATGTTGGCCAGCGCCTCGCGCAGGCCTGCGGGGGTCGGCCGCACGCGGTCCGTCGGTGCGCTGTGCACCGTCCGGCCCTTGGCGCTGCCGCCGATGATGCGGATGCGTTGACCGCTCGACATGCCCCTATTCTAGCGCACGACGACCGCGTCGAGACCGAAGTAGGCCCCCGATCCACGCGACTGGGCATGGCGCCCGACCACTTCCAGCTTCAGGCGCAACATGCCGTCGACCGGCGTGAACGGGCCCAGTTCGATCGGCCCGCTGGCGGTCACCTTGTCGGCCCAGGTGTCGATCGGCGCGCCGGCGTCCTGGCCGTTGACCGTCACCTTGAGGATGCCGTAGTCGTAGCTCTTGGTCAGGTGGAGGATCAGCTTGCGCGGCTCGGCGCCAGTCACGGGCACCTTGAGCTCGACGAAGTCGCCGACCTTGCGCCCGCGCACGAACAACTGCCGCCCGCCGCTCCAGGCGTCGCCGAAGCCGCCCATGTCCTGGGCCTCGACCGGCAGGCCCTCGGCCTTGGCCAGCACGGTCAGGCCCTCGCCCTCGACCGCGCCGGCGATCGCCTTGGGCTGCGGCGCGACGGGCAGCGGCCGGACCGCCGCGTCGGGCTGGGGCGCGCGGTTGTGCTGCGCGCCGGGCGCGCCGTACCAGTAGGTGGACGCGGCATAGGACACCTCGCAGCGCGCCCAGTGCCACACCTCCATGTCGAAGCGCAGCGCGCTGGTGAACGTGATGGCGTCCAGGCTGCGCACGCGCGTGTTGGTCGTGTGGCCCTTGTTGCCCGGTCCGTCGCAGCGCGGCTGCGCGTGGAACGGCGCCGTGAACTTGACGTTGCTGCACCAGGCGTAGCCGTAGTAGTCCTCGGTGCCGGTGCCGAAGTGGGACGGGAACTTCTCACCGTCGACGTACACCTTCTCGTCGCCCTCGCCCCACCACGCGGTGACCGGGTTGAACACGGCCAGCGTGTCGCCCACGTACACGCCGCGGCCCGTCGCTTCGAGGTAGTTCCAATCGGCCTTGGTGGCCGTGGCGATCGGGTATTGGTCGCGCCAGTTGCAGCGGAAGTGCATCGCGCGCGCGTCCCAGGTCCACGGCCCGCAGCGCATGTCCGGTGTGATCGTCACCTCCTGCTCGCCGAGATTCGTGATCGTCAGCTTGCCCGTCTGCTCATAGGGCATCACCCACCGGCAGACCAGCGTGCCGTCGGCGCTCACGGTCCGGTACCAGTCCTGGTAGGGATTCGCGCCGATGCCACTGCCGAAGAAGTCGCCCAGCGGGCACCAGATGCACTCCTCGCCGTCGAAAGTGGCGCTCAGAATCGTCGAGCGCAAGGCGACGTCGAGCTGTTCGGCGGCCACCTTCAGCCGCAGCTCGCGCACGGCCTGGGGGCCGGTCGGCAGGTTGAGGATGAGTTGCGCCTTCGGCTTGAGCCGCGACGCAGTGGCGGCGCTCTCGGCGCCAAGCTGGCTCGGCGGCGACGACAGCGTCTTCTGCACGCCCTCGAGTTGCTCGCGCGCCGCCTCCAGCGCGGCCGGCGCGAACGAGGTCACGGCGGCGGCGGCCGGGTACGTGCGGTAGTTGATCTGGTAGTAGTACCCGGCCTTGTCCGTCGTCACCTTGCAGTGCCTGGCGTAGGGGATTGGCAGGTAGCAGTTCCAGCCGCGGCTGCGCACGGCGCTGAGCGGCGCCTTGACCGGCCCGTCGCCGTTGGTCAGCTTCTGGAAATCGACCGCCCAGGCCGGCTCCTCGGCGCCGTCGAGGTAGAAGCGCATGGTGCACGCGCCCGGCGGATTGGCCGACCAGATCCGCACGATCGCGCCCGGGCCGGCGGCGTCCATGAGCACCCATTCCTTGCGCCCGCCGTTGGTCTCGGTGCGCAGGAACTGGTTGAAGTCGTTGTTGGCGAACCAGTTCTCGGTCGGCGACTTGCTCGCCCGGTCGTAGCTGCTGAACTGGCGACAGGTGTAGGCCGGCTCCGGGAACCGCGCCAGCGCGTCGCGGTCGACCATCTCGGTCAAGAGGCTGGCCAGCGTGATCGGCGCCGCGGCGGCGGCCGAAGCGACGAGGGCGAGACCGACGAGCCAGCGACTTGAACGTTGCATGGTGTGCTCCGGGCCGGTGGGTTCGGCGCGGCGGGCGCGGCTCCTCCTGGCGTGGCACAGGCGTCCCGCCGGTGGTTGGTGAGCGGAGACATCGGCGAGACGCCGATGCCACGGTCGGCTTACCGCAGCCGCAGCGCGACCGGCGTGGTCAACCAGGCCACGTCGTCCGCGCCCGGCCGGACCGCCGCGTGCCGGCTGTCGACCACGAACGCGACCTTGGACGCCGCGTTGTCGCCCACGAAGCCCAGCCCGCCCCAGTGGCCGGCGTCCCAGTAGGCGATCCCGCTCGGGGGCGAGAGCGGCACCATGCTGAGGCTGCCGCGTGGCCCGGAGAGGGCGATCCACCGCGGCGCCTCCCCCTTGATCTCGGCATCGCCCTGACCGTCGATGCGCGCTGTGCGGCCGAGGCTGTCGCGATACTCCAGCGGCTCGGGCGCGCAGTAGAGGCGGTGGTGCAGCCCGGTCACGCTCGGCGCGGCCTGGGTCTCGACCGTGAACCAGCGCTCGTAGCAGCAGAACGTGCGCGTGTAGGCCGCCAACCCGCCGGCCAGCTTGCGCTTGACCCGCACAACGGTGCGCACCGGGCCTGTCGCCAGCACTTCCAAGCTCTCGGTCACGCCGTTCTCCTCGGTCCAGCCGGTGGCGGCGCTGCTGTACATCAGGTGGGTCCCGATGGGCTCGCGGTGGTCGGAGAGGACCAGGTCGCGCAGCACCCCGTCGGCCAGCACGAAGCGGTACCACGGCGTGACGACCGCCTGCTCGTCCGCGCGCCAGAAGCCGCCGCCCGGGGACGCGGGCGCCAGCCCCGGTTGCGGCGCCAGCACCTCCACCCGCGCCGGTTCCGCCGGCGCGGCGAAGACCAGCGTGCCGTCGGTCTCGCACTGGGCCGGGTACGGCTTGCCGGCCAGCCACACGCGCACGCCGCCAGGAGCGACGCCGGCGGGCAGCGCCAACCTGGTCTCGACCACCGCGGCCGCCGCGGGCCCTGGTCTGCCGCCGACCTCGCCGTGCCACAACGGACGCTCGACCCACTGCGCGCGGTCGGGCGCGAGGTCGACCCGGCGCGCCACGCGGTTGTCACGCGGCGCAAGGTCGGCCACGCCGGCCGGCGGCTCGGCGACCACCGAGACCTCGTGCGGGCCGTCGTAAGCCGCCGTCGCGAGGGTCAGCCGCAGCTCCCGGTGCTCGCGGACGCCCAGCGCGAACGGTTGCGCCGCCACCTCGCGGCCGTCGACCCGCACCACGAGTCGGCCGTTGGCGAGCGCCGCGCCGCCTGCGTTGACCGCCGTCAGCCGCAGCGTGAGCGGGAGGCCCTGGCGCGGCGCCTCCGGCGCGCAGTGCAAGTCGCGCAGGATGACGTCCGGAGCCTGCGCGCGCGCGCCGGTGAGCACCTCGACGGTGCGTGACCCAGCCGTCCGCGGCAGGCGGTCGAGGTCGACCAGCTCTTGGCGCTGGCCCTGCGCATCGAGCAGGTAGGCCCGCTCCTGGCCGACCGACCAGCCCGCGACGAACGCCCGCGGGTCAACCTGGGCGTCGCCCGCCGTGACCACGAGCAGCCGGTCCTGGTCGGCGACGCGCACCGCGCAGCGCCCCGTGCCGCGCAGCCCCGGCACGGCGCACGGGCCGCCGCCGCCGTCCACGAAAGCGTAACGCGCCGAGCGAATGCGCGTGACCACCCGCTCGCCGTCGAGCCTGCGATCGAGCAGGAAGGCCGGCCCGCGCGCGGCGAAGCCCTCGGGCGGCAAGGTGACCTGCTCGCCGTCGGCCAGCGTGACGCCGCGCGGCTCGGGCGCGAAGTTGACCACCGCGCGGTAGCCGCCGGCGAAGGCCGTCGCCTGCACGAGTCGGTCGGGCGAGAGGTACTCGTGGCGCTCCAGCTCGCGGCCGAACACCTCGGCGTGCCAGCGACACGTGTGGCGGTAGCTCTGCAACAGGCGCTCGCGCTCGTCGGGCTGGTTCCAGCGGAAGCCCAGCCGGCCGTCGACCCAGTACATCGGCGGCGTGCCGTAGAGCACGTTGAGCGCATCTTTGCGGTCGGTCAAACCGGGGTCGAAGCGGTGGAGGTAGTCGGTGCTGTCGCCCCAGTACCAGTAACTCACGGCGCAGTCGCCGAAGACCAGCTCCCAGAGCGGGATGCGATGCACCGCGCCGACGCCGTACGCGCGGTAGTCGGCGCTGATCCCGTCCTTGCCCTGGTCGGGGTGGCGCAGGTGGCCCGCCGGCCAGGACGTGTGCCCGCCGGACATCATCCCTTCGAGGTAGTCCATCGTCGGCACCGCCCAGAACCGCCCGTGCTCGCCGCCCGTGACCAGCTTGCGGTCGTTGACGTAGCGGAACAGCTCGAGGCGTGCTGCAACGTCCTGCTGGCGGTCCTGGCGCGCACCGGGCCGCCAGTCCTCGAGCAGGCCGTCGGCGGTGGTCACGTCGAGGAAGCGCGCCAGATACGGCCGCTGCGCCAGGTCGGGCGGGATGCTGCGCTGGGCCGCCGCCAGCATCGCGCGCGACGAGCGCTTGAGGTACTGGGTCTTCTTGTCGTAGGTCAGCCAAGCGAGCTGCTGACTGCCGTCGGCCTTGAGCAGCACCTCGTCGGCACCGCCGCGCACGTTGTCCCACTTGGCGCGGTCCGCCTCGACGAACATGTCGGCGTAGTTGTCGTAGCGGCTGGTCAGCCAGCCCAGGTCGTTGACCGCCTGCATGTTGGCGCGGCCCGACGTGTAGTTGAGCAGGCACCGCTCGAGGCCCGCCGCCGCCGCCTCGCGCGCCCAGCGCAGGTCGCCGCCCCAGACGTTCGGCGCCCCCGCCAGCCGGGCCACTTCTGGGCGCAGCCTCGCCTTCTCGCCGAGCGTGACCACCAGCCCCGCGCGCCGCGCCCGTGCGCGGTAGCGCTTGGCCAGAGCGACGTAGCCCCCGCTGGGCACGAACTCGCAACGCACCACGCGCGGCGGCCCAAACACCCCCAGCCGCGGCAACCACACCGCCTGCGGCGTCTTCTTGCCCGCGACGAGACTGAGACGGATCTGCGCGTCCCAAGACGTCTCGACCCACAGCGCGTAACCGTCGCCCGCCGGACCCTCGCTCAGACCGATGAACGGCAGATCGAACGCCGGCCCGAAGGCCCAGCCGACGAACTTGCGGTCGCCCTGGGGGATGAGCAGCCCGTTGGCATAGGGCGCGAGGCAGAGCTGCCCGTCCTGGAGGTCGGCGACCAGGGGCGCGGGGAAGGCGGTGTTGCTCCACGCCGCGTCGGCCTCGGCCGCCAGCGTGAAGACGACCGCCGGGCCGTCCAGCGCGACGCTCACGCCGAGCTCCGGCGGCTTGCCCCCGACCGCCTGGCGCCAGGTGATCCGCCCGTCGTCGGCGGCCAACTCACGCACCGGCCCGGCCACGCCCGGCGCCCGCCAGACGCGACCCGTGGCCGCCACGATCACCTCCCAAGCGCCGTCGGGCGCGACGGTTAGGCGCAGGTCGGGGTTGGCGATGGTCGCGGCATCGGCCAAATGGCCAAGGAGTAGAAGGGCCGGCAGGACGCGGCTCAGTGGCATGGTCAACTCTCGCTGCTCAGGTCGCCCGTGGCGGCGCCCGGCTACGAGGTCAGTATACTGCCCTGGGGATCGGCTCCGCTCGCAGCGCCTACGGGCGGCTCAGCGCTTCTTCCAGGACGTCGCAGGCGCGGGCGACGCCGTCTTCGCCGCTGATCTTCGCGCCCAATTCGGCCGCTCGCGCGGCGTAGCTCGGGTCGGTCAGCAACCGCTCAAGTTCACGCGCCACGCGGGCGGCGCCGTAGGCGCGGCGGCCGATCACGCAGGCCACGCCCAGGCGGCGCAGGCGGTCGGCGTTGTCGGGTTGGTCGTGGCTGAACGGCATGGTGAGCAGCGGCTTCCCCGCGCGCAAGGCCTGGCCGCAGGTGCCGATGCCCGCGGAATGGACGATCGCCGCCGCGCGCGGGAACAGCGCGCCATAGGGGGCGTAGGGCGCGTAGTGCAGGTCGGCGCGGGCCGGCTCGGCGGGCAAGTTGCGCGGGTCCTCGCCGACCAGCAGCACGCCGCGACAGCCGAGGCGGGCACAGGCCGCAGCGCTCTCGTGGTAGAACCCGCCGGCGTCGAGCACCGCGCTGGAGCCGAGGGTGAAGACCACCGGCGGCGGCCCGGCGGCGAGGAAGGCCGCCAGGTCGGCCGCGAGCCCCTGCTCGCGGCCGAGGCGGTCGAAGTGGGCGAAGCCGGTAGCCACCGTGCGCGGCGGCCAGTCGGGCTGCGGCGCGGCGAAGTGGGGCGAGAAGAGCGCGAGGTTGGCCCGGCGCGAGAACTGGCCTTCGAACAAGGGGTTGCCCGCCGGCGGGGGCAGGCCCAGCTCGGTGCGTAGGGCGCGCACGGGCCGGGTCCAGCCGTCCGACACCTGGCGCACGAGGCGGAACAGCGGGCCGTAAAGCGCCGGGCCCAGCCGACGCAGCGCGGCCAGCCCCGGCGCCGGCGCGAGGACCGGCGGGTCGTGGCGCGAGAAGAAGACCGTCGGCTGCAGCGCCACCGCCACGTGGGGCAGCGCGCGCAGCTCGGCGAGCACCGGCCCGGCGAAGGTCAGCGTGTGCGTGAGCAGCAGGTCGGCGCCCTCGGCCGCGGCGGCCAGGTCGTCGAAGCTGGCCCGCAGCCAGGGCATCATCATGTGCCGGATGACGAACTCGGGGCCGCGCCGCTGGTGCGAGACCGACTTCATCAACTCGGGCAGCGCCTCGAAGTCGGTGAGGTCGGGCCGCACCGGCGCGAACGCCACGCCCTCGGCCTCGATCTTGTCGCGGTACATGGCGCTGGTGGCGAGCACCGGCTGGTGGCCGCGCGCGCGCAGGCCGAGCGCGAGGGCGAGGAAGGGGTGCAGGTCGCCGAGCGAGCCGAAGGTGGTCAGAACGATGCGCGCCATGCTGCCCGGTTCGCCACGCGCGGCCCGAGCCCTGCGGCCCGATCCGTCGGATAAGCCCAATGGCCAGGCAGGAGCCGGGCGCCCGACGGCCAAACCCGCGTCAGGAGAACCGAGATGCGCAGCCGATGGCGTTGTCTGGTGGGCGTGCTGGTGGTGAGCGCGGCGGGTGCGGCGCCGCCGGCGGGCAAGGAGCCGGTCACGTTGGCCACGCCGCAGCCGGCGTTCGTCCTGGCCGACCAGAGCGTGGTCCCGTTGCGGCCCCTGCTCGACTGGCTGGGCGCGGGCAGCACCTGGAAGGACATCGAGCGCGCGCTCTACGTGCTGCGCGTGCAAGGCGGCAAGCGCACGGTGCTGCGCCTGGTCCAGGGCTCGCGCGAGGCGACGGTCGACGGCAACAAGCTGACGCTGCCGATGGCGCCGTTCACCGCGCGCGGCGCGCTGTACGTGCCGCTCAAACCCCTGCTCGGAGCGCTGGCGATCACCGCGCGCTGGACGGACAAGCCCCACGGCATCGCGCTGACCGACGGCGCGCGACGCGCGTTCCTGCCGCTGCTGGCCCCGCGCTACGCCCTGGTCGCGCGTGACGGCGCGCTGATCGGCGGGCGTTCGCGCCAGGCCTGGGTCGGGCGTGACGCACTCGCGGTGCAACTGGCCGGCGGCGAGCCCTACTGGTTCTACAACCTGACCCAGGGCGTCGAGGCGCCGGTCGTCGGCGGCAAGCCCGAGACGCCGGCGGCCGAGGCCACGCCAACCACGCCAGCGCCGGCGCCAACAGCCGCGGGCCCGACGGTCAAGCTGCCCTGGCCAGAGGCGGCCAACAGCGGGTGGGTCGCCTTCGCCGGCCCGTGGAACGTGATGCCGCGCCAGCCGCGGCCGCTGGATCCCAAGACCACCGGCTTCGAGGCCGACATGCGCAAGGCACTCGTGGGCACGGGGCTGGACCCCGCCGCCGCGCGCATCCAGCAGGCGGTGCGCGTCGACCTGGACAACGACGAGCGCGAGGACGTGCTGCTGGTGGCCACGACCTGGGAAGCCGGCAAGCCGCCGGCCGAGGGCAAGCCGACCGACGGCGCGTGCCTGCTCCTGCGCCACAAGGTCGGGCGTGAGACGCTCACCGCGCCGGTCTTCAGCCACGCCTGCGCCACGCCTGGCAACCCGCATCCGGTCGACATCAGCGTGCTGGCCACGCTCGACCTCGACGCGGACGGCATGTTGGAGGTGATCTGCGCGCTGCGCGCGGGCAAGGACACCACGCTCGAGGTCTGGCACTGCGCCAAGGGCCCGGCCAAGCGCGTGCTGCCGGTCGCCCCACGGTAGCCGCAGCCAACGTGGATGGCGAGTCATGGCCCCCACCCCGACCCTCCCCGTGAACGGGGAGGGGGAGCTGCTCCCTCCCCGTTCACGCTGAGGGTCGGGGTGGGGGAGCGCGATGCCACATAACCAACTTGGCGCCGCACGAGCCGCGCCGCCCGGAGGACGATGATGGTCATCGGTGTGCCACGCGAGATCAAGGACGGCGAGCAGCGCGTCGCCCTGACCCCAGCCGGGGCCAGCGCGCTGGTGCACCATGGACACCGCGTGCTGGTGGAGACCAACGCCGGCTGGGGCAGCGGCTTCGAGGACGAGGAATACGAGCGCCACGGCGCGCGGATCGTGACCACGGCACACGAACTGTGGGCCGCAGCCGCACTGGTGGTGAAGGTCAAGGAGCCGCTGCCCGCCGAGTGGCCGCGGCTGCGCCCCGACCTGATCCTGTTCACCTACCTGCACCTGGCCGGCTCGCCGCCGTGCGCCGAGGCGCTGTTGGGCTCGGGCGCGACCGGCGTGGCCTACGAGACCATCCAGCGGCCCGACGGCGCGCTCCCGCTGCTCGTGCCGATGAGCGAGGTGGCCGGCCGGCTCGCGGTGCAGGTGGGCATGCACTACCTGATGGCGCCGCACGGCGGGCGCGGGGTGCTGCTCTCGGGCGTGCCGGGCGTGCCGCCGGCCGAGGTGGTCATCCTGGGCTGCGGCGCGGTCGGGCTCAACGCGGCCACGCTGGCCGTCGGCCTCGGCGCGCAGGTGACCGTGCTCGATGTGCGGCACGAGCCGCTCAAGTACCTCGACGACATCATGCACGGGCGCTGCGTGACGGTCTACTCGACGCGCGCCAACATCGAGCGTGCCGTACGGTATGCCGACCTGGTGATCGGCGCGGTGCTCGTGGCCGGCGCGCGCGCGCCCGTGGTGGTCGACGCGGCGATGGTGGCGACCATGCGCCGCGGCGCGGTGATCGTCGACGTGGCCGTGGACCAGGGCGGGTGCATCGCCACGACGCGCGTGACCAGCCTGTCGGAGCCGACGTACAGCGAGCACGGCGTGGTGCACTACGGCGTGCCCAACATGCCCGCGCTCGTGCCGCGCACCTCGACGCTGGCGCTGACCAACGCCACGCTGCCCTACGTGCTGGCGATGGCCGACGAGGGCCTGCGCGCGGCGGCGCAGCGCGATCCGGCGCTGGCGTTGGGCATCAACACGGTGGCGGGACGGCTCACTTGCCCGGCGGTAGCCCAGGCGCTCGGCCGAGTGGCCGCGGATCCGCTGCGCTCGCTGCGGTGAGCAGCCACGCGGCGGCGCCGTCGGCGACCACGGCGAGCAGCGGGAGGCGCCACCAGGTGGTGCCCACCTCGCCGAGCGTCGCGCTCACCGCGGCGGCCTCTTGCGGCTCGCTGAGCAGCGGCCCGAGGCCCATCAGCTTCTGCGCGAAGGGCACGCCGAAGCGCTCGCCCGAGGCCGCGTCGAGCGCCAACTCGATGGTGTGCACGACCGCCGGGTGGCGCGGCCCGCCGCTGAGGCGGTCGGCCAGCGCATGGGCCAGCAGCACCAGCACGTCGAACGGCGGACGCCGCAACAGCCACCAGCGCGCCGTGCGCCGCGCGGTCTCCAGCGCGCCGGGCACGACGCGCGCCAAGCTCATGTGCGCCAGCCAGCGCGGCTCCGACTCGCGCAAGCTGCCGGCCAGCGCCACCGCCTGCGAGAGCAGCGACGGGTCGTCGCCGGCGACCTGAGCCAGGTGCGTGATCGCCGTCTGCAGGCCCACCTGCTGCGCCCGGCTGGCGGGCAGCCCGGCCAGGCGCGTCGCGGTCAGCGACAGCTCGCGCAAGCCGCCTTCCACGCCGCTGTCGGCCAGGAGGCGCGCGGCCCCCGCCTCGGCGCGCAGGCCCAGCTCCGACGGCGGCGCGTGGCGCGCGGTGCGGATCGCCTCGTTGGCCGCCTCGATCGCCGCGGCCTCGGTCAACCCCTGCGCGCCCGCGAGCAGCAGCCAGGCGTCGAGTCCAGGGAACCACCGGCGATACGGCGCCATGCCGTCGAGCACGGCGCGCAGCGCGTCCGTGCCCAGCCGGGCGGCCAGACCGGTCGTCGCCCGGCCCGCGGCGTGCAGCGCGTGCTCCCAGCCGGCCCAATCGAGGGCCTTGATGCGCGCCGCGCGGGCAATCAGCTCGAGCAACTCGGCCGGCGAGCTGAGGTCGGCCCGGCTCAGCGCCTCGACGCAGGCGGCGAACGGGTTGGACGCGACGAACGCCGCGCAGCGCCGCGCGATGTCCGCCGCCGAGGCCAGCAAACGGGCGCGCTCCTCGCCCGATAGCTCGTCGACCCGCCGCAGCGCCTGCAGCACCAGCTCACCGCGCGAGCCGAGGTCTTCGCGGGCGGCGTGGGCCAGCACCTCCGCCGAGAGCCGCGCCGGGTCGCTCTCGGTCAGACCCACCGCCGCGCAGTGCAACTCGACGGCCGCCCGGTCGCGCTCGGGCAGACCGTTGACCGTGCGGCGCAGCGAGGTGGCCAGGTGCCGGCCACCGTCGTCCGGGAAGCGCGCGGCGATGTCGGCCACGAGCGCCAGGAAACGCTTGTCGTGGGTCCAGTAGTGGCGGTACGCGCGCCCCGGTTCGGGGCGCGCCCAAGGCTGCGCGGGCGCCACCTCGGGCAGCGCCAGCAGCCGCTCGGCCGCCGCCACCGGCACCACCGGCGAATGCGCGAAGGTGAGCGCCGCGAACGGCACGGTGACGCACCAGGATTCCAGCGCGTAGAGGTCCCAGCGGTAGCTGTCCCAACTCTGTTCGCGCCAGTCGGGGCCTTGCACCCCGGCGGCTTCGGCCCGCAGCGCGAGGACGAGATCGCCCACGCACTCGTCACGCTCGGCGGGACGAGCTTGGCCCAGACGAACCACGCGGCCGGTCACAGCGTCTGTCATCAGCGTTGTTGCCTACAGAATAGCGCGTATCTGAAGCGTTGATACCTCGAATCCTTGACTCCTCAACCTCATGATCGTTAGACTCTCTTGCAGGCATCTTGCGCCACGGTTTGGGTATCTATAGGAAAGAGGCGTCGATTCGGCGTCGTCGCGCCGATCTGCGGGAGACGAGCATGTACTGGTTGCTGCTGGCGGCCGTGATGGTGGGCGCGAGTCCGCGCACCAAGGCCAAGCCGACTCCGGTCACCGACGGCCAGCGCGCCGAGCAGCACTTCCAGGTCGCGCGCGCCGCCGAGCAGATGAGCGCGGCGTCTTTCAAGCAGTGGGTGCAGACGATCGACTCCGGCAAGCTCGACCAGTGGCGCGACCAGCGGCTGTTCGCGATCGGCGAGTACGAAGCGGCGCTGCAGCTCAACCCCGCGCACTGGGGCGCGCACAAGCGCCTCGGGTTCATGTACCAGGAAGCCGGCGGCACGCTCAACCACAACCAGCGCTGCCTGCTGCATCTGCTGGCGTACCTGGCGCTCAAGCCCGACGATCCGGTGGTCCCGCAGGCCAAGGACGTGATCGACCGCCAGGTGCGCATGTTCAACGACATCCAGCAAAGCGAGACGCGCTCGGCCCAGGGCCAGATCTACGGCGCGCTGGTCGACCGCGACGGCGGCTGCATGGGCCAGTTTCTGGGCTTCGTCGCCGCGCTCCAGCAGCACACGCCGCGCGACCCGTTCAACGGGTTCACGGCCGCCGCGCTCATGAAGCCGGGTGTGTTCACCGAGGCCGAGAACCTCAAACTCGCCGAGCACCAGTTCGTCGAAGGGCTCTGGTCGATGTCGGTGGACACCGCCGGGGTGCCCAACGAGGCGAAGATGCACGAGATGGAGAACGGCGTGCTGCGCAGCGCCATGTTCGTGCCCAGCTACCTCTCGCTGGTCGCCCAGGCGCACGAGTTCATGGCCTATCTCGACAAGCAGAAGATCGCCTACGACCCGCGGCCGATGCAGATGCTGATCGGCGAGGCCGTGACCCAGATGCGCACGACTTTCCTCGGCGGCGGCGGCATTGGGCGGGTCAAGGACGACACGAAGAAGCTGGGCACCGTCGGCGGGGTGACCTCCAACGACCTGTGGGCGACGCGCGACTACACCAAGCCCCTGCCCGACTACTTCGCGCCAGCCGGCACCATGCCCGAGCCCGAGAAGGACAAGAACCAGTTCAACAGCCTGCGCGAAATCCTGGCCATGAACGTGCCGGGCGGGTACCACTTCGACACCGGAGAGCCCAAGGTCTGGCCGAGCGAGTCGCGCATCGCCGCGGCCGACATCGCCGCCGCCGAGGCCAAGAAGGCCTGGCGGCTGTGGTCGGCGGTGTACCTCAAGCGCATCGCCAACATGCTGGGCCTGGGTGACGCCGAGGACGTCTTCGTCACCGACTTCCAGAAGGTCGGCACCGGCGAGATCTCGCCGTGGGTCAACGGCCCGCTGCCGGTCATCCGCCGCGCCGCGGAGAGTGGCGTGGCGCGCCTGGCGCGGGCGAACTGAGCCTCAGGGCTCTTCGTCGTCGTCCCACGTCACCGCGGGCAGGCCCGGCTCGTCCTCCTGCCAGCCCGCGACCACGCCCAGCCCGGTGTCGTGGGCGCGCGCGGCATCGAACGCCGCGCGGGCAGCAGCGCGCTCGCCCAGGGCCAGCAGCGCCCGGCCCAGTAGATGGTGCGCGAGCAGGTTCTCCGGGTCGGTGGCCACCGCGCGGCGGGCCAGGTCGCGGGCGGTGTCGGCCTCGCTCCGGCGCAGCGCGGCCCGTGCGGCGCGCTCCAGTTCGATCGCGGCGGCGACATGCGGCGCGCGCACCGGCTGGACCTCGGGCTCGCCGGGGGCCAGCCGCGCCAGCCAGGCGCTGGCCAGCCCGAAGGGATCGCCGTGGTCGCGCGCCAACTCGAACGCGCGCCGCGCCGCGCCCAGCCGCCCCGCGCGCAGATGGGCCTGGCCCAGATAGAACGCGGCCAGCAGGTCGCGCGGGTCGTGGCGCAGGGCTTGCGCCGCGGCCTCGGCGCCGGTCTCGACGTCGCCGCTCAGCAGGGCCTGGCGCGCGGCGCTCACGCAGGCGGCGGCGCGGGCCTGGGGCCGGGTCTCGGCGGGGCCGACCACCGGGCTGGTCGCGCGCGCGCGCGGGCGGCTCGTCAGCGCCTCGCGCACCACCTGCCTGACCAGTCGCCACCAGCCCATCGTCGTCCGCGGCTCCGCGTCGACCTTCGCCGCGCGCGCGCCGGATCCTGGGCGCGCGTGGTAGACTGAGGCCGCTGGGAGAGCGAGCCATGCGTGAGGTGTCGTGCACGGTCGCGGTGGCGGCGCCGCCGCGCGCGGTCTACGAAGCGGCCAAGGACGTGGAAGGCCTGGCCGAGTTCATCGAGGCGATCGAGTCGATCACCGTGCGCGAGCGGCGCGAGCAACCCGCTGGCCCCGAGACGGTGACCGCCTGGGTCGGCCTCCTGCCTGAGTTCGGGCGCAAGCTCAAGTGGACAGAGCGCGACCGCTGGGACGACACCGCCCTGCGCTGCGACTTCACGCTGGTCGAGGGCGACCTGGACGAGTACGAAGGCGAGTGGACCTTCGTCCCCGACGGCGCCGACGACCGCACGACCACGACC
>Ga0233425_10007036_pt1 | contig 16076 bp, 11 predicted proteins | sample Watercolumn_Towu_2_FD_181712 | JGI IMG/M metagenome (GOLD analysis project Ga0233425, IMG submission 181712) | Freshwater microbial communities from Lake Towuti, South Sulawesi, Indonesia - Watercolumn_Towuti2014_140_MG | ecosystem: Environmental > Aquatic > Freshwater > Lake | place...
GAAGTGAGTGCGTTGGCGCGCGGGATGCGGCGTGCGTTCGGCGGCTCCGCTCGCGTGGAACTCTCTGCGACGGTTCCATCTGGCGATTCAGTTCGCGGCGAGTCGCTCTTTGCCTCCGTTTGCGGAGGATGCCATCGGGATGGAGGAACAGGCGGATCGCTTCTCGATGCGAACTACCTCTCTCTCATCAGCGATCAAGGGATTTGGGCGTCGGTGCTCGCCGGGCGGAGGTCGCTCGGTATGCCTGCGTGGAACGAAGCAATGCCATCACGCCCGAACGGACTAACCCAACAAGAAGCTGCTGACATCGTTGCGTGGATCGCATCGAAGCGACCAAGTCGCGCAGGGGGAACACAGTGAGTAGAAGTGATGTGCCAGGCGGATGCGCGGGATGCGGCTGCGGGAAGAGCACCACCAGCACTGGGGCGCGACGGAGTTTTCTCGCCCGCGCTGGCGGGGGACTCATGGCCGTGGGCGCAGCACTCGCAGGCATTCCGATCGTCTCATTCGTGATTGGTCCCGCGCGCAAGCGATTTGAGCCGCAGTGGATCTCGCTCGGTGAATGCGCTGTGTTTCCCGAGGGGACGACGCGCTTCGCCACATTTGTGAATCCCCTCCGCCAGCCTACAAATGGCGAGTCGATCAAGACTGCCTGCTGGGTGCGATGCGTGAAGACTGGCAGTGAGTACCAGGTCTTCGCCATCAACTGCGCGCATCTTGGCTGCCCGGTGCGCTGGTTCGAGCAGTCGAGGCTCTTCCTCTGCCCCTGTCACGGCGGCGCGTACTACGAGGATGGATCTCGCGCGGCTGGACCGCCACCGCGCGGGCTCTTCGAGTATCCGTGGAAGGTCGAGGCGGGGCGACTCCTGATAGACGGCGCGCGGCTACCAGGACTTGAGGACACCGCATGAGGGGCGTCGCGCAGATCATCGCGTGGCTCGAGTCGCGCAGCGGCATTGGCGCATTTGTCAGGCCGCTTCTTTCGCACAGAGTTCCCGCGAGCGCAAAGTGGTGGTATGTCTTTGGCAGCGCCACGCTGATGTTCTTCGTCATTCAGGTGGTGACGGGCGTCTGCCTCGCGACGGTCTACGCGCCAAGCGCCGCAGAGGCTTGGGAGAGCCTTCGCTACATCGACTCTTCAGTGCCGTCGGGCTGGATGATCCGCGCACTGCACGGTTGGTCGAGCAACGCGATGGTGGTGATGATGGCGGTGCACATGCTCCAAGTGTTTGTGCACGCGTCCTACAAGTATCCGCGAGAACTCAACTGGATCTCGGGCGTAGCTCTGCTACTTGTTGTCCTTGCTCTCGCCTTCACCGGCCAAGTGATGCGATGGGACCAAGACGCGTACTGGGGGCTCGGCATCGGGGCATCCATAGTCGACCGTGTGCCCCTAGTTGGCAGCGCGATGCGCGACTTGCTTCTGGGCGGACCGATCATCGGCGGCGAGACTCTCACCCGATTCTTCGCGCTGCATGTCTTCGTGTTGCCTGGCGCCGCGATCGCACTCGTCGGGCTGCACCTAGCACTAATCATGCGGCACGGGATCAGCGAGATGCCACGGCCTGATGCGCCAGTCGTGCCCTCGACCTATGTGCGCGAGTATGAGGCACGCATGGAGCGGGAAGGTGTGCCATTCCATCCGGACGCTTCGCGACGAGACCTTGTCTTCTGCGGCGCTTGCCTTATCGCACTCGTGGCGCTCGCCGCCGTCTACGGGCCATTCGGTCCCGGCGGGCGACCGGATCCAACGCTGATCGAAGCAAACCCCCGTCCCGACTACCCATTCATGTGGATCTTCGGCGCGGTGAGTTTGCTGCCGCCATCGTCTGAGACGCTTGTCATGCTCGCGGCACCGGCAGTAATCGTCGCATGGCTATTCCTCGTTCCGCTGCTCGGAAGCGCCGGGGAGCGCGCCCCCAGTCGAAGGCCCGGCATGGTGCTCGCGGCGGCGCTCGCGGTCATCGCGATCGCGTCGCTGACATGGGAGGGAATCACAAGTCCGTGGTCTCCCGTGATGGATGCTTGGAGCGCGCTGCCAACTCCCGAAGCAATGACGCGCGGGCGTACGCCGCTCGAACTCCAAGGTGCGGTCGTCTTCCAGTACGCGCAGTGCCGTAACTGCCATGCGCTTGAAGGAATGGGTGGGCAACGGGGCCCCGAACTCGACGCGATAGCGACGCGCATGACGAGCGAGCAACTCACGCGGCAAGTGCAGCAGGGAGGCGGCAACATGCCCGCCTACGGCCGGAATCTCTCTAGTGCGCAGATGAGCGCGCTAGTCGCCTTTCTTTCGACGCTGAAGCCGCAGGGTGAGGCGCCCGCCGATATCCCCGGGGCGCTCCTGCCGCTGCCGCATCGGTAGCGCTTGATGTGGCTGCGCTGGTCACTTGACCCGTGGTTGATCGGCGGAGTCGCAATCGCTGCGTTCCTCTATGCGCGCGGGGTGCGCGGATTGGCGGGCCGTGTGCGCGGGTTTCCAAGGCGAAGGGTTGCGGCGTTCGCAGCTGCCATCGCGCTGCTCATCGTTGCGCTCGCTTCGCCTATCGACGCGATCGGGCACCTTCTGCTCTGGGTGCACATGGTGCAGCACTGGTTGCTCATCATGGTCGTCGCGCCGCTCCTGCTCATTGCCTCGCCTGGGCTACCGGTTCTGCGAGGGCTCCCCGCGACTCTCAGGCGCGGTGTATGCGGGCCGTTCCTGGCCAGCCCCGGCGTGCGCCGCGCCTTCACCGCGCTAGTGCACCCGGCAAGTGGCTGGACTGCGCTCTCACTGAGCATGTGGATCTGGCACATCCCCGCGCTCTATCAGCTCGCCCTTGAAAGCGGGTGGGTCCATCGCGTCGAGCACGCGTCGTTTCTTGCGGCGGGGATTCTCTTCTGGTGGCCGATTGTCTCGCCGTGGCCATGGCGACGGCGCTGGCCGGCGATCGCGCTCGTGGCGTATGTGCTGACCGCCGATCTGCAGGGGACGGTCTTCGCCGCGCTCCTGTGCTTCGCCGACGCGCCGATCTACGCGAGTTACGAGTCGACGAGCCCGGCGCTTGGACTCTCCGCGCTGCGCGACCAGCGCATCGCAGGGGCCTTCATGTGGATGGCGAGTCAGGCGATCCTGCTCCCAGTGGCGGGAGCGCTCGCCCTTACTGCCGTTGGACGCGCGAGGCGCGATCGCGCACCCCTTGCGGCGCGACGGGAGCGACCGCGGTTGCGCGCTCGCGCGGAGCAACGCTTCGACTTGCTGCGCGTGCGTGGGATTGGCTCGGTGCTCAGATCGCGTGCGGCGCGCGAATGGCTCCGCTGGGTGCTGCTCGTGTGTGCCGCGGCTGTCGCCGTGGATGGATTCATCGGTCCTTCGGACGCGCCTAGCAATCTTGCGGGAACGCTCCCGTGGACGCACTGGAGGGGAATCGTGGTCGTGTTGCTGCTCGTGAGCGCGAATGTCGCGTGCATGACCTGTCCACTGATCGCGCCGAGGCGACTGCTGCGACGGTTCATCTCGCCACCCTTCGCGTTTCCGCGTCCCCTTCGCAACAAATGGCTCGCCGCCACCCTAGTGGTCGCGTGGCTCGTGAGCTATGAAGCGTTCGATTTCTGGGCAAGCCCGCTCGCGACGGCGTGGATCATCGTTGGGTACTTCGTCGCCGCGTTTCTGGTCGACACGCTCTTCGCCGGCGGGAGCTTCTGCAAGTGGGTCTGCCCGATCGGCCAACTGAACATGTCACTGAGTCTCGTCGCGCCGCTCTCGGTGGCCGTGCGAGCGACGAAGACCTGCGACTCATGCACGACGCACGAGTGCATTCGCGGAGCCAAGCTGACTGTGAATGGCTGCGACCTCGAACTGTTTCAGCCACGCAAGCGCGGCAATCAGGACTGCACGTTCTGCCTCGACTGCGCCGACGCCTGCCCGCACTCGAATGTTGGGATTCTGCCGCAGCAGATCCGCCGCGGTCTCCTTGACCCTTCGTGGGGGTCGTCGATCGGGCAGATCGCGCGCCGCGCCGACATCGCCGCGCTCTTGGCAGTGCTTACAGGTGGGGCGTTCGCCAACGCGCTCGCGATGACCGGGCCGTGGCTTGCGCTCGCTGACGCGCTCGCGGTGCGGGGGTGGACACTCTGGATCGCAGAGGCGTCGCTCGCGCTTGCGGCACTCGCCTCACTCGCGTTCGTGCTGCCAGCGTTCGCAGCGGTTGTCGCAGCCCGTCGGTCGCCGCAGGGATTCGTCGAAGCACTTGCGCAAGGAGTGCACGCGTGCGTACCAATCGGCGCTGCGATGTGGGCCGCGCACTGGCTCTTCCACCTTGGGACGAGCGCGTCAACGGCGCTTCCCGTCGTGCAGCGCGCCGCGCAGGACCTTGGCCTCTCGCTGCTCGGCGAACCGGAGTGGAGCGCTTCGTGTTGCGGACCGGTGCCGTCGTGGCTGCAACCAGTCCAGCTGCTCTTACTGCAAGGGGGATTCCTTGTCAGCGCATGGATAGCGTTCCGCGCGTTCGGCGCGCGCCGCGCCTACAGCTGGTGGGCAGTGCTTCTCATTCTCCTGAGCCTCGGCATGTGGATCGTGCTACAGCCGATGCAGATGCGTGGGACGGCCATGCCGTGAGATGCGCGCTGCACATTCTTGCGCTCGTAGCGGCAGCATTCACGCAGTCGACTCTGCTCGCGGATGGCGGCGCGGTCGTCGTGCGTATGAGCGTGGGCGAGAGCACACTCGTCGGATTCGTTCAGCCGGTGCCACCTGTGGCTGGTGAGATCCAGCTCTCGTTCCTGTTGACTCACGCTGGTAGCGCCGATGCGACGACGCCGATCACGCTCACCCTCTTGCGCGCAGGAGTCGCTGCTAGGAGTGTTCGCATCGACGGCGCACGGGGCTCGGACGGGCTTGCACGATCGACGGTGGTGTCGCTCGACGAAGGCGAGTGGATCGTCGACGCAGTCGTGCTCGGCGATCCGGCGATGCGCGCGCGATACGCGCTCGATGTCGGGCCAGCGCCAGCGCACTGGCTGCGAATGGCGCCGTGGATGCTTGTGTGGGTTCCGATCGCGGGGCTCATCGTCGCGCGCGAGCGGCTTGTGGCGGGACGCCGCGGCAGGGGTGCGCCGCGCGCAAACCTATCCTCCGCCGATGCTGCCCGCGAACGAAGCTGAGTGTGTCCTAGCTGACCTCCACTCGATCGACGAGATCGAAGCGTTGGCGAAGAGGCACCTCAGTGAAGTCGCCTACGCCTACTACGCAGGTGCCGCGGGTTGTGAGCGCACACACGCGCGCAATCGCGCTGCGTGGGAGTCGCTCTCGATCTGGCACCGCGTGATGGTGGATGTCTCCCGTCGGTCGACGGCTACGACGCTGCTCGATCGCCCCATTTCTGCGCCGCTCTTTGTCGCGCCGACCGCGCTCCACCGGATGGCGCATCCCGACGGCGAGTTGGCTACGGTGCGCGCAGTCGGCAGCCGCGGCCTCGGCATGGCGCTCTCGAGTCTTGCGACGACATCCGTCGAAGAGGTGTGCGCGGCGGCGAGTGGTCCAGTTCACTTTCAGCTCTACATCGGAATGGATCGCGGCTTCACGAAGGAACTCGTGGAACGAGCAATCTCCGCAGGTGTCGCCGCGTTGCAACTGACTGTCGATACGCCGGTGTGGGGGCTTCGCGCGCGCGAGATGCGTACGGGCTTTCGCATCCCCGAAGGAATGTCGATCGTCAATCTCGAAGCGCTCGGGGCGAAGGTCGCGCGCGATCACTCGGGAGTCGGCATTGGCAGCGCGCTGGGCTGGACGATCTCGCCGGGGCTCTCGTGGAAGGATCTGGAGTGGCTCTGTGGGCTGTCGAGAGTTCCAGTCCTTGTGAAGGGGATCTGTCGCGCCGACGATGCGCTTCTCGCGGTGCGCGCGGGAGCGGGAGGCATCGTGGTGAGTAATCACGGAGGCCGGCAGTTGGACGGCGCGCCGCCGACCGCAGAGTCACTGCCGCGCGTCGCGCAGGCTGTCGCGCATCGTGTGCCTGTCCTCGTGGATGGCGGCATCCGCACGGGCGTCGACATCTTCCGCGCGCTCGCGCTTGGTGCCACAGCGGTGCAGGTTGGTCGACCGATTCTTTGGGGGCTCGCGGCAGCGGGGGAATTGGGGGTGGCGCGGGTGATCGATTTGCTCGTTCAGGATTTTGACCGGACGATGGCGCTCGCGGGCTGCCCGATCGTGGGGGGCATTACGCGCGACTTCATCGAGCCACCGCGCGTGTGAATCGCGGGGTTTCTGCGGGGGATCTTGCCTAGACCACTCTCGGGCGATACCCTAACAAATACCGAACAAATCATGCGACGCATTCCCGACACTCTCAGGGAGCGCCTAGCCGCATTGGGCGATCCATGCGCAGGCACTCTCGGCATCCCTGGCATTCCCGGCATCGGCGATGCGCAGCATGATCTTGCGCTCGGTGTCGTCCACGAATGGATGAGCGTCGAGGAGCCGCCGCCTCTGGCACATGATGGTTGGATCGCGCCGCATGGAGCGCTCGTCGCGCTTGCATGGCGAGTGGTGTTGAGTCCGCACTGGTCGATGGTGGCGGAGCGGCGCGTGGCGTGGGTTGGCCGCCGCGTCTGGCCATCGCCGCGCTCGATGATCGACGAGCATGGATCGCGCGCGCTGCTGGCGGCATCGCTATTCATAGATCCCGCGCCGACTGAGCGCGTTTCAGGCGAACCCATTCGCACCGAGCGCTCCAACCGACTCTGGGCGGCGGAACAGGCGCTCGCCTGCGACGGCATCTGCGCCGTCATCTTTGACGCAGATGGATTCGACATGGTGGCAAGTCGCCGTACGCAGCTGGCATCGGTGCGCGCGCGCGACCGACCCGCGGTGCTAGCGATCGCCGTGCGTCCATGGTCGCAGCGCGCGGAACTCACCGCTGCCGTGTCGCGGTGGGCGATCCGGCCAGTGCCATCCGATGCCTCCGCTCCATCATGGAGCGCCGAACTGATGCGAGGCCGGAGCGTGGCTGGTTTCGCGCAGGTCGGGCAGCGCATGCTCCTGCGCGCCTCGTGGAGTTGGTGCGGCGGCGAGTCGCCTCGCGTTCGTTCCGCCTGACGCGTGCGCGCCATGCATCCATCGCCGCGCATCCTCGCCATTTGCCTGCCCCGATGGAAGACCGACTGCGCTCGCCGCGAGGCGGCGCGACGGGGCGAGAGGCTCCCGCGCGAAGTGCCCACGATCGTCATCAGCGTCGTGCGCGCGCAGCGGATCGTCGCCTCCTGTTGCGCGCGTGCCTCGCGGGCGGGCGTCCACCCGGGCATGTCGCTGGCGCACGCAAGAGCCCTCTGTCCCAAGCCCCGGCATGAGGCTCCCGAATGCCCCGAGCGCGAGCAGGCGCTTCTGCGCGCCTGCGCCCTCTGGTGCCAGCGGTACGCGCCCATCACCATGATCGAGCCGAGCCCAGGTCCCTGCGCGATCATCGTCGATCTGACCGGATGTGAGCGTGTGCATCCTTGCGAGACGACGCTCGCGCGCCGTGTCGAGTCGGAACTTGCCCGACTCGGATGCGTCGCGCGCGTGGCCATCGCCTCCACGGCTGCGGCAGCGCTTGCGCTGGCGCAGGAGAGTTCCGCGCGCGATCTCGCCTCGTGCTCGGTGCGCGCGCTGCGCGTCGAGGGAGCGGCGGTCGCAGCACTCGCACTTGTCAATGTGCGCACGATCGGTGAACTTGCGGCGCTACCGCGCGCGAGCCTGCCGTCGCGCTATGGAGAGGCGCTGTTGCGTCGGCTTGGCGAGGCTGTGGGGGAAGTGGCGGAGTTCATAGTGCCCATTCGCGCCGAGCCGCCGCCCTCGGCGGAGTGGATCTTCAACGGCCCTGTCACCAACCGCGAAGCCGTCGAGCGCGCGACGGGAGAACTCGTAGAAGAAGTCTGCGCGAAGCTGCTCGCGCGCGGCCGCGGCGGTCGCGAGTTCGAGTTGCTGGCATGCTGCGCGGATGCCCCCGCACAGACGCTGCGCCTGACGCTGGGAGCAGCAAGCGTGCGCAGCCGTCATGTCATGCGGATGCTTGCGCCGCGCCTCGAACGGATGCCGATGGGGATGGGCGTCGAATCGCTGCGCGTGGCGGTGCTTCGCATGGGGCGACTGGGAGCGGGCGATGGCATCGCTGAATGGATCGACACGCTTGTCGCGCGACTTGGTTCTTCGGGGGTTGTGCGCGCGGGATTTGTGGAGAATCACGATCCAGCGCGCGCGACGGCGTGGATCAGAGTGACGCGCGGAGGGTTCTCGTTGCAGGCTGCGTTTCGCGACGCATCGGTCGCGGCCGTCGGCGCATGGCGCCCATCCTTCGCGGCGGCCACACCCGAACGCATCGAAGTTGCGCAGGCGCACGCGCCGACACTCCGCTGGCGCCGCCATGAAGTGGCGCTTGCGGCGTGGCATGGTCCTGAGCGGATCGCGTCGCCGTGGGAGGGCACGAGCGCCGACTATTGGCGGGTGTGCACTCCCGAAGGGCGCTGGCTCTGGCTGCGGCGGTGTGGGAGCGAGTGGACGCTGGCTGGCGTGTGGAGCTGAGATGGATCAAGCGTGCGCCTATGCCGAACTAGATGCGATGAGCAACTTCTCCTTTCTCGAAGGAGGCAGCCATCCCGAGGAGATCGTTGCTGGCGCGGCGGAGCGCGGCCTCGCGGCCATAGGTCTCGCCGACCGCGGCACGATGTCGGGGATGGTTCGCGCGCATGTGGAAGCGCGAGAGCGGGGGATCCAGCTGCTTGTGGGGGCGCGCCTCGATCTAACACTTGATGGATCGCCGCATGCGGCGTCGGAGCAGCTGCGCGAGATCGAGGTCATCGCCTACGCCACCGACCGCGCGTCGTACGGTCGGCTCTGTCGCGCCATCACGAACGGCCGCATGCGAACGGGCGCGGCGCCATCGCGCGACGATCCTGACGATGCGTGGACATCGCTCGAACGCACGCAGTGGCATCTTGGATTGCACGAATTTCTCGCGCTTTCCGATGGCCTTGAGATTCTCGTTGTCGCGCCGCGCGGCGCGCTGCTCCATGCGGCGCGGCTGCCTGAGGCGCTATCGGGAATGGAGCGGCGTCTTCGCGGTCGGCTCTGGCTCGCCGTCGCGCGCGTGGGCGAGCCAGAAGAAGATCTGCGCATTGCCCAATGCGAATGGCTGGCGTGCGAATGCGGCGCGGGGCTCGTTGCCGCGCAAGGCGTGCGCTTTCACGATCCCTCTCGGCGACGCCTCCACGATGTGCTTACAGCCATCCGCTTCGGCACGCGCGTCGGTGAAGCGGGGTTCGCCACGCTGCCCAACGCGGAGCGGCATCTGCGCTCTGCCGCCGCGATGCATGCGCGGTGGCGCAACTATCCGGAAGCGCTGACGCGCACGCTAGAGATCGCGCGGCGCTGCTCGGGCTTCTCGCTCTCGCAACTGCGTTACCGCTATCCGCGCGAGAGCACTCCCGCGGGCGTGTCGGCGATCGAGGCGCTCCGCCAACGCGCCGTGGCTGGCAGCGCGGAGCGATATCCGCTGGGCATGCCTGCGTCGGTCGATGCGCAACTCGCGCGCGAGCTGGCCGTCGTTGAAGAGCTCTCGTACGAGCCGTACTTCCTGACGGTGCACGACATTGTGCGCTTTGCCAGGTCGCGCGGGATCCTCTGTCAGGGGCGCGGCGCGGCGGCCAACAGCGTCCTTTGCTACTGCCTCGGGATCACGGCGGTTGATCCCGCGCGCTTCAACCTGCTCTTCGAGCGGTTCGTCAGCCGCGAGCGTCAAGAGCCGCCTGACATTGACATTGACTTCGAGCATGAGCGGCGCGAGGAGGTCTTTCAGTTCGTCTACGAGCGTTACGGCCGCGACCGTGCCGCCATTTGCGCCGAGGTGATCTGCTTTCGCCGCCGCCTTGCTGTGCGCGAGACGGCGAAGGCGCTCGGGTTCTCGCTGGACGCCGTCGAGCGGCTCGTGGGCGGCCTCTCCGGCGAGCCAACCGAGGCGGAGATTCGCGCGCTTGGCTTCGATCCATCAAGCGCGACCATCCGCGCGCTGCTGGAACTCTCCGCCGCGATTCAGGGTTTTCCCCGTCATCTTTCGCAGCACACCGGCGGCTTCGTGGTCACGGAGGATCCGCTCTGCGAGATGGTGCCCATCCGCGACGCGTCGATGGATGGTCGCACCATGATCGAATGGGACAAGGACGATGTCGATGCGATGGGGATGCTCAAGATCGATCTGCTTGCCCTCGGGATGCTCACATGCCTGCGCAAGGCGCTCGCGTTGGCGGGCATGGATGCGGGTGGCGCGGCGCCAGACGGTGGGCTGACCCGCGAACTCGCGCTGCACACGATCCCCGCCGAAGATCCAGCCACCTACGACATGATCTGCGCGGCGGACACGGTCGGCGTCTTTCAGATAGAGAGCCGCGCGCAGATGTCCATGCTGCCGAGGCTTCGACCGCGCAACTTCTACGACCTCGTCATCGAGGTCGCCATCGTGAGGCCGGGGCCGATCCAGGGGGACATGGTTCATCCCTACCTGCGTCGGCGCGCCGGCGTGGAAGAGGCCGCCTATCCCAACGAGGCCGTGCGCACGATTCTGGAACGCACGCTCGGCGTGCCGCTCTTTCAGGAGCAGGCGATGGCGGTGGCGATGGTCGCGGCTGGATTCTCCGCGGGAGAGGCGGATCAGTTGCGGCGGTCGGTCTCCGCATGGAAGCGCAGCGGGAAGGTGTTGGAGACATTTCGCGAACGGCTGGAGGAGGGGATGCTCGCGCGCGGTTACTCGCTGGAGTTCGCGCAGCAAGTCTTCCGACAACTGCACGGCTTCGCCAGTTACGGCTTTCCCGAGAGTCACGCGGCGAGTTTCGCGCTGCTGGTGTACGCATCGGCCTGGCTCAAGCGGCACCGACCCGCAGCATTCACGGCGGCGCTACTCAACAGCCAGCCGATGGGGTTCTACGGTGCGAGCCAGTTGGTGCAGGACGCACGCGCGCATGGCGTCGAGGTGCGCGGCGTCGATGTGGTCGCGAGCCAATGGAATTGCACGCTGGAACCATCGCCATCGGGACCAGCGCTGCGACTAGGCATGCGCATGGTGCGCTCGATGGTGGAAGCCGAGGCGCAGGCTGTCGTGCACGCGGTGGCGCGCGGCGATGGGCTAGCGAGCGTCGAGGCGCTCTGGCGCGCTAGCGGCGTCAGCGCGGCGGCGATGATGCGACTGGCCTGCGCGGAGGCATTTAGCTCGATGGGTCTCGATCGGCAGGGGGGCATCTGGCAGGCGCAGCGGTTGCGCGGGAGCGGCGATGCGCCGCTCTTCGCCGCTCCGATGCCGCCAGACACGACCGATCAGTTGCCGCCCATGAGCCGCTGCGCGCAGGTCGAGGCGGACTACCGCCACGCGGGACTTTCGCTGCGCGGTCACCCGATGGAGTTCGTGCGCGACGCGCTGGCAAGGCGCGGCGTTGCCAGGTGCGCGGAGATTCGTGATGAGCGGCTTTTCGCATATGGGTCGCGGACGGCTGTCGCGGGAATCGTGCTGCTGCGGCAGCGGCCCGCGACCGCTAAGGGGATCGTGTTCATCACGCTCGAGGATGAGTCAGGTGCGGCCAATCTGATCGTGCGCCCCAAGGTGTGGGAGCGCCACCGCGGCGTTGGGCGAACGGCTTCAGCGCTTGTGGCCCATGGTTCGGTCGAGCGCCGCCACGATGCGACACACTTGATCGTGCGTCGGCTCGAGCGGCTCGACGCGGATGCGCCGGTGCGTCGAGTCAGTCGTTCCCGCGGCCGCGGCTGAGAACCGTCGTGCGCACCAAAATGTCCGTTGGACCCTGCCCAGGCTGATCGAGTCTCGTTTGGAGTCGGCAAAGCGCAGCGTAGGAGGCGGTGCGCGCGACATCGCTCGCCTTGGGGGCGAAGATCATCAACTCGTGCGTGATCGGCACACGCTCCTTGAGATCGCGGTTCGTGCCAAATCCCTTCCATTGCCGGGTCGCCTGCGTCTGCGGCGCGATGCCAGTGCGAATCTCATCGGCATCGAAGGGAACCCATCCGAGTTCCGGCAGGAAGACTTCGCCCCAGAGCGTGAGTTCGTGATTGGAGTTCCCCGCACCCGACTTGCGAGTAGGAGCCAGCCCGATCGTTGGGCGAGCGGGGAAGCCGGCCGCGCGCAGGTAGGCGAGGCATACGCAGACTAGATCCGCGGAGGATCCGACTTGCGCAGAAAGGGCCGCCGCAGCACCGTGCACAGAGACGCCCCGCTGGAGTATGCCCGTCATCGTCCCTTCACGATGGTCAGCATTGCGGAGCGCACGGCTCCCCGCACGGATGACCTCCTTCGCCGCGTAGACGGGGGAGAGGTCAGAAGGGAGCGCACGCCGGAGTTGTTCCACGGCTTGTGCAATCGCTGGCGCGTTCGATTCAATGCCCGGCGAGGGGGTCCGCCAGCGCTCGACATCCGCGGGCCAACTGGTCGGCCACGGAATCCGCGCCGCCGCTGCCTCATCGAGTTCGCACGACCAACTCTCAACTCTCCATGTGATGTCCGCCTGCACGCGCTCCTCAATGCGGGTGTTCAGCGGGAGGATCGCGCGGGACTCACCGAACCGATTGGGCACGACTGTGAGCCCCGCGCGCGCAGCCGGGAAGGGCGCCATGTCGACAAGCGCTTGGGCGCGGAACGATCGAGGGTCGCCCTGCGACCAAGTGTCGAGGAGAGCGACTGGTACGAGAAGCGCCTCCGCCACATCGTCTTGCTTGGAGATGGCAGGGAGCGTCAGGTGCAGCGAAACCTCCCAAATGCGCGAGTCGGTCCGACGCAGCGCCCCCATGGGAGGGCGGCCTTCCGGCGGGGGCGCGGTTCCGGTTTCGGATAGTGACTGCGCGGTCGTGGTATCGCCACCCGCGAGAGCGCATGCGATGGCACACGCCCGAGCGCACGCGTAAGCAAAGGCGCGAGTGTGGCGCACTAGACGAGTTCCAGCGGTCGCGCGATCAGGAGTATGTAGAGCGTTCCGAAGAACTCGGCAAGCACGAGATTCAGGACGATGATCGCGAGGAAACTGGCCACGAACGCGTTGGTCGCTGCGCGTCCCACTCCGGCCGCTCCTGCGGAGCAACTGAACCCCTTGTAGCAGGAGATGAATCCGATCGCGCCACCGAAGGCGACCGACTTGAGCAGTCCCGAAGTTGGATCCCACCAGTCGACGACACGAGCGGTGAAGTACCAGTAGTCAATGCTGGACACACCGTAGACGCGCACCGTGATGAACCACGCTCCCCAGGCGCCAAGAAGATCCGAGTAGATCGTGAGGAGGGGTGTCATGATGATGCACGCGACCACCCGCGGCGCGACGAGGATGCGCAGCGGATCAGCATCCATCGCTCGCATCGCATCGAGTTGCTCCGTGACCGCCATCGTGCCAAGTTCCGCAGCAAGCGCGCCGCCGACGCGCCCGGCGACCATGACCGCTGCGAGCACGGGGCCGATCTGCTTCGTGACCGAAATGTTGATGATGCTGCCCAGCCGCGCCTCTTGTCCGATGGCGGCGAACTGGTCGAAGCCCTCAAGCGCGAGGATCATCCCGATGAACGCGCCAGTAACGGCAACGACAGGAATAGACGCAACGCCGATCGAATAGAACTGCGGGCCAAGCAGCGACCACTTGAGACAGCGCAGTGGGTGCGCGACGAAGCGAGCCCCCACAGCGATCATGAAGGTCACGAACCGGCCAAAGCCGACAACATTTTCATGCACGAGCCACCCGAGCCGGGCGACAAGCGGCAGCGTCGCAGTCACTTCCTTACGGTATCAGGGCGGTAGCGCTCCGTCAGTCGCACGCACCCCAGTTGGCGAGGATCACCGTGAGGTCGAGCCCGTCGACCGTGCCGTCGGCGTTGATGTCGGCGACAAGGTCTGGTGTGCCCCAAGCGGCAAGAACAGCCGTCAGGTCCACGCCGTCGACGTTGCCGCTCGAATCAAGATCGCCAGCACAGGGAACCGCGCAAGTGTGGTTGGCCACACCTGGCGTGTCGTCATGCGCTGCGACCGTGTCGAATGGGCCGATGTTCCAGCAGCCGGTGTTCTCGCACCGCCAGATGTGGCCTGGGACGTAGGTGCCGTCGGGTCCGATTGTGTTGGGTCCGTAGAACCACTCGGTGCCGACCGGTGGAATCGTGGTCGTCTTGATCAGGGCGATCGTGTCAACCACTTCGGTCCACGGCGTGAGGTCCAGCGTGCCGTTGTTGTCGGCATCGAGATCCTGCCCGTCTGTTCCGGTGAATCCGCGCACAATCATGAAGGTCACATTGTCCGAGTTCTCGAAGTTGAGCGGGTTTGCGCCGGCAAGCACGAGGTCGATGTTCGCGATGCCCTGCGTAAAGGTCGTCTCGGAGACGGCGAAGTGACCGTCTGCAGGAATCACCTGGCCAGCGAGGCTAACAACCGCTTCGATGACGCCGCTTAGAGTCGTCGAGGTGCCGTCACCGATGACGATGACAGTCAGGTCGGCGAGCGAAGTGCCAGGCGCGCCGATGAGTTCGAACCACTCGTCGGTGTCGGTGCCGGGCTGGTCGATGCGGATTTCGCTGAAGCTCACCACGCCGCGCTCGCAACTGGAGCTTCCAGTCTGGTTGCACTGCGCGACCGCTGCGGCAACACATGCGCTATCCCAAGTAACCGTGCAGCAGGTCGGATTCGTTGCGCAGATGAGCGCGCAGCATGTCGAGTCGGAGCAGTATGGATTGGCGTGCGCTTGCGTGCAGAGGCCAGCTGTCGCCTCACCGCACTCGAGCACAGGACCAGAGTTGCAGGAGCGATTCTGCGCGCCTGGTGTGTCGCTGCCCGCGTGTTGGTCGTATCCGCCGATCTCCCAGTTGCCATCGGGGAAGCAGCGGTAAACCATGCCTGGGGTGTAGACCGTGTCAGGTCCGACAACCGTCGCGTAGGTACACGTCGTGTCGAGTCCGACGATCGATACCGCATCGATGATGGACACCCAGGGGGCTGGCTCGTCGATGACGCAGTTGTTGTCTGCATCGGTGTCGGCACCTTGAAGGCCAGTGAATCCCTGCACGATCATGTGCGTCACATTGTCGGAGTTCTCAAAGTTGAGTGGATCCGAGCCGGTCAGGACGACATCCGGAACGGATAGCGTGTAAGTCGCCTCTGCGATCACAAGGAATCCCGAGGCGGGGATCACCATGCCGGTAAGGGGGACAACGCACTCGAGTTCGCCAGCCACATCAGGGGTGGCGACGGAACTGTCGTCGCCGATGACGATGTAGGTGTAACTAGAGAGGTCGGTGCCTGGCGTTCCTTGAATCTCGATGTATTCGTCGCTGTCATTGCCGGGCATGTCGATGCGGATTTCGCTCAATCGGATCGACGCCGCTGATCCGCACGCGGGGTTGCCGACGCCTGGCGTGTCGCTCCCGGCGAACGGATCGGGATTTCCAATGCGCCAGCCCGGACCATCGCCGCACTTCCAAGCCTGCGATGGGCTCGTGCCAGCGTCGGGACCGACGCTCGTGGTGGAGTACACGAAATCCGAAGTCCAACCGTCCGGGTTAGAGGTCGCGAGGATCGCGAGCGATGAGTCGATACCCGTCCACGGAGTTACATCAAGGATGCCATCGTCATTCGTGTCGAGGTCCATGCCATCGCTGCCTGTGAAGCCTGTGACGACGAGCACGGTCAGGTTGTCCGGGTTTTCGAGATTGAGCACCGCGATCTGATCTGCGGATCCGATCGAGAACGACGCCTCAGCGACGACGAAGAATCCAGAGGCTCCGACCGTTCCCTCGAGTGCGACGACCGCCTCGATCGTGCCGTTCTGCGTAGGAGGGGCCGCCGCGTCATTGTCACCGATTACGACGATGAATCTCCCCGCGAGGTTGGTCCCAGGGGCAGCGGCCAACTCGATCCACTCGTTGAGGTCGACGCCTGGCTGGTCGACGCGGATCTCGTTGAGCGTGACCTGCGCGTGCGAGAGTGTGGCGGCGACGAGTGTGGTCGCAGCAGACGCCAACCGAACAAGCATTGTGGACATATCTTTACTCCTGAACTCCTGAAGGACGGATCCGACAACGAGCCGTAGACCGCCGCGTA
>Ga0233425_10007037_pt1 | contig 16075 bp, 17 predicted proteins | sample Watercolumn_Towu_2_FD_181712 | JGI IMG/M metagenome (GOLD analysis project Ga0233425, IMG submission 181712) | Freshwater microbial communities from Lake Towuti, South Sulawesi, Indonesia - Watercolumn_Towuti2014_140_MG | ecosystem: Environmental > Aquatic > Freshwater > Lake | place...
CATGCAGGAGACGTTCGTGCACACCTCGACGTGATGCTTCCCGACCGGCTTTGTATGGTACATCGTGTAAAACGTCACCACGCCGAGCACGTGCGCATATGGCACCTGGAGGAGTTCGCCGACGTACTTCATCGATTCCTCTGAAATGAAGCCGTGTTCTTCCTGAATCATCCAGAGGACAGGGAGCACGAGCGCCTGCGTTGTCGGGTAGAACTTCTTCAGCTCTTCCAGCTTTGCGAGATGTTTGTCAGATAACATACTGGAGGTTTTCGATTGTCGGTCGTTCGACGCTCCCGCCGATCAGAGGTGATCGACGGGAGCGCTCACGACAAGTTTTCGATTGTCGATTGCGTGTCAGTAAGCCCCAGCAATTGGAAATCGACAATCGTCAATTAGAAATCACTTATCCGCCTCACCCATCACAGGATCGAGGCTGCCGATGATCGCGACGACATCGGAGATCATGCAGCCCTTCATCATGACCGGGAGCGTTTGAAGATTCACAAAGGACGGAGACCGGATTTTCAAGCGCCAGGGATATCCTTCTCCGTTACTGTAAATATAGAATCCCAGCTCGCCCTTCGGAGCCTCCACCGCGCTGTAAATTTCCCCCACGGGAGGCTCGACTCCAAAATTCACAATCATGAAGTCGTGAATCAGTTCTTCCATCTTCGTATAGACACGTTCTTTGCGGGGCAGCACCTTTTTCGGCTTGAACGCGTGCACGTCTCCCCCAGGCATCTTCTGCAGCACCTGGTGAATCAGCTTCACACTCTCTCTCATTTCATCCATCCGCACATAGTACCGTGCAAGGGCATCCCCGCCTGTGTATACCGGCACGGAGAAGTCGAGATCGTTGTAAACGAGGTAGGGGTTGGCTTTCCGAAGATCGTGTCCGATGCCACACGCACGCAGTCCGGGGCCCGTGAATCCCAGATCGACCGCCTGGTCCGGCGTAACAACGCCGATCCCGTCTGTGCGCTCCAGAAAGATCCGGTTCGTGTTCAGGAGGTTTTCACATTCGAGCAGGTGACCCGGAAGTTCGTCCACGAATTTCTTCACCATGGCGAGCGTCTCAGCACTCACGTCCTGAGCAAGACCACCGATACGTGTGTAACTCGTCGTGAAGCGGGCACCCGCAATGTTCTCAAAGAGGTCGTACTGCTTCTCCCTCTCCCTGAATGCCCACATCCAGACGGTCAAAGCACCAACATCCATCGCCAGAGACCCGAGAAACATCAGGTGCGAGGAGATCCGGGCCAATTCGGAGATCATCACACGCAGGTACTGTGCACGCGGTGGCGCCTCGATGCCAAGGAGTTTCTCGACAGCAAGGGCATACGCGGTGTTGTTGTTGAGCGGAGAGAGGTAATCGAGCCTGTCGGTATGAGGAATGAACTCATGATAGGTGCAGCTCTCGGCGAGCTTTTCGTAACCGCGATGGAGATAGCCCACCTCGGGCACACATCCCACAACGGTTTCTCCGTCGAGCCGGATCAGGAGACGCAGGACACCATGCGTCGCCGGATGCTGCGGTCCCATGTTGAGAATCATGTCATTCTCCAGCGCGTCCTCGAATGTCACGCTGGTGTGCTGATTCTCTAGCGCCTGAAGGATCCTGGTTTTGCGGGCAACTTCTTCTGGTCGTTGTTCCATCAGCTTTTCTTCGGAAGAGGAAGTGAACCCGGAATGCCCATGAGAGGAAAATCTTTCCGCAGGGGGTGGTGCTCGAACTCGTCGGGCAGATAGACTCGCCGCATGTCGGGGTGCCCCTCGAACACAATCCCGAACATGTCAAACGTTTCGCGCTCATGCCAGTTGGCGGTGCTCCAGACACCGGTCATTGTCGGCAGTTTGGGTTCATCTTCTTCTGTAAAGACTTTAAGCCGGATCCGATGCTTGTTGGCGAGCGAATACAGATTATAGACGACCGCGAACCGGTTGACAGGCGTGAACATATCAAGACCGCTCAGGTCAGCAAGAAAATCGAACCTGAGACCCGGATCCTCTTTCAGAAAACGGCACACCTCTACAATGCGCTCTTTGGGAATGATCACCGTGAGCTCGCCGCGGAACTCCGACGTTTGTGCCGCCTGTTCCCCGAACCGGGATTTGAGCGCTTCAATGATTTTTGCATTCATACATCAACCTGAGATGCTCGGGAGGTCGTGCGGTTCATTGAGCTTCTTCTCGCCAATGTAGGCCGGAAAACTCCCTTTGCTTTCTCCTCGTTGCACCTTCTGCTGCAGAGTGATCAGAGCGTTGAGGAGGTTGTCGGGGCGGGGAGGGCATCCCGCAACGTAGACATCCACGGGAAGGAACTGATCGATGCCCTGAACAACGGAGTAGGTACGGTACATGCCGCCGGAGGAAGTGCACGCCCCCATGGCAATGACCCACTTCGGATCGGGCATCTGATCGTAGATCTTGCGCACGACTTTCGCCATCTTGAACGTCGTCGTCCCGGCTACAATCATCACATCGGACTGACGGGGCGAAAAGCGGAACACCTCGGAACCGAACCTCGCCGCATCGAACCTCGGACCGGCGAAGGACATCATTTCGATCGCGCAGCAGGAGATCCCCATCGGCATCGGCCAGAGCGAGTTCTTACGGCACCAATTGATGGCAAGATCTAGTTTCGTCGTTACAAAGCTGTCTCCCAGCGCATGCTCTAGTCCCATTCGAGCGCTCCTTTTCTCCATACGTACAAATACCCGACAAACAGGATGGCGATGAACACCGTCATCGTCACAAATCCTCCGAGCCCCAGCTGCTTGAATGTAACTGCCCACGGATACAGGAAGACGACCTCGATGTCAAAAAGTATGAAGAGCATGGCGACCATGTAGAACTTCACGGAGAACCGCTCGCGGGCGCTTCGGACAGGCTCCATTCCGCTCTCGTACGTCGTCAGCTTCTCTTCTGTCGGACGTCTGGGCCCAAACCACTCATTCAGCTTCACCATGACGACGCCGAAAATCACACCACCGGCAAGCATGACAAAGATCGGAACGTAGCTTTCCAACATAATAACACCTGAGGAAGATGAATCGTTGCACAGCCGGTGCTGCCAGGAGTGCAGAAATGCGGCAAATTTCTGAGAGAAATTCCAAAGAGATTAATCAAAAATCCAAAAAAAGTCAAACAAATCGCAGGGTTTCATCAATCCGATCTGCACCTCTCGTACGTGAGACTCAGTGCAACCACAACTTCACTCCTTCCAGCGGCCAGCGCGCGCGGATTTTTAACGTATCCGCGTATTGCGCGGTGCGCTCGGAGGGTTTGAATGGGAAAACTCGTCCCGGATCGAACTGACCATTGCCGTTGCGATCCCGGTAAGCCCGGAGGATGTACTTCCCCTCTGGGATTTCCTTGAGTATGAACGTCCCCGCACGATCCAACCGAAACACCCGTTCTCTTGTTTCCTTCGCCGTGGCTTCCTGAGCCACCACATAAATCGGTCCCCCTACATCGAGAGAACCCGTGTCGCTCACCGCTCCCTCAATTGTGCTGAAGAGGTCCTGATCGATCGTGCGGAATCGGAAGGTCCGAAGCGAGTCTCTCCCTGACTTCCCCGTTGCGTCTGTGATCAGCGCCGGACGGACGCGAACGGTATGCGACACCCGGCTCTTCATCGGCTTTTCCGGTTTCAGCTCGACCGAGGCATCGGAGAGCCAGGTAGCGCGAAACGGAACCGCAGCGGATCCGCTGTCGACAAGCGAGACTGCCCGCTCGGCCGTTGCCCTGATCACCGGCACAGAGAAATGGATGCTCAGGCGTGCGTCAAGATCCGCGCCGCGAGAAGTATCCCCGATCGACAACGACGTTACGGCGGGACCGTTTGTATCGGGAATGCCGGATCCGGCAAAGACAAGCGATCGCGCCAGTGCGTTCATTCCAAGTCCGCTCTGAGTCCGGAGCGAATCTACATCAAGCCGGTAGATCAGTTCGGCCGCCTGCTGCTCCGTGACCAGAAGCACCGACGTCAGCTGCGGGAAGACAGAAGCCGCGGCAACGACTTCAAGCGACCGGTGGCTGGAGGTGTCTGAGACGTTGAACCGGGAGGCGACAATTTCCCTCGCGGCAATCGCGGACGAGAAGTCTGCCTTGAGGAGGCGCCGGTTAAGCGCGGTGACTTTCAGAAGCCGGATCGCAGTCGTGTCCTCCCGCACCAATCTCATCCACACATTCGAACGGAGAGTGTCGTACGGAGTCACCTTGATGTCGCCGTTCGCGACACCGAAATCATCCGTCTCGGGATCGTACAAAAGATTCTTGAAAACGTCCTTCAAAGCAAGAATGCGATAGGTTCCGAACGCCAGGTGCCTCAGTGTAAACTCACCCGTCTTCCCTGTCTGCGTGACATAGTCGGGTTGCGTAGTTTTCGGATCAAGCGTATCCGGATTGATGTCGTTCAATTGATACGCCAGAATCGTCGCGCCCTGCGGCGAGTCCGTGGCCTGACGCGGGAAGACCCGTCCTTCGATGACTCCGTGGTCGATCTCGTCGCCCGTTGAAAAGGCGAGCGTGTAGGCCTGGGCCATCTTGTTTCTGTTATTGAGATCCGAGACATCGGTGCCAACAGTCACAACATACGTTCTGTTCTGGCGAAGTCTGTCTGGAAACCGAATCTCCACCTCCCGTCCCGACCAATCAAAGGTCAAAGGTCCAAGCGAGGGGGAAATGTAGATCGCTCCCTCCACGGCACGATGGTCTACATATTCACTGAATTCGATCGTGATCGACTGGCCGGAGAAATGGGTCGTGTAGTTGGGGGGAATTGTGGAAACCACAACCGGAGGATCAGTATCGATCGGTCCACCTTCCGGGGCGCGCTGTCCGGCACATCCTGCCAACGCCACCGCAATCAAGAAGAAGACAGCATGTCGCATGAGTAGGTGTTCTGTTTGAGATGCACAGGGGTTGCTGTTAATATAGAAAAAAGAGGATGGAGAAGAAAGAAAGGGATTCTCACAGAGGTCTTCAGCCTCGCTATACCTCTCGCTGATCGGCCAAATTGAATTTCGTCCTACGTCTCGATCACGCCATCTTTCAAATAGGTCCATCTCCAGTCCCGCCAGTATCGGCACAGGCCCGCTTTGACCGGATTGCTGAGAATGTACCAAGCCGTTCGTTCCAACTCATCGTCATTCCTGATCACATGGTCATAGCTCTCATGATGCCAGAACGCTCCCCTGCGAACCAACAACTTGTTGCATTCGTAGGCCGATACTCCTTTTAGCTGCTTCAGAACGCTTGCCAAGATGTACAGACCCGTCGTAGAGCGAACTTCAGTTCGCTTGGGACACGTGATTGAATCTGAGTTCGCGGGTACACAGCGATCTGAAGATCGCTCTACGTCCACTTGTGCACTGTCGGCCGTCGGCTTCCAACACGTAGCGAGCATGTGGACGTGATTCGGCATAAGACAGTAAGCCTGCAAATCATATTCTTTACCGTCATGGGCATGAAAAATCTCTGCCATCTTCGCCGCGACCGAATCTTCGCGCAACCAGGACGGTCCGGTAGTCGGACGATCCAGGAATTCGTCGAACCGACGGAAGTACTCCGCTCCCCAATCGCACCTCCGCTTCCTTCGTTCGCCCGGATCCTCGATGCTCTGAAGTCTCTTCTCCACTTCAGCATGCTCTCGCTTCAGCCGCTCGACGGTTTCGTTTGTCAGCGAACCCGCGAGGCGAAATGTGACATGGAGAGTTTCATTCGGAGGTTGGTAATGCGGAAGCCGTCGTCGGTAAAAGATCTTTTGCCCGGAATGCATCACAGAAAAGGAAGTCTAATTGCCACAAGGTAGTTTGCGATTGAATGCTGAGCAAGGATGTTCGATTTGCAGGATTGATCGAAATGCGAGATTCAGCTCGCAAGGGGCAATCGCTGAATCGACCTACGAGCTGGAGGTCTTTGCGGCTTCACGCCGCATCTTGCGGTAGGATTGGACAGCCTTTCTGTGCTCGGAGTAGCTCTTTGAGAATATGTGCCCGCCCGTTCCGTCCGCCACGAAATAGAGGTAGGAGTGATTTTCCGGATAGAGGGCCGCGAGAATGGACTTTCTCCCGGGGCTGTTAATCGGTCCGGGCGGAAGTCCGTAGTTGAGATAAGTATTATAGGGTGAGACGAATCGGAGATCGGAGTATGTCAGCCGCCGCGGTCCGCCCGGCAGGGCAAACTGCACGGTCGGGTCGGCCTCAAGCCGCATTCTTTTCTTCAGCCGGTTCAGATATACTCCGGCGATCACCGGGCGCTCGCGGTCAAGCACAGCCTCAGCCTCTACAATTGACGCAAGCGTGAGAACTTGATTGAGTGAGAGCGAACTGCTTTCCTGCCGGACCCGGAGCGAATCGACGTAGAACTTCCTGAATTCCTGGACCATCCTTTCGATGATCTCTTCCTCTGACGTCTGCCAGAGAAATCGGTATGTGTCAGGCAGGAGGTATCCCTCGATAGAGGGAGCGTCGATTCCGAGCGACTGCCGGAAGCTCTGCTGGTCACAAAGGGCGATGAAGCGCTGAGGGTCGGCGCCGAGCAACCGTCCGCACTGCAACGCCACTCGTTCCATCCTCCACCCTTCAGGTATGGGGAGCGCGACAAGAACACGAGATTTTCCCTCTGCGAGATCCGTCAGGATTTCATAATTCGACAGCCCGCGAGGGAACAAGTATTTGCCCGTCTTGATCGTCTTCGTCAGTCCAAGGATTCTCCCGGCCAGATCGAGCGTCCATCGCACATCGATAACTCCGGCCGCCTTCATGGAGTCGAGAGCGACCTTGAACGACGATCCGCGTGGAACGATGATTGCGCGCTCCGAGGCGAGCGATGTTGTGTTCGGTGCCCAGAACACCACATACACTCCGAGGATGGTGGCGATGACAGCACCCGCTACGATGACCACGAGCCATCGCGAAACCGACCCCTTCCCTTTGGATTGTCTGCCCGCCGTCACGCGTGCCCTTTCCGTTTCTTTTTCTGGCCGTCCATGAAAATACGTTCAACCGATCTTGACTCGTCGATGATTCGCTCGTAGAGACGCCGAAGGGCCTCGGCGGAGAGAGGGCCCCGACCGTGAGCGACTACATTGCGCATCACTTCTTCCTCCCGCGCCGGAGTGTACGCATCCAATCCAAGCTGGAGCTTTATCTTTCCAATCTCCCGCGCACACAATGCACGTTCATTGAGCAGCTTGACGAGCTCGAGATCGATCTCATCAATCCTTTTACGCCAGACTTCGAGGTCATCCATAGGTCAACCCGGGAGGTTCAACGTATAACGGTGAGCGTTCAACAGTCGAGTTACGATTCGAGCAGAGGCCGGAGCGAACGATCTCTCCCCGCACAGCTGAGGACGACAAGCCTGAAGCTGCCCGCGGAGCATCGGCGGCTGCTAGTCATCCAGTGACAGACCGGGTTCAGCCGTGAGCTCGAGGCTCGATGTCACCCCTTGCTGCAACTTTGTGTAGGCGACCATCGCCACCATGGCCCCGTTATCCGTGCAGAACTCGAGCCTTGGTACGAAGACCACGTATCCGCGATTCGACGCAGCGTCCTTCAGCCGGCGGCGAAGCTCCGAGTTCGCAGAAACGCCACCCGCAACGGCAATATGCCGAGCGTTTGATACTTCTGCCGCTTTGATTGCTTTGGCCACAAGCACTTCCACTGCTGCCGATTGAAAACTGGCACAGAGATCTGACAGAAGTTTCTCGTGCACTCCGGGATTCGTCCCACCGTCCGGTGTATAGCCGATTCTTCGAAGATGGTACAGTACCGCCGTCTTCAGTCCACTGAAACTGAATTCTAGTGAATCGTCGCTCAGATATGGCCGCGGGAAATGGACAAACTTCGGATCACCTTTCGAGGCGTACTGGTCGATAAGCGGACCGCCGGGATAACCGATACCAAGCATCTTCGCCACTTTGTCGAACGCCTCGCCGGCGGCATCGTCCTTCGTTTCGCCAAGGAGTTGATAATCGAACGGCCCTTTCACATACACCAGCTGCGTGTGTCCGCCGGAGACGGTCAGATTCACAAAAGGGAACAACGGCTTCGGATCGTCGATCAGATTCGAGAACAGGTGCGCCTCCATGTGGTCTACACCGACAAATGGAATTCCGAGGCCCATGGCCATCGATTTCCCAAAACTCAATCCGACGAGTATCGCCCCGATCAATCCGGGACCGTAGACCGCTCCGACCCCGCTCAGTTCTTCCTTTCGTACCCCGGCTTTCTGGAGGCTTTCCTCGACCACCGGAATGATCCGTCTCTGGTGCGCACGTGAAGCAAGTTCTGGGACGACTCCACCGTATTTTGAGTGAAATAGCTGCGTCGCCGTGACGTTGGACAGCAGCCTGCCGTCCTTGACGACAGCCGCAGAAGTTTCGTCACACGAGGATTCGATGCCGAGAATGATCAAAGTCGGAGGAGATTGAAGTTAGAGGTTTCAGGTTTCAAGTTCCAAGCTTCAGGTTCAAGGTCCAAGGTTTCAAATTACAGGTTCGAGGTTCCTTTGATACGATTCGAGCCCACTTCGAGGCCTTTTTGCGCCACGTATGAGATCGTCTACCGTCTCCCTTCTAACGTCTTGCCAGCAGGAACTCGCGACATCTTGATCATGATAACCAAAAAAACAGGTTTGCGCAACCAGCCGAGTATATGACACTTCCTGAGCTGACGATTCAAAATGATCTTGCCTCTCTCTCATTTTCTGTCTATATTGATATGACAAAGCCAAAGAAGTTGGCCATAGCCACCCGCGAAGTGCGTCGGGTGACTTTTCATTCTTAGATGGAGCAGAGCAATGGCAAGAGTTTGTGAAGTCTGCGGCAAGAAGCCGATGGCGGGAAACCATGTGAGTCACGCCCACAACCGGGCACCTCGCCGATTTCTCCCGAACCTTCAGACCGTTCGGGCAAAAGTTGATGGTTCCGTTCGGCGCATCACCGTTTGCACCAATTGCATAAAGACAGGCAAGGTCCAGAAAGCGGCATAACGCGGGCAGGTGTTGTTACATAGTTCGTGATTACAAAATCCCGCTTCTCACGCGGGATTTTTTGTTCCAGTGCAGGCTTGATTTTTTGGCATCCGATGAGATTCCCCATTTCGCCACCCAATCAACTCACATTCCTGCGCATTCTGCTGACGCCGGTCTTTCTGGCCTTTTTGTTTTCAGCTGACCAAGCCATGCGACAGTGGTCACTTCTGGTGTTTATCGTGGCAATGCTCACGGATTGGTACGACGGCTGGGTCGCCCGGCGGTGGGGATATGTGACACGCTGGGGGACATTTCTGGATCCACTCGCCGACAAGGTCGTCACCTCTGCCGCTCTCATTGCTTTTGTGTACCTCAACCTTGTGCCGACATGGACCGTCTGGCTCATCGTCATCCGCGATATCGCTATCACCTTTCTGCGTTCCTTCGCGGAACTGAAAGGCAAATCATTTGACACTTCGCGCTTGGCGAAGACCAAGACGTTTCTCCAGTTCGCCGTCATTTATTACATCCTTCTGGCCTATATCGCACGCGAGACCGAGTATTTCCGGATCCGGTTTGGAGAAACTCTCGACAGGCTCCTCGATCCCACACTTCTCTACGCAACGATGGTCGTCATCGCCGCCATCACAGTGCTGACCGGTGTACTGTACGTCATGAATAATTGGACAACCGTCCGCGAGCTTTATGGTGCCTCCGACCGAATCACCGAATCAGAGTAGCAACGTTCCGGAACATCAGCCCGAGCAAGAGCCCACGATCGGGTTCATTCCCAAGGCCTTCGCCTCCGGCCTCTTCTCGGGGTATTCGCCCGTTGCTTCCGGCACGGTGGGAAGTGCCGTCGGACTTGCGATATATTGGATTCCCGGATTTGAGCACCCTGTGATCATGGCCGTCGCGTCCATTGTCGTGTTCATCCTGGGTGTGAGGACCTCAGACGCAATGGAAAAGGTATACGGGCACGATCCCGGTGAGGTCACCATCGACGAGGTACTTGGCATGTGGATCTCGCTGATGCTTCTTCCAAAGACCATTGCTGTTTCCGGGGCGGCATTCTTCATCTTCCGGATCCTTGACATCGTCAAGCCCTACCCCGCCCGTCGGTTCGATTCACTTCACGGCGGCAAAGGCATTATGCTGGACGATGTCGTCTCGGCACTCTACACCAACCTCCTGCTTCAGGCAGCGGTAGCCCTGCACATTCTCTGACACGAATCGTGGTTCTCTGAGGGTATGAAGGCTGAAATCATTTCCATCGGTGATGAACTCCTTATCGGACAGGTCATCAATACGAATCAGGCGTACCTTGCCGAGAAACTCAATTCCATCGGCATCGCTGTCCATCGGATGACCACCGTGGGAGACGAAGAAGCACAGATTCTGGAAGCGTTCTCGCGGGGCCTGAAGGATCATGATCTTGTTCTCGTCACCGGCGGACTCGGACCTACACACGATGATATCACACGCACCGCAGTCTGCCGGTTCTTCAGGACCGATCTCACCGTCAACGACGAAGCGCTTGCCCGTGTGCGCTCGTTCTTCGAACGGCGCGGCATTGCGCCGCGAAAAATCAATGAGGACCAGGCTCTGGTCCCAAGAACCTGCACTGTCATCCAGAACCATCACGGGACTGCCCCGGGCTTCATGTTTGAGCGCGATGGCCGGTTTCTCATCGCCATGCCGGGTGTTCCGTTTGAAATGAAAGCGATGACCGACTCGTTCATCCTCCCCACCTTTGCATCCAAGAGCACTGGTTCGGTCATTCAACACCGGACCTTGAAAACAACCGGAATCGGAGAGTCATTCCTGGCCGAGCAGATTGGTGACGTGACAACATTGCTTGGCACTGACAACGGCATCACCCTCGCGTTTCTGCCGTCGCCGACCGGGACGCGGTTGCGCATTACCGCCCAGGCACGAACAGTCGGCGAGGCGGCCGCGAAGATCTCCGCGGTCGAAAGCAGTATCAGGGCAAAAGCAGGGAAGTACATCTACGCCGCGGACGACGAGGAACTCGAACAAACCCTCGGCAGAGTCCTTCTGGACCGCCATCTGACGATTGCCGTGGCCGAGTCTTGCACGGGAGGACTTATCGCCGACCGTATTACTGATATTCCTGGGAGCTCAGCGTACTTCGAACGCTCATATGTAACCTACAGCAATGAGTCCAAGCTGGCTGATCTCGGCGTCGCGTCCAATCTCATCCGTGACCACGGAGCGGTGAGCCGCGAGGTTGCTGAAGCGATGGCGAAGTGTGTTCGACTCAAAGCGAACACGGATATCGGATTGTCGACGACCGGGATAGCAGGTCCTGCAGGAGGGACTCCCGAGAAACCTGTCGGGCTTGTCTGGGTGGGATATTCCGACCGGGCGGGAACGCTTGCGTTGAAATTCAATTTTGGTGAGAACCGGATGCGCACCAAGGAGCGGGCGGCCCAGGCGGCGCTTGAACTCGTCCGTAGAAAACTCCTCCACATTGAGTCGTGACGCACCAATGCAGACCGTTCGAACGTTCATCGCGCTGCCGCTTCCATCCGAGTTGAAGCACCTGATGGCCGGTGCACAAGCCCGGCTACTGGAGGCCGGCGCCGACGTGAAGTGGGAATCCGCGGACAAGTTTCACATCACGCTGAAATTCCTCGGAGACACGAAGACGACGGCGATCCCGGGCCTGCAGGAGGCCCTCCTCACCTCGGTGGGCGGGTGCCGGTCGTTTGACGTCTCTTATGAGGGCATCGGAGGATTTCCCGATATCATCCGACCCAGAGTCCTCTGGATCGGGACGAAGCCGAGCGGTGATCTGAAACGCCTGCAGGAACTCATTGAGCAACAGTGTTCCATTCTCGGATTTCCCCGCGACGATCGTCCTTTTCATGCACACATCACGCTCGGAAGAGTCAAGGGAAACCGCGGACTCGATGGCTTGACAGCCAAACTAAAATCCGTTACTTTTGAGCCGTCGATAGCCCGCTGCAGCGAGATCCACATCATGCGGAGTGAGTTGAAGCCGACCGGTTCTGTGTACACTCTCTTGAAATCAATTCCCTTAGTCCCATAGCCAGGAGTACCCATGTCCGATTCCACGAGCAAAGAAGCACGCTTCCAGGCGCTGAAGATTGCCATCGATCAGATCGAAAAGCAGCACGGCAAGGGCGCCATCATGAAACTGACGGAAGGGCCGATCGCCAAGATCGATGCCATTTCGACCGGTTCGATCTCACTCGATGCCGCTCTCGGAATCGGCGGAGTGCCGCGTGGCCGCGTCATTGAGATCTTCGGTCCGGAATCTTCGGGCAAGACGACCATCTGCCTTCACATACTGGCGGAAGCGCAAAAACAAGGCGGCGTTGTCGCCTTCATTGACACAGAGCATGCACTCGATATCGCCTACGCGAAGAAGCTCGGCGTGGACGTGAACAACCTCCTCCTGTCTCAGCCCGAGTTCGGTGAACAGGCGCTCGAGATCGTTGAGACGCTCGTCAGGAGCGGAGCGCTCGACGTTGTCATCATCGACTCGGTGGCGGCATTGACGCCCAGGGCGGAGATCGAAGGTGAAATGGGAGATCCCACGATGGGTGTTCAGGCCCGCCTGATGTCGCAGGCCCTCCGGAAGCTCACCTCGGCAATCTCGAAGTCGAAAACGAGCGTCATGTTCACCAACCAACTCCGCCAGAAAATCGGTGTCATGTTCGGCAATCCCGAAACAACAACCGGCGGAAACGCACTGAAGTTCTATGCCTCCGTGAGGCTGGACGTGCGGCGTATCGAAGCTCTCAAGGACGGACAGAACATCATTGGGAACCGCACCCGGGTGAAGGTTGTGAAAAACAAGGTGGCACCACCCTTCAAGGAAGCGCAGTTCGATATTCTGTACAATGAGGGGATTTCCAAGCTGGGTGATCTCATCGACACTGCCGTCGAGCACAATATCATCGCAAAAAGCGGCTCTTGGTTCTCATACAAGGAAGAACGGATCGGTCAGGGCCGCGACGCGGTAAAGACCTTCCTGGTCTCCAATCCCTCCATGGTAAAAGAGATCGATACTACGCTTCGGAGAAAACTCGGGCTTCTGCCTGCCGAAGCCGCACCACCGGCACCAGCGAAGCAGGAACAGCCGGCCGCGACAAAGAAGCCGGCAAAAAGTTAAGTCCTCAATCGCGCATGGTCATCACGAAGATCCAGAGAAGCCGTCGCGCGCGCAACCGGTACGATGTTCACATCGACGAGAAGCCGACGCTGCAGATCAGCGACATGCTTCTCCTGAAATCGGGGCTGTTTGCGGGAATGGAACTCGACGAGCCAACGCTCTTGAAACTTTCGTCAGCGGCAAATCGTGAGTCTGCTTATCATGACGCGTTGAATTTCGTTTCGTACAGGCCCCGAAGCTCCAAAGAAGTGCTCGACAGACTCTCCCGCCGGAACTACGAACGAGAGCTGGCGTGTCAGGTAATCGATATGCTGAAGGATCAACGCCTTCTCAACGACGCTGAATTTGCGAGGATGTATGTGCGTGACCGACTCAAAGGGAAACCGATGGGGAGATCTTTGTTGAGGAAGAAACTGATGGAAAAGGGGATCTCCTTCCAGCTCTCGGATCGTGTGCTGAAGGAGTATGTGACGGACGAAGATGAAGAGGCAGCGGCGAAAGCGTTGCTTGTGCGGAAACTCAAGACGAGCGCGGGCCGTTTTTCAAAAATGGACGCACTGACGAGGCAGAAACGTCTGATGGATTATCTCGTTCAGCGCGGATTCTCATTTGAGATCGCATCGAAGACTGCACGATCACTGAACCGTTAACCCGATCCATGAAACGAATACCAGTCTCCCATCCAATTGCCAAGGTCGCTCTTCTGGTCGCGCTGATTGCGTTCACGTTCTGGATCTCGTCGTTCTTCCCTGATCTTGTCTTGGCTCTCATCCTGTCGGCGCTCGCCGCCTTTGTTCTGAGTCCGGTGGTCACCGCTCTCGAGGGACGCCTCAGCATGAGACGGGTCCCTGCGATCATTCTCACCTTTATCACTGTCGGCGGCTCCTTTGTGTACCTGATGGTATTGGCGGGCCCCGTGCTGCTCGATCGTTTGCTTTCTATCCATGAACAAATGAAGCAGTTCCCGTTCGAGGCGAAACTCGTGGAGCTCACCACAAGCCTCGAGCGATCGCTTCCCTTCGTCAATGCGGAATCTCTTGCGCGCACAATTCATGGAATCATCGAACAGGCGACGGACGCTGCAGGTGATTCAATTCAAAACGCATTTGGCACGGTTGTGACGCTTGCGATCGTTCCGTTCGTGACGTATTTCATCCTTGCCGATGGACATCGCGCCTTTGAGTATGTTATCGAACGCGTGCCCAATCGCTACTTTGAGATGAGTCTGAATGTCATTCACAAGATCCGCTCCCAACTCGTCGGGTATCTGAAGGGATGGATCCTCGACTCGATGATTGTCGGCATCCTCAGCATCGTCGGGCTCACCATCCTGGGGGTTGACTACGCTTTTGTGATCGGGGTGCTGGCGGGAATTGCGAACCTCGTCCCCTATCTCGGACCTGTCGTCGGCGCCAGTCTCGCCATCCTGGTATCCTTGACTCAGGTCGGCACGTTCGAGATGGTCGGTCCCATCATTATCATGACGATTGTCATCCGGATGATAGACGACTTCGTGGTTCAGCCGCTCTGTTTCGCCCGATCGGTCGATATGCACCCGTTGACAGTCATCCTTCTCCTCCTCGTCGGGCACGAAATTCTGGGCGTCGGCGGAATGCTTCTGGCCATTCCACTGGCCACCATCATCAAAGTCTCGGCGGTGGAAACACACTGGGGGCTGAAGAACTATCGCATCACAGCATAGCACAGGCCCGTCAACGAACCGGCCCGGCAGGCAAACAGAGAGCCCATGACAACACCGTTCATGCATCGGCCATCGGTCAAAGTCACGTCTCTGGTTCTCGTCCTGAGCGCATGTTTCACTGTCGCATGCCTCTTCCCTACCCTTCTCGTCGCCCTGATTGTGGCGATCCTTCTCGCTTTCGTGCTGCGGCCTCTCGTCCGGTTTTTCGAGATTTCCGTCGGTTTGAGCAGGACCTTTTCCGTCGTTGTCGTTTTTGTGCTCATCGGAGCATTCGCATTCTTCAACGGCGCCAAAGGGGTGCCGGTCCTCATCGAAAGCGTGCGGGATCTGTATCAGCGATTTCAGAATTTTCCGCTCGATCAGAAAATTGACGAACTGGTTGCGGGCTTCGCATCGCGCATTCCAGTGATCAACGCGCAATCGGCCGCCCACAAGATCCGGGCAATCATCGACAACGGCGTGACTTCTGCCGGTCAGAGCCTTGCGGCAGCAGCCGGATCCATGTTCAGCTTCTTCATTGTTCCGTTCGTCATATATTTCGCCCTCGCCGACGGGGACAAGGCGGCCAAACGACTTCTCGAGCGCGTTCCAAACAAGTATTTTGAGATGACGCTGAACGTCGTCGACAAGATCCAGAAGGATCTCGTCGGCTACCTGCGGGGATGGATCCTCGACTCCGTGATCGTCGGAGTCATCAACATCATCGGTTACTATTTCATCGGCGTCAACTATCCGATACTCCTTGGTGTCGTTGCCGGCATCTCCAACCTGATCCCCTACGTCGGACCCTTCGTCGGCGTCGTCCCCGCGATTCTCATCTCGATGACACAAACGGGCGACCTGAGCATGGTTACGCCGATCCTCCTGTTCCTGCTGATCGTACAGTCCATTGACAACATCATCGTCCAGCCGCTTTGCTTTTCCAAAACCGTCGACATCCATCCCCTCACGGTCATCGTCGTCCTGATCGTCGGCAACCAGTTGCTCGGCGTGCTCGGGATGCTGCTCGCCATCCCCATGTACACAATCCTCAAGGTGACAGCAGTGGAGTCATACTGGGGATTGAAACACTACCGCATCACGTCGTAGCCGAATCTCCCACACAGCCTCGGCGGGATTCCTCGACAGAAGGGTGAATCCTATGACTCGCGTTGTTCTCGACATCGAAACACTTGGCCAGCCATTCGAATCGTTCGATAAAGTTCAGCAGGAGTACCTCCTGAAAT
>Ga0233425_10007038_pt1 | contig 16074 bp, 10 predicted proteins | sample Watercolumn_Towu_2_FD_181712 | JGI IMG/M metagenome (GOLD analysis project Ga0233425, IMG submission 181712) | Freshwater microbial communities from Lake Towuti, South Sulawesi, Indonesia - Watercolumn_Towuti2014_140_MG | ecosystem: Environmental > Aquatic > Freshwater > Lake | place...
CATCCTTCCCTCCCGGCGACAGTCCCGCCCCACCCGCCTGAGCCCAAAGCGAAGCCGCGCCGAAAAGGCACGGACACAGCACGGCCACAAAGCCCACTATGGCAAGAAAACGCCTCACGATGATAACTCCCGATTCATCATGACAAAACATCTAACCCAAAGCAAAAAAGAACGCAACGGTTTTCAAACCGTGGGCAGTGTCTCAGTTTGGGGTGAAAAGGAAATTATTGTTGAATATTTTGCGGATTGATCCACCTAAACATTGTAAGTAATATAGTCAAGAATCTTGAAGTTAGGTTCGATGAAGAATTCTTGCTCTACTTGTTCGATATAGATCAACTGATTCGTTATCATTTTATTAAAGTCTCTTGTTTTTGTACTTTGTGAACAGCTACCATAAAGACCCCTTACTTCTGGTGAATCCATGAATTTACGCATCGGGACCCTTCCTATACGCACCAAGAGTTCTACTAGATGAACAATCCGATGGTTTATTTTTATATTTTCTCGACGCTTATTTCTCAATAAATATTGGACATAATCCAATAACATTAATTGCCTTACTTTCTTCCGAACCATCTCTTTTATTCTCGTAATTTCTTCTCTATATCCCTCTAAGCCCCATAAAATAAAATTAACTGGATCTAATGTAATCCTGATATTATGAAGATGATAAAGATATTGATCTCTATGATTGCTCCAGAAATTAGCCAGTGACCAAAAGCAATAATCATTTATACCGTGCGCGTTTAAGATAAGAGCCTCAAGTGCCCTAGCGGTTCTCCCATTTCCATCGCCGAATGGATGAATTTCCGACAAATAATAATGAGCCATGATTGCCTTGATGAATATTTGGTGGCTTAACATCCCTGTTTGTTTTTGATTGAGCCAAACAATGAAGTTTTTCATAGCTTCCTCTATTTCACTCTGGGTTCTGCATAAACTTTCCTTTCGAGGAACTCCAAATGTTGCTACAAAATTGCTTCTATATTGGCCGGGTACATTTGAAAGATAATTCATACTAGCTGTGAAATAACTATGTATTTGTCTAATTAATGACTCCGAATATTCAAAGCCGGTATCTCTATTACGCTCTACAAAATCTCTTATGAAGGCATAAACTTGACGAGAATTTTCTGCCTCCTGTTCCTTTCGCTGTAAAGATTCTCCCAATTCAGCTTTCTTTAGGCTCTGCTCAATCTCTTCCTTTTCAAGGACTGTCCCCTCTATAGACAATGTGGCACCAATAACCGAAACCATTTCTCCGCGCATGATCTTATCAGTTGACCCAGGAAAAGAAGGTGATTCCTTAATAAAATTATCAATTTTTTCAATTTCAGTCTTCAGTGAAAACAACTTGACCGCAAGATCAACATCGGCATTTTTTTCAACAGTTTCCACAAGATCAAATTTTATCAGCCTATCACATGTTAATGTCATACCAATCATCCTCCCGTAATCGCGGTATAATATTAGCATATTGATTAGCTAATTGCAATAAAAAATGACTCAAGAAATGATCTATTAATATGCAGTAATTAACTAATGTTAGATAATAATTTAGAAAGATGTTGCAATATATTTTGACTATAATTTTGATTGTATACCAGATGGGATTAATCATCTCCTCCGAGGAATTGCCAATCGCTATTCATAAGGGATTTCTTCCTATAATGGGCGTAGATATTCCCTGTTATGTCCTCACAGGGGGAATAAGGGTTATTGGGCGAACGTCGGCTACTGAGGTTCTAACGGGCATAAAGGGAGGTGGTGCTCTCGAGAAATACCTGGGAGTTGCGGCAATAAAACCCTTTATAAACATGGAAATGCTTCTCGAGAGAATGGTTGCTTTTCGGCTGCTTGATGTAGAGGGCCTTGGGAAAGCGGTCAAAGGGTTACCGTCTGACCTTTTTATTGAGGTATGCCGTGGTTTTGTCGCAGCGTTAGAAGCAAGCTATCAGCCCGAAAATCCCAACCCAAAAATGACAGATAGACAAATAGAAATGGCAATTAAGGCGAGCATGTTTCTATCCGCATGTGCAAAGGTTGGTTTAGATGCCTTAATTGATGAGGATAGGGGATATCAATATTTGAGAGAACAAGATGCACTCGAGATCAAGTTTAAGGCTTATTTATCTGACGAAATGAGGAAATGGGAGAAAACATTCCCAGATGAGTTGTGGATGGAATTTGGAAGATTAACCGGCTGGAAAGGCAATCTATCCCAAAGGCCGAAATACTGGGGGAAGTTGGTGATGGAACTTGTTTACGAGCAACTTGATTCCGATATCGCGGAATGGTTAAAAAATAATGCTCCAGCCCCGAGACATGGAAGAAATTACCATCAATGGTTGAGCGATCAATATGGGCTTAAGAAATTAATTGAACATATCTGGATGTTGATTGGAGTTGCTAAGACATGTGAACACATGACCGAGTTAAGGGATCGGATGGCGGAACTAAATGGCAAGATTCCTGTGCAATTGCGCTTTTATTTACCGCCCCCTAAAGCGGCTGATAAATAATCATTTGCCCCAGCGCGCTTTAGCAGCCTTCTTCGCTATATCTGATCTCCGTTTGGCTGTGAGCTTCTTGGCTCGTGCCTTCCCACCTTTCAGTCCTCCAAGACGTCCTAATTCAACGGCGGCAGGATTCTTGGTTGATTTTTCATCTGGTCGCGACTCTTCATTTGTAGCCTGATCAACAATGAACGCTGCCAGCTTATTCAATTCGACAGGGACTTTTCTTTTCATGGCTCAAGCGTAGCATAACCGCTCAAGCATTGCAAGTCCCATTTATTTCAAACTGAGACACTACCCAAACCGTGAAATACCGGATTTATCTTGACAACAAAAATAAATTAGGATAGCGGTCTTCCACCAACCTATGAAATTATAAAATTGCGCAGGGGCATATATGCGATTGAGGCTCTTCGTAGCAAGCCACGGGGAGTGCGCTCGCGGCAGATTCGATGGTTATTGACCCCTAATCGTAAGATAATTAAATTTTATAGATTTCAGCTGCTTGTACATCATAACGCATAAAGTCGCATAAGAAAATCTTGGCCTGAAAAAACTTTGTGACCTTCTTGACAAAGAAGCATTTTGTTACCCGCCCTACGGGAGGAGGTTAATGAAAATGAAAACAAAGTTGATCGCCATCATTTTTTTCCTTTTTATTCACTTTCTTTATCCTGTTTCAGGTGCACATGCTGATCCTCCGGTTATCGGATACACTTCGCGGCAACTGACCCTCAGTGGGACCCAGGTGTTAACGGCATCGGGGGGCAGCGGCGGCCCTTACAACTGGTCGATCGTCAGCGGCGGCGGGTCTCTCTCCAACACGACCTTCGATTCAACTACGCTTACCGCGCCGGCGGCAAACCCCGACTGCAGAAACAATCCAACCATACGCGTGTCCGATTCCAGTGGGCAGATGTCCGATACAGTGCGGATGTCAGCGACCAATACAAGCCAGGAGGGTTTGGCATACTATTTGGCGACTACAAATAATCTCGGTGATGAGTGTTCCTGGGGGCTTTACAAAAACGCATACGGCTGCGGTGGGGAATACTCATATTCGTCGCCCTGTGATTCGTGTGGATGCCCCATGATCGGTACGTGCGGGGATTGCTATTGCGAATATTATTATGTTGGTTCTGGAGGCTGTTGGGGAAATTGGAGCCCATGGCCCGATGGATTCAAATGCAAAACCAGCAGTCTGCAGGAACGCTGTACGGCACAAAACCGCTGTGGTTCTTATTCGGTTGATGGTGCCTCGATTCCCATATTGTGCGAGGGGATGACCGATATCAGGACCTCTCTTTTAAAAGGAGCAGGCTGCTGTCCTGCAGCTTTGCTGACGGGCGGCGCGGGCACAGGATTGGGCACCAACGATATCGGTGGAAGCGGCCCGCAATGTTCCGCTTCTCCCAATGTCCGTTCGAACTCCTCCGCCAATATCAAGAGCGGCAATCTTTATTTCTCGCAGGATGCCGCAACTCTGATTCTCACATACAACAGCATTGATCAGAATAATGGCCCCGTAGGTAAAAAATGGACGCATAACTTCAACCTGAAACTGACGCCCCTGAGCGACAACAGCACCTTAGTCCTTAAAGGTGATGATGGTAATATCATATACTTCAGGCTTTCGGGAGGTGTTTACTATCCCGAGGCTATCAGCGGCGACACCTCGCGGATAATTAAGTATTCGGACAATACCTACGCTCGCACAACCAGAAACGGCGTGATTTATCTTTTCGATTCGTCGGGCAGCCTTACCGCCATCACCGATAGAAACAGCAATACAACCATGTTGGCTTACAGCGGGAATGATCTTGCAAGCATCACCGATCCGCACGGCAGGACGACGACTCTCACAACGATAGATGGTCTGATCACCACAATCGCCGGCCCTGGTCAAAGAATTTACAACCTGGCATATTTCAATGGCATGCTCGCCTCGATCACCGATCCCCGGGGCGATACCTGGCAATATACATACGACGCGGACGGTAAGATGCTCACGAAGAAATATCCCCCAGGCGACATGGTGACTTACAGCTACGATACAAACGGCCGTCTGTCGACTACGGCCGACCCCGACGGCAAAATAATTACCATGCACTATGACCAGACAGGAATCACCACTGTAACCGAAAAAGACGGCGGGGCCTGGGCATACAAATATGACACGGCATTCGCGGTCAAAACGGAAAAGACAGACCCTATGGGCAACACGACCCGATACTTCTATGACATGAAGCGTAACCTTATTTCCACGACCGCCCCTGATGGAAGCGCCACTCGCTATATTTACGACGGCAACGGCAACCTTACTACCATTATCGATCCCCTGGATCATACGACAAACTATACATACAACAGCATGAACCTGGTCACGAGCCGTACCGATCCCAAGGGGGGCGTGACCTTTTACGGCTATGATGCCCGAGGAAACCTCAGCAATGTAACCGATCCTTTCGGAATGGCAACTACTTTTCAGTATGACGCTAAAGGCAATGTTACAAGGATAATCGATGCCGGTGGTCAGACAACTACTCTAACCTATGATTTCCAAAGCAACCTCACTGCCATTACCGATCCACTAGGCAATTCGACCGGCTTTACATACGATGCCGCCGGCAACCGGCTCAGTATGACCGATCCTCTTGGTCATGTAACCCGCTATGAATACAACGGGCTCAACCACCTGACACAAGCGACCGATCCCTTGGGCAATGTGACTCGGTACACCCACGACCATCAAGGGAACGTCTTATCGACAACAGATGCAAAAACCAGAACAACCCGATACGAGTATAACTATCGTGGACAGGTCACAAAGATCACCGACGCCATGAACAACCTCACCCGCATGAGTTATGGACCGACGGTCTGCGGTAGCGGCTGTGCGGGTGTGGAAAAGCTAACAGCCTTGACCGATGCCTTGAACCGCAGCATCCAATACACCTATGATCCCGCAGGAAGGCTCGTGAAGGAGACGGATCCACAGACTAACGAAACCCTTTACACCTATAACGCCAAAGGTAACCTCATCGCCCGTACCAAACCGGACGGGAAGAATATCACCTATACTTACGACGCAGCCGCCCGACTGATCCGGAAACAATCCTCCGATGGAAGCACCACACTTTATCTGTACGATGCCAACGGCAACATGACCTATGCAGGTAACGCCACAATCGCCTACAACTTTATCTACGATGCGAACAACCGCCTGACCGGCGTCACGGACTCCAACGCAATGACCATCCGGTACCAATATGATCCGGCCGGAAACAGAACGGCGATGGTCACTCCTGAAAACAGGACGATTGCTTATACCTACAATGCTGCAAGAAGATTGATCGCCATCAGCACCGACAACCGTGTTTTCAACCTGGACTATGATGCCGCCGGCCGGCGGACAAACCTCACCTTCCCTAACGGCGCTGCAGCGACCTATACCTACGACAACAACGGCAACCTCACCAGGCTCTTACATACAGGACCAAGCCAGGCTGGACTCACCGAGGTCCACTATACCTATGACAGTGTAAACCATCGGATCTCCCAAACGGACAACGAACGCGCCCCCGTTGAACCGACCGGTACTGAAACCATGAGCTATGGCACCGTAGATGAATTGCTAAGTCTCAACTCCACGACCTATGGCTACGACTCGAACGGGAACCGAATCCGGAAGGGCGACTCGAACGGCTCCACGGTCTACACCTATGATGATGAAAACCGTCTCGTCGAAGTCGCAATAACCGGCGAGGTCCCTCAGGTAATTACTTACGCCTATGACCCCTTCGGAAGAAGGGTCAAGAAGAACGTGGGCGGGATGATTATCCATTACCTGTATGACCGAGACGATGTCATGCTGGAGTACGATCAAACAGGGACAGTGATAACAAGATACACGCACGGTCCGAATATTGATGAGCCGTTGGCTGTGGAGAAGAACGGCCAAACGTATTATTATCATACCGACGGTCTGGGTTCAATCATCGCTCTAACAGACAGTTCGGGAAACGTAGTGCAAAAGATTCAGTATGATGCTTTTGGAAACATAGCAAGCGGCACTACGATAGTGGCTCAACCATATACTTACACTGCACGAGAGTATGATCCCGAGACAGGTCTTTATTTCTACAGAGCAAGATATTTTGATCCCAGAACTGGTACATTTATAACAAAAGATCCAATATTGAGCCCTGCCGGTCAAAACCTTATGCGATGCAACGGAAATAACTTGGCATATCAAAACAGTGTGCCTTCATTTGAAGAGCTCCAAAAGAACCCGCAAAACCTACATCCCTATGCATATACGAGAAATAATCCAATTAACCTTGCCGACCCACAGGGCTTAGCATGTGGGTCTGGCTGGTCTGATCCATACATACCTGAGGATTTTGGTGCATGGAATTTTTATTATCCATGTCAAATGCATGACAACTGTTATGACACATGCGGTAATCCAAAAGCCATGTGTGACTATAAATTTTTTATTGATATGCTGACAGCTTGCAGTAGAATGGATTGGCAATTAAGGGACTATGGAGCCAGATGCTTTGCTGCAGCGACAATTTATTATGGTACTGTTGCACTGACTAAAGCGGCTCAAAGTGCATACGCGGATGCACAGAAAGCCGCATGCAGCAAATGTCAGAAATAGAAGATAAAAAATGAATGGGTATAATACAATCATGCTCAAGATTATTTCTATATTCTTCGGTTTGACAATTATGCTGGGATTTTTATGGTTTGGTGAGTATTATGCGTCCACGTCTGCTATTTCTGTTCTTTTTGAAATGTCAACTGGTGTGGCATTTCTTATATATGCTTTCTTGCCATCATTTCTGCTTAAATTTTCTTTTACAAGGGTTCTTCTATCACTTTTGATAATTACAGGTGCCACAAACTATCTATTCAGAATTTATAACGATTGGATGCTGATTAATGGACCTGATTATGGTGCTTTAATTTTAAGGTCACTTTCTATATTACTATTTGCAATAATGCTTCAGCAGATATTTCGTATGAGAAAGAAAACGATATAGCGTGTGGGGATAAATAGCAATGACCCTTATAAAAAGCAATATACGACGAATTTTTATCGTTCTCGCTACGCGGCAGCTGCATGTTTTTATCACACCTTTTTACCTATCAAACCGACCATAGACAACCGCTTATGACTATCATGATATAATGGTTTGATGGCTTAGTAATAACCTCCAAAACAGAGGAGGATTGCTTATGAAAAAGAAATATGACTTCCACAAGACATCTCTGGTAATCATCATCACATTTGCACTTATCAATGTCATTCCCTCTTTTGCCGACACGATCAATTACACGTATGACGATTTAAATCGCATTGTACGTATTGAAAATCTGACGAACGGAAATATAACCGAATTTCAATACGACGCCGTGGGGAACCGGACACAGAAAACGATCACGAATCGCGGTATCCGCTTACAGGTGACGGTGCGCAAAGATTCTATGAACGCTCTCCCAGCGATAAACACATACTTATTCAGTGAAGGTGGTCGCTACCTGGGGATGGCAAAAGAAACCGATACAGCTGGTGCGGCCGTGTTCGATATTCCTCAAGGAGCTTACAAGATTCGCGCCGACTATATGGGGTACCAGTTCTGGACCGGCACGGTTCAGGCTAATACAGATACCAGCATCAATCTGACGATACCCCATCATACGGTAATCATCACCGTCAACTGCACATATCAAGGGATAGATACACCCCATGCCGGTATCAGGGTCTATCTATTTACGCCTTCGAATACCTACCTGGGCCTGAGTCAACTAACAACCAGCGACGGCCGTGTGCGCTTTTCTCTTCCCGATAAGGATTACAAGGTACGGTCAGACTACATGGGCCGGCAGTACTTCTCTTCGGTCTTCAATGCCCAGGATACTGTGATTAGAATACCTATGGCTGAAGCGGAGATCGCGGTAACTCAAGGCGGTCATACATTGAGGGGGGTAAAAGTATACGTCTTCACACCTGGTGCATTGTATCTCGGAATGATGGGTGTAACAAATAACGCCGGCAAAACGACTTTCCGCCTGCCCGCCGCTTCTTACAAGTTCCGGGTGGACTACTTGGGTAACAAGTACTGGAGTTCTGAAGAAGCGTTGTCTGCCGATCAGCTCAAGCCGATAACCATCAACACGGGTGGTGGGCTGTTTACCTTGATAGTGCTCAAGGACTCATCCAACCCGCTAAGCGGCGCTGGTTGCCGTTTGTTCAATGAAGGGGGATCGTACCTTGGTATCGTGAGGCCAACCGACACCAATGGCCGGGCGTTTTTTAACTTATCCAATGGAAGTTATAAGTTTCGGGTGGATTATCTCGGTTATCACGTTTGGACCGATATCGTCACTGTACCAACAACAATGAGCCTTACGAAGACCATTGCCCACAAGACCGTCACTATCACAGTGACAGGATCGCTGGCGAACAATATACAGTTGAAGCCGGGGGTCCCTGTTCACCTCTTCAGTCCCTCCGGGTCTTATCTGTCGATATCCGGAAAGACTGATGGAAACGGGCGAGCGACCTTCAACCTACCCCAACAGCCATTCAAAGTTCGCATAGACTACCTCAGCCAACGGTTCTGGTCGGACATCTTCATATGGGAGGATAAGTCCGTCGTGATTCCTGAAGGGATAGCTCGTGTCCATGTCACCATGGCCAGTCAAAATGCTCAAAAGGCGCCTGTCCACGTTTTCAACGCAAGCGGTACGTATCTCAACCTCAGCGGGAAAACCGATGCCGCAGGGATCAAGGAGTTCCGCTTGCCTGCCGCATCCTACAAATTCCGGGCGGATTACCTGGGTACCCATTATTGGGCGACAGCCGGAATATCTCGGGACGTGATTAATACAGTCGAACTCAACATAGGAGACGGTCAGTTCAGCCTGACCGTCAGCACGGGTGCTGGGCCGCTGACAGGCGTAAAGATCTACGCATTTAAACAGTCCGGATCCTATACGAATATGAATGCTAACAGTAACGGTAACGGTCAGATTTCTTTCAAACTACCCAATGGCAGCTACAAGTTCCGGGCAGATTACCTCGGGTATCGGTTCTGGAGCGATGTCCATACAGTGCCGTCCAGCCTTTCGGGTACCCTCTTGATGCCGCACATGGATGTTATGATTACCGTGGAGGGGATTTATCGGGGATCCCAGCCCCTCGCGGGCTTGAATGTCCATCTATTTACGTCGCAAGGCGGGCCGCCCGGCAGGGCTTAAGGTCTATGTATTTAACGAGGCCGGTTCCTATCTCGGGTTGAACGCCGCAACCGATACCGAGGGAAAGGCGGAGTTTCTTCTTCCCAGCCGCTCCTATAAGTTCAGGGTGGATGAAAGAGGGGCTCAGCACTGGAGCGGCAAGGCGGCCATCACCGATGGGCAGGTCAATCCCATAGCGGTTGACTGAGATTAGCCGGGCGCTGATATACCGGCGTGTTGTAGTCAACCCGTCAGTGCGGTTTGCGTCCTTCCTTCTTCAGTTTGCGTACCTCCGCCAGCAGTTTGTCGTAGTCCTCGCCCTGGGCCTGAAGCGGCTCCTCTCCCACGGTGGCGTCGAATTGCTCTTCCAGTTTTTTGAGCTGCTCCAGGGCAGTGGCGTTCTGGCTGAAGGCCGTGTCCATCATCTCCACGAGCGCCTCGCCCGTCACCCTGAGGTCGCGCAGATCGATGTCAAAGCCCGCCGCGGCGACGACGCTCTGCAGAAGGTCGTAGCACGCCTTTGCGTTGAGGTCCTGGATGTATAGCGGCGCCCGGGCGGAGATGCCCGCCATCTCTATCCCCCGCTCACGGGCGACGGAGAGCAGCATCGTATTGAAACTGCTGGGGCCCTCGTAATCGGTGAACCGCGCGAAGCCCTTGAGCTCCTCTTTCATTTGCGGATGGCTGACCGTGGCAAGGATTCTGGTTTTCCTCGTATGGGGCACCTGATCGAAAATACCGCCCAGCGAATAGATCCTCGCGGCCTTGAACTGCCGTGCGACATCGAGGATGGCCTGAGCGTATTCGGGCCAGTCCAGATTCGGCTCAACGCCCTGGAAGAGTATCAAGTCGTGGGCGGCGCCGCTCTTCCAGAAGAAGAACTCATTGCGCGGCAATTCGAGCTTTCTTACGATTCCCTCCTTGATTCTTACCTGGGGCCGCATGCTGAGCTCCGCGGATGAGCTCGGAATCTGATAGATGTAAAAACCAGCCGGCTCGATGTATGCAAATGGTTGGGCATTCAACTTGCGCCGCAGATAGTCAATGCTGCCGGTGGATACCTCGCCCGCGTTGAGCCAGCCCTTGAGACCGACCATGATGTATGGAGCGACGAGTTCGGGTTTTTCCTGGATGATGAGACGACCGGTCATGCCTTCCTCCCCTGCCTGGTCAGCGGTCACTGACATTATTTCTCCGGTAGCCCCGGAAGGTTGCATCCCGCTTTGATACTTGACAAACTCTCCGTATGCCGCGTAGATTGCTTCCGTTTTTTATTACCATTTTATCCGAAGCGATGCAAACGCCCTGTGGATTCCCCCTGGAGTCGCCATGCCTGTTAAGAACGACAAGAACTACCTTATCATGGCCTGGGCGTGGGTGCTGGGGTTTACCCTTTTCAGGCTCATCTACGCCAATTTTTTTTCGCTGGCGCCCGATGAAGCCAATCACTGGCAATGGAGCCGCCACCTGGACTGGGGCTATCATGACCAGTCACCCATGATCGCCTGGGCCATTTGGTTGAGCACCTATTTTTTAGGACATACCGAGTTGGCGGTGCGCCTGCCCGCCATCGTCGCAATGGCCATTGCCGCGCTTTATCTGGTCGGCATCGCCGCCCGCTGGGTGGATGGACGCACGGCTTTCTATACGGCGCTTAGCTCGCAGGCGATACTGGGGTTCAACGTGGGCGCGCTGCTTGCAACGCCCGACGCGCTGCAGGCCGCCGCCTGGGCAGGGGCCTCGTACCATGTGGCCCGGGCCTACGAAAACAACGACTGGGCCCAATGGCTGGCAGGCGGCGTTTGGTTCGGCGTGGGGTTGCTTGGCAAATATACCATGGTGATTTTTCTGCCTGCAGCGCTTTGCTACGGATTGTTCTCGCCGCTGCACCGCCGGCGGCTCGCCGGTATCCGGCCCTACGCGGCCGCCTTTGCCGGCTCGCTGATGTTCGTGCCCGTGCTCCTGTGGAACGCCGCGCACAACTGGAATTCGCTCCGCCACGTCGCCGGTCTCGGCGGCGTCGACAACGCATTGGCGATACATTGGGCGTTTTTCGGAGACTACCTGGCCGCCCAGGCCGGGCTGCTGTCGCCGCTGGTTTTTATCCTGGCGCTGATGGCCTGGACGGCGGTGATCAGGAAAGACACTCCTCCGGGGGAATGGATTTATCCATATCTGGTTTACACCTCCCTTCCCGTGTTCGCCGGTTTTGCCCTGCTGAGCTTCCATACCCGCGTCTACGGCAACTGGCCGGGCGCCGGGTTTCTGACGACCGCCGTCCTCGCGGCAGCCCTGTACGGGCCCAAGCCGGCGACGGCGCTTCCGGAGGGGCGGCCCGGCGTCGGACGCCGCCTGTTCCCCTGGGCCCTGGGCAGTTCCTATGTTCTGACGGCCCTGGTATTGATGCAAACGGTCTGGCCCCTGTTGCCGATACCGGTGCATCTGGACCGGGCAGCCACCGAGCTTGGCGGCTGGCGGGAATTGGGTTCAAAAACCTACGAACTGCGACAGGGCATGCCGAATCCTTCGAAAACCTTTCTTTTTGGTTTGGAATACCAGCCGGCGAGCGAACTCGCTTTCTACACCCCCACCCATCCCCCGACGGTTTCGATCAATCGCTGGTCGCGCCCCAACGTTTACGATTATTGGTTGCAGGACAAGGATCTCATCGGATGGGACGCGGTCGGCGTGACGTTTAAGGGGCGCACCCATCTGGAGGGGTTGGAAGAGATTTTCGAGCGCGTCGACCCCCCGGTAAGGCTCGATATTTTCAGGCCCTCGATATGGTCATCGGACACAGCGGAGCGAGAAACTCCTGTCAAGACCTTTTTCATTTACCGCGCCTATGGTTTTAAAGGGGGGCTTCGCTGGATCCCGCCGCAGTATAGAGAGATGCTTGCAGGGCCCTTCTGATCCTACAGACCGGATCGCTTGTCCTCTTACAAAACAGGAATTCTTCGCCGGCATCATTCGGGTTGATTTATGGTCAACAACCATATAGAGATGGGCCATCGAAACGGCTAAGCCGGCTCGATAGAACCCCCTTTGAAAGGAAGGCAAGCATGGGATATCTGATTGTCGACGAAAGCAAATGCAAAAAAGACGGGTTTTGCGCGAGAGAATGCCCTATGGTCATCATCCGGCTTCAGGATAGGGAAAGCTTCCCCGAACTGGTTGCCGGGGGGGAAGCGATCTGTATCCGGTGCGGGCATTGCGTGGCCGTATGCCCGCACGGGGCGCTCAGCCACGCCCTGGTGCCCCTGGAAAGCTGCCCGCCGCTCCGGAAGGAGTTGCTGATCGGCGAGGAACAGGCCGTCCAGTTTCTCCGCTCCCGCCGCTCGATCCGCACTTTTATGAAAGACCGGCCGGTGGATAAAGAAACCATCGAGAGACTGATCGAGATCGCCCGGTACGCGCCCTCGGCAAGCAACACCCAAATGGTCGAATGGACTGTCTTTACGGATAAGGACAAAATCAAGGCGCTTTCAGGGCTGACGGTGGACTGGATGCGGTCCGTGCTCCGGAAAGATCCGCAGCCGGCATACGCTCCCTACATGCCGATGATCGTGGCGACCTGGGATGCCGGCTATGACATCATACTGCGGAACGCCCCGGCCGTGGTGGTTGCCTCCGCGCCCAGAGAGGATCGCAATGGGTTGGTGGACGTGACCCTCGCCCTGTCGTACCTGGAACTGGCGGCAACGTCCAGGGGTCTGGGGACCTGTTGGGCGGGGTTGGTCCAGGGGGCGCTGCTCGCTTCGCCGGGGATGAAAAAAGAAGCGGGGATCCCGGAAGACCACCCCCATCATTACCCGATGATGCTGGGGTATCCGAAACCGAAATACTTCCGCCTCCCCGAGCGCAAAGCGCCAAAGATCAACTGGATCTGATTGACGCAGCGGCGATTACCATCAAAGGCTTCCGCGGAGCGCTGGAGACTCAGGTCGGGCCCGGCTCGAAATGGCGGCGGGCGGCGATGAAATCGGGCAAATGGCGGACCATGTGCCAGAGGCTGTGGCGATGCTGCCAGAGGCGGCCCCTGAATTTGCGGCGCCAGGCGGGGTCGGTGTAAAACCGCTTCACGTGCGCGTTGTAGAGCTGGTCTAAACGTTCCCGCGAGGCGATCCCGCTGGGGACGAAGACGAAGTTGAGGCAGTTCATCTGCCGCCAGTCCTCATCGAATGCCCCCTCTTCGCGGATCTCCTCCCAGAGCGGCGCGCCGGGGAAGGGCGTGAACTTCGACATGTTCATGTCGTCCAGCCCCAGCGAGAGGACGAAATCGCTTGTCCGGCGGATCGATTCCTCCGACTCCCCGGGGAGCCCCATCATGAAGAGCCCCTTGGCCCGCAGTCCCTCCGCCTGGATCATCTCCACCGTCTCGCGCACCTCCTCCAGGGTCACGCCGGCCTTGTGCCGCTGCAGCAGTTCAGGATCGGCGGACTCGATACCGAGCGACACCATCAGGCACCCCGCCGCCCTGAGCATCCGGAGAAGGTCGCGGTCGGTGTGACCCACGCGGACGGCGCAGTTGAACTGAACCCCCAGGGGCTTTTCGGTCAGCAGGGCGCAGAGCTCCTCTATCCGGGGCCGGCTCGCCGTAAAGAGGTCGTCGTAGATGTTGACGTGCCGGACGCCGAACCGGGTACGCAGGTGTTTCATGTGGTCGTAAATATAGGCGGGTGAATTGTAACGATACCCCCGCTTGAACACCGAACGGTCGCAGTAGGAACACTGATAGGGGCAGCCCCGGCTGGTGACCATTGTAGCGCCTGGAAACTGGACATAGCTGAAGAGCGGCAGGTTATAGCCCCGGGGGAATCCGGCAAGCTTTTCGTAGGCGGGAAACGGCAGGGCATCCAGGTCCGGAAACGGCGCCCGCGGGGGATTGACGGCAATCTCGCCCCCGCGCCTCCAGATCAGGCCGTTGATACGGGCGGCATCCATCCCGGCGGCAAGTTCCGCCAGTGTCGCCTCGCCTTCCCCCGGAGCGAGGTAATCGATATGGGGGAAGTCCTCCAGAAGGGTTTTCCCCAGGGCGGAGACATGAACGCCGCCGAAGACGGTACGGATATCGGGCGATTCGGTCTTGATGGCCGCGGCCATCTCCCATCCGTCAAGAAATCCCGACGTCGTGGCGGAGAAGCCCACCAGTTCCGGCGCATACCCCAGAATGAGGCGAACGTTTTCCTTCACCCCGAAAGCGGCCCCGGGACCCAGGCAATCGTGGACGCTAACCTCGTGGCCTTCCCGCTCCAGATAGGCAGCGATGGAGAGGATCCCCAGGGGGGCCATCCGGTTGGCCGTCGCGGTGATGTCTTTTTTACCGGGGACCCAGTTGGAACCGGCCGGGTGGACCAGAACGATGCGCATGGAATGTCCTGCCTTCTTTAGCGATGCCATGCCAACGATCCGCGGGCATCGCTTATTTGCACTTATTCCGCTGTTCCGCAAGGAACGTAGCTATATTCTTCCTGTGATTGAAGATGATCAGCGCAGCCGTCGCCAGTGTCCCGACAGTCGATGCCATACCCCCGTCGCCCGCCATAATCATGCCCGTGGCAAGGATTGCGATCATGAAGAAAGAGGCGATGAAGGGGATCCGGACGATCCGGTGGACGATGACCCATATCAGGCACGACAGCCCCGCCGCCCAGGGGGAGATGAAAAGGGTGAAGCCCAGATATCCGGCGACCCCTTTTCCGCCGCGGAAACCGTGGAAGCAGGGAAAACGGTTCCCCACGACAAGGGCAAACCCGATCCAGGGGACAAAGGCGTAGGACAGAAAGCCGAGGGCCAGGGCCGCGAGGGCAACGGCCCGTCCGATATCGAGAAGGAGGACGACCGCCGCCCATCCCCGACCTGCCTGGCGATAGACATTTGTTGTCCCGGCGTTCCCGCTGAATTTCGTCCGGGGATCCTCTTTCCCCAACAGGTGCAGGAGGATGATGGCGAAGTTGAGCGAACCGATCAGATAGGTCAAAACCAGGAGCACAGCCGGACGCATTCAGACCCCCTCCCTCACCCAGGCGGGGGGTTTGATCCTCCCGCCGGAGACGTCGCGCATCCTGAGCCCCAGGATGATCTCAGCCGGCCGATCATCATTGCCGAACAACCGGACATCGAAGCGAAGGACGGCCCCCTCATCCTGCAGGGGTAAGACGCGGCAGCGATAGGTTTCTCCCGCGGATGTCGGGGAAAGGATCTCCCGGCGGTCAAACCCGACCGGAAAGGCAACGACATCGCGGAACCGCTGGCCCCAGGCGCAGGCCAGATGCATCGCCGCATCGAAGGGGAAAGGAGAGCC
>Ga0233425_10007040_pt1 | contig 16066 bp, 19 predicted proteins | sample Watercolumn_Towu_2_FD_181712 | JGI IMG/M metagenome (GOLD analysis project Ga0233425, IMG submission 181712) | Freshwater microbial communities from Lake Towuti, South Sulawesi, Indonesia - Watercolumn_Towuti2014_140_MG | ecosystem: Environmental > Aquatic > Freshwater > Lake | place...
CTGCCGTGGTTAGGATTATTAGCTGCGTTGTTTATTTATTTTATCGAAATCCTAATTGACAACATCAACGCCCGTATTAAATGGGAACTTATGCTAGGCTCGGCATGGGTGTTAACAGTTGTATTGGGCGTTGGCAATTTACTGATTGTATACTTATTAAAATAGAGGAGAATGCAAGTGGCAATTAAAAAGTCTCCGTGGATTATTCATTATGATGGTTCCAGCTGTAACGGCTGCGATATTGAGGTTTTAGCGTGTTTAACTCCGCGTTTTGACGTAGAGCGTTTTGGCATTATTAACACCGGCAATCCTAAACACGCGGATATTTTACTCATTACCGGTTCCATTAACACGCAAAACCTCGAAGTGGTAAAAAATATTTATAACCAAATGGGTGAACCGAAAGTAGTTGTGGCAATCGGCGCATGTGCAACTTCAGGGCATTTTTTCTCTGAATGTTACAATACTCTAGGCGGTGTAGACAAAGCGATCCCCGTAGATGTCTTTGTTCCGGGTTGTGCGGCGCGTCCGGAAGCTATCATTGACAGTGTAGTAAAAGCGCTAGCAGTTTTAGAAGAAAAACGCTTAAAGACAACCAAAAATCAGGATTAATTATGTTTGAAACACAAGAAATCACTAACATTGCACTTAATGATTTATTACCCCAAGTCCATCATTTGGCGCAAGAAAAATATCGTCTCGTACAAATTAGCTGCACCGAGCAGCAAGATAATTTTTGTCTCGATTATACTTTCGACAAAGCATATAAATTTTATGATTTGCGCGTATTACTGCCAATAAAAGAGGCGGCTTTACCCAGTATTTCCGGAGAGTTTTTTGCAGCATTTTTATACGAAAACGAGATTCACGATTTATTTGGCATTAAATTTAGCGGCTTAGCGCTTGACTACGGTGGAAAATTTTATCGCATCGAAAAACCAGCTCCATTTCGCACTAACCCTGAAGAAAAAACCGAGTAACCCATGGCACAACGAACTATTATTCCTTTTGGACCACAACATCCCGTTCTTCCTGAACCTATTCATTTGGATTTGGTTTTAGAAGATGAAAAAGTCATCGAAGCAATTCCTAGCGTGGGATTTATTCACCGCGGATTAGAGCTCTTGTGCAAGAAAAAATCTTTCACCGATATGGTTTTGGTTGCGGAAAGAATTTGCGGCATTTGCAGTTTTATTCATAGCGTCGGTTTCTGCCAAGGCGTAGAAAAAATTATGAACCTGGAAATCCCTGAACGTGCACAGTATTTGCGCGTTTTCTGGGGTGAGTTATCAAGAGTTCACAGCCATCTTTTATGGCTAGGCCTTGCCGCTGATGCAGTTGGCTTTGAAAGCCTATTTATGCACGCCTGGCGTGTTCGTGAAAAAGTATTAGATATTTTTGAAGAAACAACGGGTGGGCGCGTAATTTTTGGTGCTTCCAAAGTTGGCGGAATACGTAAAGACATTAACTCGGAAACTTTAGTAACAATTGCTGATAAATTAACCGACATTGAAAATGACTATCGCGCATTGGCTGACGTTTTCTCTAAAGATTATACCATCGCGCACCGCTGGTCAGGCGTGGGATGTGTGTCAAAAGAAGACGCTTATAATTTAGGCGCAGTCGGTCCAACTGTGCGCGCAAGCGGCATTAAACAAGATTTAAGAGAACTGCGCTATGGCGGCTATCAATTTATGGATTTTACACCAATCGTTGAAACAGCTGGTGATTGCTACGCACGCGCTTTAGTTCGCGTTAAAGAAGTGTATCAATCAATCGATTTAATGCGCCAGGTATTAAACAAAATTCCGGATGGCGCAATTGATATCAAAGTAACCGGTTTTCCAACCGGCGAGTTTTTCTCGCGTGTTGAACAGCCGCGCGGGGAAGTTGTGTATTACCTCAAAGGCGACGGCACTAACTTCTTAGATCGCTTTCGCATTCGCACGCCGACTTTTGCAAACATCCCCGCCTTATTAAAAATGCTCGCGGGTTGTGATTTCGCTGACGTTCCCGCGATTGTGCTATCAATTGATCCTTGCATCAGCTGTACGGAGAGATAATTATGTCCGATATTTTACAGATGTTTACTACCATTATTAAAAGCTTGTTTAAGAAAAGTGCTTGTAAAATGTATCCGGTTTTACCTGCAACTTTTTATGAACGCACCAAAGGACATATAGTAATTGAAGCTGAAAAATGCATTTTATGCTCGTTATGCGCGAGAAAATGCCCCACCAATGCCATCCAAGTCAATCGCGCTCTTCGTACCTGGCAAATTGATCACGGAAAATGTATTGTGTGTAATAACTGCGTGGATAATTGTCCGCCAAAATGCCTGGCAATGGCTAATCAATATGCCGAACCTACGACGCAGCATACAATATACAAAGTATCCGTGCCTGAAAAAAAACCACTGCCAACAAAAAAATAATTCCGTTAATTTGATACATTTTACTCTCCATGCTTTCCTTTATTTAACAAGGGGTTACAATACCTCAAAAAGGTGACATTTCTACCTTGCCGTAACATTTGATGGGGTTTTTGGGCAAGATGGAAATGTTAATAAATGCCTTGCATCTGTTCACTAATATGTTAACATTAAAAAATGAGGACAATTAAATTTTTTAAAACTTCTACTAATGAATGTCCTGTTAAGGAGTTTTTAGATAACTTGCTTAGTAAGCAAGCTAGAAAAGTTACGTGGGTAATGAATTTAGTTGAAGAGTTAGAAATAATTCCTGAATTATATTTGAAGAAGCTGCATGGCACAGATGGTATTTGGGAAATACGTGCTCAAGCAGGTTCTAATATCTTTAGGATTTTAGGTTTCTTTGAAACTAGCAGTTTTATTGCAACAAATGGATTTTGTAAAAAAAATCAAAAGACCCCTGCTAATGAAATTGTTTTAGCAGAAAAACGTAAGCATGAATATATAAATAGGAGTAAACAAAAATGAGTAATTTAAAGCAATATATAAAAAAAAGAAAAATTTCCGATAAGGCTTTTGCTAAAAATTATGATGAAGATTATATGGACTTTAAAATAAGCGTTATGTTGCGTACATTACGCGAACAGGCAGGGATTACACAAGAAGAGCTTGCAAAAAAAATGCACACACAAAAATCTGCTATTTCGCGCATGGAAAATAAATCTGAAGATATTCGTGTATCCACATTATATAAATTTGCGACGGTATTAGGCAAACAAGTCTATATCAATATAGTTTAATATAAAGACCACCAGGGATATAACGCTATTACCTGGAAATACCGGATTTTTAAAGTATAACTTTCGCTCGCGCTCAAGGAAGGCAGTAATTGGTTCGCGGCAAGTCTATAAAAGCGGCTGGAATTTATTACGAGCGCCTAATATGCTGAATCTGACGATTATTATTTTGACGCCCGCGCGACACACCACACATCGATTTCTTTCGCCCCGGCTTGTTTAAGAACACGGCAAAATTCACGCACAGTGCTACCCGTAGTAATTACATCATCAATCACCGCAACATGCATGGGCACTTTTTCCGTTATCACAAAAGCATGTTTTACATTCTTATGCCGTTCTATAGCATTTAGCGTTGTTTGCGCCATGGTATTTTTTATACGGTGCGTATGATATTTCGCTAATGGCAATTTAAGCTCTTGCGCAATAGGGCGCGCGATCTCAAGCGCCTGATTATACCCGCGCTCGCATAATCGCTTTTTATGTAACGGCACAGGGAAAATTAATGAGGGCTTATTCTTCCCTTGATAATGCACAAGTAATTGCTGTGCTAATAACTGCCCACACAATTCAGCATATAACAAGCGCTCACAAAATTTCAGTGCAATAATAAGATCGCTGACCGGATGAGTATAATGAAAAGCGGCAATCGTCCGCGTAAAAGGCGGCGGATTTTTTAAACATTCTCCACACTGATGGGCAAAATATTCTAAAGCAGTACCACAACATGCACAATGTTCTTGAATGCGCGGTAGTGTCGCTATACATGTTTCGCAAATTTTATTTGTTGCTTTGGCTCCACATAAAACACAACACTGAGGCAAAATAAAATCCCAAAGATTTTTACTCAAAGAAAAAATGTTTTGTTTAAAATTAAGCACGCCATTTGCCCAAAACTAAATATCCCTATTTAACCCAGAAAGAGCAGTCGAAATCTATTACGAGTGCCTAATATGCCGAATCTGTTGATTATTTTTGAAAATTTTTCCTCACCGTACTGGGCGAGTACTGCCTCGGAAAAATTTTCAAAAATAATCACCATCTTCAACATCTTAGACGCTCTCACTACGATTTCAACCGCTCTTTCTAGGTTTAAAAATTGCGCATCTTTGCGTTTCACATGAGTTTGAGCCTAAAACTAAGAAAGTTAATATGCAATACCGTGGTTGATATAAATTAACATGAATTATGGGGTATTTTTTCATCCCTGAAATTATAACATATTGATTTTATTAGCATTTTTATTTGCATGGTTGCACATTACCTTGCACATTACCTTGCACATTACCTTGGGGCCGTTGACATCGTTTCTCGATGTTCAGCAAAAAGACGGGCTTTTAAATCTTCTTCTAACTGCTGCCACGTGCTTGCAAAATCAGGATTAGGGCTCCTCAACTGGTTAACAAAAATAGCATCAACAGTATTGACAAAATCTTCATTAATGCCATGCGCTACTAATTCAGATTTGATCTTTTGTAAACTAACAATCCTTGCTGCTTCAACTATCTTTCTCTCACTATTCATGCTGGAAGGGGAAGCACCAAAGATGGCTCCATGAGTCATTTTCCAGCCTAATTGAAAACACAACAATAAATCTGGCGGAAAACTCGTTCTTACTTCTGCTTCTATTTGCCTAATATAATCGGTTACAGTAGTGTTCTGATCAAATCTCTCGGGAAGAATATTGATTTCAAGAAACCTGGCAAGACGCACAAATAAATTATACTGCGTTAAAAAATCTTCCCTAGCATCAGCCCAAAGGGGATTTCGCATACATCCTTCCCCGATATCAACACGGCAAGCTAATTCTCCTAGCCTATAAAAATCTCTTTTGGGATCGGGGGGACGGCGAAGCGGCGGCGGTTGCTCTGTTGCGGGTGTGTGGGATACCCCCATATGTGTCTTCGGCTTAACCACATGATGTACCAGGCTATTTACAACTACTCTCATTGTTGGTTGACCAGCATCCCCCGCTACCCCAGAATACATATAAGTTCCACCTTCCTCGAAATTGTCTATTTCGCAATTATCAAAAACCGCCATGGTTGCGGTAGAACGAGCGGGTGCTGCTGTTCGCTTGTCATTTACTACGCAGCGCGCTTCTTCCTCTGTTGTTCTGCGTTTTTCTTTGGGAATCCCGTGTAAAACTCCATGATCAAACATGCGAGGACCTCGTCCTACAGCCAATGCAACTCCATCTCTCGAAAAAGATGGCGGAGAAAGAACAACGTCTGGTGAAGCGATAGAGCCAGGAGTAACAACTTCGGCATGTGCCAATGCAGGCGGTTGCACCAATTCTCGTAGTTCCTTTCGCATTTCATCAACTTGACCTTCAAATATTATTCCTATATCTGCAAAGAATTTACGAAAAGACTCTAATTGCAAACCCTGTGTAATCACAACATCTGCCCCCGTACACCCAGCATCTAATGGACGTCGATAATAAGAATCATTAAGAATTTTTGTGCCGTTCATAAAATCTAGCAGCACAACCGGTTTTTTCTTATCATCACAATATTCTCGGACAAATTTTTGCAATTTTTCCTGATAATCAACGACAGCCCCCCATTCCCTTAACCAATAAATAACAATAAGCGCTTGCAGTGAAGGGTGCAAAGGAATAAAAACATGCACTCCCAAACCCTGAGATTGTTCATCTGAAGATCCTTGTCGCATATACTCTTCAACTTGTTTTTTCCCAAATTGCGCACTCGACACAAGTTCTCGCGCCTGTAAAAGACAAGCAACTAAAGCGGATAAAGTTGTATCCATGCGCCAAAATTGATCAGAACTTGGGCTTCCTCTAAAATTTAATGGATATCCTCCATAAGGAAGAATAATCGTCCCCTTCGTTCCTCTCCATATAATATCCCCCAGAGGATCCTTATAAATATCTTTCCCAGAAGCATCTTGCTTTTCCTGGGCATTAAATACTTGCTCCTTCGATATTGTTTTTAATGAACGAATAACTGCTCCAAACTCCCAATTGCCCGAAGCAGTATTAATAAAAATTTTTTCTCCCCCTTTCTCTAATGTGGCTTCTAATGTCGCTCGTAATGCTTCTTCCTTCTCATGAGAGCCGCCTATTTCATCTTGCAAAGTATCGACCCCACTGCAACCAATAATAAAATCGCAGAACGCAACCAAATCGCAGCATGACCCGATGACTTTATACCCTTCCTTTCCTGCATTGCTCCGTCCCTCAGAAGTTCTTTCGCAAACACAAATCTGTTCACATTTAATATGTAGCTCTGACTTCAACCATTCCGCAATTCGCGCTCCATTATTTCCATATCCAATAATTCCAAATTTATAACTTGATTTCCCCGCGGCTTGCCGCGGGACATTTGTAGGAAAGTTTGAAAACCATAGGTTTTCAATTTAAACTAGAGCGCAATGGACGGCGTGACGAAGGCAAGACATTGTGTGTATCAAACCCACTATCATATTGTATTTCCTGTAAAATATCGCAGAGCGTTATTGAAAGAAGAAATAACGAACACGATAAAAGAGATAGCAAAAGAGATAGGAGAAAGGTACGAGGTTGAATTTGAGCAAATTGGGTGTGATATTAACCATGTTCATATATTATGTTCGTTTCATCCGAAATATAGTATAGGAGAAATAGAATAGTAAGAAAATTTAAGAGTATCACAGCCAGAGAGTTATTTAGGAAGTATCAATGGCTAAAGGAAGAATTATGGGGAGGAGAATTTTGGTCGGACGGATATTATGTTGCAACGGTAGGAGAGAAGGGCAATTGGAAGACAGTTGAAAGATATGTCAGACTACAAGGAAGCAACGGTGGAGCCGTCCAATTGCGCCTCATCTGATACCCCGCGGCTTGCCGCGGGGAGGTTCATTTACTATAATCCTTGTGATTCATCTCCTGTAAAACCCGTAGATATTCTTGGAGTTTTGTAATTATTCCCTGTGCAATATAATCCGGTTCCAATTTTTTGATCGCCGAACTTGCGACCGACATTACGGGAACTTTACGGATACGTGTGCGTTTTTCATGCGCCTTTTCTACCAGGCGAGACACGACGTTTAACCCGTCAGTAGTCTGTTCTGTAAAAACGACCGGCAGCTTGTACAAAGCAGGGAAATTTTTCCCATCCTCATCCTGCATGAGCTTCCTTAAAATATTAGCGCCATCGTCCAACCCTAAAACAAATTCAATTTTCGGATGTTGTTCCGCCCATTCATTTGCCTTGTATGGAATTGCAGCGAGCACAAGACACAATCAAGGCACGCCGCTTCGCGGCGACCTTTCGCGATGGGGTTTCCAAAGGGGAGAATCGCGATTCTCCCCTTTGGCTGTTGGTGCGAATTCACTTCGCACCAACATTGAAATTCCTAAAGTTCAAGCAATCAATTGCAACATTTAGTAAACTTGAGGGCGATTACCAAGTAAACCTACAAAAATGGCAACGTAACCACAATAAACTAAACAGCATAAAAAATACGCTAACGCAACTGCAAGAAATACTAATACACTGCAATGTTTTATATGCCGCACTCGTACGAAAGGAAAACGATTTATTTGCTTATCGCGCTCAGGCACAAGCCATCTACGAAGAACTAAGCCATCAATCCAGTGGCGATCTGGAAAGATATAAAGTCCCAGATTTAAGCGACTACCATCGGCTATTGCGTGACTTTCGCCATGAAATACAAGTCTGGCCTCCTATCGTCGGCAACTTGGTGCATAGCCAAACTTTAATGTTTTAAGTATAATACCCGCTACATTCAACTTTTGCTAAGGAAATTTATGTGCTACGAGCATGATGAGCATGGTCAACATGCTTTAATCTGTGAAATCTTTCAACAAATGGCCAGAGAAAAAAATAAATCTGAAGAAAGAATCAAAAAATTATTCTTCTTAATACAAAATGCTGCCATTCATCGCCATTTCTGGGAAATTCTCGATAAAAAATTACCCAACCACACTTATACTGGTATCGGCTGCTGTTCTTGTTGTGGTAAATTCTACCTTGACTAAAACTATGCCTAACCCCCAAAAAATTACTATTAAACAAATCCTTTTATCAAAAAATAACTGGTGGCTGTTTTATAATAAATATAAAGAAAACATAAGACCGGCTATTGTCACATGTATCGTCAAATTACTCAGCTGTAAACATAAAATTCGTGGTTATCAGGAGTATCACTGCTCAAATCCAAATTGTTCTCATGTAAAATATGTCGCTTATACTTGCAAATGCAAAGCTTGCTCCTCTTGTGGTAAAAAAGCTACCGAACTTTGGATACAAAAACAAAATCAGGTGCTTCCTAATACCGACTGGCAACATATCACCCTAACTATGCCTTGCGAGTTATGGGATTTCTTCTGGTATAACCGATATCTCTTGAATCAGATCTCCAAAATAGCAGCTGATTGCCTGCAATCTCTTGCTAAACCAAAGAAAATCATACTCGGCATCTTTATCGCTATCCACACCTTCGGACGTGATTTAAAACGTAATGTACACCTGCATATCTCTACTACGGCTGGAGGTTTAACCGAAGATCAACACTGGAAAAAGATAAGCTTCCACCGCACCTCTTTGATGAGAATGTGGCGCTATGCAACTATTAAACTATTTCGCAAATGTTACCAAAATAAGCAATTAGTTATTCCTCCTCCTCTACAAAAAATGTTTAATCCTGCTTATACTTTTAATACGTTCCTCGATACCCTTTATCAAAAAGATTGGATCATTGATTGCCAAAAGCCCACTAATCATTACCAAAAAATAATTCAATATCTGGGACGCTATTTCAAACGTCCTCCGATCGCAGAATCTAAGCTCAGACATTATGATGGACAAGAAGTTACTCTAGCTTATCTTGACCATGTTTCTAACACTTATAAAAAGCTCCGTTTACCTGCCGAAGATTTTATCCGCCGATTTATTCAGCATATTCCTGACATCGGCTTTCGCATGGTTCGCTATTATGGCTTTCTTGCTAATCGACTTAGAAAAAAACTTTTGCCAATCGTTTATCAAATCCTCAACCAAAAATGCTCAACTTGTTCACCTCCATCTTGGGCAGCACTTATCAAAAAATATTTTGGCTTTAATCCTTTAACTTGTATCTTATGTGGCTCACCAATGACTCGGTACCAATCTTATTATGGCGCTAACATCAATGTTATACTCTCTTATCATCGTGAACTCGCACTTCATTCAAAAATCTGATTTTGCTCATATAGGCGAAGTATGTCCAAATTTCGGAAAACACATATTTTTACCAGATTTTTACTCATTCCAGCGCAATTTTTTTAACTTATCTCATTTCTCTTTATCGCTTCTCCTAACAAATTACGGCAAAATTTATCAAAATCTAACCAATAATATGTTTTGAAATTCCTAATGATCGAGAATCGCCTGTAATATACAACAACAAGCTTGTGTTAATAACGACTATGTTTGTTTCCGAAGATAAACACAAGTGTTATATCCAATAATTGTTTGTAAGTGTTAATTCTTTTTTACGCGTCTGGTATTTTGTTTTGCCGGTTTTTTTACAGTTGTTTTGGGCCTAACTGTGCGGTGTGCGGTGACTTTGGTTTTTGGTGTTGCTGTTACTTTAGCTTTTTTCACTGATCGCGTTCCATTCTTTTTTATCGTGCTGGTCGTTGTTTTAGTGGTGGTCGGAATTTGCAATACTTGACCTATTTTGATGCTATTTCCTTTTAAATTATTTACTGCCTTAATTTTCCCCGGCGTAGTATGAAAGCGTTGAGCAATGCGGAAAATGCTATCGCCATTGGCGGTTTTATAAGGTATTGTATTTACCGCAGCTATAGGTTTTTGCACGTTGATTGTTGGTTTAGTAGTAACGCCAGTTTTTCGCGATTTGGCAACAGAAGTTGATTTATCAATAATGGTTTCATCTGTTGCTGTAGATTCTGTGGATACAGTTTTGGCAGCAGGTGTTATTTCTTTAGTAATCGGACGCGGGGTTCCTTCAGCATTGGCTTTAAAGATCGCAACTTTACTCTTGGGAATTAAAAGTACGTGCGGTCCATCGGGGTCAGTTACGCCGCGTTTAAATGCAGGGTTGAGCCGTTTAATGGTATCTAAATCGACCTCAGCTAATTTTGCTGCACGGCGCAAATCAATTTGTGACGTAATTTCTACTTGTTCAAAATAAGGGCCATCGTTTACCGATAGTAATTTCACTCCATAGCGTTCAGGGGTTCTAATAATCGCTGCGAGAGCCAATAATTTTGGTACGTAAACTAAAGTTTGGTCTTTTACATCAAGATCCCAGAAGTTAGTTGATTTGCCGAGGCGTTGGTTTTTAAGGATGGCTTTTTGAATTCTTCCTGGACCGGCATTGTAAGCAGCTATAGCCGAAAACCAGTCATTATCAAAAAATGCATGTAACTGAGTAAAATAAGTTAGAGCTATATTAGTTGAAGCGACGGGATCACATCTTCCATCATACCAGCGGTTGATTTTTAAATGAAATCCTTTAGCGGTTTTTGGCATGAATTGCCAAAATCCAACGGCACTTGCATAAGATCGCGAACAAGCGCTATAACCGCTTTCAAAAATTGGTACTAATACCAATTCTGCGGGCAGGTGTCGTCTTTTGGTTTCCTGGTAAATGTAGTAAATGAAAGGTGCTCCGCGTTCAATGGTACGATTTAAAAAGTCTTGGTGCTTTTGAAACCAGCGGATTTGGTCGCGTACGTAAGGTAAATCTATGTTATCGGCAAATTTTAAATTGCGGCCGATCTCATCCCAGATATTGCCGTCGGGCAGGTATTTGGTTGGATAGTCTGCTGGTAGGTTTTGAGCTTCGCTGTAATGACGTTCAGTTGTATGTCCGATATAGGCGATCGTAGAGCAGCCGGTTAGTGAGAGCAAGGCGAAGATTAAAAATAATGTCTTGTTCAGTGTTTTTAACATTGGTTGAATCTTAAATTATGTGGTCAATCATGGTCAAGAAAAGTTTTTATTATGATGTTTTTTATATTTATATAACACATTGATTTTATTAGATTTTTTATTTGCATGGTATTTTTGAGCGTTCTTTGTGTGTTGCCAAAAAATAGGTATTTTCGACTGCATCGAAAATATGGAACAATTAAATTTCGTCAATAGTGATCGATAAAAATAAATTAATAAAAATCATAGTGGATTATGGATTAATTAGAGTAAAATTATATATATGACCAATTGGTACCATACTTATTTCGGTAGAACTTTATTAAACGCGGAACGCTTGGTGTTGGATAAAATAATTTCTAAGCTTTTTGGTTATTATTTGGTACAACTTGGTGGACCGGATGATTATGATTTTTTGTTAAGTAGCCCAATTGCCAATAAATTGCGTGTGGATCCAAGCGATTTAAAATATACCGATTTTGTTAGAGCGGAATTTAATACTTTGCCTTTTTTGCCGGAAAGCATTGATGTTATAGTAATCAGCCATATTTTGGAATTTGTGCGCAATTCCCGGGCGGTTTTAACTGAAGCGTACGTGTCTTTGGTTGCAGAAGGCAATTTGATTATTTTAGGTTTTAATCCATTTAGTTTATTTGGATTATTAAAGTTTTTTTATAAGCATAAGGAATTTCCTTGGAATGGGCGCTTTATGAGAATCGGAAAAATACAAAAATGGCTGCATGATTTGGGATTTGAAATAGTATTGCGGCGCACGTGCTGTTTTAATTTGCCTTTAGGCAAATATTGCTTACATTATCCGCGTTGGGTAGAAAGTATTTTGAATTTTTTATTCCCTCATTGTGGGGCGAGTTATATTTTTGTGTGTAAAAAGAAGGTTATTGCTTTAACTCCGCTTAAAGAGCGGTTATTGCAGAAACACTTGGTGTTACGCGAAAGTGTTTCGGGTGCTCATTATCGAGAAAGTTGTGAAAAAAATTGAAATATTTACAGATGGTGCGTGCAAAGGTAATCCAGGCATTGGTGGTTGGGGTGTTTTGCTGCGTTATGGAAAATCCGAAAAAGAATTAAGCGGCAGTGAGTCTGCAACTACTAATAACCGGATGGAATTGACGGCAGTTATTAAGGCATTAGAACAACTGAAGGAGCCTTGTATGGTAGATCTTACAACTGATTCGCAATATGTTCAGAAAGGAGTTACGCTTTGGCTGACCGAGTGGAAGGCGAGGAATTGGCGTACTAGTGCGAAAAAACCGGTTAAAAATCTGGATTTATGGCAAGCGTTAGATACTCTTGTTGCGCGGCATAAAATTTCCTGGCATTGGGTAAAAGGGCATGCAGGGCATGCGGAGAATGAGAGAGTCGATGGTTTGGCGAATGAGGCAATAGTATGTCAATTCGACAAATAGTGATTGATACTGAAACGACTGGTTTAGAGCCTGAACAGGGGCATAAAGTCATTGAAATTGGCGGTGTGGAATTAATTGATCGCGATTTTACGGGCAATAATTTTCATGTTTATATTAATCCTGGTCGCATTGTTGATTCGGAGGCGTTGGCAGTTCATGGAATTACTAATGAGTTTTTGGCGGATAAACCTACTTTCGCGCAAATTCTTGATGATTTTTTAGCTTATATCAAAGATGCAGAATTAATCGCGCACAATGCTCCATTTGATGTTGGTTTTCTTAACTATGAAATTAAATCTGTTGCCAAAAATAAGCCTCGGATCGCAGAAATTGTTGCGGGGGTTTTTGATACTTTAGCTTTAGCGCGCAAAAAAAATCCCGGGCAGCGCAATACTTTAGATGCTTTATGCAAGCGCTATCAGGTGGATAATAAAAAACGCGTATTGCATGGTGCGTTATTAGATGCAAGTCTTTTAGCAGAAGTTTATTTGCATATGACAGGTGGGCAGACGAGTTTGTTTGATGAAATCAATGAGGAAAAGTCTGCAACCGTTGAGGAAAAGCGCAGTGCGCAGCGCAGGAAGTTAGTTATTGTGCGCGCCACATTGGAAGAGAATTTATTGCATCAGCAATATTTTGAAAAGCAGTAACTATTCAAGTATGGTGTTGGCGATGGGTGTATTCAATGGTTGAGTAGTTATGAAAAGCAATGAAAAATTGGGATCTAGGACATATGCGGGTAATATCTCGTTATATACGAACTTTTCAGGAACTAACTATCAAAGACGTTGCAATTGTTGGTGGTAAAGGTGCGTCATTGGGTGAAATGACTCGCGCTGGGATTCCAGTTCCTTCGGGTTTTGTAATTGGTCGAGCAGTTTTTGATCGCTGTATCCAGCCGGTGCAAAAAGATATCCAAAAGATTATAAATGCGGTGAATTATCAGCGGGTTTTTGCAGTAGAGCGGGCTTCGCAAAGGATACAAGCGCTGATTTTAAAAGTTGATATTCCACGGGATATAATTTTAGAAATAGAAAAGCATTTCCGCGCACTTCATGCTTTTTACGTGGCGGTGCGTTCTAGCGCGATTGAAGAGGATTCTTCGCAGGCGGCATGGGCAGGGCAATTGGAAAGTTTTTTGGATACAACGCATTCGCAATTGTTGCTCAATATCAAAAAATGCTGGGCTTCACTTTTTACTAGTCGCGCTATGGTTTATCGTTTTAGACAGGGGATGCATCATAAGCAGAATTATTCTATGGCGGTGGTCGTTCAAAAAATGATTGCTAGCGAAAAATCAGGGGTGGCTTTTTCTATCCATCCCATAACACAAAATAAAAAACGATTATTGATAGAAGCGGGATGGGGCTTAGGCGAAGCGGTGGTGTCTGGTGCAATTACTCCGCATAACTATGTTGTGGATAAGCGTACAAAAAAGATTATCAGCAAGCATATTTGTGCGCAGGCTAAAGGCTTGTATCGTTCACGACGAAGTGGACCAAGGTGGCGGACAATTGCCAGGCAAAGACAAAATCAGCCGGTTTTATCTGACGGTCAAATTATTCAGTTGGCTCGCTTAGTAATTAAAATCGAAAAACATTACCATTTTCCTTGTGATATCGAATGGGCTTATACTCAAGGGCGATGGTACATCATTCAAAGCCGGCCCATTACAGCGCTAAATCGCTCGCAAAAAGTGCACGAAATTGCGGCAAATACCCTCGAATACATGATTGCGCAGTATCAGCGGTATGCTGCAGAGGTGATTTATTTCGATTATCCCGGTGTTATTTTTTATACCGGGTTAACTTGGCATTGGCTTACTGAACAAGCGCAACAGTATTTTGGCACAACCGTTCCTTTTTGTTTATTGTTTATTAAGTGCGGTAGTAGCCATTTAGAATCTCCCTTTTATGTGGGGCCAGGAGATGTTGTGTTCCAGCAGTTGGCAAAAGAAAAATTACGTTGGGTTTACCGCAATCGCGCCTTAGTGCATGCGGCAGAAAAAAAATGGTTAAGGTGGATGGCTCATCATCATCCCGTGCGTGAAAATTGGTCATTAAAATATGCGGTATTATTATTGCAAAAAGCGGTTAAATTATTTTTGCGCCATCATATTCATTTGCAAATTTCCACTCAAATTGATGAATTGCTGAATAAAAAAATTATTCAAGTATTTCATCAAGCTAAAAGCCGCATGCGGCCACAGGCCATTTTTAAATATTGCGTTTCTGATACATTAACTTGTGCAGCGCGACATGAGGAAGCTCTGCGTCAGCTTGATCGTTTTAGTCAATCACAAAATTTAACATTATCTTCCGCGTCATTTGCGGAAAATCTCAAAAATAAAGATTTCCGTAGGTTATTACAGCAGTGTTTTAATATCGGTTATGCATTGTATTCAGGCTATGGTGGGGTTGTATTGTGGTCAATGCGAGATGAATATCAACTGCTTGTGACACTCAATCAGCAAGCTAATCGTAAGTTGGTGACGCGGCAACAACACATGTTGAAAATGCCGCACTGGACTCAAGAACAAAAAACCTGGGTTACTATCGCTAAATATTTTTCCGAGATTAGAGATCGCAGAAAAGACTTGCAGCAGCGGACTTTCTATTATTTTGCGCAGATTTTAACCGTAATCAGCAAGCGTACAAATTTAGCGCGATCGGATTTAGAGTGTTTACTTGCGGAAGAAGTTACTCTGCCTTTTTTATGTGGTCGCAAAATAAAGAAATTTATTGCCAAACGTAAGCAAGGCTACTTAGGATTTTGGTCGCCTGAGACTAACATGTTAGAGTGGAATGGTATAAATGCAGAAAAAATATATCAGAAAATTCCTAAGCAATTGGAAAAAACTAAAATATTATTTGGCCAGGTTGCAAGTCGGGGAAAAGTACGTGGGCGTGTACGTATCGTATTAAATCCGCGCCTGCAAAAACAATTTCGTGAAGGAGAAATTTTGGTTGCTGGTATGACCTCTCCAGATTTTGTCCCATTCATTCAAAAGGCGGCCGCAGTTGTAACTGAGCGGGGAGGGATGACGTGCCATGCCGCTATTATCACTCGTGAATTTAACAAGCCTTGCGTGATCGGTACCTTAACTGCAACTAAAGTGTTGCACGATGGGGATTTTGTCGAAGTAGACGCAAACCATGGATGGGTTAAAGTGTTGACTTAATTGATATAACATGGTGGCAACTGGAATCTTGTGCGTCACATACGGCGAAAAACGTGCGTTGATTAATTCCGGCAATTTTATTGATAATTAACGTTAATTAGTTTAAGTATATACCGCTATTACCTGGAAATGCCGAATTTTTAAAGTATAACTTTCGCTCGCGCTCAAGGAAGGCAGTAATTGGTTTGCGGCAAATCGTTTAACGCAAAAATTGCATGTGCTCGTTTGCTTTTTGTATGGTACGTCCATGAATCTGTTACCAGTACCAGACAAAAAGTTTATGCCATCCGTGGCATAAACCCTGCGAAAAATGCCAAAAGCGC
>Ga0233425_10007041_pt1 | contig 16065 bp, 16 predicted proteins | sample Watercolumn_Towu_2_FD_181712 | JGI IMG/M metagenome (GOLD analysis project Ga0233425, IMG submission 181712) | Freshwater microbial communities from Lake Towuti, South Sulawesi, Indonesia - Watercolumn_Towuti2014_140_MG | ecosystem: Environmental > Aquatic > Freshwater > Lake | place...
CGACGCCTGTGCCGCGCTGGTCCGCCCGGCGGGGCAGGTGTTCTTCTCGACACTCAACCGCACCCCGCTCGCCTGGGGCCTCGCGGTCGTCGCCGCTGAATACCTGCTTGGCGTGTTGCCCAGGGGTACCCACGACTATCGGCGCTTCATCCGGCCGGCGGAACTGGCACGCTGGGCCCGTCTTGCCGGGCTTGAGGTCGTCGACATCTCGGGCATCCGCTACAACCCGCTGACCCGGCGCGCGAACCTCAGCGGCTCGATCGACATCAACTACATCGCCTGCCTCCGGAAACGGGATTGAGCGAGTGGCGAAGGGCGATGGCTATCGCACCGTGCTGCTCGATCTGGACGGCACGCTGGCCGACACGGCACCGGATCTCATCCACGCCCTGAACGCCGTCCGCACCGAGGACGGTCTCTCGGCCCTGGCCGCCGCCGCCATCCGGCCGCATGTTTCCAACGGCAGCCGCACCCTGATCTCGATCGGTTTCGGCACCGACGAGAGCCACCCCGAGTTCGAGCGGCGACGATTGCGCTTCCTCAAGATCTACAGCCAGCGGTTGTGCGTCGACACGCGGCTCTTCCCGGGGATGACGGAGGTCATCGACGAGATCGAGAAACGGGGGCATCGCTGGGGCGTGGTGACCAACAAACCGGCCTGGCTCACCGAACCGCTGCTGCGCCAGCTTGGCCTGACGACCAGGGCCACCTGCGTGGTAAGCGGCGATACGGTCGCCCGCGCCAAGCCGCATCCCGATCCGCTCCTCCACGCCGCCGCCGCCTGCGATTCGGCCCCGGCCGACTGCGTCTACGTCGGCGACGCCCGCCGCGACATCGAGGCCGGGCGCGCCGCCGGGATGGGCACACTCGTCGCCCTGTTCGGCTACCTCTCGCCCGGCGATGATCCGGTCCATTGGGGTGCGGACGCCATGGTCCGGTCGCCGGACGAAATCCTGGGCTGGATCGCGCCGGCTTCCTGAGCGGGGTTCACGCCGTAACCCGGAGCCGCGCCCGCAGCCGCCGGAACACGGTCGCATCGCAGTTGTCCGGCAGCAGGAGCACCGGATGGCTGCGGCCGTCGGCGGTGCGGAACACGATTACCGTCAGCCAGGGTTGTATCAGGGAGACCCGCGCACCGGTTGCCGCCACCTCACGCCTGTCGCTGCGCAAATCGATCCGGCCATCGGGCCTGAAAACGAACCCTGTGACAGCGCCATCGCGACGCAGGACGTGCCGCCTATAGGCTGCGGCCCAGGCCAGCGCGACCGCGGTGACCGTCAGCAGGCGGATCAGGCCCGCGAATGGCACTGCACCGAGCGGCATGACGGCGGCGATCAGGGCAGCGCCGGCGTGGACCAAGCCCAACCCGGCCGCCAGCCGCCGCGAGGCTCCGACCTCGACCATGAGGGGCAGCGGGAACCCGGAAACACTCACCGTTTGGCGTCCTCCCTGATGCGATCCGGGGTTGAAATGCAACGGTATTCTAAAGATACTTGCGACACAATGAAGAGCGTTGCAACGCATGCGCCCACCGCCCATATCGGGGACCGCCCGCCGCACGAACGGGAGTCCGGCGGGCCGGACGTGAGGACACGGAAACCGAAGGAGATCGGTGGTCCGCGCGGACCGGAGCCGACGCGATACGGCGACTGGGAGCGCAACGGCCGCTGCATCGATTTTTGACCGCCCAGCGGCCCACCCGCTGCCGGTGGCGACAATTCCAGTGAGTGCCGTGGTGTGCGGCCTGACCGGCCGGTGTCCGGTTGCGTTGCCGCGCACGGCATGACGAGGGGCTATTGACGAGGATACTGGCAATGACACAAGGCAATCGACCACTGTCTCCGCACCTGCAGATCTACCGGCAGCCATTGACGGCGATCCTGTCGATCACGCACCGCGCCACCGGGGTGTTCCTGAGCCTGGGCACGCTGATGCTGGTCTGCTGGCTGACCTCCGTCGCCGGCGGCGCCGAGCACTATGCCGGGGTCCAGGACTTCTTCGGATCCTGGTACATGAACCTGATGTGGTTCCTGTGGTCGGTGGCCCTGTTCTATCACCTGTGCAACGGCATCCGCCACCTGTTCTGGGATGCCGGCTATGGCTACGACATTCCGACGATCCATGCCTCGGGCTACGGCGTGCTGATCGCCACCGCGATCCTGACGCTGTCGGCATGGCTGGCCGCGGGCACGGGGGGGTAACGATGGACCTGCGATCGCCGCTGGGCCGGGTGCGCGGACTGGGCTCCGCCAAGTCGGGCGTCGGCCACTGGTGGATGCAGCGACTGACCGCCATCGCGCTGGTGCCGCTGGCCCTGTGGTTCGTCGCCGCCTTCGCCCGGATTGCGGGCGCCGATTACGCGGTGGCGGTGGAATGGCTCAGGGTACCGCGCAACGGCATCCTGATGCTGGCGCTCATCGGCGCGACCTTCTATCACGCCCTACTCGGCCTGCAGGTGGTCATCGAGGATTACGTCCATGCCGGATGGGCCAAGGCGGCTTCGCTGATTGCAATACGTTTCGCCATTGCCCTGCTCGCCATTACCGCCGTCATCTCCGTACTGCGAATCTCACTGGGAGCCTGATCGAGCATGGCCCAAGCCTATTCGGTAATCGAACACAGCTACGACGTGGTTGTGGTCGGCGCCGGCGGCGCCGGTCTGCGCGCGACCTTCGGCATGGCCGCCAAGGGTCTCAAGACCGCCTGCGTCACCAAGGTCTTCCCGACCCGCTCGCACACCGTGGCCGCGCAGGGCGGCATGAGCGCGGCGCTCGGCAACATGGGTCCGGACGACTGGCGCTGGCACATGTATGACACCGTCAAGGGCTCCGACTGGCTGGGCGATCAGGACGCCATCGAGTACATGTGCCGCGAGGCGATGCCGGCGGTGATCGAGCTCGAGCACTACGGCGTGCCGTTCTCCCGAACCGAGGACGGCAAGATCTACCAGCGGCCGTTCGGCGGCATGACCACCGAGTACGGCAAGGGCGTCGCCCAGCGCACCTGCGCCGCCGCCGATCGGACCGGCCACGCCATCCTGCACACCCTCTACCAGCAGTCGCTGAAGCACAATGCCGAATTCTTCATCGAATACTTCGCCATCGACCTGCTGATGGACGATGACGGCACCTGCCGCGGCGTGCTGGCGTGGAATCTCGATCAGGGAACCCTGCACGCCTTCCGCGCCCAGCAGACCGTGCTGGCCACGGGCGGCTACGGCCGCGCCTTCTTCTCCTGCACCGGCGCCCACACCCACACCGGCGACGGCAACGCGATGGTGCTGCGCGCCGGCCTGCCCTGCCAGGACATGGAATTCATCCAGTTCCACCCCACCGGCATCTACGGCTCCGGCTGCCTGATGACCGAGGGCTGCCGCGGCGAGGGTGGCTACCTCACCAATTCCGAAGGCGAGCGGTTCATGGAACGCTACGCGCCGAACGCCAAGGATCTCGCTTCGCGCGACGTGGTGTCGCGGGCCATGACCATGGAGATCCTGCAGGGCCGCGGTGTCGGCCCCGACAAGGACCACATCCACCTGCACCTCGAGCACCTCGGCCCGGAAGTCATCAACGAGCGGCTGCCGGGGATTGCGGAGACCGCGCGCATCTTCGCCGGCGTCGATGTCACCCGCGAGCCGGCGCCGGTGCTGCCGACGGTCCATTACAACATGGGCGGCATCCCCACCAACCATCACGGTCAGGCGGTGACAATCCGCGACGGCAACGTCGATGCCATCGTCCCGGGCCTGATGGCCATCGGCGAGGCGGCCTGCGTCTCCGTCCACGGCGCCAACCGCCTCGGCTCGAACTCCCTGCTCGATCTCATCGTCTTCGGCCGCGCCGCCGCGAACTGGTGCGCCGCCAACGTCAGTCGCGGCGGCGCCCACAAACCGCTGCGTGGCGAGACCGTCGATCGGGTCCTGAGCCGCTTCGATCGTTTGCGCCACGCCCGCGGGGCGGCGCCGGCCGCGAAGATCCGCATGGACATGCAGCGCACCATGCAACGCCACTGCGCCGTCTTCCGCACCGGCCCGCTGATGCAGGAGGGCGTCGACAAGCTCAGGGAAATCTGGCGGGCATTCGCCGACGTCAAGGTCGGCGACCGTTCCATGATCTGGAACACCGATCTGGTCGAGACCCTGGAGCTTGCCAACCTGCTGGCGCAGGCGATGGTCAGCATCGAAGGCGCCCTGAACCGCACCGAAAGCCGCGGCGCCCATGCCCGCGACGACTTCCCGGAACGCGACGACGATCGCTGGCTCAAGCACACCTGCGCCTGGATCGACGAGGCCGGCGCGGTCCGCTTCGACTACCGGCCGGTGCACCTGCACACCCTGACGGGCGAAGTCGAGACCGTGGCGCTCAAGAAGCGCGTGTACTGACGACAACGAGGAACGAAAATGGTCGAGTTCACCCTGCCCAGGAATTCCACGGTCGGTTCCGGTCGGACGGTGCGCGCCGCCAATGGCGCCCGACGCGGCCGCGAGATCCACGTCTATCGCTACGACCCGGACGCCGGCCAGAATCCGCGCCTCGACGTCTTCGAGATCGACCTCGACAAATGCGGCCCGATGGTCCTCGACGCGCTGCTCTACATCAAGAACGAAATCGACTCGACGCTGACCTTCCGCCGCTCCTGCCGCGAGGGCATCTGCGGTTCCTGCGCGATGAACATCGACGGCACCAACACCCTCGCCTGCACCAAGGCCATCGGCGAGGTCAAGGGTGCGGTCAAGGTCTATCCGTTGCCGCACATGCCGGTGGTCAAGGACCTGGTGCCCGATCTGACCCATTTCTACGCCCAGTACGCCTCGATCGAACCGTGGCTCAAGACCACCACGACGCCGCCCGACCGCGAGCGCCTGCAATCGAAGGAAGAGCGCGCCGCGCTCGACGGGCTCTACGAGTGCATACTCTGCGCCTGCTGTTCGACCTCCTGCCCGAGCTACTGGTGGAACAGCGAGCGCTACCTCGGGCCGGCCATCCTGCTGCAGGCCTATCGCTGGATCGCCGACTCGCGCGACGAGGCCACGGGTGAGCGCCTCGACAATCTCGAAGACCCCTTCCGCCTCTATCGCTGCCACACCATCATGAACTGCACCAAGACCTGTCCCAAGGGCCTGAATCCGGCCAGGGCGATTGGCGAGATCAAGAAGCTGCTGCTGGAGCGGACGCTGTAGGCGACCGCACGGCATCGCCGCCGCGCCCCGAGCCGGCCATCCCGTCTTGTCGGTGAACGAAAAGCAGATCCGCTGGCGCTGCCGGCGCGGCATGAAGGAACTCGACGTCCTCTTCGAACGCTTTCTCGCCGGCCATTTCCATGCCCTCGACGAGACCGGGCGCGAGTCCTTTGCGCGGCTGCTCGACGAGAAGGACCCCGACCTCTACGGCTGGCTGCTCGGCCGGGACGAGCCCACGGACGCGGACCTGCGCCACGTCATCCGGCTCGTCCGCGCCGCGGTCGTCGATCCATCGTGACCAGCGCCTCGGCAGATTGCCGTGCCGAACTCGATGCCCTCGGGGTCATCGCCGTCGGTGGTGGCGAGGCCGCGGACTTTCTGGCCGCCCAGATCACCAGCGACGTCCGCGTGGTATCCGCCGGGCGCGGGCAACTGGGCGCCTGGTGCACACCACAGGGCCGCGTCATCGCCGTCATCCAGGTCCTGCACAGGGGCGATGGCTATTGGTTGCTGCTCCCCCGTGAACTGCTGACGCCGGTCCGGCAGCGGCTGCAGCGCTATGTGCTGCGTGCCCGCGTCCGCATCGACGAGATGACCGGCATCCGCATTCTCGGCGTCCTCGGCACGGCCGCCATCGAGGCAGTCGCCGGACACACCCCGGCAGGCAGCTACTCGGTGACAACCGTTGGCGACACCCTGTGCGTCCGCCAGCCGGGCGCCGATCCGCGCTTCCTCGTGCTGGGACACCCGGGGTCCATCGCCAGTCACTGGGCGTCGGCGCTGGCCGCTGCGGCGGCGATGGACGCCAACGCGTGGTCGCTGCTCGACATCTCCGCCGGTATCCCCACGGTGACGGCGGCCACCAGCGGGCACTTCCTGCCGCAGATGCTGAATCTGGACGCGCTGGACGCTGTCAGCTTCACCAAGGGCTGCTACCCGGGCCAGGAGATCGTCGCCCGCGTGAAATACCGCGGCGAGGTCAAGCGGCGGCTGTACCCCGGCGATACCATGGGACCGGTCCGGATCGGTGATCGCCTGGTGGCCGGCGATGAGGCGCAGGCGATCGGTGAGGTGGTCACGGTCGCCACCCGGCCCGAGGGTGGTCTCGCCTTGCTTGCCGTCCTGCAACCCGGTCACGCGGCAGGCGATGGCGTGCGCGTCGGCACGCTTGCCGGACCGATCGCCCGGTTTACAATGCCGCCCTATCCCCTGCCCGGCTGAACGACGATGCCCAAGACCGTACCAAACGCCCGCCTCGTTTTTGCGTTGCTGTTCATCACCTGCGCCGCCCTGCTCGGCTACGGCTACTACCTCCAGTATGCACAGGGACTGGAACCCTGTCCGTTGTGCATCGTCCAGCGGCTGTGCTTCATGGGGGTCGCCGCTGCCTCCCTGCTCGCCGCGATTCACCATCCGACAGCGCGCGGCATCATCGCCTACGGGGCGTTGACCTCGGTGCCGATCCTCGGCGGCATCGCGACCGCGGGCCGCCAGGTCTGGCTCCAGCACCTGCCGCCGGACAAGGTGCCCGAATGCGGGCCCGGTCTCGAATTCTGGCTGCAAACCCTGCCCATCACCGAAACCGTGCAGAAGATATTCCGCGGCACCGGCGAGTGTGCGGAGGTGGACTGGACCTTCCTGTCGCTGTCGATCGCCGAATGGTCGCTCGCGTGTTTCGCGGTGATGCTCGTGGCGGTGGTGGCGGTCATCGTCGCGGCGGCCGGCCAGCGCGCCCGCGACATGAAGTTTCTGTAACCGCGGCGGTCTCTACTCGCCCGACTGCAACAGCAGGCCGCGCTCGCGTGCGACGTTGAACGTGCGGAGAAACACCGCCGCGCTCAACCCGAGATAGCCGAGCGTCAGACCGACGCCGCCGGCGAGCAGGCCCGGATCGAAACGCCCCTCGATCAGCACGGCGCGCATGCCCTCGAACACATGGCTGCTGGGTAGCGCCCAGGCCACCGGCTGCAGCCACTCCGGCAGGGTCGCCACCGGATAGTAGATGCCGCTCACCGGCGCCAGCGCGAAGATCGACGCCCAGGCCAGGCTCTCGACGCCGAGGCCATAGCGGAGCAGGGCGGCGCAGATGACGAGGCCGATCGCCCAGCCGAACATCAGCAGCACCGTGAAATAGGCGAGCAGCGGCAAACCCATGTCGAAGATCGAGTAGCGGTAGAGCGGTATCGCCAGCAGCGCCGCCGGCAGCACGCCGATCATCGTGCGCAGCACGCTGACCAGGAGCAGCGCCGCCACAAGTTCCCTGGGCCGCAGGGGGCTGGCGAACAGATGCCCCAGGTTGCGCGCGTACATCTCCTCCATGAAGACGACCGAGACGCCGAGCTGGGACCGGAACAGCACGTCCCAGAGCAGCACCGCGGCGATCAGCACGCCGGCCGCCTGCGCCACCCAGTCGCTGTGGGTAGCGAAGAACTTCGTCACCAGCCCCCAGAGCACCATCTGCACCGTCGGCCAGTAGGCGAGCTCGACGATCCGCGGCCAGGAACCGCGCAGCAGATAGAGATAGCGCAGGACGATGGCCGACACCCGCAGCCACGACAGCGCCAGCGATCCGGCTGCCCGCATCACCCGCACTCCCGCATCGCGTCACCACCGTTGCGGGCAATGTCCAGGAAGACCTCCTCCATCGTCGCCAGCCCATAACGGGTGACAAGCTCCGCCGGCGTGCCGCGATCGACGATCCGGCCGGCGCGCATGATGATGACCTGCGTGCAGACACGCTCGATCTCGGTCATGTTGTGCGAGGTCATGAGCAGCGTGGCGCCGCTCCGCTGCTGATAGGCACGCAGGTAGCTGCGCACCCGATCGGCGTTGTCCGGGTCCAGCGAGGCGGTCGGCTCGTCGAGCAGGACCAGTTCGGGCTCGTTGAGCAGGGCCTTGGCCAGCGTCACCCGCGTCTTCTGCCCGGCCGACAGCGAGCGGTACTTGCGATCGAGCAGGCCGTCGATGTCGAGATCGGCCCCCAGCCGCCGAAGGCGATCGCCCGCCGCGCGGATCCCGTACAGGCGCGCATAGACCGTGAGGTTCTCGCGCACGGTGAGGCTCTGCGGGAGGTCGACATAAGGCGAGGAGAAATTCATCCGCGGCAGGACGCGGTAACGGTCGGCCAGCAGGTCCTCGCCGAAGATCGAGATCCGTCCCGCGGTCGGTGTCACCAGACCGAGCAGCATCGCCACGGTCGTGGTCTTGCCGGCGCCGTTGGCGCCAAGCAGGGCGCAGGTGGCGCCGCGATCGATCGTGAAATCGACACCGTCGACGGCCGTGATCCGGCCGTAGTGCTTGCGGAGACCGGTCACCACGATCGCCGGATCAGTCACGCCAGTTTCCCGTCATCGTTGTTCTGCCCCGCGCCTGCAATCGTATAATGCCGCATCCTCAAACGGAGTCCACACCTCATGCGCCGGCTGCTTTCCGCACTTGTCTGTCTCCTTGGTCTCGTTACCCCCGGTGCGCGCGCCCAGATCGACACCCGTGACGCGTACCTGACGTTGAAGGGCATCGACACGGTGGCGGTCACCTTTACCGGCCTCAAGTCCGACTACCGGCGGCTCGGCGTCGACGAAGGCGCCATGCGCGAGCGCATCGAACAGCGGCTGCGCGATGCCGGCCTTGCGGTCGTTTCCGAGGACGAGGCGGCACGCACGCCCGGCGCCGCGCTCATCCGCACCGACGTGCGCGTCAACATCACCGACTACCACCTCTATTCCTACTCGGTGTCGCTGAAGGTGCGGCAGAAGATCCCGCTGCCGGCCAGCGCCGAATCGTTCATCTCCGAGACGATCTGGACCGAGGGCGTCAACCGCATGGTGCAGGAGAGCGACCTCGACCGGATGAACCGCGACTTCGAGGATCTGGTCTCGGTGCTGTTGCAGACCCACGCGGCCCAGAATCCCGGCCGCTGAGGGCTAGAACGGCATGCCGGGCGGACGCATGTTGCGCATGCCGCGCATCAGGCCGGCGATCCCGCCCTTCTTGGACATCCGCTTCATCATCTTCTGCATCTGGTCGAACTGCTTGAGCAGCCGGTTGACATCCTGAATCTGGGTGCCCGAGCCGGCGGCAATCCGGCGCTTGCGGGAGGCCTTGATCAGATCGGGGAACAACCGCTCCCTGCGGGTCATTGAGTCGATGATGGCGACCAGCTTCAGCATCTCCTTGTCGCCACCGCCCTCCATGACATGCTTCGGTACCTGATTCATGCCGGGCAGCTTGCCGACGAACGAGCCGATGCCGCCCATGTTGCGGACCTGCAGCAACTGGTCGCGCAGGTCGTTGAAATCGAAATCGCGCCCCTTGCGCAGCTTGTCGGCGAGTTCGAGGGTCTTTTCCCGATCGACCTTCTGCTCGACATCCTCGATCAGCGACAGCACGTCACCCATGCCGAGGATGCGCGAGGCAATCCGGTCCGGGTGAAACGGCTCGAGCGCGGTGGTCTTCTCGCCGACACCGATGAACTTGATCGGCCGGCCGGTGACCTGCCGCACCGACAGGGCCACGCCGCCGCGGGCATCGCCGTCCGCCTTGGTGACGATGACGCCGGTCAGCGGCACCGCCTCGTTGAAAGCGCGGGCCGTGTTGACGGCGTCCTGGCCCATCATCGCGTCGACCACGAACAGGGTCTCGACGGGACTGACCGCGGCGTGCAGCTGCTTGATCTCCGCCATCATCTGCTCGTCGATGTGCAGGCGACCGGCGGTATCGACGATCAGGACGTCGTGGAAATGCGTGCGGGCGTGCTGAATGGCGGCGGCGACGATTTCGGCCGGCCGCTGCCCGCCATGACTGGGGAAGAAGCCGACGCCAACTTCCGCCGCCAGGATCCTGAGCTGGTCGATGGCGGCCGGCCGGTAGACGTCGGCGCTCACCACCAGCACGTTTTTCTTCTCGGCCTCCTTCAGGCGCCGAGCGAGCTTGGCGACCGTGGTGGTCTTGCCCGAACCCTGCAAACCGGCCATGAGGATGACCGCCGGCGGCGCGACCCGCAGATTCAGCGCGTCGTTGGCCTCGCCCATCAGCCGCGTCAGTTCATCGCGAACGATGCGGATCAGCGACTGCCCCGGCGTCAGGCTGCCGAAAACCTCCTCACCGACGGCACGGGTCTTCACCTGCTCGACGAAGCCGCGCACCACCGGCAGCGCGACGTCGGCCTCGAGCAGGGCCATGCGCACCTCGCGCAGCGTCTCGTCGATGTTCTCGGCGGTCAGGCGGCCCTGGCCGCGCAGATTGCGGATGACACGGCCCAGCCGTTCGCTCAGGTTGTCGAACATGCCGTTACCAGGCCTCCATCACTTCGTCATACGGGAATTCGAGGCCGACCGTCGCCCATACCTCGCGCATGCGGCGCACCACCGGTTCGGCCTTGCGGAACCAGTCGGGATGGCGGTCGCGCTTGTCGAAGACCTCGAACGGCTCGGGCTTGGGGTCGCGGTTGCCGAAGCGGTATAGAAAACTCCGGCTCACCTCCATCATCCGTTCGCCGCCATAGGGCACGACCCGGATGTCGCGGTTCGCCGACAGCCCGGTGGTGGCGATGTAGTAGTGATACTGCTCCCAGTAGCGCAGGTAGGCGTCGAAGTAGTCCATCTTCAGGACCTCGCCGGCCTCGACGCCGGTGTAAACCAGATCGCGCTGCACCCACGATTCGATGTTGCCGCGCACCGCGAAGCGCCCGTCCGGCGGCAGGCCGCCGGACTTCTCATAGGTCGAGATGCAGGAGGTGACCGGGTGGCGGACGGTGAGGATGTTCTCCACCGCCTCGCCGAGGATGCGGTGGAAAAATCCACCGGCGTAGGTGCCCTTGGTCAGCTTCTTCGGCACGATGATCTTCCCGGAACGCGGTTTGTTCCTGCCGAAATAGATCTCGACCATGGTCAGGTACTCGGCCATGGTTTGCAGGCTCAGGATCCAGCTGTTGACGCCCTTCTCGAAACGGAACGGGCCCGCCTCCGGGAAGCCGTCGTGGGCGATGACGTTCGGCACCGCATCCGGATCAAAACCGAGCGCCCGGTAGACCTCCTTGGTCAGATAGGAACCGCCGTTGCGCGGCACGCCGATGACGTTGATGAAATGGAACTTGAGCTGGATGTCCTTGATGGTATCGACGTCGCCGGTCAGCAGCGACACCAGCAGCTTGTAGGAGCGGCCAATATGCCGCTGGCCTTCGGGCGACTGCACGACCCGCCCGGCGTTCTTCGCCGCCTGCTTGAGCAGTTCCGCCTGGCCGCTGGTCAGTTCCTCGCTGAGCTGATCCCCCCAGTTGGTCTTTTCGAATGGCCGGCCCTCGACGATGTGGATCAGGAAATCCACGAATATCGGCGACACCGGCAACTCCTTGTCGCTCAGCTTGATTTCAACGCCCATGATTGCCGTCCACTTCGGAGATGAACTCTTCGAACTTGCCGTTCTTGTTGCACGGTATTCTATCGCGGAAATACACGAAGGCGATCGCGAACGGATACCCGAGCGCCTCCCGGATAGTCGCCGCCAGCCGTCCCTCCTCGTCGGCCGTCAGCGGCCGGTCGGCAACGAACCGCGCCTCGATCTCCGTCAGACTGCGCTGCACGAGCTGGTACTGGCGGATCGGCGCGATCCCGCGGTAGGCCGCGAATCCGACCAGCGGCCAGTGACGGCCGCCCCCGGGGATGACGACCATGTGCCGGTAGCGACCGATGACCCGCGTCAGCACCGGCAGGCCGCGCCCGCAGGCGCATGGCCCGCCGACCTCGGCGTAATCGCCCATCTCGTAACGGATCAACGGCATCGCGAAGTTGTGCAGATCGGTGACGACGACGCGCCCGACCTGGCCGGGCGCACAGGGATTGCCGGCCTCGTCCAGCACCTCGACGAGCAGACTCTCCGCCTGCACGTGCAGGGCGCCGCTCAGTGGACATTGCAGGGCGATGCAGCCAACCTCCTGCGAGCTGTAGGTATCGACGATCGGCGCGTGCCATTGCCCCCGACAGGAGGCGCGCAGCTCGGCACTGACGATCTCGCCGACCGTGCGCACCTCGCGCACGGCCGGCGGCGGCAACCCATGGACCGCGTAGTGATCAAGCAGTGCTGCGAGATTGGACGGGTAGGTCAGCAGGTAGTCGGGGGCATGGCGGTCGATCCATCGGGCCTGCACCGCGATATCGGCATGCAGGGTCAGGGCGACCGACGGCCCCGTCTGGTAGACGAGGTTGGCGGGCGGTCCCCAGTCGTCGCGTGCGATCCCGTCCGGCGGGTCGGCGCTGCCGGGCCCATAGGCGCGTATCGAGGCCAGCCGCCCGCCGAGGTCGCGCCGGTGCCAGTGGTGTTCACGCAGGTTGAACGCCTGCCATTTCAGCGCCGTGATCGCGGTCTTGCGCACCGTGACCGGCTCGCCGGTCGAGCCCGAGGTCTGCACCTCATGAATGGCGCCGTGGCTCCGGGGAACGGAATCGCTGTGCATGGCCGGACCGGCCGACTGCAAATCGCGGCGCGTAAGCAGGGGCAATCGGCGCCAGCCTCCGCCGGATAACGGCAGCGGCAGCCCCACACCGGCGGCCTCGATTCGTCGCCGGTAGAACGGGACCGTATTCCACGCGTGCGCCAGCAGGCGGTTTAGCTGCTCCTGTTGCGCGGCGGCGATGCGCTCCGGCGGCCACCATTGCGTGTCCTCGAACTGCGCCAGCAACGACAACACGACGGCCGCGCGCGGCGCCGGTATCACCGGCCAGCCGATCTCCGGCAGCGACGCACGCAAGGGCGGCGACCACGGTCCGTCGTGCCCCGCGGCGTTCACTGGCCGCCACCGGATGGCGTCATCGCGGCGCCAGGATCAGTGTCGGGCAGCGGTCGCCCAACTCGTAGTGCGGCACGTGGCAGCCGCACTCGATAAAGAGCTGACTCAAGGCCGAACGCGCCTCATCGAGGGTCGGAAACGTGTAGCGGCATTCGACGTCACGGTAGGCATCGATGGTCGAGATGACCGCGAGCGGCCAGCCGAGCAGCCGCGACAGCGCCTCTGCATCGGGCACAAACTCCCGCCACGTCCGCCAGACATCGGCGAGGCGCACGCCTACGGAAAGCTTGCCGTGCAGGGCCATGGCCAGCCGCCATTTGAAGACATGGAAATTGCCGATCCGCCCGCCGCGAAGGTCATCGAATACGTTGGCGAGGGACTCGGCGACGCGTGGCCGCGTGAAAAAACGCATCAGCAACAGCCCGTCCGGTCGCAACACGGCACGGATGGCGCGCGTCGCCCGCTGGTAGTCCTGCGGGTAACCGAGGAGTGAGTAGCAGCCGTCGCCGACGACGAGGTCCACAGTCGCATCGGGCAATGGCAGTTGCGTCCACTCGCCCTGCACCGCCGGGCGCCACGGCGGCTTGCCGGGCCAGACGGCGCGGATCATCGCCGCTGAATGATCGATCGACAGCAGGGTCGTGGCGGCCGGCCACGACATGGCGGCGATCTCCGGCGTGACCCCGAGCAGCAGCGCCGTGCAGGAAGAGCGTGGAGAATTGCGCCGCCAATCGGCGATCGCGCCTGCCAGCAGGGCGATATCCTCGCTCGCGGGGCGCAACGGCGGACCGATCAGATTCCACTGGCGGGCGTGGCGGCTCCAGGGATCGCTCAGCTGCACATCTTTTCGGAGTCGCTGCTCTGCTCGACCGTGTCGTCTTCGCCTTCCCCACCCTCGCCTTCATCCTCGGCCGCGCTGGCGTCGTCGTCGTCTTCGTCGGCGGCTTCGGCGAACTCCTCGAAGAACGGCAGCCAGAAGTCGGTGATGGGATCAAGGGAGATCACCCGGCCGGTGCTGATGATCTTGTCCAGTCCGACGCAGTTGACCGTGTAGCAGATGAAATTCTTGTCGCCGAGATCGAGCGGGCCGTTGTCGCCGATGACGACGACGATGAATTGCAGGCTGTCGCCGACGACGATGGTCGTGCCACCAAAGACGCTGAAGTGTTCGATATTGGCGAAGTTGACGGTTTGCAGCGGTGCCAGTTGATCCTCGATGCCGATCGGCTGCTCGAAGAAATATGACGTGAACTGCGCGACGACGTCAGTCGCGTACGGCAGGCTGACGCTGCCGAGTTGCAGGCTGTTGCCGACGTAGAACGCGACATAGGGGATGTCGGACGCCAGCGTCAGCGACCCGATTGAAACGGTGTCACCGGCACGGAAAACGCCGGTCGCATCCCACGGCGCGGGGACGTTGAACCCGCGCTCGATCATCTCGGTGATCAATCCGTAATCGCCGATCTCGAGCGGCGCGTCGAAATACGGGCTGCCCCAGATCGTGAGATTCGCCCCCGAGAGGTCGAGATTGCCCCAGGCGTCCATGTTCATGGCGCCGGCGTCGAGCATCGCCCCGGGGGCGACGACGTTACCCCAGGACCTGACCTCGAGCAGGTTGTAGGCGCTCACGGACGCGCCCGACAGGTCCACGCCACCCCAGCCCTTGAGATGGATGTCGTCCGCGTCCAGCAAGGCGCCGGTGACGCTCGCGAGCCCGTCGGCATCGATGTCGATCCAGTTCCAGCTGTAGAGGTTCGCGCCGTCGGCGAAGATGTCACCCGGCGCGCCCGGCTCATCCCACGCCAGCAGATCGATACCATAGGCGTCCAGCGTGTTCCCGTGGAGGTCGAGATAGCCGCCGAACACCTCGAAACGGATCCAGTCGGCGGTCAGGTTGCTCAGCAGGTCGGTCCCGAACTCGGTGGTCAGCGACACGTCGCTGAAGTTCCCGCCCGCGGCGCTGAAGAAGACCGAGGAATTGGCCCCGTGGAGGTTGTACACGTCCACATCCATCCAGCCGGAATCCGCCTGGAAGTAGAGCGCCTGCGCGTTCACGGTCGCATCGACGGAGGTCGATGAGCCGTGGCCGAAGAAGGCGACCTCGCCGTTCAGGGCCCGGATCTCGCCGCCCAGGGTCCAGGCGTAGCTGCCCGCATCCAGCGCGACGGCCGAGGTTCCCGTTTGCAGCGATTCGACCAGGCCGTAGACCTCGATGCCGTTGCCGGAGATGACGATGTTCTTGCCGGCACGCACGTCGCCGACCCTGACCACGCCGGTGCTGGTTCCGCCCTCGGCCTTGAACACACCGGCGATGTCGATGTGCAGATCGGCGATATCGATGTCGCCGCTAGAACCGGGCGTAAACGCGAAGCTCCCACCCCCACCACAGACGCCATCCGATAGACAGCTAAAGTTGAGCGAGCCACTGGGACCCGCCGAGGAAATCCCGCCCAGCGATCCGGCACCCGCGGCAACGGTGCCGATTCGCAGGGCCAAGTCACCGAATGGGTTCGTCGAAACAATCGAGGTACCGGGATCGGCCGCGATCAGGTCATCGGCCACGAGCGTGACATCCACGCCACCATTGAGCAGGGTTACGATATCCCCGGCCAGGGCCACCGTAATGGTCAGGGTGAGCGGATCGATGACCAACTGTCCGTCCGGTCCTAGTGCGATCGCGCCGCGAAGGTTCAATTCCTCATGGCCGGAGAGCTCGATGAAGCCGCCGTGGCCACCGTCAGCCGATACAACGGAATCGGGTCGCACATCGAGGGCGCCATCGGCAATCACCCGCACCGTGCCGCCGGAGGCCGTCCCGTCACCATCGGCCTCGATGCGACTGCCGCCGGTCAGGGTGATGTCGTGGTCACCCTTGACGATGACACGTCCGCCCGCCTGCCCGCCCTCGCCGGATACGTCTATCGTCCCGGACTGCTCGATGTCTCCACCGGCCGCCCGCAGATATACCTGCCCGTCCCGCTCCTCGATGCCGTGGGCGCGGATGAGGCCTTCGTTGTTGACGGCCGTGGCCACCAATCCCTCGGCAACCTTGGCGCTCATCAGCACCCGCCCGCCATCGGCCACTATCGCACCCACGTTCGCC
>Ga0233425_10007042_pt1 | contig 16064 bp, 24 predicted proteins | sample Watercolumn_Towu_2_FD_181712 | JGI IMG/M metagenome (GOLD analysis project Ga0233425, IMG submission 181712) | Freshwater microbial communities from Lake Towuti, South Sulawesi, Indonesia - Watercolumn_Towuti2014_140_MG | ecosystem: Environmental > Aquatic > Freshwater > Lake | place...
TTAGATCAAGATATTCTCTTGCCTTATCTCTTTCGTAAGCTTTTTCTACTGCTTTTGTTGCATAAGCAGCATATAACTGTGCTTGTCCGACCCACTCTTCATCAAGCTTCCATTTGTCAATTTCTAAGTCTTTTTTAAATTCCATAAGAATCCTCCTTTCTATTTATATTATATATAAGTTTAGAAATTTTAGATTTTAGATACCATATAACAAGATAAAATTAATCCAGCCTTTCCTTTATAAATATAGGAATCACTAAATAAATCTATCATCTGAGCTACCCTATCCGATGGATTATTTAATAATACTTTTGATAAATAAGATAATATAGCATATCTACACTTTTCTGGTTCTTCATCTATTACCTTTAATATTTGGGATAACTCAGCCCATCGTTTTCCGGTTCCTAATAATTTTCTACATAGATCTAAAATATTACGTTCATCAATCGTTGAATCTAAAATAGCTTTAAAAGCAATTTCTTCATCTTCTATATCAATTATTTGGTCAAGCATAACTAATGCTTGTCTTGGACTTCCATCACAAGATTCTGCTATTTTATTAATTACTTTTTGATCTACTTCTACTTTTTCTTCTTCACAAACCCAGTCTAAAAGTTTTACTATATTAGTTATTTTTAAGGAAGATACTTGAAAGGATGAACATCTAGTTTTAATTGTTTTTAATAATTTATCTGGATCAGTAGTACAAAGAATAAAACGAACATGAGATGGAGTATCTTCTAATAATTTTAATAAAGCATTTTGGGCGTCATTCGTAGCTTTATGAATTTCATCAAGTAAATATATTTTTATTTTTCCAGATAAAGGAGCGTATCGACAATTATTTGCTATTTCTCTAATCGTATCTATTCCTCTTACATTAGCAGAATTATATTCTTGAAAATCTCTATCTGAACACTTTAATTCTTTTGCTATTATTCTGGCTAAAGTAGTTTTTCCACATCCTGATGGTCCTGTAAAAAGAAATACTCTTACTTCCCCTTTATCTCTTTGAATAATACTTTGAAGAGAAGTAATGGTAGCGTTAGAGCCAATAAATTCTTCAAAGGAATCTGGTCGATATTTAAGATGTAGTGGTTGGGAAATATTTCTCATAATAAAGGATACTTCCTTTCATTCTTTTTTATTTTACTTAAAATGATCTCTTCAATATCAAAGTTATATTTTTCAGATAATAAGATGGAATAAATTAATATATCGGCTAATTCCTCTTTAACTCGCTTTATGTCTATTTCCTGCCAGTCATTTCCCCATTGATATAATTCTAATAATTCTCCAGCTTCAATAGATATTGACTTAACCAGATTTTCAGGGGTATGAAATTTTTCCCAGTTTCGATCTTTAATAAATTGTTTTAATTTATCTATTATTTTATCCAATATTAAAAAATCCTTTCAATTGTTTTTTGAACTCAATCGATTTTAAATTTTTAACTGCTATATCAAAATAGGATTTTTTTAATTCCATTCCGATAAACTTTCGACCTCTTTTTAATGATTCATAACCCTCAGAGCCAATACCCATAAAAGGACTAAATACTATATCTCCAGGGTTAGACCATAATTCTAAACATCTAGCAATTACATCTAATTGTAAAGGACAAATATGTCTCTCATCATTTTGTTCTCTTGCTAATACAAAATTCAAAGTGTTTGATTGATTGATATCAAACCATACAGGAGAAGCATATCTCTGCCATATAATATGTGATTTTTTATTAGTGGCTGGATTATCTGTTTTCTTTACTTTTGGAAGTATTTCTGTTCCTATATAGTCATCAAATCCAATTCCATGAGAAATAGGTTCGGTATTTACTCCAGGTTTTCTAAATGTTATTACATAATCTGGCTGTCCTTGAGTACACATAGCAGAATCTTTAACTAACTGCTTATGAGCTAGACCTAAAGCCCTGGTTCTAACTGCCGCAAGTAAAGGATCTTTCCATATAGTAACTTTGGAATGGTAAATAAATCCTTCCTTTTCAAACCATCTTATTAAATCTCCAGAAAAATCATATAGACCAATAAACCCATCTTTTTCTTTTTGTCTTGGAATATCTATACAATGAACGCTAACGAGTCTGCCCGAAATGGTTATTCTGAAAAGATCTTTTATCAAATATGAAAAGTGTTTAAAAAATTCATTTTCTCCTTTACAATTTCCAATATCTCTATCACTTGCTGAATAGGTATACAAAGAACTAAAAGGGGGAGAAAATATTGAATAATGAATTTTACTATCTGGAATCCCTTTTATTAATTCTACAGAATCCCCCATATAAACAGCCCACTTTTCACTAATCACTTGATCAATTACTTTTGTCATTAAACCTCCATAAATTTAGGTAAAATCATTTTCATATTAGCATCGTATTCAATTTTAGAATTTATTGATTGAAAAATATTTTGTTTCATAAATTCCCCCATATATTTACTTAGGGCATTGTTCATTTCGGTAAACTTACTTTCCTTTAGCATAATGTTATCTAATACCGATACTTCATTATCTCCGATTACTACATTAATATTTACTTCTTTTTTTTGACCAAATCTCCAAGATCGTCGAAGAGATTGATAAAATTGTTCCCATGAATCCGATAATCCCATATAGGCTATATTAGAACAGTTTTGCCAGTTCATTCCAAAACCGGCGATAGAGGGTTTAGTTATTAAGCATTTTATTTTATTATCGGCAAAGTCAAGCATATTATTTTCTTTGTACTCATTTGAATGATGACCAGCTATTTCCACGGAGTCTTTAATTAAAGAGTTTAAAATTTTTCCCTCTTCATTTAGATTACACCATACTATCCAAATATCATTTGATTTATTTATCATATCTGCTATAAAATCAGATCTAAAAGATAGACTATCCCATCTAGCTTTTCTTCTTTCTTGAATACCTCCCAAGTCATTTCCAACAAGGAAAAAACCTTTTCCTTTTCGTTTATTTGTTTTCAATATATACTTATAAATATTTAATTTAGGAAGTACGAATCCATTATCATCAAATCCAATATCAGATGGTTTTTGAATCATTACCGACCATGAAGCTAACCACTTCCAGAATAATTCTTTTTTAGTATGGCCCTTTAATCTCCATTTACTTGTTTCTCCACTATCATGAATAAAAAATGAGGATAACATCTCTAATCGGGATAATATATTAAGAAATTCGCAAGTATTTCCTAACTCCATATAATCGTTAGGAGCAGGGGTAGCTGAACAACATAATTTATATTTAGTCGTTTCAAAAAAATTTATAATTTGATTTCTTATTTTTCCAGAATAGGATTTTAAAATAGAAGATTCATCTAATACTATACCTGAAAACTTAGACGTATCAATCTTATGTAGTTTTTCGTAATTAGTTATGTTTACTCCTGGATAAATTTTCCCTTCTGTTATACTAACTTTTATTCCGAACTTCTCTCCTTCTTTTTTAGTTTGTCTTGATACCGCTAATGGTGCTAGTATTAATACTGGATGTTTAGTTTCTTCTGATACTAATCTAGCAAATTCTAATTGTTGAATTGTTTTTCCTAAACCGCACCCTTCAAATAATGCGGATTTTCCAAGTCTAGTAGACCATCTGACTAATTCTTTCTGCCAATTAAATAGATTTTTATTCAAATCAGAAATAGAAACTGAAAATCCAGAAGGCTCTATTTTTAGTTCTTTGGTTTTTAAAAATTCATTATAGTTCAAACTTTAACCTCCTTTTTATAATACCATGGTTGATCAATTTCAGTTATTTCAAATTCTGTTAATAAAGGAATTATAATCCATGACCACTCTTCCCTTATTTTTTCAGTCATATAATATTTGTACATATCGATTATTTCTTTTTCTTCCGGAGGATGTAAATTATTTACTGCCGAATCATGTATTTGTCCGATAATCTTTGTTTTGGTTTTTCTTTTCTTCATTTCTTTATTTATTTGTATCAAAGACCAGAGCAAACAATGAAAAGCTGCCCCTTGGATTGGAGTATTAATAATCTGATTTTTAGATAAATAACCTTGACGGTAAAATCCAGTTATTAATTCTATCCATCCAGTTTTTAAATAATCATTTATTATTTTTTTCTGCCACTCTCTAGTTTCCCAAAATAAATCCCAAAATTTTTTTTCTACTTGTTTAATATGGTCTTCGAAAGGATTTAAAATTTTTGGATCTTCACTAAAATATAAATTTTTAACTTCTTTATTAGTTAATAATCCTGAAGATACTAAGTGGGATGATAAAGAAATTTCTTTTTTGTTTTTTATGTCTTTGCAAGTTTCCCATAGATTTCTAGCACAAGCCTTAAACCAACTTCCATAAAATTCAGGAAACACAAACTGGTTCTTAGCATAAAATCGAATATCTTTAGTCATTTCATCATCATTAAGAATAAATAGATTTTTTGCCCACTCATAATGAGGGTCATCAATTCTTTTTATTAGTTCTTTGTCTTTTGAGTGACAAGCTATAATTCTGACTTCCATCGCTCCATAGTCAACTTCTAATATTTTATTTCCAGGGCTAGGGATAATCCCTTTCCTGGTCACTGCTTTAGCTTCTTCATCCCTTACTGGGATATTTTGGAAATTAGGATTTGAACTTGATGACCTATAAGTTTGTACGAAATTTAGATTAAAATATGGGTATAATTTTTTATTAGGACATACTTCTCTTGAAAATTGTGCTAGGTATGTCCCTTTTATTTTTTCCAGCTTTCTTAATTTTACTAGGTCATTAGCAAAAGGCAGATCTATCTTCTCAAGGACTTCTTTATCTACTGCTTCTAATTGGGTATTAGTTTTCTTGAGCGAGTCTATTTTTAAAATTTCAAATAAAAGTTTTCTTATATGGTCGGGACTATTTAATTTAATATCTTCATTATATCTCTTAGTGAATAACTTTGCCTCCCTGGACCCGTTTAAAGTTTTTTCCAATTCTTGAATTTCTTTTTCTAATCGTTTATCTTCTTTTTGATAATGATTTGTATCGATGCATATTCCGTTTTCCTCAATGTCACAGAATGCTAAAGTTCCGTCTAAGAATAATTTATTTCCTCTTTGTAAAAATCTTGGCCGTTTAATTTCTTCACTTTGCTCCTTATATAATTTATAGCCTAGTAAAGAATCTAACGCATTATAAGTTAGTAAACCCTCTAAAGGCATTTCGTAGAGGTTATTTTCTTCTTGGTCTTTCTTTAGGTACTTATTGAAATCCTTTTCATACCCTTCTATTCCCCATCTCACATAGGATTGGAATTTTAAACTAGTGGTTTTTGCCCGGTCATCTAAAACATGTTGGGTTACCATTGTATCCCAAATCCAACCTTGAGGGACAGTACTAAACCTTGCTCTTGACCACCGATCTTCAAACTTTAAATTATGGGCTATCTTTTCTTGTTTTTCCAATATTTGTTTCCAACAAGATTCTATATTTCTTTTTTGTCCCTCAGTCCATATATTAGGATAATCTAAGGGAAAAGAATAAGCCTTTTCTCCATCAAAAGAAAAAGAAATACTCCATATTTTTGGAACTACTTTATGGGGGTTTATTGCATTTGTTTCATAATCAAAATAGATAGGTTTATTTTCATCATATGCCATATTTAAGATATGAATCAAATTTCTGAATTGGTCTTTTGAAAAAGTTACTACTCTATTTTCTATATTAAATTTTTTAGGAAATTCTTTATTTAAACAATCTACTGCAAACTTAAGATCAGACATAAATACTTTTTGTAATCGATCGTCAGTCGAATTTCTTAATATATAAGATGGGTGGTATAATGGAATAATGAAAGCATTAACATTGTAATCTGGAATACATCTTTTTCTCCATCTGGTTATAGATAGATCGGAAAACCTATCCATATAAAAAGATTCAACTGCTGATCCGCCTAATAACCAAATAAATTTAGGATTTAATTCTCTTATTATTTTGTCTGTATTTGGCTTACAAAGTTTTAGTTCTTTTTTAGAAGGAGTCCTATTTCCAGGCGGTCTGCATAATAGGGAATTTGAAACCCAACAATCTTTTTCTACATCAATATCTAATAATAAACAGTGGTCTCTAAATAAGGAACCAGCTTTCCCTATTAACGCTTTTCCTTTTCTTATTATTTCTTTATTTTTATTATATTCTATATAATCATCCTCTGTTTTTCCATTAGCTTCTGCCTGGACTAATATTTGTTTTTTTCCTAATCCTGATGGTTGTGTTTTAGGAGCTTGGCATGTTTGATCTAAACCACATTGATCACATCGATCTAATTCTTTTTTTGGTCTAATTTCTTTTTGGCTGAAGAATCCTCGCAAATTACCTCCAATAATATTTTTAATTGTTCTAAGTAGTAAAAGGATTGTAATCTTTTAATATTAGAAAATTTAGATAAGATCTCTCTCTCTCTAATATTTAGGTTTCCTCCTGGTTCCCCTGCTAGATAAATTCTCATTTTTCTTTAACTCCAATACCTGCTCAATATTATTTCCAATTATTTTATCATAAAAAGAGATTAATCTATTCCATTTCTTATATTTCATAAATAACTCTCTCTCTATTTTTTACATTCATTACAGAAAATCCGCTTGCCAGAAATATCTTTAATTTGCTCTGCCTTTTACTTTATATTCTTTATTAAAACGTCCATTAGGACCATGATTATAAAAACTAAATAATCTCTTTGTTAAAAGATTTTTATACTCTCCCTCTCTCGGAGGTCCAATATTTCCGGCAAAATATATTTTCATACAGGGAGAGCCATAACATGTTTAAAATTATCTGTTTTAAATAAAGCAAAATTTTCACCTATAATAATATGACTGGATTTATCTATGACCTGAGAAAAGAAAACTGGATTAATATCGAATTCTAACTTCTTTCCTTTATAAGAAAAGGTCTGACTTTTTTCAATCCATCCTTTGTCTTTTTCTCCTTTGCATTTTATTTTGCCTTTATCAACTGTAACTTTTATTCTTTTATCTAGTTCAAATTCTCCTTCGGCCAGAACAGAAACTCCATTAATTAAATCTTTTGTTTTTTCCGGGAAAATAATTTCAGGACCTTCAACATCCAGGTATTCTTCCACATCATAAAACTTATCTAAAAAGATTCTGGAACTGAAAATAATTCCATCTTTGGTTTTAAAATGTCCCCAATTATCTTTAATAAGATATCTAATTACAGGAATCTTAACTAATTCAACTACTGACCCAATAGGTAAGAGAAATTTCTTTTCAACTGCTGCTTTCATATTATATTGACTAATCCTCAAATCATCTGAGGAAGTTATTTTATTGGAACCGATGGACACATTATTCAAGACCCCTTTTGAAGTATCTTTTGAAACTGAAAACATACATAAAAATACTCCTTCGATAAAGTCTTCTGGAAGTTTTAGCCACTTTTCTTTTTCCAGCATAATCTCTTTTATGACATCTAAAAGAGAACCACTTTTTAGAATATTTAATCCTGACTCGGTGGAATCAGATTTAATAATTAACTGCTTATCCTGTAGGTCTAATTCAATTTCTTCTTCTTTAATACCAGATATTACTTTTAATAATTCATCTCCTGGACAAGAAAATTGTTTAAATTTAAAAGGAACCTGAATACAAAATCGATCATTATAGGTAGCAATAAAATCCCCTGTAAAAAGAAAATGATCAGATTGTTTTATAATGGTTTTAGTATTAAGTCCTGCTTTTGTTATGTTTAGTTTTTCTAATAACTCTTTTGTTTTTACTTTCATAGGTCTCCTTGATTAATCTAAAAGTTTCTTTTCTAAATGGAATAGGTGATGGTACTAAGTCATAATAACTAAGTAATATGTTGGTTAATTGATCGATTGATTGAATTCCGTGGGTTTGCATGGCTGCAAAATATATTCTCATTTTTTACGCCGATCAACTTGTCCATTTTTTACATATTCTTTTAAATAGTCCTTCTTTTCTTTTTGAAGAAAGAAGAAAGACTTTAATCTATTTTTATTTCCAGCTTTAGTTAGTGATTTTCCTTGATTATCCTCAGGCCATGTGGCAAAATGAATTTTCATTTCAATTCAAATCCTTTCATAGTTCTTTGTTTAAAAGGCCACGGCCATTTTGGCATCGATTTTTCCAAGTCCAGAAAATAAATAATATTTAATTCATCCCTTTGTTTGTAATCATTACAGAGTCCCGATTCAATAACGGTTTCAACTAATCTGGTCTTTCCTCCATCTTTCATAGGATCTTGATAACCTGTAGCATAACCATCTCTGGCCTTTTCCCCATGAATATTCCTTTGGGAATCTGCTTCTTCCTTTCCAAACCATCTTTCATTTTCTTTCAGTTTATATGTCTTTGGTTCTGGTCTTAACTCGGACTTACCTATTTTGAATCCTTTAAAAGTGAAGTAGTCCAGGATTATCTTCTGTTCCATTTTGGAAAAAGTATTAAAATGCTGACCTTCCTCTTTGATAGATGGAGACCTATTTGAAACGCAAACTTTCCAAGAGTTTTCGTTGTAGATATATTCTCCTTGTTTATATCTTGGAACATACACTGCTCCAAACCGACTAGTCATAACCCAGGAAGTAGAATCCACGCTATACCAAGGATATCGAAGCATGAGAACTAAAGATGTCATTCCAAAACCATGCACTTTTACTTTTGGTATGCCTGTTTTTTTATCACAGATATAATTTGAAAATATAAAATCTAACCAAATTAATAAATCTTTTGTTGCAATAGGGATCATTCCTCCCAAAGATATGTATTTATAATTATCTATATATTGTTTCAAATATTTAATATCTTCCATATAATGGAAGCAGGGAATAGGATTTAGTCCTTGTTTCTCCATTATTTGTTGGTTATTTAAGGTCGCCTCTGGATTACCAATAACATCCAAAACTGAATAGACTAAAATGTAATCATTATTTTCTTTAATAAAAGAAATATAGTCATCCATGTTAATATGTTCTTTTTTTGACCATGCTGAAAAGGCTCCGGAATCTAAAAATAAATTTACTTTATTCATTCCCTTTTTATCCTTTTATTAAAGTTTGAAATTCATTTCTGGCAGCTATTCCTTTGAAAGAATCCTCTAAAAATACTCCTTTAAAGGAGGAATAACCCATGATCGAATGTTGCTTTTTAACCCCTCTACAAGCTATACATAAATGTCTAGCTTCTATTATACAGGCGGCTCCTATTGGATTTAAATTTTGCATTAGGGAATTTGTAACTTGCTCCCCTATTCTTTCTTGTATTTGTAATCTATGGGCATATATATCTAAAAGTCTAGCTAATTTACTAACTCCTATTACTTTTCCGTTTGGAATATAGCCAATATGGGCTTTTCCATAAAAAGGCAACATATGATGTTCACAAAAACTATAAAATTCAATATCCTTTAAATAAATTAAACCTCCAATTTGAGAACCATCAAAAGTTGTAAAGACTTTCTCTGGTTCTTGTTTATATCCTTTAAACAGTTCTGCATAAGAATTGATTACTCTTTTTGGAGTTTCAATTAATCCTTCCCTTTCTAAATCTTCCCCTATAAATTCTAAAAGCCTAATAATAGAATCTGTAGGGCCATTTTCTTCTTGTGTTCCTTCTTCCCAGGGATATACAATCCATTCCTCATTTATAGAAACATAAAAAGTTATATCTTTGGTTTTATTTGGTCGGCAATGCAATACTAAGAAATCATTTTTTGGAAATTTACTTCTTGTTTTTCCAGAATCTATGATATCATCACAAACTAAACAAGAAGGACCAATTTCTTTAGCTCTTTTTATAGAAACTTGGGGTAATTTGGTAATCATAGATAAGGCAGTGGCAAGAGGAATACCTCCTCTTGGAACACCACTAATATAATTATAGGACTTTTTTAAAAGGTTAATATCAATTTTTTGTAAATCAGAATAAAAATTATTCCAGGTATAATATAATTTATTCATATTCAATAGGATCTTCCTTTCCAATATTTTTAAATGCTTCCAATCGTTCTTGACAACTACCACATTTGCCACAACTTAATTGCTGATCTTTGTAACAAGTGCGAGTTAGTTGATATGGAACTCCTAATTTATACCCTATTTTTAAAATTTCTGTTTTGTTTAAATACTGAAATGGAGCTTCCAATCGAACTCTATCTCCGGTTCCTTGAATTATTGATGCATTCATAGAAGCCACAAAACCAGCTCTACAATCTTCATAAATGGTATGGTCTCCAGAATGTACTCCAATAGCAATTGATTCAGCCCCTATACTCCATGCCAGTCCCGCCATTATAGAAGTAAATATTATATTCCGTCCTGGAACAACAGTCAAAGACATAGATTTATCTTCATAGTGTCCTTCGGGAATAGCTGCCCCGGTTTTTAGAAGATTTGATTTAAATAATTTGTTAATAAAGGGGAGATCAATTTTTATAGATTCTTGTAATCTATAAAAATCAATTATTTTATCATGGGCTTCCCTTTCATATTTATTATGTTTACTTCCATATTCAAAAGAAATAGGTATGACCATATATTCTTTATTTAAATAATACCCACAGAGGGTTGCCGAGTCCATTCCTCCCGACAACCCTATAATTATTTTCTTCATATCATGCCTTTATTTAGAGTTAAGAATATAACCATTATCTTTTTTAATAGCTCCTAAACGATAAATTTGGACATTTACAGTTTTCTTCATTCCTTCTGCTTCTCGCTCAGGAAATTTTTTGACTAATCCTTGCCATATTTTATCTTTTGTAACTGGTCCTTTTTCAAGGGCAGCTTTAATAAAAGCGACGATCCCAACTGCTTTAATAGGACCTCTTTTCTTTTCTTCCTTTTTAGGAGCAGCCTTTTTAGTTTCGACTTTCTTCTCCTCTTTTTTGGGTTCTACCTTTTTCTTTTCTTCCTTTTTAGTTTCTTCTTTTTTCATTGGGATCACCTTTCCTTTTTTATTGTTTTCTTCTTTCTTTACTGGAGTAACTTCTTTAGCTTTTTCTTTCTTTTTTTCTTTCTTGGAGCCCTCAAAAACGCCGGACTTTTGGTCATACTGATCCACAAGAGCATCATACAGATCGATAATTTCATCGGGGGCTTCAACTTCTTCTGGAATATCTTGCCCAGCTTCCACAATAGCAGTTGCGAAAATAATTAAACCTTCCCCTTCGACTTCACCGTCTGGAATTTCAATTTTGTCTTCGATTTCATCTAAAGAATTGATAAATTCCGCTACCATATTAAGGTCTTCAAAAGTGATGCTTTTTTTACTCATGATTTGTTTCTCCTTCTTTAAAATTAAATTCTTTTAATACACTTTGCTTTTCTGGATTGCCAAGTATTTTATTTCCAAAAGTATTAGCGAATCCAAAACCTGTTAATAACCCGTTACCTTCATTTCTAGAACAAAATCATAAAATTTTTTAATAAAATCCTCCTTTGTTTTAATAAGTTTAAAATATTTTTCCACTTTATTTAATCTTCTTTTTAACGGAGTCTTTTCTTCCGAAACCATCATAGCTAGATCCATCATACTATTAAAATTTTCTTTAATCGTTTTAAAAGGTTGGTATTGGATATTTGGTAACATAAGGCTGAAAATATCAATTACGAATTCTTTCGATTTATCATACCTAAATTCCACTCCATTTATCTTAACTCTGATCATTTCCGCTCCTATATTTATTATATATACATTTAGAAAATCAGTCATTTTTATTTTATACCTACTAATTTATGAATCTGAACATTTAAAGATAAATCAAAAAGTTTATTTTCTTGAATAAATTTGATTATTTCTTGAGGAGTTATTTTTCCGAAAACAGGACCAATAAAAAATCTAGCCTTACATCCTTTTTTCAGAAACTCATTTTTTATACTTTCAGCCTTTAAAATATCCGTTTCGTTTTCAATTAATATCTTGACAAAATCTTTATTATTTAAATAAATAAAGGCTTTTTCATTCATTCTATCTTCATAATTTAGTTTATAATCTACTATGTATGATATAGGCCAGTTAACTGTTCTAATTGGAGGTTCTATAGTCCCATTAGTTTCGATAGATACTCTATAGTGATTATCTAAAAGGGCATTAATCAATACGACTATTTCTTTTTGAAGTAATGGCTCCCCTCCCGTTATGGTTATTTTTTTACATCCTATATCCTTTACTTTTTTTATTATTTCTTTTACTGTTAAATCTACTGCTGATTCTAAACGCAAAGCATATTTAGAATCGCAATAGTCGCAAGATAGATTACAGCCATAGGTTCTGATAAAAGTTGAAAAAGAACCTTGTCCCCAAGGATTGCATTCTCCATCTATGGAATTGAATATCTCTGCTATTTTCATATTATGTGCTTCTTGTTATATATGAATCTTTTGTTTCATATAATGTTAATTTGTTTAGCTTGAAATAGTAATTTTCATTTTTTATTGCGAGCATGATTAATTCACTCCATAATTGATCCCATATCCAGTCTATAATGTTTTCAGCCGTAGGATAAGGAATCAAATCATTTAAATAAGAGTGATCTAATAAATTAATAACTTTTTCATTAACTATCATTTTTAATTCTTTAAAGTCAATGATCATATTTGTTTCGGGATTAGTTAAGCCTATAATAGATACTTCCAATTTCCATTCATGGCCATGTAGATTTTTACATGGACCATCATAATCAGGTAATTTATGGGCGGCAGCAAAATAAAAAGTTTTTGTTAATATTTTTTCCGTTAGGTTCATTTTTTTCTCCTTCTTCTACTAGAGTTATAAAATCATCAAAAAGTTCTATTATTTTTAATAAATCATCAGGATCTGTTTCCCAATCTATTTTAATACGTTTTGATAATTCTTTTAGTTCTTCCTTAATTTCTTTCGTATCCATTTTATTTTTTCCTTTTTATAGATCCTATTTGTGAATCCAATAATGGTTGGCCTAATTTTAAATTCTGTAAAATAGAACATGATTTTATTTGATCGAACTCACCGTCTCTTTCTGCTATTACTGCTAATCTTATTACTCCACTTTTCTTTTCCCAGTCAGATTGATTAAGAGCAATCATTCCATCGACATGGGCCATCTTTCTAATATCTTCTGAAATATCTTTACCTGTAACGTTTATTTTATCAAGACTTGCCCTATTGGCTTGAGAAGCTGTAACGACTAAACAATGTCTTTGATCGGAAATATTTTTTAGCATTTTCCATGTAGAGTCAATAGCATCTCTTCCAGTTAATCGTTTATCTTCTGGAGCTAATATATCAGCATAGTCTATTACGATAACATCCGGAATAAAATTTTCAGAATATTCTAACTGATCTAAATCAAATTTTATTTGTGATAAATTAGCAGAGAACGCAGGATAAGATTTTAGCCTATATAAATCTCCATACAATTTATTTATGCTTGATACTGATTTATTGACTTCCCTTTGAGAAAACTGCTTTCTTGTAATTTCTATCCACCATGTATCCATTAAATAATTTTTATTCTTATTTCTACATTCTGTACAGGATTTGTATTTATTACTTTTACTCCACTCTGGTTTTTCTCCTTTTTCATCCAAAAGAGTTATTTTATTTATTCTCTCTGGTCTTGAACAAGACCCATCTTGATTGTGTTTACAATCAAATATAGGATACAAATAATCACCCGAAGAATCTAAAGCAGTTAATCTTTTATAAAACCTTCTTTCAAGTTTAAATTTATCCATCTCTAAGGAGATAAAAACCGTTTTGCATTTTTCGAGCATTGCTTGAATAGCTACCTCTTGTAAAAGCCAAGATTTACCTCTTTTATATGGCGCTAAAAAAGCGAATAGCCAGTTTCTTTCGAATGGGCCAATCATTTCTCCTAATTGTCCAGGCATAGAAAACAAAACATTTAGATTATTATTAAGATCATTAAAAAAACTATTCACCTCTTTTGGCGAGAATGGATTAGCCCATCCACTAGTAGCCTTTTTTACTTCTCTAAAGTTTTGCATTTCAATTTCTGCGTCTGCTGTTCTATCCAATTCAACCAAAGAAGAAATTTTTTCGGCAGTTTGTTTTAATGCTCTTTTCTTAAAATACTCTATAGCTTTGTCGTATAAATATTCTTCGTTGAACTGGGTTTCGTTTTCAAGTTGATCTGATAATTTAATGAGGAAGGAAGATATAAGGTCTGCTTCATCTTCCTTTAAGGAACTCTTCTCTGTGTTATAAATGTCCTGTATATGGGATACAGGTGCCTCCTGATATTTTTTATAATACTTTGTAACCCATCTTGCGATAGTTTGGGCATAAGATATTGTAAAATATTCTGGTTTGATAACAGGGCTGATATCTCTGTTGAATCTTGAAGAAATTATCAGCCCTGTTATAATACTTTCTTCTATCGAATTGTCGATTTTTCTTCGTTTGATCATTAGTAATAAGCTTCTCCGTAAAAATGTTTATCAAAATCATCTCTGAATTTTATTTCTTGTCTAACTTCTTCATATAGATCCTTAAACTTAGTTTCAAACCACTCTTCATATAATAAATAATCCAAATAGTCAGTAGGGATATCTTCTATGGTTTTACCTTTAAACTTTCCGAAAGGGATTATGGATTCTCCATCAGCCATTGGTCGCTCCTTTACTAGCTACAATAATAGCATTTTTGGAACTCAAGCATTTCACATCAATAAATAAATCTCCTTCTATATCTTGGGCCAGGTCCCAGCACCAGACCAGATATTTGTTTAACTTGCTTTCGATCAGTTCCGGGTATTTTCTTTTTAATGGGCCTTGACAGCAAGGTATCATCACCATAGCTTTTATTTCTTGGTATTTGATATAAATTTCACTGACTGTTCTTGCTATTTTACAAGGATGGGATGAAATAATGATTGAGTTTTCATCGACTGGAAAATTTTCTTTTTTGAATCTATTTATGTCCATATTTACATAAGAAAATTTTCTCACAAGATCAAATCGTCTTTTGCGCTCCTTAATGTCAAAAGCAATGCAAGATTTAACAGGAAGTAAGTGGGCAGCGATAACAGAAGTCAAAGCATTTCCAGCGCACATATCATATATGGTATATTTAAAAGGTTCTTTTAAAACAAATTTCTTTAGCTGCTTTATAATGGCCATTGACTCTGATATTTCTTTGTCTGGATTTTTACCTAAATGGCCTACTGCTGCCATAACATCGGGACTGCATTTTAAATTTAAGAATTCATTAATGTAACTCATTTTCTTTGTCCTTTCTTAATGGTTTTGCTTTTGTTCTGGTTAATTATTCTAATACCTTATTTTTCTTATTCCTTCTGGCTTTTTCTAATGCTTTTTTCAATATATCTTTATGTTCATCTGACATGGGCCTACCCGTTTTTATTTTACGTTTTTCTGATTTATAAGGGAAATGGAAATAAGAAGGGCAAGCATTATTTCTGCAATCCTTATCTAATCCCATATCTTCATAATAGCCCATACACTGGTAACAGTTTGCCAACAAAGTTTGTTTCAAGGATAATACACCTCCCTCTAAAAACTTTAAAAACTCTTTTTGCCCTTTGGCTTTTACTCCGAAATTAAGAACATCTTTTTTTATTTGTTTAAAGTGTTCTTTTAAAGATTCTTCTGTCCATTGTTTATAATTTAAAGATGATAGTTTTTTCATGCTGGGTTGTCTTTCTCAAAGATTATTGATTGTTTATTTCTTTTATGTTTATTTAATCCAATTGAATAATACCTTGATCATCAATATGAATATAAAGGTTGGGTCTGTTTTCATAATCACCGAGTATCAAACTGTCATATAAAAGACAAGTTGCCATAAGATCTATGACATCCATGTCTTTTATAGACATCACGCCTTCATTTTCACTAAAGTCATGAGTCCAATTAATAAGTTTCTCATAAAGCTCGTCGCTAATCTTAATTTTTAATTCCTTCATTTTTATTCTCCTTACTTAAGATAAATATTTTTCAAATCTTCTTGCTGCATTATCAATATTCCAAACACCATCCCAATAAGGATTCCACGAAACATAATCAAAAATATCGATCATAGGGTCTTC
>Ga0233425_10007043_pt1 | contig 16064 bp, 15 predicted proteins | sample Watercolumn_Towu_2_FD_181712 | JGI IMG/M metagenome (GOLD analysis project Ga0233425, IMG submission 181712) | Freshwater microbial communities from Lake Towuti, South Sulawesi, Indonesia - Watercolumn_Towuti2014_140_MG | ecosystem: Environmental > Aquatic > Freshwater > Lake | place...
CCATCTGATTAATAGGGAACCCACATAGAAATCAGGGCCGGGATTGGGCAACAAAATCCCCTTTGGACAACCACAAAATCAACACCCCTTGAGTCCGCTTTCACGTAACTTTGGGACATTCCCAAATTTTAAGGAATGAATTGATTACGAGTTGCAGGTTAGATTCTTATATCATATCTCTCCAAGATTTATCTCTAACTTTTTATCCGGAATCAAGGGGTCTTGTTTTTGAAGTTGTCCACTCCTTCGGAGCGGTGATCGGTTTCCCACGGGATGACCTTTGGACAACTTCAAAAACAAGACCCCTTGATTCCTAAACTTCAAATATATTTGGTTAGAATTCGGAAACCCGCAACTCGTAACCTGATTTAAAAAATATTAGGCCTTCCAGAGTCCGTGTAGTGTGCAATATTCTCTAGCCGTAACCTGGGAGGCCTGGATCTCAAATTCGGCCTCCGGGGCCTCTCCTGGATTAAGGAACTGACGATATATCTTCCCGTCGGCAATAACTTCAACCCATTCGATATAGTGTTTTTCGTCCATAGGATGGGCCACGGCCCCGACCTTGACTTTAAACCCGGCAGCTGTTTTTTCAATGACCGGCACATGCTTTTCTTTGGCGGCATCAACGGTATTTTCCACAAACAATTTCATGTTCTGACCGCAGCAAACCAACTGTCCTTTGCCGGCATGGAGCATTTCAACGATATTTCCGCAGACCTCACACTTAAAAACTTGATATCTCTCGTTCATAATTTTTCCCCTTTCATTTATAATGATCTTTTCTATTTAGTATTGATTAAATCACGTGCCCCGAAGGGTGCCACGAAGCATGAAAATACCCCTCACCCTCGCCCTCCCCCTCCTAGGGGGCAAAGGTGGGGGTGGATTTCGATTCGCCGAACGCCGAACGTTATTTTCGTACTAACCTTCTTACCAATTTTCAGCCAACAGTTCATAATAATCCCGAGGATGGGCGCAGGCCGGGCATTCGGTCGGGGCCTCAGGACCTTCATGGAGATAACCGCAGTTCAAACAGCGCCAAATAACCGTATTGTCTTTTTTAAAGACTTTTCCGGCCTCCAGATTAGCCAGTAGCCTTTGATATCGCTTTTCATGCTGTTTTTCGGCCACAGAAATATAATCTAGAATTTTAGCGATATGCTCAAATCCTTCTTCCCGGGCTATCTTGGCAAAGCCGGGATACATTTCGGTCCATTCATAATATTCACCGGAGGCAGCCGCCTTCAGGTTTTCAGCCGTTGTTCCGATGACCCCGGCCGGGAAGGCCGCTTGAATCTCTACTTCTCCGCCTTGAAGCAGTTTAAAAAATCGTTTGGCATGCTCCTTTTCCTGATTAGCCGTTTCTTCAAAAATGAGCGATATCTGTATTAATCCTTCTTTCTTGGCCTGACTGGCAAAATAAGTATAGCGATTTCTGGCCTGGGATTCCCCGGCAAAGGCAGTCAAAATATTTTTTTCCGTCCTGGATCCTTTAAATTCCATAGGCTTCTCCTTTCAAAACTAGTTCATTTTTTACTTGTCGGATTAGACTAATAATAGAAAAAGTTCATTCCCCTTTCCTTGGAAAGGGCCGGGCGCTCTCAACAGGCCTTCCCTGAACGCGCTAGGCCCTTGGGAACGTCCCTGCCAGCTTTAGGTGTGGAAGACTTTTTTTCGGTTCGATTTACAGGATTGACAAAGGCCGATCAGTTCCAATCGATGCCCGATGATTTCCCAATCCCCTAACTTGGACAGGGTTTCCTCAATTTCTTTAAGAGGGCTTGTCGTCAGATCGATAATCCGACCGCATTCCAGGCACCGTAAATGATAATGGGTCATGGTATTCCCATCAAAACGTCTCTGAGCCCCCCCCAAATCCAGTTTTTGGATTAATCCTTTTCCGGAGAGAATCTCCAGATTCCGATAAATTGTCCCCAGGCTGACCTTTGGAATCCTTTTTCGGACAATCTCATAAACCTCATCAGCCGTGGGATGGGAGTCAAGGTTCATGATTTCTTCAAGGATAACCCGTCGGGCATCGGTTTGTCTGAGTTTTTTTTCTTTTAATAACATAAATATATCCAATAATAATAACCATTACTATAAGAGTTCATTTATAAATGTCAAGCCCCGGATTTAGGAATTTAAAAAAATAAGGCTGTTGAATTATTGAAGTTAAAAGGAACGATCTGCCCCGCAGTCCGGACAAATCCATGTTATATTATTACAAGTCATGCCCCAGGCATTTTCAGGCAGGCAGTTTTGGCAGATTTGAAAGCCGCAAGGACAGGTCCAGCAAAAGGATTCGCCTTTTCCACAACAATGACACTTAAAAGTCCTTTTTGGCTTTTTTTCTTTTCTTCTCTTTTCATCCATCATCAAAAGCCAGGGGTAGTTAATTGGTGGATAATCAGAAAGCCACTCGCTAAACTTGGCATGATTTCCGGATTATTCCTTGGAGCCGGATCTTCCGGTCCAGCAAAAAAATTGTTATTTCCCTGAACGTTTTTCCAGTCTTTGTATTTTGGCCGCTAATGCTTGATTGGTATTTTCCAGGGCCTTTACCCGGGCCTCCAATTGGGCCTGGTTACTTTGGAGCTGTTTTGTCTGCTTATCGATTTTATCGGCCTGTTCTACGGTGCCGGCTTCGATCACCTTTAGTCTTTTTTCTATTTTCCCAGAGGACCGTCCACTCTCTTGAAAAAAAATAAAATAGCCGACATAAAGGAGTCCCAAAAAGATCAAAGTGCCGAACAAGACTTCTAGGCCGGACAAATGAAACCGTTGTTTATATTGACCCGAAGGCTCCGGGGATTGGGAAACTTGTTCTTCCTTTTCGTGCAGATTCTTCATTTGATTTCCTTAGGGGACCTTTTTAGTTTGGCCTATCGAAGGCGGAGATAGCCATTATCTTAATATAGTAGCAAAGAGTTATAGTCTTTGTCAATTTTGGAGAAGTCCAGGATTAAACCACTTTAAATTTTTGAATCTCCCGGTCTAAATCCTGTCGACCCGGATAGGCTTCTCGCCCTAGTCCCCCCATGCTTTGACCGGCCAGCTTCAGGGCCAACCGACCGCAATCCGGCAGGGTGAGTCCCCGAAGGGTCCCTGCTAAAAAACCGGCGGCAAAAACATCCCCTGCTCCGGTGGTATCCCTGGCTGAAATGATCTTCGCCGGCAGGTCCCAGGCCTCCGTCCCTTGAAAGATAGATGCTCCGGCCCCTTTTCTTTTAACGGCCACAATGGGCACTCCCAAAGACAAGACCAAGGGGACAGCTTTTTCTAAAGGCAATCCGGTCAACAGCTCCAATTCTCTTTCGGTTATAAATAAAATTTCACTATGCGAGAGAATCACTTTTAACGCTTGTAGCCCTTTCCGCGCATATACCTCTCCGGGATCAAAACTAATCCGGACTTTTGAAAAAATTTCAGCCGCTAAACGCGATTGAAGGGCTAATCCTTCTCCTGGCAAAGAAGTCATGTGCAGAAACTCGAAAGAATCCAAAAAATTCAGGTCAAGATCGGCCCAGGATAGAGTTGCGTTGGCATTAGGAATCCTCAAAATAATTCGATCCCGACTAGGTCCAAGAAAGACCAAAGCCTTTCCGGTCTGTTGATCCCTGGTAATCCGTTGCAAGGAAACGGGTGAGAGTTCCTCGAGCAAAAATTCCCCATCGTCATCCCTGCCGATATTTCCGACCAACCCGCATTGAAACCCCATTTTAATCAGACAAAAAATTGTATTGGAGCCACTTCCGCCCCCGGATCGGGAAATCAACCGGGCATTTTTTTGAAGAAGAATTTCTACTTTTTTAATTTCTTCCGGGCTGGTCAAGACCCAGCCCCTGCTTTCCTTGTCCTGTGGATATAAGGGTCTGAGAAAAGATAAATCGTCAACTTCATAAATATAATCAACATTCAACGAACTCAGGGCGACAACATCTCTTGGTGAAGCATAAAAGCTCATCGCGAATCCTTAATTAGTTTCCATTCGGAAATTCTAATTTTCAGATGGAAATATCTCAATTCTAACTGGAAGCCTTTGACAGAAACCTTTTCCCTAGGGCTTCTGGCCATAAAGGATATCCGGCAACTGGTTGTTTGCATCCGGAAAGGGCGTTTCCGGATGCAAACGAATTTAGAACGCCTAGTAACCGTTCGCGGAAAAACGGCTTTTTCATCTAATATTTAATCTTTCCCCTTTTGATATTAAACCGATTAGGCATTGGAATATCTGCCCGGCTTTATAGGAGTATAAGGTTCCCTTTTTGTCCTTGACTACCATCCCCACTCAGCTTTATACTTTAACATTAAGTATTGACACCTTCAAAACATAATTAATGTAATCCGAGAGGCACCTTATTATGGAAACCAAGTTAAAAGGTTTGATTATCCTAATCGTTGACGATGAACCGGACATCCTGAGTATTCTGGAAGAAGAGCTCACCGACGCCTGTATGAACTGCCGAATTGTTAAGGCGGAAACCTATGAGTGGGCCAGAGACTTAATGGATACCACACCATTTGACTTAGTTATTTTGGATATCATGGGGGTCCGCGGATTCGATCTTTTGAAACAGGCCGTAGGTCTGAATTATAAAGTCGTTATGTTGACCGCCCATGCCCTCTCTTCCGAGAACCTGCGGAAGGCCTTTGAAATGGGCGCCCGATCCTATCTCCCCAAAGAACAACTCGGCAATATCGTTCCTTTTTTGGAAGATGTCCTCCCCGGCGATTCCCATTCGGGATGGGAGAAACTGTTCGACAAGCTGGGAGGATTTTTTACCAAACGCTTCGGCAAGAACTGGCAGCAGGAAGCTGAGGACATTTTAACACGGTTGAAAAACAAATAAAGACCGCCAACTGTCTCCCCACTTCCGACAATTTGAAAATACGGAAATAACTTTTAACCGCCCGTTCCCTCCGGTCACTGGACAAAGGCAAGACAACTGCTGGACGAGTATTTTTTTCTCGGCACAACCTTGTGCCGAGAAATGAAACCGTTGCCCTCGGGAAATATCACCCGAGGGCAAAATAATGTCCCCTATTATCCCGGCAATCAAGTCCGCCCAAAGCGGACGGGCGGTTAAAGATCTTTAATCATCTGAGATAACCTTCACTATAAATTCAGATAAGGCTGGACAATACTCTTTAACCCGGCGGCCAGCGGGGCCACCGAGGGGAGGGCCTCGAGATTGTTCAATATCGCCTCGATGATGGTTTTATTTTTCACCTGCTTCTTCATCTGGAGACGCAGGGTTTCCAAATCAGCCATGAGATCGTGCCTAAGCTCAGCCTCTACCGAGCTGTCTCTTTTTAGGTTGTCTTCAATGTCCGCCAGTATGGCCTCGACCGCCCGATTAATCACGACTCTCGTCGATTTTTCCTGTTCAACAATCAACGTCTGCGGTTGACTCTCCACAACCGGTTGAGCCGGGAAGCTTTCCTGGGTTTTGACAAACTTTTGCGGGTCCCGGCGATATTGTTCGATGATTTCCGTTTCTCCCCCTTTTTCCACAAAGACACTTCCCTCCATGGTAATCCCGGCACTGATCCCGCCGAAGACATCCAGACCGGCCATGATAATCAATCCCCGGTCGCCCAGACTGTTTATGGCCTGCTGCAGTTGCTCCAGATCGATTAAACCAAACCTGGGGATAAACTCATTCAACGAAAAAAGAAAATTGGGATGAGGGGCGGCTTCGGCCAGGTCATATAAATAGGTTAAAAAAAGTTCAGCCAATTCTTCGGTGGTCATCTAATCATTTCTCCTTTATCTTAATAAATTCTTCGGCTACACGACGGGCGATCAGAGGAGCGCTTCCGCCGGAGCGGTTATTGATGATAATATTCATTTGAATGCCCTGTTTGACGGCTAGGTGCATCAATCGAGCCGTTTCTTCGATCATCCGAGGTTGGAACATTCCTGCGACGATTTTATCAAAAGGAAAGGCATTTGCATAGGCCTCTTCATAGCGCATCCCCAAAGGGGTCATCAGACGAATGACGGCCTGATTCCCGGAATTATAAAAGCGTCCGCCGGCCCGGATCAATTGCTTTTCCAGAGGCGGAAGCCAGGTCCAATGGGAAAGGACCTGTCCGATACCATACCTTTCCAAAACCTGAAAAACAGGGCTCTGCCAGTAGGATTCGGTACGCAGTTCCAGATGATAGCGGTTGTCCGGCGGTAGGGCTTTAAAAAAATGATCCAAGGATTCAGCCAGCTCTGATTCCGGAAGACGCTCCGCCTGCCGGTGATATTCCTGTTCAAAGACAAAGCCTTTAATCCTGGGACCTAAAAGGTGCAGGGCCGGTTTATAAAAATGTTCGGTAAAAATGTGTGGATTCAAATAGGATGGGTTCTCGAGATAGCCCGGGCCTTGATGAATTTTCCGAGCGGTGATGATTTGCGGGACCTTCAGGAAAAGAAAATCCTGGTCTTTCATAAGCTCCCCATATTTCTTCAGCAGAAAAAAACTGGGGGTGGGCTTCCCCTGTTCATCCGTTAAGAGACGGTAGAAGGTATAGTCGATTTCCAGAATGGAAAAGTGCCCAAAATAATCTTCCAGACAGTCTATCGGGAGAACGGCTTCACTGTACGTTTTCCCTTTAATCACTTTGGGGCGCCGCTCGATCCGCTGCTGATATTTTTCTTTGGGATAAATCGATCCGATCCAGCCGGCATAACGGTCGCTGGCGGTTCCTATAAAAATATCGGGATGTAATGACCGGAACATAAACCGGTTTAAATCATTCATGACAGCCTTGCCTTCTCGGAAGAGCGAGGCCTCGTATCCTGATCCGATCCCTTAAAGGGATTATTCATGAGTCCCTGCTTTCCGGACCAGGTCCCGGGCGATAAGGGCCGCACCCAAAGCACCGATGATCTGTGGTTCCGGTGGAAGGTTAATAGTTAAACCAAGCTTCTCCTGGATTTTTGTGACTATACCGATATTCTTGGCCACTCCTCCGCACATGGTCACTTCCGGTTCAGCGCCCAGTTGATTCAGCATCCCGACAAGACGTGTGCTGACGGCCTGATGCAGACCGTTAAGGATATCTTCGATCGGTCGAGTTTCGGCCACTAAAGAGATGACCTCGGATTCGGCAAAGACCGTGCACATACTGCTAATGGCAATTTCTTGCTGAGACTTCAAGGAAAGGGGGCCCATGTCCGCCAACTGGATTTCCAGGGCCTGGGCCATGACCTCCAAAAACCGACCCGTTCCGGCGGCACATTTATCATTCATAACGAAGTTGATTATATTTCCCTGAGAACCGAGTTTGATCACTTTACAGTCCTGGCCGCCGATATCAATGACTGTCCTGGTGTGAGGAAGCAAATAATAGGCCCCCCGGGCATGGCAGGTGATCTCAGTCATGGTTTTATGGGCCATGGGGGCGCTGGCCCGGCCATAACCGGTGGCCACAATATGAGTTATCCGATTCGGAGAAAGGCCGGTCTCTTTCTGTATATGACGAAATGATCGTTCCGCCGCCCATCGACTGTTGGGACCGGTGGAAGAGATGTTACTGGCCACCACTGCACCTTGGTCATCTATCAAAACCGTTTCCGTGGTCAAGGAACCGATATCAATCCCGGCATAAATTTTATTCATCATAGACCCTTTCTGTCCTTTAGCGTCTCCATAAAAGCCTCAGCCCGCATCTGAAACTGGCCCCGGGAAAAATTACGCTCATCCATATGATCTCCATCGATCAGGACTGAAGGGATGCCCAGTTCCTTTTCCAGGGCTTTCTGAATATCCATCTGACCCAGAGTAATGGGGGCGCAGGATTTATTGCGGTGCAGGATGGCCCCGTCAATGGCATAATCCCGGCAGGCCCGAAGCACATCATCCCGCCGTTTTTTTATGGAGACACAGGAAACCTGGGAATAAGACAGAAGGCTCTTGCGGGCCAGGGCTTTGATCGGGTCGTCATCCGTCAATCGTATGGACCAGGCCGAGGAATAGGTTTCGGCCACCACTACCCCGCCCATTTTTTCAAAGGTCCTTAAAAGCCTCAGATTGTACCAGGGAGGGATATTGTCCCAGAATAATCTTATCTGCTCTTCTTCGATAACCCCGATTTTATTCTGGGCTCGTTCCCGGACCTCGTCCCGAACTTGAGTCAGGAATTCTACGGCCTCCCGGGTCCCTTGGCGGGTCACCATGACAAACATGATCCCGATCTCCGCCGCTGAAAAAGGGGCCGGGACAAAGCGGCGGTAGGCCATAATCTCATCCCACAAAGCAGAGGCCCGGTCCGAGAGGGAAACCGTTTCTTTGAGCCGGTCCATATCCAGTTTGCAGCCGGTGGTCTGCGTTAAAAAATCAATTAGCCGGTTCATTTCACTAATCGCATAGCGGAGATGATGTTCCCCTACTTCCTCAGCTGCGACCTGGGGCAGATCAGCTGAATAGACCAGGGCCTGGGGAAAGCGGTGCTCCAGGACATGAAAAATTTTCATGGCCGGCACACACCCCCCCCCGAAAGAGAGGAGGAGATCCGGTTCAGGCAGGGCCAGGGGCCATTGCCCCTCTTTCATCGGACCATGGACATAACCGACAATATTGCGCAGATAACCGCAGAGGTCTCGGGAATAGCCCATTCCCTCGGACACCCGGAAGTTTTCCGGGGTATACCCGAAGGCGGCGCAAAGGGGAGACCAGTTTTCCGGGAAAACCGGCTGCAGACCCAGGGCATAAAACAATTCGATGGCCCCGTTCATAGGCGGCATCCAGCCCACCGGCTTGCCCTGCGCCTTGGCCTCCAGACACTCCTGATAATAGCGGAAAACCAACTGGTTCAGGGCTTTGGCCGCCTGAAGTCTTTTTTGTGAAGCTTCCTTATTATCCATATCAGACACTTATGCTTATCTTATGGTGGCACCCAAAATTTTTTATTGATCTATACCGAACACCGAACGCTAAACGCCGAACGTTTTTTATTTGCAACCGTGTATTTCCAGAAAAGCCTCCAAACGAGTTCGATGGGCCTCGGTTAATCCCGAATCCTCCATCTCCAAAAGGATATGAGGGAGACCTTCTTTATTCAAGGCTTCAGCCAGAAGAGGATAATCCGCCAGATGAGGGGTGCAGAACTTTTGAGGCAAAAAGATTACCCCTTGTGCTCCGGCTCCTCGGACTAAATCCATCAGCAAAGGGAACCGGTCCCTGGCCCGATGCCTCGAAGGACAAGGGAAATGATGCACAGTGCGGTCGATGAGTCTGTCCAAAGGATCATCCCCCTGACCATCCACGGGATAAAAAGAACGCAGACCGCTGCAGAGATCGTCGGCGACAATCCGGAACCCCAGCGTTTCCAGGGCATCCATGATAGACAGGTTCTCTAGAAGACTCCCGGAAACCAGCACCGGGAATCCTTTTGGTCCATCCATTCTCTCATCATTCGAAAGGTCTTGGACCAGTATTTCCAGATGTTCACAATAGGTTTCAGGAGGAGTAACGAATCCGGCCAAGACAACCGTCAACACATCCTTGGCAGAGAGATTGAGTCGTCCGGCAGCGCGTTTCTGATAGAGAATCCACAGTAGTTTCCTTATCCTTCGATAAAGTTGCAGGGACTGATCCAAGGTTTCCCAACTTAACCGGCCGCCATGAGCATTTAATTTTTCAATGAATTCTTGCAAGATCGAGCGGAAATAGGTCCTGGCTTCCGGAGTTCGATTATAGGGAAGAGGTAAGGTATGATAAAAATCCAACCGGATATTCTCGGCCCAAATATTGATCAGACCGCAGGCGACATCGCAGGTATAGGCCTGGACCAGACCGGAAAGATAAGCATACTTCTCTTCCAGGGCCTTCTCTAAAGTCCGGCGCATATAATGGCAGATAAAAGATGGGACCAGGGATGGAGCCTTTTCCAAAGACCCCGATTCCCCCAGGATGCGGACCGGAATAAATCCGGCGGCATGGATCATTTCAACTGGAGTGTAGGTGCAAAAATAACCGATGAACTGAGATTGGGCGGACAGAGCCCTATGCTTTTCCTGATAATGTTCAAGCCAATCCTGAAAGGGCAACAGCGGTGCCTTCATGGCAGTCCACCGGTTCTCCAAACCCTCAAACCATCAATCTCAGGCAAAGCTAGGGCTCCCTCCTGCTTTTTGAGGGAAAGATAACAACTAAGGAAGAACGGCATAGACCCGCGCCGGTGCCCCGGTGCCGTCTCTGATCAACATGGGAATGGCATAAAGCATCGCCCCTTTGACCGGCAGTTTGTCCAGGGTGGCGATATTTTCGATAGCCAGCTTGCCGGCCCCGAAACAGATCTGATGCACTTTAAAATCTTTGGATTTCCCATAATCAATACTCGGCGTATCCAGACCGATGCCTTTGATCTTTCTTTTACTAATTAAAAATTCGGCGGCTTCGGCTGAGAATCCCGGGAAACTCAGTTCAGGAAGGGCTTCTTTTCCGTTTTTGTCCGTCCCCAAGACTTTCTTCCTATCCGGATAATATTTTGTGCCGATGCCGGTGTACATCAGCACCCAGGCCTTGGGCGGTATCTTGCCGTATTTGGCCTCCCATTGTTTTATATCTTCCACTGTCAATAGATAATCTCTATTGGCATCGCATTTGGAAACCACATCAATTTTGACGGCCGGCCCTATCCATTCTTCTAAAGGTATCCGGTCAATGGTTTTCCCCTTTTCGGAGAAATGAATCGGGGCATCCACATGGGTCCCCCCGTGTTCGGATGCGCCGTATTTATTGGAGGCGTACCACCATCCGCCTTCGGAGACGGCCCAACCTAATTTTTCCAGCTTGAAGGGGTCGGCCGTAGGCCAGTAAATGGTTTTTTCGTCAAAGGCATAGGTCATATCAAGTAGTTTTTCTGTTTTTGCAGAAAGCGGGGAGGACTTGGCCGACACCTCGAGGCTAAAACACAGGCAGGCTAATATGACCCATAGCGTAATGCCAAAAAAATTTTTATAATTCTTCATAATGATACTCCTCTCCCTAGTTTGGATGATGCTCGCTACAAGCCCTTCCGCACATCTTGAATGGATATCTTGCAAACCGATCTTAGGAATGACCTTCCTTTTTCCCAAACCAGACCTTTAATTTTTTCTGAAATGATTCCATGTAAAGGAAAAAGACCGGGGTGATATAAAGGGTCAGCAGCTGGGAAAAGATCAGCCCCCCGACCACGGCCAGACCTAAAGGACGACGGGCCTCGGCCCCGGCGCCGTAGCCAAGGGCAATGGGCAGGGTGCCCATGAGAGCGGCCATAGTGGTCATCATGATCGGGCGGAAGCGGATCAGGCAGCCCTGATAGATGGCCTCCTGCGGGCTCTTGCCTTCATTGCGTTGGGCCTCCAAGGCGAAGTCGATCATCATGATGGCGTTCTTCTTGACGATACCCACCAGCATGATGATGCCCACAAAAGCATAGATACTCAAATCGAGACGGAAGATCAGGAGTGTGACCAAGGCCCCGATGGCCGCCGAGGGAAGGCCCGAGAGGATAGTCAGGGGATGGATAAAGCTTTCATACAGGATGCCCAAAATAAGATAGATCAATAGGACCGCCAGGAGCAGGAGCAGCCATAAACCCTTGAGTGAAGCTTGAAAGGCCTGAGCCGTTCCCTGGAAATTGGTGCTGATGGTCGAGGGCAGGACATTGCGGGCTAATTTTTCCACCGAATCGACGGCCTCACCCAAAGCCACTCCCGGTTTCAGGTTGAATGAGATGGTTACCGAAGGAAGCTGTCCTGAATGGTTCACGGAAAGAGGGCCTACACCCCAACGCAATTTGGCTACCGATTCGATGGGGACCAACTGGCGGCTGGATGACCGGATATAGAGCATAGGCAGAGCCGACGGGTCCTTCTGATATTCCGGCTCCAATTCCATGATAACCTGATAGGCGTTATTGGCCGCATAGATCGTCGAAATCTGCCGCGACCCATAGGCGGTGTAGAGGGCGTCTTCGATCTGTTGGGCCGAGACTCCCAGGGCCATGGCCTTGTCCCGATCGATCTCGATGTTGAGCTTCGGGTTCTTCAACTGGATATCACTGGAGATATCCTGAAGCTCCGGCAGGGCTCTCAGTCGAGCCTCGAAAAGGGCCCCATAGCGATACAATTCCTGCGTATTAGGGCTTTGCAAAGTGAATTGATAAAGGGAGCGGACGACGCGTCCCCCTATATTAATAGTCGGAGGGTTGACCAGAAAAATCTGAATCCCCGGGACTTTGGCCAGTTTAGGACGTAGTTGCTGGATGACCTCATCGGAACTCAATTTCCGCAGGGAGCGGTCTTTGAGTCGGATGAACATGCGGCCCGTATTGCCGGTGAGATTCGGGCCTCCGGCGCCAACCGTGGAGTTAAAGGCCTCCACATTGGGATCATCCCGAACGATTTTGGCCAGGGCTAGTTGATGACGGACGATATCATCAAAGGAAATTCCCTGATCGGCCTCGGTAGAGGCCACAATTTGCCCGGTATCCTCACTGGGGATGAATCCCTTGGGCACGGCCTTGAATAGAAAAAAAGTGGCCACCAGGGTCAGGACGGTGACACCCATCGTGATCCGATGGTGTGCGAGGACCTTCTTCAGACTCCAGTCATAGATCCGCAGCATTCCGTCAAAGAAACGTTCAAAGGCCAGAAAAAGGCGGCCATGCTTTTCGGCCTCCGGAGGACGCAGGAAGCGGCTGCATAACATGGGGGTCAGACTCAAAGAGACAAATCCGGAAACCAGGATGGCCACGGCGATAACCACGGCGAATTCGTTGAGTAATCGTCCCAGGATGCCGCCCATAAAGAGGACCGGCACAAAAACCGTAGCCAGCGAGAGGGTCATGGAGACAATGGTAAAGCTGATTTCTTTGGAGCCGTTCAGGGCGGCTTGGAAGCGGGGCTCTCCTTTTTCCAGGTGACGCACATTGTTCTCGAGCATGACAATGGCATCATCGACGACGAACCCGACGGCCAGGATCAGAGCCATGAGGGAGAGGTTGTCCAGACTGTAATTGAGCAGACTCATGACCGCAAAGGTCCCGATGATGGACATGGGCAAGGCCAGACTGGGTATAACCGTGGCCGAGAGATTGCGCAGAAAGAAAAAGATGACCATGACCACCAGGAAGACGGTCAGGATCAGAGTGAACTTGACATCATCCACCGAATGGCGGATGGATTCGGAGCGGTCGTAGAGGATATCCAGGTTCACCCCGGCCGGGAGCTGGGCCCGAAAGGTCGGCAATAGTTTTTTGATCGAATCTACCACCTCGATGGTATTGGTCCCCGGTTGGCGCTGGATGGCCAAGACAATGGCCCGCCGGTCTTTATACCAACTGGCGATTTTATTATTCTCCACACTATCGATAACCTGACCGATATCCTGGAGCCGCACCGGTGAACCGTTACGATAAGAGACGATAATCGGACGATAGGCCGCAGCATTGGTCAACTGGCCGTCGGCTTGGATGGTGAAGGCCCTATAGTTGCCATATAAGGTCCCGGTGGGGAGATTAACATTGCTGCCCTGAACGGCGCTGGAGACCTCATCGATCCCGATGCCTTTTGAGGCCAGGGCCTGGGGATTAAGTTGAATACGGACGGCATATTTCTGGGATCCGTAAATCAGGACCTGGGCTACCCCGCTGATCATGGAGATCCGTTGGGCCATGATCGTCTGACCGTATTCATCCAGGGCATACAAAGGGATCTGGGGTGAATTTAAAGATAAATATAGCACCGGCTGATCGGCCGGGTTGACCTTGCGGTAAAAGGGCGGGATGGGCATGTCTTTAGGCAAAAGACGGGCCGCCCGGGCAATGGCTGATTGGACATCCTGAGCCGCGGCATCGATATTGCGATCCAGACTGAATTGAAGGGTAATCTGACTTGTCCCCAGGGCGTTGGAGGAATTCATCGAATCCAGGCCGGCAATAGTCGAAAATTCTTTTTCCAGAGGGGTGGCTACGGCCGAGGCCATGGTCTCGGGATTGGCTCCGGGCAGGTTGGCTGTCACCAAAATAGTCGGGAAGTCCACATTCGGGAGATCGCTCACCGGCAGGCGCATGTACCCCAAGGTGCCGAAGAGCAGGATGCCCATCATCACCAAAGTGGTCATAATGGGTCGCCGTATAAAAATTTCGGCGATGTTCATGGACGGGCCGCCTCTTTTCCTTCGGGTCCTTTTTTTATCTGGACCTTGGTTCCGGAGACGAGCTGAAACTGGCCGTCCGTAACCACGACCTCTCCAGCCTTGACCCCTTTTTCGATGACGGTCTTACCATCCAGACTCTGGCCAATAACCACCGGCCGGATTTCGGCCTTTTGATCCGCCTTGACCATAAAAACATATTGTCCTTCCAGCCCGGTCTGCACGGCCTGGGTTGGAACCAGCAAGGTATTAGCCCGAGTGGTTAAGTCTACCTTAATCTTGACGAATTGACCGGGCCAGAGGCGTTTGGTCTTATTGTGGAAAATCCCTTTGACCAGGATCGTCCCGGTGGCTTTATCCACCGTATTATCGATAAAAGAGACCTCTCCTTCTTCGGGATGTTCTTGTTCCTTGCCGATAAAAGCCTTTATTTTAACTTTTCCGGCGACAGAATATTTTTTCAAATCGGCTAGGTTCTGTTCCGGAAGGGCAAAGGAGCAATAAATCGGCTGGATCTGGTTTATCACCACCATATTTTTATTATCGTCATTGGCCTTGATCATATTGCCCTTAAAGGCCAGCAGACTTCCCGTCCGGCCGGTTATAGGGGCCTTGATATAACAGTAGTTGACCTGCAGACGGGCGGCCTCCACCGCCGCCTGATCGGCCTTGATCTGGGCATTAAGGGCGGCCAGATTAGTGGTGGCCTGGTCGAACTGTTCCCGGCTGACATATTCTTTTTTAATCAGTTCCGAATACCGGCGAAGGTCTTCTTCCGCTTTTTGAGCCAGGGCGATGTCTTTAGCCAGAATGGCTTGGGCTTTTTTAAGTTCGGCCTCGAAGGGATCAGGATCGAGAGTAAAAAGCAAGGTCCCTTGGGCCACATCCTGCCCTTCCCGAAAATGAACCTGTTTCAATTCTCCGGTAACCCGGGACTTGATGGTGATTGTTGATAGGGGTTCAACATTTCCGATGGCTTGAATCTGCACGGGAACCGTTTTTTCCTCCACCGTGGTCACCGTAACCGGGACAATCCGTTCCCTTTTGGCTTTGGCCGGGTCTTCTTTTTTACCGGAGCAGGCCGCCAGGCCTAAAATAACCAGGATTCCCAAAGAGAGGAAAATGATCTTGAAAAAATTAGATAAATCTCTTCTCAAAGATATTGTAAAACGGGACATGATCAGGATTCCTTTTAAAATATTAACCGGGACTTATCGAATTAAACTATCTAATAGATTCTCGGGGGGGTGTCAAAAGATATTTTCAACCCCTTGTTTTTAAAATATTTGCACCGGATAGGCCCTAATGATATATTTCTTTGAAAGGAAGCGTCTTTTTCTAGACCGACTTACTAGACAGTAAAGGGGGTTTGTATTTATGACCGAAGAAAAAAAAGAAAAATGGCTCAATTATCTTGCCTTGACCACGGTAGTCCTGGCGGTGTGTGCGACCTTATCCACCTTTAGAGGGGGGAGTTATTCGACCCGGTCGGTCCTCAGTCAATCGCAAGCGGCCAACCAGTGGGCTTATTTCCAATCCAAAAGTATTAAAGGTTATCTTTACGAACTGCAAAAAGAAAAATTAGAAACCGAACTTAAGGGTCTGGAATCGAAAACCTCAAAATCCATCGCAGAGGAATATCGGGGCAAGATAGAATCGTATTCTAAAAAATTAAAAAAATACGAAGACGAAAAGGCCCTCATCGAAAAAGACGCCCGCAATTATGAAAAAATCCGCGATGACGCCCAAAAACATTCCCAGGCCTTCGGGATAGCCGTGATCTATCTTCAAATCGCCATTCTGCTGTCGTCGATTGCCGCCCTGATGAAGAAGAAACCTGTTTGGATTTTGGGATCGATCATCGGACTTTGGGGAGTTATTAACTTTCTGAATGGCTTCTGGCTCTTTATGGGCTAG
>Ga0233425_10007044_pt1 | contig 16063 bp, 15 predicted proteins | sample Watercolumn_Towu_2_FD_181712 | JGI IMG/M metagenome (GOLD analysis project Ga0233425, IMG submission 181712) | Freshwater microbial communities from Lake Towuti, South Sulawesi, Indonesia - Watercolumn_Towuti2014_140_MG | ecosystem: Environmental > Aquatic > Freshwater > Lake | place...
TTTTTAATTATAAAAACTACCCTTCATTGGTCAAATTGGCAATCTCAAAAGCCAATTTATTAATATTGCGCTGCTTTCTTCGCCGTGCTCGATTTTTGCCCCGTTTTTTTTTGTCGCCGCCTTTAACACGTTTAATATCCAGCTTTTGCTGATGCAGTTCGACTGTTTTTAAATGCAGAAAGATATCTTGAGGCATATTATCAGGCAGATCGACCAGCGTATAGCTGGCTTGAATAGTGACGTTGAGGATATTGTTTTTATCCACGCCTGACTCACTGACTAATAATTTTTTAATGCTATCTTCTGTTACCTGATGCTGACTGCCTACATCTAAGCGATAACGAATCAGCTTAACGTTGGCGTAGCTATTGTCTTGAGTAACTGCCGGAACCGGGCTTTTTTGAAGCGGGCGAAGCAGTATGGCACCGTTATCCCGATGGTTTAAAAATAATAGCGCCGCTGCCAAGTCCAAACTATCGACACCTAATTCGCTGGCGATAGCTTTCGTTTCAAGGCGATGGGAATCAAGATTCTCGCGATCAAGAATCTGTTTCAAGCGAGGGATTAACATTGGTTAGTTGTCTGTGCGGTTAATAACCAATTGATATCAAGGATTATAAATTTCAACAAATGCTTCATCTCGTAATCTTCGCAACCAAAGCTCGGTTTCTTCTTCGATTTTGCGTTTGCGAATAGCGTCTCTGACCAGATTTTTTTTATATTCCTGACTATTGTCCTTATTTTCACGTTCAAGAACCTGAACAATATGCCAGCCAAATTGAGTTTGAAAAGGTTCGCTGATTTCTCGAATAGGTAGTTTTTCCATTGCTTCTTCGAAGGGTTTAACTAAATCGCCAGGCCCGACCCAATCCAGTAAACCACCTTTAAGCGCGGAACCCTTGTCATCCGAATGCGCTCTTGCAAGAGCGGCAAAATCATCGCCATCAGTAATACGGGCTTTTAACGCCAACAAGCGCTTTTTCGCCTCGGCATCATCAACCAATTCATTGGTTTTAATCAGTATATGACGAACTTTGGTCTTAGTTACCATGTGTGAGCCACTCACGCCGCCTTTAATTTCCAGCATCTTGATGATATGAAAGCCACTCGGGCTACGAATGGGTTCACTAACGTCCCCTTGCGCCATCGCGCCCACCTTATCGACAAACAAAGTCGGAATATCCTCTTGGGTTCGCCAACCCAGGTCGCCGCCTTTCAGTGCATTGCTATCATCAGACTCTCTGATCGCTAACTCGGTAAAATCTTGACCCGATTTCAATTGATCAACAAGCGCTTGCGCTCTGGCCTGCGCTTTTTCGATGTCATTTGCCGACGAACCTTCCTTAACTGCAATCAAGATATGGCCTAGATGGTATTGAGCCGCCTCTTCAGTGATTTTGCCTTGCGTTTCCAAATGATGTTGTACCTCTTGGTCGGTCACTTTAACACGACTGCCGATCTCTCTTCCTCGCAGTTGGTTAATGATGATTTCATTCCGTAAATTATCCAAAAAGCTCTTATAACTCATCCCCTGCCCTTCAAGCTCGGCTCTAAATTGCTCGATAGTCATATGGTTTCGTTGGGCGATTTCTCCGGCTGAGCTGGTCAGCATATCGTCGGAAACTTTAATGCCAGCGCGATCGGCCAATTGCCGCTGTAGTTTTTCAAGAATCAGTTTTTCCAGAACCTGTTTACGAATCACAAACTCAGGCGGCATCGGGCTAGCGCTAGCTTGCACCTGGATGCGTTGCATAACAAGTGCAAGCTCTCGCTGCAATTCGCCTTCAAGAATGACATCTTCTTCAACAACAGCGGCAATTTTATCCAAGACTTCGGCTTTTAAGAAAAAACTCGTCATCGATAGGTTAGCGAAAAAAATCAGCAGCGCTATTTTTTTTAAATTTGAAAATTTAATCATTATCGAGCTTCCGATAACCATAAATATTTTGCTCAAAAAATTCATCCAGTTTTTGACCTATTCCGGTTAAGCCTTTTAACTCCACCTGAAAGAAAATACCGTTTTGCGCTTCGCCACGAACCACAGTGGAGTTGGTCGTATTAATCGCGGAATTCACCAAGCCATTCACATAATGTCGGCCAATCAAACGAAAGCGCCAACAGCAATTTTCCTTTTCCAAACCCAAAAAGCTTTCCTGGGTTCGATCATAAAGCAAGGAATATTGCCAGCGGCCAATTGCGAACCAATCGTCGAATAATGGCCAGCGAAAGGACACATCGGTTTGAATGATGTCATTCAAACGCTCCGGAATAAGTGGGTTTTTTCGATATAAATAACCCACATTAAACAATTCATTAGGTTCGTTGGTTAAATGCAGCACCGCCTTGCCGCGCTCAATGTCGCTATTGTGCGGGTTCCATTGCAAACCTGTCTCGAAAGAAACATGATCATTCATTTCACCACTAAGCTCGGCAATGATATTGGAAAAGGTATTGGTTTCGGGAGACTGCTGCTTGAATGCTAAAGCTCGACTACTGTCTCGCGCAAGCACCGGCGCTGTAACCTCTCGATCACGAAAATAAATAATGTCGCCCAAATTGAAGCGCAAGCGTTCTTTACCGGAAACCGGATCGACTAAACGCGAGGTAACAGCAAGCGAAAGTTGATTGGCGTCCTGCACACGATCCGTTCCGCTGAACCGGTTTTCCCGAAACAAGCTGTTAAACCAAAAATCGTATAAAGTCGTATCGAAAACCGGAATGTTGTTTTGATTCTTGTAAGGTATATACAAATAAAACAGCCTGGGTTCAATGGTATGAGTCAACGAGGTATTGAACAAATTAACTTCGCGCTCCAGGAATACTCCGCTATCGACCGAAAAAATCGGCAAGGTACGGGTAATGTCGCTCTCGCTGCCAACCGTAGTCGGATTTAAGCCATAACCGGTACTGGAAAGATTGTTCAATTGATAGCGCGTATGTTGCAAAGAAGCCTTCGGCGTTAAAAAAGTGCTCGCCGTTTTTAGGGGAAAACTGAGTGAGGGTTTAACGTTAATACGCTGGCCATCAATCAGGCTGTTGTGCTGAAATTGTACAAATTCGCTTTCAAGCGCTGTATTCAGCGGCATAATTTTGAACGCATGATCCAAATTGAAATTGACTTGCGGCAAGCGCTTATAGGGCAAACGCACGCCGCTCAATGTTGGATCAACCGACTGGAAATAGTCAAAACGACCGACAAGCGATGCGCCATCTCGAACATAGCCGAGATCGGCCGAACTTCTGATAAAACTGAAATTGGTGAAGCTCAAAGCATTGCCCAGCTCGGAAAAATAATCCTTATCCGACACATAGTTCAAGTCGACATTCGAGCTAATGTGCTGGGTGAAACGGGTTCTATTTTTAAATGAACCCGAAAACCGAGCGCGATCACGAACATTATCGTGAGGCAAATATTCAAAGCCCAGCTTGCCATTGACTTTTTCATATAAATAACGGAAGGTGCCGCCTAGTAAAGGACCTCTTCTGTCAAAATATTTGTGGTTGAAGGTAAAGTCATAATTCGGCGCTATATTCCAATAATACGGCACATGGATGCTGTATCCGCCGGTTTCGGTATAGTTATACGAAGGCGCCAAAAAACCGGACAAGCGCCGGTCGTCAATTGGAAAAGACAGATAGGGCAAATAAAACACCGGAACGCCTTTGGCTTCAAGCCAGGCGTTTTTGGCAGCGCCTTTGCCAGTGGCCTTATTGATTTTAAGCTCGGATGCATGCACAACCCAGTCCTGATTGCCTGGTTTACAGCTGGTATAAGCCACATCACGATAACGTGATAAAAATTTATTATCGCGATAAACCACCTTGGCGCGGCCTCGAATCGGCGTCGTCGGCGCTATAAATAGAGTATCTCGTAATTTGGCTTGATCGGTCGCCAATTTAAGTGATGCGCTTTCACTGAACAAAGCCATTTCATCTTCGCTGTAATACACGCCGCCTTGTAAGTCAAGCGTTTCCGATACGGTATCATAGTTTGCGATATGTGACGAAGATCGCTGATCGGCCCGATTCATCTCGACATTGCCGTAGTAGCTGCCGATCTCGTTATCAAAGATTTCAGAATAATCCGACTTCACATCTAACGGCGAGGTGGTTCTTAAATCTTTACCCGGTATAAAATTTCGATCCGTCCCTAGTTCTACCGTGCAGTTTTCCCAAGGATTATATTTCAACTGTGCGGTTAAAGTAGAAAAAGTCTGCTCTTGCCGATAATCGAAGGCTGGATCAAGCAGACGCAATCTATGATCATCGCTGCTAACCGTCTGGGCTTGCCCTTTTGGGTCCGCGCCGACCAAGGAGCAATCCCATTGATCATTACTGGCTTTTGCACCGCAAGTCCACCCTGGTATGGCGGATTTCTCGGCTATCGCTTTTTTCTCAATAACCCTTGATTTTTGAACGGAAACAATCGATTTAACCTTTTTTTCTGTCTTTATGACAGGCTTTGCCTCTTGCGCTACGCTTTCGGTTTTTTCCAGCTCTAGGTTCTCTGCCGGTTTGCTCGTTGCGTTAGGCGAGGCAGAAGGCTTTTTCTCGGTCTTAGCGATGTCGCTTGGTCTTGGAGGTGCTGATTCAGCGGCGCTGGGCGAAGATTCGGTGTTTTTTTCCCCGCCAACACAAACCCATTCTTTATTATCTTTGCTTTGCTGGCAGTTCCAGGCTGTTTCGTTAGCAAAACTGTTCTGAGCCGGCAATGACGGCAACACAAACAAAAATAAACGGCGGAGCATGAAGTCGAATAAGTAGTAGTAGCTTAATGGATTGCATATCGAATAAAATGCCGTCACACATTTTACCCACATATCAATTGTATCAACAGAATTATCTGGACAAAGGCTTAATGATACCTGAAGACATAAGAGTTCTAGCCATGCTGGATTGGCTGGAGAATGATTTGTTAATGACAATCCTTTCTTTTGAACCTGCTTCCAGTGACGCCAGCTTTCGCCGTTACTTTAGAGTCAAAACGCCTTCAGGTCAATTCATTGTGATGGATGCGCCGCCAGACAAGGAAAATACCGGGGCTTTCATTCGCGTTGCCGAATTGATGCGCAATGCGCAAGTCCACGTGCCGCAAATTTATCAGCAAAACCAGCGCGAAGGTTTTTTATTGCTTGAAGACTTGGGTTCAGTAAGCTACCTGGACCGGCTTGCCGACGAAAATGCCGATCTATACTACCAAAACGCTTTTGACAGCCTGTTTCAATTACAAACTCGCATTGATATCGCTAACTGCGGTTTGCCTCGTTATGACGAAGCCTTGCTAAAACGCGAGTTAGCTATTTTTAACGAGTGGTTTTTGGGCCAGCTTTTGGATATTGAATTGCCTGCAGAAATCCAAGACACGGTGTGCCATTTACTGATCGCATCGGCACTAGAGCAGCCGGTTTCCTGTGTGCATCGTGACTTTCACTCACGCAATTTAATGTTAATTGATGATAAATATGCCGGCATTCTCGATTTTCAGGACGCTGTCATTGGCCCCATCACTTATGATTTGGTCTCTCTACTCCGCGATTGTTATATCGCCTGGCCAGAGCAGCAAGTTAGCACCTGGTTGGCGCGCTATTACCAGCGACTCTACGACCATGGGTTAATTCTGTGTGATTTGGCACAATTTCAGCGCTGGTTTGACCTAATGGGCATGCAGCGGCATTTAAAGGCCATCGGCATTTTTTCGCGCCTGCATTTGCGGGATGGTAAATCAAACTATCTGAAAGACATTCCGCGAACCTTAACTTACGTTGTGAACCAGGCAATAATTTATCCTGAGTTTAGCGATTTCAATCAATATTTGCACGAACAAGTCTTGCCCTTATCTTTCGTCAAGGCCAGCGCATGAAAGCCATGATATTAGCCGCAGGCCGCGGTGAAAGAATGCGGCCGCTCACCGACCATACGCCCAAGCCCTTACTTTCCGTCGCCAATAAACCGCTTATCGTCCATACCATTAATCAACTCGTAGCAGCCGGCTTTCGTGACATAGTCATCAATCACGCGCATTTAGGCTGGCAAATTGAAGCTGCCCTTGGCAGCGGCAAACAATTCGGTGCAACCTTGCAATACTCGCCTGAAGGAGAAGAGGCTTTAGAAACCGCAGGCGGCATCATTAACGCCCTGCCCTTATTGGGCAACGACGTGTTTTTAGTTGTCAATGGCGACATTGCCACCGATTTTCCATTCGCCGAGTTAACCAACCAAACGGTTGACTTGGCTCATTTGGTCTTGGTTGACAATCCTGCACACCACCCGCAAGGCGATTTTGCATTAGATCAACACGGCAAACTAATTAACCATGCCGAGGCTTTGCTAACCTTTAGCGGCATTGGACTTTATCGCCCTGAACTATTTGCCCACACCCCGCCCGGAAAAAGCAAGCTCGGGCCTTTGCTCAAGCAAGCGATAGCCGACGGCCAAGTCAGCGGACAGAAGCATTCAGGTTTCTGGATGGATATCGGCACGCCGGAACGCCTGCGACAGCTTCACTTTTTTTATCTGCAGAAAACTACTTATCATGCCTGATCACATCTATAAAAAAATAGAATTAACCGGCTCTTCACCGGTCAGTATTCAAGCCGCCATTGAAAACGCTATCCATAAAGCGTCAAAAACCATTAAAGATATGCGTTGGTTCGAAGTCGTCGAAACCCGTGGTCATATTCAAGATGGCAAAGTCGCTCATTGGCAAGTTACCGTAAAAATAGGCTTTTCGTTAGCTGACTGATGAATAAGGGCGCTCGGTTTCTGAAACAGACTTCCCCAGCCCACATGCTCCCATGACTTTTAATCAGCCAACATGCTAAGTGTCATCGTTATTACTAAAAATGAGTCCGCCACGATACAACGTTGTTTGGATTCAGTTAGCTGGGCCGATGAAATTATTGTTTTGGACTCTGGCAGCAGCGACGACACTGTGGCAATTTGTCAACGCTATACCGATAAGGTATTTGTGACAGACTGGCCCGGTTTTGGTCCGCAAAAGCAGCGAGCGCTTTCCCTGGCGACCGGGGACTGGGTGCTGTCTTTAGATGCAGATGAATGGCTAAGTCCGGAACTAACCATAGAGATTCAACGGGCTATTACCAATGAAAATATTCATGGCTATTTGCTGCCGCGACTATCCAGTTATTGTGGCAAGCAAATAAAACACGGTGGCTGGTGGCCAGATTATGTTTTAAGACTGTTTCAACGCAGCCAGGGCTGTTTTAGTGAGGATTTGGTTCATGAACGCATTATTGTTACTGGCAAAATCGAAAAGCTTAACCAACCAATTTCACATGAAGCCTTTATCGACCTAGAAGAAGTCTTGCATAAGATCAATAGTTATTCCTCACTTAATGCGGAAAAGCTTTATCTAAGCGGCAAACAAACAACGCTTGCGCAAGCTATTGTTAAAGGTTTATGGAGTTTTTTCCGCACCTATTGTCTGAAAGCAGCATTTTTAGACGGCCGCGAGGGTCTGATGCTGTCGATATCAAATGCCGAAGGTACTTATTATAAATATGTAAAACTCCTGAAATTAAACGAAAGTAAAGGTCTCTCAGAGCAAGCATGATTTCTGTCATCGTCACGACTTATAACTGGCCTGAAGCACTTACGCTTTGTTTGCAGAGTCTTTTTGCGCAATCAGACCTAGGCTTTGAAGTACTGATCGCTGATGATGGCTCAAATGACAGCACCTCGGATGTCATACGCAGCCGATTCTACCAAGGCCCAGTGCCTGTCAGACATATTCGTCATGAAGACTGCGGTTTTAGAGCAGGAACCATACGAAATAAAGCAGTGTCTGCTAGTAATGGCGACTATTTAATTTTTATTGATGGAGATTGCTTAGTTTTCCCGGATTTTGTTAATACGCACCGAAAATTGGCGCAAACAGGTTGTTTTGTTCCTGGCAATCGAATTCTTTTAAGTCAAAATTTTACCCAAACCGTACTGAACAAGCACCTGTTCCTGCATGAGCACTCCAGTTTGGACTTCGTTTTTTATCGGCTTACCGGCAAAATTAACCGGTTGACTCCGTTGCTGCGCTTACCTTTAGGACCGCTCAGACTTGTCAAAGCCCAATTTTGGCAAAAAGCCATGACCTGTAATTTCGGCCTTTGGAAGCGCGATTTTATTGCCGTCAACGGCTTTGACGAAGTATTTCAAGGCTGGGGCTATGAAGATTCAGACTTAGTGATTCGACTCATCCATAATGGCGTGAAACGCAAAGAAGGCCGCTTTGCGGCGCCGGTGTTGCATTTATGGCATCGGCAAAATGATCAAAGCCAAAAAGATAAAAACTTACAGCGATTACAAGCTCGCCTCAAACAACGCGATTGCATAAAAGCGGAGTTGGGGATTGATCAATATCTAGCCAAGAACCTTTAACTTTAAAATAGCCTTTTCCGATAATCGCTCTAAGGAACAATCATGGTTGCGCTGGAAACTCCCATTTGTAATTTTGGCCAAAAAGCCGCCGATTTTGCCTTGCCTGGAATTGACGGAAAAACTTGGTCACTGCAGGACTGCATGGGTTCCAAGGGTCTTCTGATCATGTTTATCTGCAATCATTGCCCTTACGTCAAAGCTATTCGCGAAAGACTGGTCCGCGACACGAATGAGCTAAAAACCTTCGGCATCGAGTCAGTTGCCATCATGTCCAATGACAGCGAGGCTTATCCTGAAGATTCTTTTAACAATATGCAGCGAATAGCCGAACAGTATGGTTATTGGTTTCCTTATCTGGTTGATGAAACTCAACAAGTGGCAAAAAACTATGGCGCGGTCTGTACTCCGGATTTTTTTGGGTATAATAGCCGATTTGAGCTGCAATACCGAGGCAGATTGGACGCCAGCCGTAAAGAAACAGCTCTCGAAGGTTGCCGGCGGGATTTGTTTGAAGCGATGAAACTGGTTGCCGAAACGGGCGCTGGACCGCTGCAACAAATCGCCAGCATCGGTTGCTCGATCAAATGGAAATAAACTGTAATGATTTTACTCGTAAACACTTTTGAAACTGAGAACATGAAATGATGTCAATAAAACGAATGGTTGATCTGGACTTAACTGGCAAACGCGTATTGATACGCCAAGATTTGAATGTACCTGTCAAAAATGGCCAAGTGACCAGTGATATCCGCATTCAAGCGAGTGTGCCAACCATTGAAAAAGCCCTGGCCGCTGGCGCTGCGGTCATGTTGTTGTCTCATTTGGGCCGGCCAGTTGAAGGGCAATATGATGAAGCCTCTTCTTTGAAACCCGTGGCCGAACGTTTATCAACGCTGCTTGGCAAACCCGTCAGACTCGAAAAAGACTGGCTGGATGGCATAAACATTCAGCCTGGCGAGGTGGTTTTATGTGAAAACGTTCGTTTTAACACCGGCGAAGAAAAAAACAGCGATGCCCTAGGTCAAAAGATGGCCGCCTTATGCGACGTCTTCGTGATGGATGCATTCGGCACAGCGCACCGAGCTCAGGCTTCGACTCACAGCGTGGCCAAATTTGCGCCAGTGGTTTGCGCCGGCCCCTTGCTGTCAAGCGAACTCGACGCGCTCGGACGGGCCTTGGAAACGCCTACCAAGCCTTTGGTCGCCATTGTTGGCGGTTCTAAAGTGTCCACTAAACTGACCGTCTTGAAATCACTGTCGGAAAAAGTTGACCAATTGATTGTTGGCGGGGGTATCGCTAACACTTTTATTGCTGCTGCCGGCTTTGCGGTAGGCAAGTCACTGTTTGAACCCGACTTGATCGATGAAGCCAAGCAGTTGATCGCGGACGCGCAAAAAGCCGGCTCGGACATTCCGATTCCGGCCGATGTGGTTTGTGCGAAAGAGTTTTCTGAAACCGCCGCCGCAACCGTCAAGAAAGTATCCGAGGTAGAAGCTGACGACCTAATTTTAGATATCGGCCCTGAAACAGCAAAACAGTACGCCAGCATTCTCAAATCAGCTGGCACGATCGTCTGGAACGGCCCGGTCGGCGTTTTTGAATTCGATCAGTTTGGCGAAGGCACTAAATCTCTCTCCTTAGCGATTGCAGACAGCGAAGCCTTTTCCATAGCCGGTGGCGGCGATACGCTGGCGGCCATTGACAAATATGGCATTGAAGATAGAGTATCTTATACTTCAACCGGCGGCGGCGCTTTTCTTGAATTTCTCGAAGGCAAGGAACTGCCTGCCGTCGCTATCTTGAAATCAAGAAGTTAATGATTACCTTTGATAAACTGGGTTCATAAACCCAGTTTATGTTTTATCTCTCTTAAGGTTAAAAAAATGGCTAGAATCACAATTGAAGATTGCTTGGAACATATCGATAATCGCTTTAAGCTCGTTATTCTGGCGGGCACTCGCGCTCGACAGCTCGGCCACGGCGCAACCGAATTTGTTCCGCGCGGCAAAGACAAAGACACAGTAGTGGCCTTACGCGAAATTGCGGCAGGGCATGTTAACGAGCATAACATCAACCAATTGCATCGGGGTGGTAGAGACGAGCACCCAATGATGTTCTAAACCGATAGTTCTTTATTATGCTTGAGATAGCCGATACCATCGAGTTGGAACGCCCTCAGGATAAACTGATCCGGCGTTTATGCACGACCTTATCGGAGTATCTCGATCAAACCCAGATTAACGACTGTCTTAAAGCCTACGAATTTGGCGCAAGCGCGCACGTTGGCCAGTACCGCAAAAGCGGCGAAGCCTACATCTGTCATCCGGTCGCAGTCGCAATTAGCCTGGCCGAGCTGCGAATGGACGCCAATGGCATCATGGCCGCCATTCTTCATGACGTAATTGAAGACACCTCCGTTAGCAAAACCGATTTGTCGAATTATTTCAATTTTGAAGTGGCGGAATTGGTCGATGGCGTTACCAAATTAACCAAAATCGACACTAAATCGCACGCAGAAGCCCAAGCCGAAAATGTGCGAAAAATGTTTTTGGCGATGGCTAAAGATTTGCGCGTGATTATGGTCAAGTTGGCCGACCGACTGCATAACATGCAAACCTTGGGCGCCATTCCGGCCGAAAAAAAACGCCGTATCGCGCGTGAAACCCTGGACATCTATGCGCCAATCGCCAACCGCCTGGGAATGAACAATATTCGTCAAAAACTTGAGGCGCTTAGTTTTGAAGCCATGTATCCCCGGCGCTACGCAATTTTGCATCAGGCGGTAAAAAAAGCGCGTGGCAACCGTCGAAATATGATTGACAAAATTGAAAGTTCAATCAAAAAGCGGCTTGAACAAGCTCATTTAAATTGTGACGTGATCGGGCGTGAAAAAAATCTTTACAGCATTTATCAAAAAATGCAGCAGAAAAAAAAGCCTTTAAGTCACGTGTTTGATTTATACGCATTTCGCATTTTTTGCCAGGATGTCGACACCTGTTACCGTGTTTTAGGCATCACGCATAATTTGTATAAACCCATTCCCGGCCGCTTTAAAGACTATATCGCCTTGCCGAAAGCCAATGGCTATCAGTCCCTGCACACCATTTTGATCGGACCTTATGGCGTCAACGTCGAAATTCAGATTAGAACCCAGGAAATGCACCGCTTAGCCGAATCGGGCATTGCCGCTCATTGGTTATATAAATCTGATGATGATAAAGCGGAAAAATTCAAAGCGCGCGCCAACGAATGGGTGCGAGATTTATTGGAAATCCAGCAATCGGCGGGCGATTCTTTAGAATTCATCGATAATTTGAAGGTCGACCTTTTCCCTCAGGAGGTTTTTGTTTTTACGCCGCAAGGCGAAATCATCAAATTACCGCGCGGGGCGACAGTGGTTGATTTTGCTTACGCCGTCCATACCGATATTGGCAATGCTTGCGTTTCAGCACGAATCGATCGGCAACTGGTGCCCCTGCAATCGAAATTGGAAAATGGCGTTACTGTTGAAGTCATTACCGCTTCGTGGGCCAGACCTAATCCGCTTTGGCTGAACTATGTCATCACCGTCAAAGCGCGCACCAGCATACGGAACTATCTGAAAAACTTTAAACAACAAGAAGCGATTAGTTTAGGACGACGCTTACTGGAAAAAGAGCTGCAATCGATGCGCGTCACGATGGATAGCATCGGCCAAGAACGCATACAAGCGCTGCTTAAATTAACCGACAAGCATACCCTGGAGGAATTGCTGGAAGACATCGGCCTTGGCAATAAAATGCCATTTTTAATCGCCAAACGATTGACACAAAACGATATCAATGCCAACGTTCGGCTTGACGCCAGTGAAAAAACGCAAAAAACGCCATTGATTATCAAAGGCACTGAAGGCATGGTAATCAATCTAGCCAAATGCTGCCGCCCTATCCCCGGTGATTCGATTATCGGCTTTTTTAACCCTGGCAAAGGCATTGTCGTACATCATCACGAATGCCGGAACAGCAATGAGGTCAGAAAAAAACAAACCAGCTGGCTTGATGTGGAGTGGAGTTCAGATGTCGCAGGCGAATTTCCTGCCGAGTTGCGGATAGAAATTTTGAATCAGCGAGGGTCATTAGCGACAGTAGCCTCTACGATATCCGATATGAACTCAAACATTGAAAATGTCACCGTAATCGATCAAGATGCGCGCGTCTCGGTCGATCTAATTACCTTAACCGTTAAAGATCGGGTTCACCTGGCGAAAATCATGCGCCGCTTAAAAGATTTATCCATCGTTTTAAAAATCACTCGGGTTAAAGCGTAAACCAGAAGCTCAATTGCTGTGGGTTAAACGGCAAATGCCGTTAACCGAAACAGCTTACTTGCGTTAGCATTATCAACTCCCATCCCTCACAAAGGACGCGCTATGACAAAAACCATTATTCGGACCGACCAAGCACCTCAAGCCATTGGCACTTATTCGCAAGCAGTAAGGGTGGGGCGAACCGTGTATCTGTCCGGTCAAATTCCGCTGATACCCGCAACCATGCTGTTAGTCGAAGGTGACATCAGCGACCAGATCAGGCAGGTCTTTGAGAATTTAAAAGCCGTTGCTCAGGCGGCCGGGGGTGGACTCGACGATATCGTTAAACTCAATGTTTATTTGACTGATTTGGCGCACTTTCCTATCGTCAACGAAATTATGGGTCAGTATTTCCAAGCGCCCTACCCGGCTCGCGCCGCTATTGGAGTAGCCGATCTGCCAAAAGCAGCTAGCATCGAAATGGATGCCATCATGCAATTGAGTCCCCAAGAATATCCCGCTTCATGACGCCCTTGCTTAGGCAGTATTTTGGCAGATGAGGGAGCTAGAACAGCCGCTGACTTCACTGTCAGGCATTGGGGCGCAAACTGCAAACCGTTTAAAAAAACTCGGCATCGACACGCTCCAAGATTTGATTTTTCACCTGCCTTACCGTTATGAAGATAGAACCCGGCTGACGCCGATTGCCGACCTGGACGCCGGTATGTCTGCCTTGATTTGCGGAAAAATTGATTTTGTTGATCATCTGCCCAAAAGGCGCCAAAGCCTGATTTGCCGAATCAGCGATGCAACGGGCTTTATTGATATCAAGTTTTTTCATTACACCGCCAAGCAACTGACCATGTTGCAGCCCGGTAAAGTCCTCAGTTGTTATGCTGATATACGCCAGGGTTATAGCGGTCTTGAAATAATTCATCCTGATTACCGCATTATCGATGATCTAGGCGATCCCGTTACCGAAAATTGTTTAACCGCTGTTTATTCACTCACCGAAGGTCTTAGCCAAAACACGGTGCGCAAAGCCGTTAAACAAACGCTCGGTATCTGGCTAAGGCGGCCTCATGCATTGATAGATTGGCTGCCGGAACCCTTATTAAGCCGCTATGGCTTTCCAGACCTAACTGAAGCGCTGCAAACCTTGCATGCACCGACTATTAACCGAGCAAGCGCTGACTGGCAAAACAAGCATTCGTCCTGTTTAAAACGTTTGGCCTTTGAAGAGATGCTCAGCCACTGCTTGAGCCAGCAAGCTGCAAGGCTTGCACTCAGATCTTATCAAGCCCCTGTATTGGCGGGTGATAAAGACGTCGCCGAACAATTTTTGCATGAGCTGACTTTTTCTTTAACGGCCGCCCAGCAACGGGTAATCGCCGAACTAAAACAGGACTGCCAAAAACCTCAGCCAATGATGCGTTTAATACAAGGCGACGTCGGCTCTGGCAAAACCATTGTTGCCGGCTATGCGGCTTTATTGGCGTTTACTTCGGGTTATCAAGCGGCGGTAATGGCGCCAACTGAATTGCTCGCGGAGCAACACTTTCGGAATTTCAGCCAGTGGTTTAAGAATTTTGCTAAAAAAATCGTGTTTTTTACCGGGCAAATAAAAAACCGAGCTCGACTGCAGGCCTTAGATGCAATCGCTGACGGTTCAGCCGACATTATTATCGGCACCCATGCGCTGTTTCAGGAACAGGTTCAATTTTTTCGCTTAGGCTTGATCATTATTGACGAACAACATCGCTTCGGCGTTCTTCAACGCATGGCTTTACAGAAAAAAGGCCAGACTGAAACACTTAAGCCGCATCAATTAATCATGACCGCAACGCCGATTCCCCGAACCTTGGCGATGCTGCGCTATTCCGATCTGGATATTTCGGTAATCGATGAACTGCCACCCGGAAGAAAGCCCGTCATTACCCGCATTATTCCATCCAGCCGGCGCAGCGAAATCATTCATCGTATCGCGAATTGGGTTAGCGCCAACAAACAAGCTTACTGGGTTTGCACCTTGATTGAAGAGTCCGAATTATTACAATGCGAAGCGGCGGAAAACACCGCCCTGCTCTTGCATCAAGCGCTGCCGGGTGTACGCATCGGTTTGCTCCATGGCCAACTCTCAAGCGCTGAAAAAGACACCGTGATGCAGGCTTTTACCGCCCATCAACTCGATCTGCTGGTCGCCACTACGGTAATAGAAGTAGGCGTTGATGTGCCGAATGCGGGCTTGATGGTTATTGAAAACGCTGAGCGTCTGGGGCTGTCGCAGCTGCATCAATTGCGCGGGCGCGTTGGCCGAGGCAAGCAAACAAGCTATTGTTTGTTGCTTTATCAAGCGCCTTTGTCAGACATCGCCCGGCAACGTCTGGCGATTTTGAGGGATCACCATGACGGCTTTGTTATCGCCGAGAAAGATTTGGCCCTGCGGGGGCCGGGCGAACTGATGGGAACGCGGCAAACCGGTTTAGTTCAGTTTAAGGTTGCCGATTTGGATCGGGACGCCGACTTGGTCGATCATCTACAAGCGAGCGCCGACTTTATATTTCAACACTCTCCCGAAGCGGTCAAACCGTTAATCAAACGCTGGCTAAAACCGTCGGCAAATTACTCAGAGGTCTAATTGCCATTGAACAGCAGAAGCTTTTTGCTCAAACAAGAACCCAATTGGCTGGAAAATCGTCAAGGCACTCGACACGTTTTGCCGGAGAGTGTTCAGTCCTGGACTTACGAACCGGGCTCTCTTACTCAGCGCTTACGTGATTATTATGGTAATGCGGTCGCAGTAAAACTGCTTTTTCACCGCTGGCGGCCACCCTTTTTAAACGAACGCCGCTTATTGCAAGTACCCGGGCAGCGCTGGTGCTTAACTCGCGAAGTGTTATTGCAGGCTCATGCCAAACCCTTGATACTGGCTCGAACAATTATTCCGGAACAGACCATCAAGGGCCTGCACCGCGATTTATCTCACCTTGGCACCCGGCCTTTGGGCGAAGTGATTTTTTCCTACCCTAAACTAGAACGGCAACAAATGGACATCGTTGCCACAGAGCCTAACATTTGGACACAAGCCGCGATTAACCTGGCGGGTATCCATCAAACGGTGTGGGGACGAAGAACCGTTTATGTCATCGCGGAGCACGCCATGCTGGTAAGCGAGTTTTTTTTGCCTGAGGTTTTGAATCTTTAAACAAGCAAGTTTGTGACTATTTAGCCACAGATCAACACGGATTAAACAGATTATATGTAGTAGTTCAGACTTAACCTGACAATTACTGGTTTTTTAGCGGTGTCTGTCAGGTTAAATTCAGCCTAGAAATTTTCCGCTCCAGACAGTTTTGCCATCGAGTAATGTTGACATAGGCGTTCGGC
>Ga0233425_10007045_pt1 | contig 16063 bp, 14 predicted proteins | sample Watercolumn_Towu_2_FD_181712 | JGI IMG/M metagenome (GOLD analysis project Ga0233425, IMG submission 181712) | Freshwater microbial communities from Lake Towuti, South Sulawesi, Indonesia - Watercolumn_Towuti2014_140_MG | ecosystem: Environmental > Aquatic > Freshwater > Lake | place...
TACCACTAGGAAAATCGACCAGTGATGAAGTTTTAAAAACTGCTGCTTCGGTTGAAAAAAATTCAGAACACCCTTTAGCAGAAGCAATTGTCAAAGAGGCTGTAAAAAACGGCTTGACTTTGTTAGCTGTAAAAAACTTTCAAGCTATAGCCGGCAAAGGAGTTGAGGCGATTTTGAATAAAAAGAAAATTTTGCTGGGTACTAGAAAATTAATGACAGACAACGGTGTAAGCGTTGCCTTAATTGAAGATAAAATGATTGAACTTGAAAACCAAGGAAAAACAGCCATGATCATATCAACTGGAAAAACAATTACGGGCATAATTGCAGTGGCCGATATTTTAAAAGAAAATTCTAAAGAAGCAATTGATGTCCTTCATAAAATGAAAAAGCAGGTCGCCATAATTACAGGCGACAACAGAAGAGTGGCCGAGGCTATCGCCAAACAGCTTGGTATCGACCGGGTACTAGCAGAAGTTTTACCACAAGGCAAATCCGACGAAATTAAAAAACTCCAACAAGAGAGCAAAATTGTGGCAATGGTGGGCGACGGCATCAATGATGCCCCTGCCTTAGCTCAAGCGGATTTAGGAATTGCTCTCGGTTCTGGCACAGATGTGGCAATGGAAACAGGAGAAATAGTTTTAATAAAAGACGACCTTAGAGACGTTGTTTCTGCTATGGATTTGTCAAAATATACTTTACGCAAGATAAAACAGGGCCTCTTTTGGGCTTTTGCTTATAATATTATTGGCATACCAGTTGCTGCCGGAGTCTTTTATCCGGTAACGGGCTGGCTGTTAAACCCGGCAATTGCCGCAGCCGCCATGGCATTTTCTTCTGTCAGCGTCGTGTTAAACGCTTTGAGCATGAAATTGCATAAATAAAACAAAAACGCCCGTATGGGCGTTTTTGTTTTATGTCGGGGAGCCGAGATTTGCACTCGGGCCACACCCTCCCGAAGGGTGCATACTGCTGCTATACTACTCCCCGCATTATTTTCTGAGCTATGTAACCCAATACTTTTGCTTGGTCATTTCGTCTCTTTTTGTTTCAACGTCTTCAATGCCTTCTTCTGATTTTTGAGCAAGGTTTTTTAATTCCTTTTCAGAAAGTTTTCCAAGCTTCAAAATTTCTTTATCTAAAAATTCTTTGGTATTTTTCTTTGGATCATCCAAAACATAGCCTAGCAGAACATCCAAAATTTGGCCAACTTTTGGACCTGGTTCAATTTTTAACAAATCCATAATATCTTTACCATTAACCTTTAGCATTTTGGCAGAAATTGGATCTTGAGAAACCTTATCTATTAAATATTTTAAGTGCCTCAATTTATACGGCTCGGCTTTTGGTACGCCAGAACCAATACGGTCTGCATATCTTACTTGTAAAAGCTCTTCCATAGAATCTTGTCCAACATTTTTTACTAGCCTCCTAATTGACGCCTCGGTATTTTCTCCGACATTATAATAAAATAAATGATACCTAACAAGTTTGGTGATTTTTTCGATATCTTTTTTAGAAAATTTCAGACGATTTAAAATCTGGAAAGTTATTTTAGCTCCCACAATTTCATGATTATAAAAAGTTGCATCTTCTCCTTGGCCAGATTTTACTTTTGGTTTGGCGATATCGTGAAATAAAGCCGCCAGCCTGACATATAAATTAAACTTCTTTTTTGCCGCGTATTCTAAAGATTTTAACGCGTGCTGATAGCAGTCGTATATATGATGTTTGTTTTGAGAAACGCCGTAATTGTCTAAAAGCTCGGGCACGATATATTTTAGCAAATCTAACTCTCTCAACAGCTCAATGCCTTGGGCTGCCTTATCGGCCTCAATAATTTTTATAAATTCATCTCTTATTCTCTCTTTGGAGATTGCTTCTAGCCAAATAGAATTTTTCTTTATTGCTTCGGCTGTTTTCTTTTCTATTTGGAAACCCAAGGTCGTAGCAAAACGGACCGCTCTCAACATTCTTAAGGCATCTTCAGAAAATCTTTCTTCTGGGTTGCCAACTGTTCTAATCACTTTATTTTTTAAATCTCTCTGACCGTCAAACAGATCGACTATTTTTTTACTGTCGTCCATGGCTATGGCATTTATTGTAAAATCTCTCCTAGCCAAATCATCTTCTAGTTTTTTAGCATATCTTACTTGGTCTGGGTGGCGCTTGTCAGAATATTTTGCCTCAAACCTAAAAGTTGTTACCTCTACCTCGGCAAGTTCAGGTTTTTTAGATCCAGTGCGCACAGTAACTGTTAAAAACTCATTAGTATAAAAACTGTCTTGAAAAATCTTTTGGATTTCCTCTGGTTTGGCATTAGTAGTAATGTCCCAATCTTTTGGAGTTGCTTCTAACAAAAAATCACGCACGCATCCGCCCACAATATATGCCTCAAAACCAGCTTTTTGTAAACTAGAGAGAATATTTTTAACTTCTTTTGGGATAGTCATGGTTTGTGCCCTCGGCAAGATTCGAACTTGCAACTTTTGGTTCGAAGCCAAATATGATATCCATTTCACTACGAGGGCTTACTAATTTTTTTACCACAAAAATTATTTTTAATCAATCGCCCTTTTCTTTAATAATTTTTTGTGTTATAAGTGAATAACATGAAAAAACTTCTTTTAATAGTTGCTTTATTAATATTATTATCGCCAGTTTTAGCTTATGCTGGCGTTTGTGGTCCAATTGTGCCACAAAAATGCAATTCCGGCAGTTGCGGTATTACAGAATTTTTTGACATGCTAGTTAATGTTTATACCTTTATTGTTTACTGTATAGCAACACCTTTGGCAGTGGTAGCGTTGGTGGTTGGGGGAGTATTTATTTTAATATCTGCAGGAAATCCTAACTTGCATGGCACTGGTAAAAAAATTATTTGGGCAGCTATTATTGGACTAGTTTTAGTATTCTGTTCCTACCTAATAATTGGCTTTATCTTAAAGATGATTGGATTTACCTGGAATTGGGCTAGCCCGTTCTAGGCTCATGCCCTTGTAGCTCAATTGGCAGAGCAGCTCCCTCTTAAGGAGACGGTTCTGAGTTCGACTCTCAGCAGGGGCACTTTACAAAACAGATAAAATAGAGTATATTAAGAATACTATGGCATTAAAAACCAAAGAAAAAACAAATATAATAAAAGATGTGGCAACACACGAAAAAGACACTGGATCTCCAGAGGTTCAAGTTGCTTTGTTGTCTAAGGAAATAGATAAACTTGTTGTTCACTTAAAAAAACACTCTCAAGATGTCCATTCTAAAAAAGGCTTAATAAAAATGGTAATCAAGAGAAAAAAAATGCTGGCTTATCTAAAAAAATCTTCAGAAAAAAGATACGCGGCCATCATTAAAACAATCGGCTTAAAAAAATAGATGCAACCAAAACCAAAAGAGCAGAGAGTTGAAGTGTTGATAGATGTGCAGAATTTATATCACTCTGCTAAAAATTTGTATCACGCAAAAGTTAATTTTGCCGAAATTCTAAAACAAGCGGTTGCAGGAAGAAAGTTTATCCGCGCATTTGGTTATGTTGTTCGTACAAAAACCGGAGAAGAAGCTCCGTTTTTTGATGCGCTTTCAAAAATTGGCATTGAAACTAGGGTAAGGGATTTGCAAGAATGGTACGGAGGAGCCAAAAAAGCAGACTGGGACGTGGGCATTGTAATAGACGCTATACGCACAGCCCCAGCATTAGATGTGATTGTTTTGGTTTCTGGCGACGGTGATTTTATTGCTCTTGTTGAATATTTAAAAAACCAGGGCAAGAGAGTGGAAGTCATGGCTTTTGGAAAAACTACATCTTCAAAACTACGCGAAGTTGCTGACGAATTTATAGACTTAGATGACCAGCTCCCCAAATTTTTACTAAAAAAATAAAATAATAATTAATTGTAGATTAAGGAAGCTGTGGCTGTGCGAAAGTGTTTGAAAAATCAAACTTTTTGGCATATCCATATCCTCCAAGCTCTGCAAACAAAAAAATGAAAAAAAATACATTCGAGCTGAATATTGGTTCAAAACCAATTACAATCAGCACCACAGATTGGACCGAGCAATCCTCAGGTTCTTGTCTTGTACAAATGGGAGACACTGTAGTAATGGTAAACGCCACTGTTTCTCCTTTTGAGAGAGAGGGCCAAGATTTTTTCCCCTTAACAGTTGAATACGAAGAGAAGTTTTATGCTGCAGGAAAAATTTATGGCTCAAGATTTATCCGTAGAGAATCAAGGCCCACAGACGAAGCTGTTTTGACAGGACGCATGATTGATCGCGCCATAAGGCCATTGTTCCCTAAAGACTTTAAAAAAGAAGTGCAAGTGGTTGTCACGTGTTTATCTTGGGACGGCGAGAATGATCCAGACATTTTGGGACTAATTGGCGCCAGTTTTGCTTTGTCTGTTTCGAATATCCCTTGGTCGGGTCCAGTGGCTGCAATTCGTGTCACAAAAAACAATGGCGAGTTTGTTTTTAATTCTAATTATGAACAAAGAAAAACAGCTGATCTAGATTTGATTTTGTCTGCCATCGAAAAAGACGGAGATATTTTGGTTAATATGATTGAAATGGGAGCCAAAGAAGTTTTAGAAGATGATGTTTTGGCCGCCTACCAAGCGGCCAAACCAGAAATGGAAAAAATAATAAAATTCATTTCCGACTCACAAAAAAAGGCTGGCAAAGAAAAAGATGAGTTTAAACCAGCCGTGGCAGAAGATGTTGGCCAAGAAATTAAAGAATGGTTAGGAGACAAACTAGAGAAGGCAATAAACAATGCTCCGGCGGGAGAAAAGAATTTGGGGGCTGTTGAAGATTTAAAAAGAGAACTGATTGAATATTTAGAAGAAAAATCCCGATTGCCCGAAGGCAATCGTGGATCCTCGAGAGCTTCGCTATCGGGACAAGTTTTAGATTATTTTGAGAAAGAAATTGAAAGAATAATTATTAAAAATATACTTGAAAAAGATAAAAGGCCAGATGGCAGAAAGCCAAATGAAATTCGCTCATTATCAGCTGAAGTTGGCGTTTTGCCGCGCACCCACGGTAGCGGAGTTTTTTATAGAGGCTTAACAAGAGTGCTTTCTATTTTAACTTTAGGCGGTCCCGGCGACACACAAATTTTAGAAGGCATGGAAATTGTGGGTAAAAAAAGATTTTTGCATCACTACAACATGCCTCCATTTTCATCTGGAGAAACCTCGCCAATGAGGGGCCCGAAAAGAAGAGAAATTGGCCACGGAGCCTTGGTGGAAAAAGCCCTGCTGCCAATAATTCCAGATATCACTGACTTCCCCTATACAATAAGAATTGTTTCTGAGGTTGTGTCTTCAAATGGGTCTACTTCACAGGCTTCTATTTGCGCTTCTACTGTTGCTCTAATGGATGCTGGTGTTCCAATTAAAGAGCCTGTGGCTGGTATTTCTATTGGTTTGGCTAAAGACGAAGAGTCTGGAAAATATAAATTATTGACTGATATCCAGGGCCCAGAAGACCATTATGGTGATATGGATTTTAAGGTGGCTGGAACTAAAAATGGAATTACAGCCATCCAGATGGATATTAAAATAGATGGCATTGACAAAAAAATTATGGAGGAGGCTTTAGAAAAAGCAAAAGATGCAAGATTAAAAATTCTTGATATAATAAAGAAAGAAATTCCCGAGCCGAGAAAACAACTGTCTCCATACGCGCCAAAAATTGTTTCCTTTATGATCAATCCTGAAAAAATTGGCGAGGTTGTCGGGCCGAAGGGCAGCGTAATTAATAAAATTATTGAACAGTGCGGTGGAATAGCAATTGATATTGATGACTCGGGATTTGTTGCAATTACCGGACAAAATCAGGCCGATGTTGATAAGGCAGCTGATTGGATAAGGGGAATCGTTAAAGAAGTTGTTATTGGAGAAGTTTATCAGGGAACTGTCAGAAAAATTATGGATTTTGGCGCTTTTGTAGATATTTTGCCAGGACAATCTGGTTTGGTTCATATTTCCAAATTCGTTCCACAAAGAATTGACCGCGTAACAGATGTTGTAAAAGAGGGCGACAAAATTCCTGTTAAAGTAGTTGAAATTGACAGCCAGGGCAGAATAAATTTGTCTGCCATTGATGCTGGGTTCAAACCAGAAAAAAACATTGAATCACGCGCTCAAGCCAGTTATGACAGACCACAAAGGCCAAGCCGCGAAGATCGTCCGCGCAAAAAAGGATTTTTTCACAGGTAAACACGCTCGCTAAATTAATTTTTTCTAATGGCTTTGCCTCTATTGCGGGGCTCCTCGCCTAAAAAAATTAATTTAGCTCGCTCTGATTATGCCGACACAAACAGAAGAACAACAAGTTAGAGACTTTTTGAAGAGAGCTGAAGTTAAAACAATGAAAAAGGACTTAAGAGCCCTTAGAGAGATTGATGCGCTCAAAGAAAGAGATAAAATTGCCACAATCAAAACACTAGAAGAACAATTACAGGAGCATAAAACAAAACAAGAAAAAGAGGCTGCGCAAGCTGCAGCAGAAAAGGCTGGCAGGGAAGAGATTTTAGAAAGGCACGAAAACGAAGAAAAAATTGCAGAAAAAGATTTAAAAAATTACGGCACAGAAGAAGAGCGACAAAAAATATTTTTGCTGGAGTCACAAAGACTTGGTTTTGAAAAACAAGTTGATGCAATTGACAAAGAAAAAGATCCCAAGCTAAAACTAGAGAAAAATAATTTACTTTTAAAAGTCCGCGATAATCAGACAAAACTAGATGCTATTTTGGCAGACGAACAAAAGCTTGAAAATGAACAAAAATTTCTGGCAGAAAAAGCTAAGTCCTCAACAGTACCAGCCGAACAAAAAGCTTTAGAACAATCTCGCTGGGATGCAGATAAAAAAATCCAAGACACAGAGAAAAAACGCTGGGCAGTAGAAAAACAAATAGAAGACTTAAATGCCGAAATTTCAACAGTAGATAAATCCTCAGAACAATTGGTTTTAGAAAAAAATGGATTACACCAAAAAATTCTGGGTATAGACAAATCATTGAGAGATGTGTATTCTGATATTATTGCTAGAGAAGAGGAAAAAAGGCGAGGTCTAGCCGCAGAGCAAGTGGCTCAAAGAGAAGCGGCAGCCAAGGCTCGTGCAGATAAAAATGAGCAAATACAAAGACAAGAGTGGACAGGCATTGCTGCAAAACGCCAACCGCTAGATCAAAAATTTAAAACAGCGCCAAAACCAATTAGAGAGAAAATTATAAAACAAGCTGAAGCAGAAGAAGAACAAAGAAAGAAATTTTTACAAGAAGTGCAAAATTGGTCTGAAACCGGCGGTAAAAATGTAGATAAATCAGGTCAACAAAAATCAGCGGGACCATCGATGGTGGAAAGAGCAGAGGCAATGGTGCCAAAACCTCCTTCTGCCCCCACGCCACCCGCTCCGCCAACACCACACAAATAAAATTAATTTTAAGGTCATGGACGAAAAACTAATAAACGAATTAAAAGAAAAATTAGAAGCAGATAAAAAATCAATTGAAAAAGAATTGGAAGCTTTTGCTAAAAAAGATGACCAACCAAAAGGCGACTGGGAAACAAAATATCCAAAGTACGAGGCTAGTGAAAAATTAAATCTAGAAGAAGAATCAAATGAGTTGCAAGAATATGATAATCTTTTGCCAGTAGAATATAGTTTGGAGTTAAAATTAAAAAATATAAATAACGCCCTAGAAAAAATTGCGCAAAAAAAATATGGCGTTTGTGAGGTTTGCGGAAAAGAAATTACAGAAGAAAGATTGCGTGCTTGTCCTGAAGCTAAAATTTGCCTTAATTGCGACGAAAAATAACAAATAAAAAACAGCCCGAACGGGCTGTTTTTTATTTACATTTATTTATAGCTAATATTTGCCCCTCTCGCGTAACCTGCCAATGGGTTTCTGGCACCAATCACTTCAAAGTGTAAGTGGCAACCAGTAGATTTGCCAGCGCCCGCCATTCCTGGCTGACCGCCTACGTAAGCAATTAATTGGCCAGTATAAACTGTGTCGCCAGATTTGACTAACAATGACATCAGGTGGCCGTAATAAGTGACTGTCCCGTTGCTATGTAAAATTGTGAGGTGGTTGCCCATACCAGCATTATAACCGCCATTACCAACAGCCCTTTGCACAACACCGGCTGCAGCAGCATAAATTGGAGTTCCGCACTTATTCCTAATATCAATTGCATTATAATAATGTAAGCCTTGGCTAATTTGCCCCTGAACTGGGAAAATATAGAAATTATCGGCTACTGGAATTTGATTATTTATTATTGGCGCGGTATTTTTTGGCATAACCCCGTCTGGCACCAATAAAATATCTCCTATATAAATGTCATTTTGGCTAGCTAGATCGTTAAAGGCAACTACATTGTCTGATTGGGCTTTATATTTTGCGGCAATACCAGAAACTGTGTCGCCAGATTTTACCACGTGTAACACTCCATTGGTCGGCAAAACAACTAGTGTTTGGCCAACCTTTATTGTTGAAGAGGAATTTAGATCATTGGCCCAAAGCAAAGTGCTTAAAGAAATATTATAATTGTTGGCAATTGATTGCAGGGTGTCGCCTGGTTGCACATCATGGTTTACAATATCTTTACTATTTTGCGCGCTAGAGCCAAAAACATCACCCAAAACTTTTCCTGTAACTATGCTAGGCGTGGCCACGCCCCCAATAGTATTATTTTGAATAATTTTTAAATCTGGCGTTTCTAGCGGAATAGCGCTAACCTTGCTGGAAAATAAATTATCTGCTGCCAGGCTGGTTTGACTATTAAAAAAATTATTAAAGAAAACAATACGACTATCATGAAACCCATTAGAGTTTGCCGGGTTGCCGCAAGAAGAGGAGATAGAGCCAAACAAAACAAGGGCTACTAGCCCAAAATATAAAAGAGGATTTTTTAGCAATCCCTTAATTTTCCTGTCTATCCTTATTAAAGTTTTTTTGATTGTTTTAAACAACTTAAATCAAATTTACCATTTTTTAACCCTTCGGTCAAGTTTCTTATCCACCGCGAATTATTATGATACAATTATTAAATGGATTTAATCTCTACAAAAAATATAAAAGAGTTATTAGCAAAATATAACGCCAAGCCGTCAAAAGGTTTAGGCCAAAATTTTTTAATTGATAAAAATATTTTTCAAAAAATTATTGACGCGGGCAACTTAAAGCCCGACGATATTGTTTTAGAAGTCGGACCGGGCATTGGAAATTTGACTTTAAAATTAGCAGAGAAAGTAAAAAAGGTTATTGCGGTTGAAAAAGACAAACTAATGATAGAGATACTAAAAGAAACTGTGGCCAGTCATAAAAATATTGAAGTTGTGAATGCAGATATTTTAAAACATTCTTTACCTAAAAACTATAAAGTCGTTGCCAATATTCCATATTATCTTACATCTCCGTTAATCAGAAAATTGTTGGAAGATAAAAACCCTCCTCTAGAAATTGTTCTAATGATACAAAAAGAAGTTGCTCAAAGAATTTGCGCCAAGCCACCAAAAATGAATTTGCTGGCCTCGTCGGTGCAATTTTATGCCAGGGCAGAAATTATTTCTTATGTCTCAAAAAATTGTTTTTGGCCTTCTCCCAAGGTGGACTCAGCCATAATAAAAATTGTGCCCGAAAATAAATTTGATGTGGCGCCAGATTTATTTTTTAAAGTAGTAAAAGCTGGTTTTAGCCAGCCGAGAAAGCAGCTTGTGAATAACTTGACTATCTTGAAAAACTTAAATGGTGTAAAATTAGATAAATACAGCGTTGCTGCGTGGCTTTTAAAAAATAATTTACAGCCAAATGCTCGCGCTCAAACTCTTACAATTAACGATTGGATAAACTTAGCAAAAAACTTTTAATTTTTTTATGCCAAAACTTTTCTCTTTTATAAAAAATAAAAAGGCTATATTTTCAATTTTTCTATTTTTAGTTGTTTTAATGGTTGCTGTTCCACAAATTACTTATGCCGATTGGCTAACAACTATTGGGAAATGGAACCCTTTTAATTCTGTTGGCAAGCTTTGGTGCTTGCTTCCTGGAGAATTTTCTGCTGATGCGTGCGCTAGCGCAAAAGAAATATCTAAAGCATCAGCAGAAAGCGGTATTTGGAGTGTGGTCCCCAATATGGTAAGCTATGTTTTTGCTGGAATGGGCCTGGTTGTAGGAGTCATCCTTGTAACTATTTCTTCAATTTTTTCAATAATTGCCGCCTCGCTCTTTGAGTGGCTACTAACTATACTAAAAAGTCTTGGCTGCTATTCGTGCATGGAGAACCCTATTATTGCTTTGGGTTGGCCAAAAATAAGAGACCTGGGAAACATGGTTATTATTTTGGGATTTGTGGTTATTGGTATAGCAACCGCTTTAAGATTTAAAGATTACGAAGCAAAAAAACTTTTAGGAAAGTTGATAATTGCAGCTCTTTTAATAAATTTTTCTTTATTAATATGTGGAATAGTTATTGACGGAACAAATATTATCTCTGGGTCATTTATGGCCAACTCAACCGTAGGTCCAACCGAATGGAACAAAGCCGTGGGAAATCAGGTGCAAATAATATGGTGCCAATGGAAAAAATCTGATTGGAAGCAGGCTGCCGCGGGCATAATATCTTCTGCTGCCGGTCTTACTTTTTATAATATAGTAATGATTATTGTTTTTTTGTTGTATTTCTTCCTATATTTATTCAGGATTATAGCAATCTGGATTTTAGTCATATTATCTCCGCTTGCTTTTGTGTTGTCTGTTTTTCCAGGCACTAGGAAATTTTTTGATATGTGGTGGAGTAACTTTTTCCAATGGTGCTTCATAATAGTGCCCATCTCATTTTTCTTCTGGATATCAAATCAAATTTTAGCGGGTTTTAGCAAAGCGCCGCAACCACCCATGCCTGGCGTCGACGCAGCCTGTTTGGGTTCTCAGGCCATGTCACCTTTAATGTTTATGATACCAGGCGCATTCATGATAATTGGTCTTATTTTTTCATTACAGTTTTCGGCTCTGGGCGCCAGTATGGCAACAGGGGCGTTTAGAGCTACGAGCAGGGGAGCTAAAAAGCTAGGTGGGGCTGGTATGGAGTTAGCTGGCCGAACATCAATGGGGCAAAGAACAAGAGAAGGCTTGGCTTCAATGAGAGACAAAATTGCCGAAGGCACTGGTTTTGCCAAACGAGGCTATGCTGCCCAACAAAAACAGGCCAGAGTGGCTGAAGCAGAAAAACAGGTTGGTGCTTTAGCCGCAGCCCCAGCTGGCAGTCGAGACCGCGCCAGATTTGAACAATTGGTTAGAAGCGGTACCGGATCAATGGGTGCCGCGGCAGTCAACAAAGCTAACGAAAGAAAAGAATTGGGCACTATCATGGGCAAGGATAAAAAAGGAAATCTTTTGTCAGCTAACGATGCCCTGCAAGCAACCAATGGCCGCGTTGCTTTTGCTGGACAATTTGGCTACAGCAGAAGCAATTTTGAAGATAATGACCATCAACTACGCGGATTAAATCAACCTGCCATAGACGCCTACAAGAGATCTCACTCTGGAGCTACAGATGATGAGGCAAGACGGGCCGTAGAAACAGAACAATTAAGAAAGAATATTAAGGGTTACTCTGCTAGCCAGCTTGGTAAAATTGAGTCTCATAGAATTTTTGACCACACTAAAACATTTAGCGACCCAGAAAACCAAAGTAGATATGACTTTTTCAAGCGCAACTTTACGCCAGAAATGCTTGATCAAATTAATACTACTGGCAACCAAGATTTGCGAGATTCCTTTAAGGCTCACCTTGGCGCAGTAGGCATGGCTGGCACCTTAGCTGATGATATGGATAAAGCCAACACATCAGGAAACAAAGCCGAGTACACTAGATTAAAAGGTCTACACGATGCTATCAATAGAATGACATAGTAAAATAATAAAAAATATGCCAGAACAAAAAATACGTATCATATTTACTCCTAAGGCAAACTTGGCTCTTAGTGCTATTATAGAAAAATTTAACTTGGAAGAGCCACCAGCTGTCTTTTTACAAAAAAGTAGAGAAAAAAAACCATCTAATTTGGTGGCTATTGACTGGCTAACTAAAGAATTTGTTTTACAAAACAAGACTGAAAGCGACTTGGCTAATTCTTTACAAAAAGCTTTGGCAGTCAACCAACAAACAGCCGGCCAAATAGCTCATGAAGTAATTAGTAAAGTTGTGCCACTGTTAGAAAAAGCTTCCGAACAAGATTTAACTGACTCAAATTTTCAAAGCCAATTGGCAGAAAAAATCTATGGCAAACCTAAAGTAGCAGAAGAAGAAAAAGAATCTGTGATACATGCGCCTGCTTTTTTGAATGTTGAAGACAATGCAAAATTATTAAATCAAGAAAGAGAGGTTAAACCAATGCAATCTGCGCAACCTGAAAATATATCACAAAAAAAAGTGGGAAATATAGAGGAATCTGGGCCCAAGCAAAAAGATAAAATCCCGCAAAAACCTTTGACTCCGCAAAAAAAATCAAGCGGACCAGATAAATACAGAGAATCTGTAGAGTAGATAAAATAATTTTGTAAAGTAAAAGGGCGAGTCACATAATGTGCTCGCCCTTTGTGATCCCTTAAGCGGGACCCGAGTTTTTCCTTTCTTGGTTAAGTGTTAGGTTGGCGACCCAGCGTTCTTCCAAGAGGCTTCCGTCTCATCGGAGAGACGAGGGCCCTTGTACCAGCCAGGACGCTGGCCAGCGTGAGCTTTCGCCCACTCATTGGCCTTTTCCTGCTGCGTCTTGTTGGCATGACTCGTCGGCTTGGTCGATGTAGAAGTCGACGTTTGCCGCTTGCCGCCACGGACAACCCCCAGACCAAAGGCATCGGCCAAAGCAATGGCAGAAGAGAGATCACCACCATCAATGTGGTAAGTATTGTCGCGCACTTCTGCGCCCAATACCAACTGCCACACTTTCTGGTAGTAAGCCTCCTTTTCCTTTGCTTCGGCCGTGGCAAGGATAGCCTTGCGCGAAACATCACGCTCGGCGTCCGTACCGCCAGTGACACGGGCTTCCACCCAGTCCCTGAACATCCTGTCAGGCACCGAGAGGCGAACCACCTCGGCATCTGCGTTCAAGTCTGCTTCCTTGCGAGCCTTCTTGGCCCGCTGGTAGTCAGGATCGTAATCAATCTTGCGAATGATTACGCTGTTGGGGATTGTTTGCAATCCCCAGGCCCGCTGTGGCCTCGTGCCACCTGTCGAGCCTTCCTCCATGACCACCAGAAACAGATTGAAACCGCCTGCCTCCAGACTCTGCCACAGAGCTTGTCCATTGCCACGAAACTCCTGGACCTGATCATCCGTGACAGTAGCGATCCATCGAGCGAATTCCGCTTCCGTGCGCTTATCCGCTTGGTGGATCACGTCCTCGGGCGAATCATACTGAAACGCCCTAGGGTCTGTGACTCGGCGAGTGGTCTCAAATGTCACCGAGATCGGTACACCATCCTTGGTCTCGGCCATGGGCGTTGTGATTTCTCCAGGAATGTCCTGGAGATCCACAAAATTCCCAGCGCCGAAGCCGTCTCCCTTTTTGTTTGTCTTTTCGTAATCATTCGGCCAGAACAAAGGCCAAAGATAGACAACTGCCCCGCGAACGCGGAACAGGAAGGGGAACAGGCTCCAGCCAAAAGTCTGGGGGCCAGAGCCAATAACAATCTTTCCATGATTGTCAAAGCTCAGAGTCGAAGACTGGATGAATGAGCACACGTGCCCGCCCAACATCTTCATCGAAAGCGCCTTGTTCTCCTCGAGGCTCAACAGCCTGTACAGGCCGAAGCCCCAGGCCATCAGCAACAGGGCAGCAATAAAGCCACCGGCCCAGAGCCCGCCGTAAAGCAGGTTGAGCAGCATCTCATGCAGAAAACTCACCATGACACACCTCCGAGAAAGGGTTAAATTGTGCAATGTTCACACTTGTTTATTATATCATAGTTATAGACTATTGTCAAGCTTTTGACCACCCCTTTCCACCCCGCAAGATCTTGTGGAAAACCCTTGCTATCTGTACTTTTTTTTAGGTGGTATAATATATGAATGGAACAATATCCAATTCCGCAATTTATTGAACAAGAAGGCAAGATAGCTTTCTTCCTTTCTTTCAAACAATTTTTTTACTTGGTGGGAGGGGGCATTGGTTGTTTTATTTTATACTGGATTCTGCCGCATTTTATCTTTTACATTGCTGCCCCGCTTATTGCCATTGCTACCTTGGCCCTGGCTTTTGTCACAATAAATGGCGTACCTATTTTAAATATGGCTATGGGAGCTATTGGGTTTTCTATGGGTGGCAAAGATTACACGTGGAAAAAGAAAGAATCGCCATATCCTTTCAAGCCTATCAAAAGAACTCAAATTAAAAAAATTGAGCAGGGCCCTGTTTTACAAGCCCAAGCTAGCCAACTTAAAAAAACTCGCACACAAGTAGAATTAAGAACCAAGTAATATGCCAGAACAAGCAACGCAACAATTTTTAGAAGTACAAGATATTAGAGAGGGGATTTTGCATTTGAAAAATAACTCCATCAGAGGCATTTTAATGGTTTCTTCTATAAACTTTGCTCTAAAATCCGAAGATGAACAAACAGCTATTATTTATGCTTTCCAAAATTTTATAAACTCTCTAGACTTTTTTTGCCAAATTGTCATTCAATCAAGAAATATAAATATTACGCCATATCTAGACAGCTTGAAAGATTTAGAAGAGCGCCAAACTAATGACCTACTAAGAAGGCAAACAGCTTCTTACAGAGAATTTATTAAAAATATGGTTATTGGCGACATGGTGATGACAAAAAACTTTTATGTTGTTGTGCCATATAATTTAATGGAAATTTTTGGAGTTAAAGCAGCCTCAAAAACATTTGGCCTGGGAGGAGCCCAGCAAAAATCAAAACCAATGACAGATGACGAGTTTCAAAGATGTAAAACTCAACTATGGCAAAGAATGGAATATTTGGCCATGGGTTTAAGGCGTTGCGGCTTGGAAGCCGTGCCGTTAACAACGCCAGAAATGATTGAGCTTTTTTGGTCTATACATCACCCAGACCAAGCGGAAATAGGTTATTATCCAGAAATTTTACCAGAGTTGTTAAAATAATTTTAATATGAGCCTTTTAGATATTTTTTCACCAAAGAAAAAAGATGATGCGTCAATAGTAGAAGAAAAAATCTTTGAAGAAGAATCTTTTGACGTAAGAGATATTATTGCCCCGCCATATATTGGCGTAATGCAAGACCACATAAAAATTGGCGAGAGGTTTGCAAAAACATTTTTTGTTTTTTCCTACCCCAGGTATTTAAACACTGGTTGGTTTTCCCCTGTGATTGACCTGTCTACGCCAATGGATATTTCCTTTTTTATCCACCCCATTAGCTCGGAGTTAATTTTGAAAAAATTAAGAAAAAAATTAACTGAAGTTTCTTCAGAAATTTTAGAAAGGGAAGAAAAAGGCTTGATCCGTGACCCAGCTTTAGAAACCGCTTATAGAGATATTGAAAACCTGAGAGATAATTTGATGACAGCCCAAGAAAAAATGTTTCGCTTTGGCGTTTATATCACAATTTACGAAACTTCAGAAAAGGCTTTAAGAGATACAGAATTAACTTTAAGATCAATTTTTGAATCAAGATTAATTTATATTAAACCTGCTTTATTCAAACAAAAGGAGGGTTTTATTTCTTGTAGCCCATATGGCATGGATTTGATTGATGTGCACACCCCCATGGACACAGCTCCGCTTTCAACTTCTTTTCCATTTATTTCTTTTGACCTTAGCTCTAATGAGGGGATTTTGTATGGCATAAACAGACACAATAATTCCTTGGTTTTGTTTGATAGGTTTTCCTTGGAAAACGCCAATATGGTAGTGTTTGCCAAATCTGGTTCCGGAAAATCTTATGCTATAAAGTTAGAAATTTTAAGGTATTTAATGCAAGGCGTTGATACAATAATTATTGACCCAGAAAATGAATATGAATTTTTGGCCGACGCTGTTGGCGGAGCTTTTATGAAA
>Ga0233425_10007046_pt1 | contig 16062 bp, 12 predicted proteins | sample Watercolumn_Towu_2_FD_181712 | JGI IMG/M metagenome (GOLD analysis project Ga0233425, IMG submission 181712) | Freshwater microbial communities from Lake Towuti, South Sulawesi, Indonesia - Watercolumn_Towuti2014_140_MG | ecosystem: Environmental > Aquatic > Freshwater > Lake | place...
TGGTACCCCAATCGCGCTCCTCGTCGCCAGGTCCAAATCATGGTTCTTGACACGACGGAGACCTCGGGCATCTCAGTTCCGCCCGAGCTTCCGGCGGAAGGCGCTGGCGAGCTCCGGGAAGTTCGGCGCCTCGTCCTTGAGCATCCGGTACGCATGCTCCTCGGCCGGGAACGAGCCCGTCTTCACGTCGGCCACGTACTGCCTCATCGCGCTCGTGATCACCTCGGCCACGTTGCAGTACTGCTTGACGAACTTCGGCGTGAACGCCTGGAACTGGCCGATCAGGTCCGACACGATGAGGAGCTGGCCGTCGGTGAGGTCGCCGGCGCCGATGCCCAGCACCGGGATGGGGAGCAACTCGGTGATCAGGCCGCCGACTTCTGGCGGCACGGCCTCGAGCAGCAGCATGTGGATGCCCGCATCGACGATGGCGAGCGCGTCCTCGATGAGGGCCTGGGCCGACTCGATGGTCCGGCCCTGCGCCTTGTGCCCGCCGAGCTGGCCCGAGCTCTGCGGAGTGAGGCCGATGTGCCCGATCACGAGGATGCCCGAGTCCACGATGGCCCGGATCTGGCGCGCCACACGCGTGCCGCCCTCGAGCTTGATCGCGTCGCACCCCGCCTCCTTGAGGAAGCGCCCGGCGTTCTCGACGGCCTTCTCGACCGACGACTGGTAGCTCATGAACGGCATATCGCCGATCACGAAGGTCCCGGGCGCGCCGCGCCGCACGGCGTCGGAGTGGACGATCATCTGGTCCATGGTCACCGGGATGGTGCCCTGGTAGCCGTACACGCACATCCCGAGCGAGTCCCCCACGAGGATCATGTCCATGCCCGCCGCCTCCGCGAAACGGGCCGTGGGGTAGTCGTACGAGGTGAGCCAGGCGATCTTCTCGCCCGCTGCCTTCATCTTCCGGAAATCGATGATGCTCTTCTTCGGCATGTTCCCTCGAGCTGTCAGTCATCAGCTATCAGCATTCAGCGCCGTCTGCAATCGGGCACGATAGCTGACTGAGGTCAATTCGGTGTATAAAAGCTGGAAAGTGGAGGCAGGATGATCCCGAGACGGATGCACGAGCTGCTGACGGCGGCTCTGCCCAGGCAGACGTGGGAGAACCGGCTGATCACGGCCGGCAGCCAGCGGTTCTTCGAGCTCGGCGCGCTCGACGTCGAGCTGCTCCTCGGGTTGGGGATCAAGGTGGATCGCCTCGGCCCCCGCCTCGTCGTCTGCATGTGGGACGAGGCGAGCGACGTCGAGATCGGCGGCTACCTCGTCGTGGACAACCTGGCCATGGGCTCGCCGTCGCTCGGCGGCATCCGGATGCTGGGCGACATCACGCCGGCCACGGTGCACAACCTCGCGCGCGGCATGACGCTGAAGAACGCGGCCGCGGGGTTGCCGTTCGGCGGCGGGAAGTCCGGTATCTGCGCGCAGGGCGACCGCCTCTCGGCCGAGGAGCGCGACGCGGTGATCCGCGGCTTCGGCCGCCTCATCTACCGCTACCGCGACCTCTACAACCCCGGCCCGGACGTCGGCACGTCCGACGCCGACATGAAGACCATCGCCATCGAGAACGGGCTGGACTTCGTGGTCTCGAAGCCGGTCGAGATGGGCGGCAACAGGATCGACCAGCTCGGCGGCGCGGCCTGGGGCGTGGTGCTCGCGATCAAGGCCGTGCTCGATCGCATCGAGAAGCTCCGCAAGCTCCCCCAGTTCAGGGACCTCGTGACGCCGCGGGGCAAGGACCTGACGGTGCTGATCCAGGGGTTCGGAGCGGTGGGCGCTCACACGGCCCGGATCCTCGACGAGGTGTTCGCGTCCGACCCGCCCTGCATCGTCGGCGTGAGCGACGCCTCCGGGTACCTCTACTGCGACGACGGGCTCCCCGCCGCCGAGCTCTTCCGGATGTGGGAGCAGCGCTTCGACCGCGACCGGCTGGTCACGAAGCCCTTCATCCGTCAGTGGGTCGAGAAGGGCGAGTGGGACCGGAAGCTGACCTTCTCCCTCGACCCCGACGCGCTGCTCCGCGAGAACGCCTTCTGCCTCGTCCCTGCGGCGCCGATCGCGCACTACCTCGGGGTCGAGGACGACATGACCGCGTCGATCAACATCGAGCGGATCGGCCGCTGGCGCATGATCGTCGAGGGCGCCAACACCTACTCGCCCGACCCGGAGCGCAAGGCGCGGCGGCACCGGATGGAGTGCGCCGTGTACCGCGAGCGCGGGGTGCTCGTGGTCACCGACTACCTCGTCAACTCGGGCGGCGTGATCCTCGCGGCGCACGAGCGGTTGATCCCGACCCCGCCCGGGCTGCGGCTCCCGCAGGGGTCGCTCGGCAACCGCGAGGCGGTGGACGAGTGGCTCGACCACCACGCCGAGCAATTCGCCGTGCTGGCGGAGAAGCGGCGCGAGGCGGCCATGTCCAGGCTCGCCTCGGCCATCGAGCACAACATGACGGAGTTCATCGACCGGCTCGCAGCCGACCCGCACCGGCTCCCCTGGGAAGCGGCGGAGCAGATCAGCATCTCCCGGATCTCGTCGCAGGAGAAGTTCCGGACCGCCGAGGACGTGATGGAGCCCATCGCCACCATCTCGCCGAAGGCCACGGTCCCCGAGGCGGCCAAGCTCCTGCTCCACGCGCACAGCAACATCATCGCGGTGGTCGATGAAGGCGAACGGCTGGTGGGCGTGATCACGGACCGCGACATCACACGATCCGTCGCCGCGGGAGACGGCGAGGTGAAAACCGTCGAGAGCATCATGACGAGCCAGGTCATCACCGTGACCCCGAGCTCGTCGATCATCGAGTGCGTACGCAAGCTCGAGAGTTTCATGATCTCCGCGACGCCGGTGCTCGACGGCGACCGCGTGGTGGGCATGGTCTCCGGCGACGTGCTCGCCACGCGGACCCTGTTCCGCCTGCTCCAGACCGGTCCATGAGACGAGTCTCGGAGGCAGCACCAGTTCACAGAGGGTAGAGGGACATCCTCATGGCCTTGGCCGTCTCCGTCATTCTCGCGTCGAAGCTGGCGAGCTGCGGTTCTTGACCGTGCTGCCTCAGGAAGTCCAGGGACGCGAGGTGCAAGGCGTCGAGAGCACGCACGGGGTGGGGAAAGGGGTCCAGGGCTCGCGCGAGGACGGCGGGAGCCAGCTCGAGGAACGCTATCCGCCCCAGGACCGAACGGACCGGCTCAGAGTGCGTGACGCCCAGACCACGGGCGTGGATCCGCGTCCAGACCTCATACTCGAGAAGTCTGCTCGAAACGAGCGGCTGCTGCCAGATTGCCGACGGCGGGCATCGATCCTCCGCCAGCAGGTGCGCCAGGACGACCGAGGTGTCGAGGTAGATCAACGTCCTTCCCTGTCTCGATCGAGCTCAGCCATGACCTCGAGGAAACTGGCCACGGGTGCCCTGGGCGGCGGGCCCTCGGGGCCGAAGAGAGGTGGCGTGATCCAACCGCGCCTCACCAGATCCGCGAGAAACGCATCCGAGAGCGCCACCGGTTGCCCCCCCTTCGGAGGAACCAGCTCGGCCACGACCCTGTCCCGATCCGTCACGAGGACGGTTTCCCCCTTCTCGGCCATCCGGACATACTCGCTGAGCTTGTTCTTCAGGACCTTGAGACCGACCGACCTCATGAAGTATGAGTAGCTTCTGGAAGCTCCCTACGTCAAGGGCGGAGACGATCAGGCCGGTCGCAAATCACCATCACATCTCCACACCCTAGCTCTTGTGCAGCTTGCGGGCCGCGACGACGGCGATGCCCGCCGTGGTCAGCGCGCGGGCCGTGTGGCTCACGGCGTCGTGCTTGTCCAGGAAGTTCCGCTCGAGCGCGTCCCAGAGCCCGTTCTCGATGACGTCCTTCTTGGGCATGAAGTAGTCGAGGATGTCGGACGGGTGCTCGCGGGTCTGCTCGACCTCGACGTCGCCGCCCTCGTGCTTGGCCGAGATGTTCCTGACCTTCCTCGCCAGGTCGAGGAGCTCGGCCCGCCGGTCGTAGGGCTGCACCACGATGCTCTTCCACGTCTCGACGATGTGGTGCTCGAACCGGACGACGTCCTCGAACCCGAGGCTCGCGCGCACCTCGGCCGCAAGCTCGATCGTCTCGTTGTTCACCGAGTTGGCGAAGTTCAGGCCAATGAGCGCCGTGCCACCGTCGTCGCGGCTGAAGAGCTTGGCCATCGTCAGCGTGGACAGCAGGGAGTAGGGGTTGTCGTGCCCCATATATACCGAGATCTTGAACTCGTTCTCGATACCCAGCTTGTGCAGCATCAACGCGAGCAGGATGGTCCCGGGGTTGACGTTGAGCACCTGCCGGACGCCGTAGGTCGTGTAGTAGTGCAGGAACTCGTCGAGCCAGGCGAGGGCGTGCTCGTTGGGCTGACCCACACCGCCGAAGTAGCCCGTGATGGTCGCCGGTCCGCCGAGGTGGACGTTGGAGCCGTCGGTGCCTCTCGTGTCGAGCGTCTCGACGTAGCTGGCGCCGATGATGTTCATGGCCGCGCCCACGGCGATCACGTCGTGGTCCTCGACCTGCTCCTTCATGTTGCGGACCCTGATGAACCGACCCGGCATCAGCTCGCGGCGCGCGATCGCCTGCTTCGCCTGCGGCACGATCCACGGGAAGTACTGGTAGGCGCTGACCTCCAGCGTGACGGCGAACCTCTGGTCGAAGGTCACCTCGCCGCTGCGCTCGCCCAGCACCGAGCGCCGGTATTCGTCCATGGTCACGAAGGCGCCCGAGTCCCGCTGGTCGACGAGCCACTCGAGGTCCTCGAGGTAGGGCGAGCCCAGCTCCTGGAGCCGGGCCATCTGGTACTCGAGGCTCCCCGCCCTCCGGGCCTTGGCATTGATCTCGTCGATCGTGCCGTATCGGGCCACCGTGTCGAGCAACGCCTGCACCACAGCGCTGTCGCCGTCGCACAGGACCCGGTTGACCGCCTCGAGACGGTCGGCCGGGATCCGCAGCCTCTCTCGCAAATCCGCTGTCATGGTGCCTCCCTCGGGTGATGGGCACATCGATAGTGCCCAGGCTCGCCGAAGTGTCAACCCATGGCCAGCGCCGGCGTGGCGCTATACACTGAGTTCTTACTGAAGGTCGTGACGATGAACACAACCAGGTCCGTGATCTGCCTCGTGGCGCTCCTGTCGTTGCCGGGGCCGGCGCTCGCTGTCCCCGAGCACGTCCGGCTCTCCTTCACGAGCGACACGACCACCACGATGACCGTCGTGTGGCACACCGACGCCGCGGTCGGCGGCGAGGTGCGATTCGGCACCTCGCCGGGGGAGCACTCAATCTCGGTCGCGGCCACGTCGTTCGAAGCGAGCGCCTCGGAGCTCGGCCACATCCACGAGGTCACGCTGACCGACCTCGAGCCCTCGACGATGTATTACTACATCGCGGGCGACCCGGCTGACGGATTCTCGACCGAGCACACCTTCACGACGGGGCCGCGCCACGACGAGAGCTGCGGGGCCTTCTCGTTCGTCTACCTCGGAGACAACAGGCCGGACCCGATCTTCGGCGGCGGCGGGAACTGGAACCGCATCCTCGACGAGGCATGGGCCTGGTCCCCCGCGTTCGTCCTCAACGGCGGCGACCTGGTCACCGACGGCGACAACATCTCGGGGTGGATCGCATTCCTCGAGTGGACCACCGACGTGACCGCCGAGGTGCCGTTCATGCCGTGCATCGGCAACCACGACACCGGACCGGGTGACGGCGACAGCGCCAACTACAACCAGCTCTTCGCGCTGCCACGATCGGACGGGGAGCTCGGGAGCGGGACCGAGGACTACTACTACTTCCTGTATGGCAACGCCATCTTCGTGGCGCTGAGCACCGAGAGCTTCGACGGCGGCGAGATCCCGTTCCAGACACAAGCCGACTGGCTCGACGAGGTGCTGAGCGCCAACCCGCGGATGTGGCGCATCGTCTACTTCCACAAGCCAGCCTACACGCACGAGGCCCTGTTCAGCATCAGCCACCCGCCGAACGAGGACGACCAGAACCAGGCGCTCGTCGATGTCATCGACAGGCACCACGTGGACCTCGTCATCACGAGCCACAACCATTGGTACGAGCGGTTCCACCCCTCAGCCTGCGCCAACGGGGGCTCACCCGGCTCGGACCGCGCCTGCTCGGTGGGCGAGGACAACTTCGCCGAGGGCACAGTCTACATGGTCAGCGGTGGAGCCGGCGCGTTCACCATCCCCGGCTTCCTGTGCGGCTCGGAGCGCGGCCGGGCCACGTGCGACGGCCGGCATCACTACGTCCTGTTCACCATCGAGGACGAGGTGCTCTCGATGGAGACCTGGGCCGCCTACCCCAACCGACCGGAGATGTTCGATTCGATCACCATCGTCAAGGAAGATGTCGAGTGCACGCCGATCGAGCCCGATGGTGACGCCGACGTCGATGCCGATGTCGATGGCGACACCGACACGGACGTGGACAGCGACACGGACGTGGACAGCGACACCGACACGGACGTGGACTCGGATATCGACGCCGACACGGACTCGGACGCCGACGCGAGCTCAGACGCGAGCCCGGACTCAGACGTGGACTCGGGTGGCGGCGGCGATGACGTCGATGACGGCTCCGCCGGAAGCGGCTGCTCGTGCCGCGCGGCCTCTTCCCGCCTCACGGTCCTGTCGGCGCTCCTCGCGATGTGAGCCTGTCCCGCTCGCCGGTCAGGCGTCGAGCCCCCGGCTTGGCTCCGAGGTCTGGACGGCGAGCTTCGTCTGGATGAGCTCCATGTACCGCTCGAAGCAGGGCTCGCAGAAGCCGTGCGTCACCACCACGCCGTCCAGCTCGCCGGGTCTCGGCTCGATCCACCCCCGCTCATCGAGCACCTTCCGGCACATGCAACACTGCTTGGTCATGCGACGCCTCGAACAACCGCTGTTGTCCCCGGTCTCGGCCACTCTACCCAATCAGTTGCATCGAATGCCCGCGAGATTCACGGACGGCCCACACGGGATGTAGTGGTCATCGTGCGGTCTCGAGGTCCGCGACCCAGAGGTTCCACGTCATGGCCGACTGCGGAGTGGCACGGGTCGCGATCACCTCGGGAGCGCTCAGGCGTCCATCCTGCCACGTGAAGCGGACGAGACGGCCGTGCGCGTCGTCGGCCACGAAGAGCTCGAGCGCTCCGTCGCCGTCCATGTCGGCGAGCAGCGAGGCGTGCTCGAACCCCCCGGTGGACCGGGTGAGGTTGGTGATGCTCCAGGGCAGCGACGTGCCCGGCTCGAGCATCCAGATCCCCGTCGTGAAGGCCGCTGCGATCAGCTCGGACCGACCGTCGCCGTCGAGGTCGCCGGCCATGAGGAAGCGGCACTGCCGCTCGTCGGGGATGACGCCGACGACCTCGGAGGTCCAGCCCGACTCGGTGCTGGTGAGGCGCACGATCTCCGCCGGTTCGACGAGACGGCCGCCGGGACCGCTCCCGGCCTCAGTCTCGCCCTCGAGCGCGGCATAGAGCTCCGGCCGCCCGTTCCCGTCGAGGTCTGCGACCAGGACCTCCTTGGCGTGGCGTGTGTCCCACTGTGCCACGACGTCAGACTCGAACCCCGTCCCGGTCCAGCGGTACCTCTTGATCTTGCCCGGCTGGGCCCCACCCGTGCCGAGGTTCGGGCGGCTCGGCGTGCTGTAGACCTCCGGGGTCCCGTCACCGTCCACGTCCCCGACCTCGACCTCGTGCACGAACGTGTCGGGCTCGCGATCGAGCTCCATGGGCTCCCAGCCCGCGGACGTCCTGCGGACCACGGCGACCACGCCCTGGTCGTGGGTCGCCAGCACGATCTCGGGGTCGCCGCCGTCGAAGTTGGCCACCTCGACGTCGCGGAGCCTGTTCCGCTGACCTCCGAACGACGGCTGCCACACGGTCTCCGCATGCCACTCCCCGCCACTGTTCCGCCAGAGCTTGAGAGCCGCCTGGTCGCCTCCGATGGTCAGGATGGCCCCGTCGCCGAACACCATGCCCTTGTGAAAGACGTTGCTGTCAGAGTCCACGATCTCCTCGCGCGACCACGCGCCTCCCTGATGGCGGAAGATGAGCAGCTTCGCGGCATCCGGCCTGACCCACCGTCCCTGGTCGTCGCGAGTGAAGGTGGATTGCGCGACGAGGAGGACCTTGCCCTCGGTCGGCTGGTGCTCGCCTGCCGCTGTCCCGTCGATCCGATCAGCCGGCTGGTCCTCGGGAGCCTCTCCTCCACTCCCCTCGCCGGAGCTGCCGCACCGGGAGCACCCACCGAGCACCGCGGACATGGAGATCACGCACAGAATCGTTCGAGTCATGGCATGGGAGTGTATCGCATGGGACGCCCGGACCAAACCCTGTTTTCTCCCGAGACCGTGACGATTTCACCACAGTGTTGAATCAATTTCACATCAGCTCGGTCCAGCATATCAGGGATATTTCCCCACGGCGGTGCCACGTCTGACCTCGCTGCGATGGTATTCATCTTGCTTGCTTCAGTCAGTGACAGTGGGATTCAGTACCCCGAAGGAGAAAAGAATAATTTCGTTGAAGAAGCGCGCCCGACGAGGAATTGACATCACGACTCATGGCGTGCTAGGGAGCGGGGTTTTGAGGGGACTAGCCTTCGGAGGCAGGCCGCTCCGAGGATGACTGGAACGCAGGCTGTGATGGACTCTCGGGCTCGAACGACTGCAGGCGGAGTGCTCACCTGATGAAGATCTGCGACATCTCGAGCTTCTACTCCGACCGCGGGGGCGGCGTCCGGACCTATCATCACCAGAAGCTCGACTACTTCTCGCGGCACTCGGACCACGAGTACTGCATGATCGTCGCTGGCCCCCGGAACGAGGTCGAACAGGTCCCGGGCGGCCGGATATATCACGTCCGGGGCGTGCCCGTGTCTCGCAACGGTGTCTACCGCCAGATCGCCGACTGCCTCGAGGTCGCACGCGTGCTGCGCCTCGAGCGGCCCGATGTCATCGAGGTCGGCTCCGCATACGTGGACTGCTGGCTCGCGTTTGCGGGCAGCAACGGGTGGGACCCCCTGTTCGTGGGGTTCTATCACGCCGATTTCCCCGACACGTACATGGCACCCGCCGTGGCCGGCTTCCCGCGCGTCATCAGCCGGCCCTTCGTGGATTTCTGGAAACGCTACGTGCGCTTCGTCTACGAGCGGTTCGACGCGACCTGCGTGACCTCGCGGTACATCGAGAAGAAGCTCGAGAGCTTCGGCGTGACCAACACGTTCCGCGTCCCGCTCGGTGTGGACACGGAGCTCTTCCATCCACGGCACCGCGACCCGTCCTTCCGAGAATCGCTGGGCATGAAGCCCGGCGACAAGCTCGCCCTCTATGTCGGGAGGTTCTGGAGCGAGAAGGGGATAGATGTCCTCGCCGAGGGCGTGCGCCATTACCGGGACCGGCCCGGGCTCCACATCGTCCTCGTGGGTGACGGAACCCTCGAGCCAGTCGTGCGGGCAGCCGCGAATTCGTCCCCGCGGGTCCACGTCCTCGGCTTCGTGCACGAAGCCGAACGGCTCGCACGGATCTATGCCTCGGCCGACCTCTTCCTCTCACCCGGTCCGTATGAGACCTTCGGGCTGTCGACACTCGAAGCATTGAGCTCCGGAGTCCCGGTCGTCGCCGCGAACAACGGAGGCGTATCGGAGCTGGTCGGGCCAACGGGGACATGGGGGAAGCTCTTCATCGCACACGACCCGAACGACTTCGTCCACTGCGTGGATCAGATGCTCGAGGCCGACCTCCCGTCGCTCGGTCGCCAGGCGAGGTCTTTCGTGGAGCAGAGCTTCTCCTGGGACCGGACATTCCGTCGGATGACGGATCACTACGCGGAGTTGCTCCATGCCAAGCGGGCGAGCGCTGGTGTGTCTGCACGACGTGACCCCGGCCCACGAGCCATTGATCGAGAAGGCGTTCTCGTGCATCGAGAGCTGGGGGCTCCCGCCTCCGGCCCTCGGTGTTGTGCCTGATTTCCACGGTCGCTGGCCACTCGAAGCTCACCCCCGATTCGTGAAGACCCTGGTAGAGACCCACGCGCGGGGGAGCGAGGTGCTCTTGCACGGGCTCGTACACCGAGCCGACGAGGCGGTCCCGGCTCGGCTCGGGCCGGTCGAGCGAGCCAAGGCACGGTGGCTCACCGCGGGTGAAGGCGAGTTCCAGACTCTGCGCTTTGAAGAAGCGAGACGCCGCCTCGAGAGAGGGCGCGACGTGCTGGAACGTGTGCTCGGCACGCGCCCTCGAGGCTTCATCGCTCCCGCATGGCTGGAGCACATCGACACGGAGCGGGCGCTCGCCTCGCTCGGGTTCGAGCTCCACGAGGACCACCTGTTCCTGCGGCACATCGCCAGGGGCCGGCGAGCCCTGGTCCCGGCGCTCACGTTCAGTGCGAGGACCAGGCTGCGGCTGCGGCTCTCGCTCGGCTGGGCCAGGCTCATGGAGCTGGTGGCCAGGACCCCGCTGGACGTGAGACTGGCGCTCCACCCGCTCGACTTCGGGTCCACCGAGCTCGTCACGGCCATCGGGAGGCTCGCCACAGCAGTGGGCGCACGGCGCCGCTGGGCGACCTATGCGGAGGTGCTGGACCAGTGAGGACCACCGCGCTTCCCCACGGCGCCCGATGTCCCGAGTGATCGCGGGCAATGCTCTTGACTTCGTGTGTTGGACCATCTATTAACGCCGCTCGCGCTCGGAGGCGGCGCAGTGAATTCGGGGATCGTCTAATGGCAGGACGATGGGTTCTGGCCCCATTAATCTAGGTTCGAATCCTAGTCCCCGAGCCAGGAGTGAATGGCCCCTTCGTCTAGTGGTTAGGACGCTGGCCTCTCACGCCAGTAATACGGGTTCGAATCCCGTAGGGGTCACCAGTTTCCACCCGTCATCTCACCTGATCACAAGGGCCTTGACCGTAGTCCCGGCCACCAAGGACGGCGGGCACAGGTCCCGCCGCTACTCACCCGAAGATTTCGCGTGGCGGGGCCCGTACCCGCCACGTCTCACTCGAGGTGGCTGAATACCAACCGAAGCGACGCGGTCCAACCCTTTTTCCGCCTCGCACGTAGAATGGAGCTGGAGGTCGAGTATGCGGTCGAGTCACTGGTCTGTCATGACCCTGGGCGCCGTCCTGTCCATTGGTCTGTCCTCGATCGTCGTCGGCTGCGGGCCGACCATGGGGCCGACGGCCCGGCCTGCGCACCCCGTGGCCGTCGACGCGATCCCGCCGGCGGCTCTCGAGGTCGCCGACTCCGGCTCCGACGCCGCGACGCTCGTGTCGAAGGTGACGAAGGTCACGGTCTACTCCGACAGCGCGCGGATCACCCGGAAGGCATCGGTCGAGCTCTCGACCGAACCGAGGGTCTTCGCCTTCAGGCAGCTCCCAGGCTGGGTCGATGACGGCTCGGTGCAGGTGTCCGTGAGCAAGGGCACCATCATCGACGTCCGGGTCGACCGCGACTTCCTCGCGGGGGCGACGGATGCCGATTGGGAGCGCGTTGAGGCGGAGCACAGGGGGCTCGGCGAGAAGAAAGCGGCCCTCGAGGACGAGCTCGTGGTCCTCGAAACCCGGAAGAGACAGATCGAGGCGATACAGCCGTTCTCGACCGAGAAGCTCTCGCGAGACACCGTCTTCGGTCCCTTGAACATCGAGAGCTATGCCGAGGTGCTCCGGTTCGTCACCGAGTCGCTCCGCGAGAACGCGAAGGCCATGCGCGCAGTGAAGCGAGGGCTCGCCGAGGTCCTGCCGGAATACGACGCGAGCTCGCGTCGCATCGAAGCACTGAAGAGCGTGAGGGACCTCGAGGAGACAACCGTGCTCGTCACTCTCCAGGCGACCTCGGCGACGCCGACCGATGTCGAGCTGACCTACATGCTGCCCGGCGTCACGTGGGAGCCGATGCACGAGCTCAGGGTGAGCACGACCGACACCAAGACCGTCGACGTCGTCTCGTTCGCCGAGGTCGCTCAGACGAGCGGCGAGGAGTGGAACGACGCGGAGTTGTCGTTCTCGACCCAGTCCTCGACGCAGCTCGTCGAGATCCCCGAGCTCGAAGCCCTGACGCTCGGCGACACCCACGACGCGACCGAGATCCTCACGACCAGAGTGGCCTCGTTCGGTCGCGCCCAGGAGGCGTTCGAGGGGCAGAACGAGGCATGGAACGCGTACCTGAGCGCGACGGCGAAGCGGGCGAGGGAGAGCTTCGAGCAGGTCTACGAGAGCAACGTCGAGTACTTCAAGGTGGTCCAGAGCAAGACCGTGCGGCTCTTCGAAAGCCTGCAGAAACGCGGGACGACCGCCCATTTCGTGGCTCAGGGCCGAACGAGCGTGCGCGGCGACGGCCATCCGGTCCGGGTCGAGATTGGCCGTGCGACCCTGGCCTCGACCCAGAAGATCGTCGCCGCACCCGAGCAGTCCCTGAACGCCGCCCACACGCTCGGGCTGGTCAACTCGACCGGCCAGCCGCTCCTCCCCGGCCAGGTCGCGCTCTACAGAGACGGCACCTTCCTCGGGATGACGAACGTGGACTTCATCGCCAAGGGCGAGAGCTTCTCGCTCTTCCTCGCCGTCGCCGACCACGTCAAGCTCTCGCGCGAGCTCGATCGCACGCTCAGCAGCCTGGTTCGCGACAAGCGGAGCCGGATGAAGGTCGCCTTCGTCGTCACTGTCGAGAACCTCTCCACGGAGCCGACGTCGCTCACGCTGGCCGATCGGATCCCCGTCTCCGAGAATCGGGAGATCAGGGTCGAACGGGTGAAGATCGCGCCGGCGGTCCAACCCGGCAAACGCGGCATCCTGAGCTGGGACCTCCACCTCGGATCGAGGGAACAGCAGCAGTTCCGGATCAGCTACGAGATCGAGTACCCGGCCGAGCTCGTCCTCGAGACCGTTCGGCGGCGGAGCATGGCGGCACCCTCGGCCGCGGAGCGGAGCCCGATGGACTTCGAGGACGCCGGGATCGAAGGCGACATCTTGATGCTCGAGCAGAACATGTGAGTGAGCCCGGGAATGGCTCGACCGGGCCGATCATGTGTCCAGCACGTCCCGGAGGGTCATGAGCAGGTCGAACATGGAGAACGGTTTGGGGAGCAGCCGGTACCCGCGATCCCTCCAGCGGGACCACCGGGCCGTGTCCGCGGTGTACCCGGTGATGAACAGGACCCTCTGCTCGGGCGACCGCTCCTGGATCTGCTCGGCGAGCTGGACGCCGCTCTGGCCCCACAAGACGATGTCCGTGATCACGCAATCGACCCGGTCGCCGAGCTCGGCATAGAGGTCGAGCGCGGCCGGCGCCGAGTCGGCCGGATGGACCTCGTACCCGTTCCCGGCGAGGACCGCGGTGATGAACGTGCGGACGTCGTCCTGGTCCTCGACGAGGAGCACGCGCTCACCCGCGCCCCCGAGCTGGCTCAGGGACGTCCGATCGGCGCGTGCTGGGGCGGCCGTGTCACGACTGACCGGGAAGTAGACCTTGATCGTGGTCCCGAGGCCTTCCTCGCTGTAGAGGTGGATCCAGCCGTCGTGCTGCTGGACGAGGTCGTTGACGATGGAGAGGCCGAGCCCTTTGCCCGGAGCCGCTTCCCTGGTCGTGAAGAAGGGTTCGAAGGCGCGCTGCTGGGTCTCGGGGCTCATGCCGACACCGTGGTCCTCGACCGTGAGCCTCACGTACGAACCGGGCCGCGTCCCGGGGAACTGGAGCCCTTCGGCCGAGAAATCGACGATGTCGGTCCGGACCGTGACGACCCCTCCCCCGGGCATGGCATCTCGCGCGTTGAGCACGAGGCTCATCAGCACCTGCTCGATGCTCCCCTCGTCACCCACGACGCCAGGGAGCCCGGGCGAGAGGACGAGGTCCATCGTGACGTTGGCTCCGATGATCCGCCGCAGCATCCTGGACAGGTTCTCGATCGTCCGGTTGATGTCGAGCGTCCGCCGTTCCATGGGCTGGCGCCGGGTGAAGACGAGGAGCTGGCGCACGAGGCTGGACGCCCGGTCTGCGGCGTGGACCATCTGGTCCAGCAGGGCTCGCTGGGGTTCCTCCGCATTGCCGAGGTGAGTATCGAGCAGCTCTCCGTACCCTCCGATCACCTGGAGCAGGTTGTTCAGGTCGTGTGCGACGCCGCCTGCCAGCGCGCCGATCGCGTCCCGCTTCTGGGCGCGGAGGAGCTGCTCGTAGGTCTCCTGGAGCTTGGCCGTGCGGTCCACGACGCATTTCTCGAGCTCCATACACGTCCGTTCGAGCCCCTCGTTCCGGTCGCCGGTCAAACGCACGATCCACTCGGACACCAGGCCCAGCTCGATGCGGTCGAAGAACCGCTCGAGGAACCGGTGCGCGAAGGTCTGCACCTCGACGTCGAGCCCCCCTTCGTCAACGAGGTCGTGGTAGCTCTGCCGGCAGTATTTCCACAGCCCCAGGAACACCTCGATCCGGATGCCGCGTTCCTTGTGATGCCTGGCCGCGAGCACGCCGAAGGTCGCGATCGGATCTCCGATGTAGTCCTGGTCCGGGTGCAGCTCGGGCACGTCGTCGAAGAGCTCGAGCGCGAGGAGCAGCGACTCGGACAGACCCACGACCGAGGCCCGCAACGTCTCACACAGCCCGGGCGCGTGGCTCGTGTACTCGTACCGCTCAGCATACTCCCCGATGAGCTCGACCAATCGGTCGGTCCCCCGATCGATCAGCGCACGCAACCGGCCCGACCGCTCGCGGGTCGGATCGGTTGCCACGACGTCTCTCCCGAGCTCTGCTGTCATGTCTGACGGTACTGGATGCGAGTATATCAGTCTCACGTCACGGGTCCGATCAATAAATCCGGACATGGCCAGGAATGAGGCTCCGTCTGGTGTGGACGATGTGGACGGTGTGGACAGGGTGGACAGAGTGAACGATGGGGCGCTGTCCACTGCGTCCACCAGGTCCATGTCGTCCACTGATCCAGGGATCACCGCGGGGGGACGTCGACCCAGCACACCACGCGCCGGTAAATCCCCAGGTCGAGCTCCCGCGGCCACTCCTCGAGCCTTCGACCGAAGACGACCCGTGAACCGTCGGGCGTGGGGAACACGGCCTCCTCGAGGTAGCCACCAGACGTCAGCGGCGTGACCGAGGCCGACGCGGGGTCGAGCACCACGACCTCGGGGTCGCCCGGCACGTCGCCGTCCGATGTGACATCGGCGGTCCCGACCAGCCGGCCGTCGGGCAGCATCGCGGCGTCGTCGAGACAGGTCGGGAGCGGCGTCCGGTCCGACACGGTCAGGTCGCGGGCGCTCACCCGGACGATGTCGCATGCGTCGTCGACGCGGACCAGCATGGGGATGACGCCGCCGGACGCGGCGAAGACCGCCTCCAGCCAGCCTTCCAGCACGGGCCAGCGCTCGCCCATCGCGCCGTCCGGGCTCACCAGCGCCAGCTCGCCGCCGTGGAGCTGTCCCACGAGGCGGAGACCTTCATCGAGCCGCACCCAGGCCGCGGTGCGGAACGAGGGCAGGCCCACCCGCCGGCTGCCCTGGACGAAGGCCCACTCGTCCCTGTTGACGACGACCGCCGCGCCGAGCCCGTCCGGAGCCGGCAGGGCCAGCGACGTCCGCTCTCCGGAGCGCAGGAGCGTCACGTCGTGCCGGGCGCCGGTGCTCAGGTCCACGACGAGGACCGCGAGGAAATCAGCGTCGCCGAACGGTTGCACCGCGGCGAAGCGGCCGTCGGGCGACACATGGCCGAACCCCAGGTAGTGACCGGCCCTCGTGAGCTCGGTCTCGCTCCCCTCGCCCGACAGGGTCACGGCGACGATCCGCTCGGGCGGCTCGGCCCACGCGCCGCGGCTCGCGGGCGGGACGCCGAAGATGGGCCTCCGTGAGATGTCCTGCGCGATGCCTCGCCCCTGCGCGTCGACCCCGATCAACGTGACCTGGCCGCAGGGATCACCGACGCACCTGACCGGCCTCGCGTCCGCGCGCGAGAGGACGTCGAGCCGCTCGCGCTCGCGGCGGCAGAAGTCGTCGAACGCCTGCACGGCCTTGCGCCGCCTGGCCACTCCGTCCTCGAGCCGCTTGAGCTTCGAGGCGAAC
>Ga0233425_10007047_pt1 | contig 16061 bp, 18 predicted proteins | sample Watercolumn_Towu_2_FD_181712 | JGI IMG/M metagenome (GOLD analysis project Ga0233425, IMG submission 181712) | Freshwater microbial communities from Lake Towuti, South Sulawesi, Indonesia - Watercolumn_Towuti2014_140_MG | ecosystem: Environmental > Aquatic > Freshwater > Lake | place...
AACCGCTCCGCGGCCAGGGCAATGTCCGAGTGCGCCACCGTGTCGCCCGATATTTGTATTTGAGCACTGCGGTGGTACAGTCAAGACAAGGAATCAGTGGTACAGTCAAGACAAGGAATCAGTGGTACAGTCAAGACAAGGAATCAGTGGTACAGTCAAGACAAGGAATCAGTGTTTCTCGGCGGACTTGTCGGGCGCCCGCCCGCGACGCTGGAAAAGCGAATTCCTATCAACGAGAAAGACAATGAAGATCGCAAGTAAGAGTGACGTCGGTACCGCGATTATCAGGCCAATTGGGGAGATGAGAATCGAACCCCAAACCATCGGCCAGATGCCGGCGCGTGCGCCTTCGCCACCTGCTACGTCTGAAGACATCTGCCAGTCACTGCCGAAGATGAAGAAGAGTCCTTGTTCTTGCACGACCGGGATCATCTGCAAGCCGAGGAATATTGCGATCCCGGCAAGTACTGCAAGCGAGGTGAATGCGGCGATGGTTACTGCTCTGTTGAAGAGGCGATCGCCAGAGTTGAACTGCGCGGACTTAGGGATTACCCGCTTTTCGTTTGTGGCCATGCTCATTGAGTCGGGCCTGACTGGGGCTGGCCCTGGGTCGTCACGTGGCAGAGGCTGCTGGGGTTACCTGACGTTTAGTTGGGTTGCAGACTTACACCAGGAGAATTTCAGATGAACGGGCGGTTAACGAGGCTGCGGACGCCCCCGTCCAGATTGCAATATTCGCCCGTGAACTTTGGCTGGGCCTCACTTGTGCTCGCGGTGGCAAGTGTGCTGACCTTGGCCGCCTGTGGGGGGACTAGCAGTAACTCTGCAGTAGAGATTCCCGCGGCTTTTGGTGATCGGCAGGCAAGTGGCGAGGCCCTTGCCAATGCGTGGTTTGCGTTGCTCGAGAAAACAGGCAGTGCCGCCGGGGTTCTTGAGGTTTCACCTGATGAGGCGGCGCGGGGGGCCGAGTTGGTGAAGCCCTATCTCGACCCGGCTTTTCAGTTACAACGCTCGACGGGCCAGCGTTATACCCGAGAGAGTTACTTGCCAAGTGATATCGACCAGTTCGAGATAAGCGATGTTCGTGCCACCAAGCCACGTGAAGGGGTGCAGGTCTTGCGATACACCACTCGCACGCCTGGTGCCACCTTGCCTGACCAGGGCGTGGTGTTAAGCGATGAGCTGATGCCGCGGCTCACCGTGCTTCGCTGGGACGATGAGCTGGGCCGTTGGCTCATCGTCAGCCATGCCAACTTCAACACCCCTGTCCAAGCAGTTTGCAACCAGAAACCCATCGTGCTGAACGCTGTTGAGGTAGCGACGCCGAGTGCAGATCGGGAACTGGGCGAGAAGTTGGTGCGCAAGTTCTATGACTTGTTGGAATCTGGAGACGGCCGACCACTCATGCACACCGAAGTGCAAGGACAAACTGCCTCGGGGGCTGGGTATACGACGGTTGACGAGTACACACCGGGCCAGTTGAAATCTGCGAATTTGAGGGAATTCGTTGTGACGCGCAGTGGTGATTTGCTTGTTGTGTCTGTCGGAACAGAGGCGCAAGGAACAGTTTTCGCGAACTCGACTGAACTAGGCACGAAACTGCACCCCCGCTTGCTTACATTTATGAAAGACGAGCAGGGTGAGTGGAAGTTAGTGGCGATTGCTATTTTTAATGTTCCCGCGGAGGTTCCCGCTGGAGTGGATTGCGCTAGCTCAACGAACTAAATGGTTGCGGGGGCCAGTGCCTCTGGTTTTCGGGGGCCCCCGTCCGACTAGCTTTTCGGCAGCTCGTCTTGCCAGGGCCAGTGGCGGTAGAGGAAACCGATGATTGGCATGTTGGCGATGCGCTCGCGGGCTGCGACTGTTGCGGGGTTTGGTGTCTCGTTTCGCACGGGCGAGCCGGTGCAGTCGATTGAGTTGACCTTCGAGAGGCGCCATCCGCCCTCTTGGGTCACGGTGGTGGCGTCGATGTAGGTGAAGTCGCGGTCGGGGGTGACGATGTGCAGGCCGCCGGGCTCACCCGCGATGCGCGCGAGATCCGCGCAGTAGAGGGCGTGCTGCAGCCGTGCTTCTGGCTCGAGACCTGTGAAAGGCCCGATCGGTCGCACGTCGCCCTCGTAGAAGCCAGCCGCGCCAAAGTTTTGGCACCTTGCGTTGACCTCGTCGAAGGCGACTTCTCGAGCAAAGGAATCACCAATAATCAGCGAAGTACATTCGTTGCCATAGGGGGAGTGACTCCACCCAATCGAGTAGTCATAGACGACTCGTGAACCAGCCGCCGTGCTTGCGAGTACCGATGAGTCCAGGGGACTTTCAGCCCCCTCCGTGTTGATGCGTTCAATTGGGTACGAGGCTCTGAGTGCGGCGAAAGCGTCTGCCGTAAGGATCACCACTACGGCCAAGCTTGCAAAGTTGACACCAAGTGTTGGCAAGCGTCGGGAATTGCCGTGTAGCCATATCTGCACAACGAGTCCAAGCCCGAAAGTTGTCACGGAAATCAACGGAGTTAACCACCATGAGTACCAACGCTCCACAAACGTTAGTTGCAAGACCGTTAAAGGAACAATTCCTATCAACGAGGCCGTACCCCAGCCGGCAGCCCCACGACCACACCCGCGCCGACCCGATCGAGCCATGTCCACACCGATCTCGACCCCCGAAGAACTCCTGGAACGCATCGAGCGAACCCTGCGCCGCGACCGATGGATCGCCGCCGCAGGGGCGACGTGTCTGATCGGCCTGCTCCTCGTCTCCTGGCAGGGGCGCTCGGACCCCGCGCGGTTCGACCAGCTCACTGCCAAGCGCATCGACATCGTCGACGAGCAGGGCCGGCGCCGACTGGTGCTCGCCTGCGCGGAGCGCTTCCCCCTGCCGGTGTTGAAGGGCAGGGAATGGCCGCGCTCGATCGCGCCGGCGGGGATGGTCTTCTACAAGGCCGACGGGGACGAGTGCGGCGGCCTGGCGATGGCCGAGGTCGGCGGCGCGCGCAAGAACATGTTCATCCTCGACTACTCGAATTCGGAGGCCGTCGGGATCGGGATGCTCGAGACGCAGGACGGGCACTACAGCGCGGGTCTGAGCATCGTGCAGCGGATGCCGCTGGACGCGGACATCGCCAAGGTCGGGACGAGCGGTCCGGAGCGCATCGGTTGAGGATGGCATCGTTTACGTTCATTTCGGCCACATGGGTACCGCCGCACTGCGTCTCGCTGATGGCTCGGTGGTTTGGAAACAACAGGTTTCCTACAAACCGATGCACGGCAACGGCGGTTCACCTATCATCGTTGGCGATTTGTTGGTGGTGAACGCGGAGGCCGAGATCGATCCCACCATTGTGGCGTTTCAACGGAGGGACGGCACTATCGCATGGCGCACCCCGCGCAACCAGAAAGTCCGCAGTACTTTTTCCTTCAGCACCCCGCTTGTGGTCGAGACGGATGGCCGTAAGGAAATTCTCAGTGCGGGCAGCGGCATGATCGGAGCCTATGCGCCAGAAGACGGACGCTTGATTTGGAAAGCTACTTACGGCGAGGGCTATTCGGTGGTTCCCCGGCCGGTTGTTGCCGAGGGCATGGCCTACGTAGCCACCGGCTACAACGTTCCCAAGCTCATCGCGATCTGCCTCGGCAAGGCCACTGGCGACGTTACAAAAACCCATATCGCATGGGAAGTCACACGCAAGATGCCGAAAACCCCATCGATGATCGCCACCCAAGGACAGATTTTGGTGCTCGATGACACCGGCGCACTCACCGGTCTGAACGCGAAATCCGGCGAGCCGGTTTGGAACGAAAAACTCCCCGGGAATTTCTCTGCCTCGCCGATTCTAACAGGTGATATCCTCTACGCTGTAACCGAAGACGGAGTTTGCTATGTCGTGAAAATCTCTCCCGACGGAGCGAAGATCCGGTTTGAGACCGATCTTGCCGAGCGCACGCTTGCCTCTCCTGTCCTGCTGGGTGGCGCCCTTTATCTGCGCACCGAAAAACACCTTTGGAAAATCACCGGCAAGTGATTTTCACCTAACTGATCCACGTCATGAAATCTCAGTTCATCGCAATCGTTCTTACGCTGGCGCTTTGCTCCTGTGGGGCGAGCTCCTATCGCAGCAGCTTCGCCCAAGCCTCTTCGAATCTTGCTCATCCACCCACCAACGCCGAAGGCCCATGGCTTGGCACGTGGGTCAGCGAGGTCAACGGCCATAGCGGCCCGCTGTGGTGCATCGTTCAGTCCAGCTCCGATGAGCCCGGCAAATACGACTTCCGTTACCGCGCCGGCTGGGGTGTTTTGAAGTTCGGCGACTACACTCATACCGTCCCCGCCAAGCTGGGTAAAGATGGCTCCCTCGCACTTTCCGGCGAAATGAAACTTCCCGGCGGCCTCGGAATCTATCAGGTCAAAGGCAAGCTAACTCGAGAAACGTTCAGCGCCACTTATCATAGCGCAAGCGACCACGGCACGATGTCTTTGAAGCGCCCCGCGCCCTGATTGCGCGGGCATGGTTTTATTTAGATCGTTCCCGGCCCGCTTGCACCGGTGCGCCTGAGACAAGATGCTTCGTCCTTTACCTTCTGTGATATATGGATTCTCTTGTGCACATGCACGCGCTTTCGGCTTCTTTTTTCCTACAGATGGCGATCATTCTGGTTGTCTGCCGGTTGGTAGGAATAGCGGCGAAACGCATCGGCCAGCCACAGGTGGTGGGAGAAATGATCGCGGGCGTGATGCTCGGGCCGTCCCTGTTAGGGTTGATCTGGCCGGGATCGACGGCGCTCATTTTCACCCAAGAATCCCGCGGGATCCTCTATGCGGGGGCGCAGCTTGGGGTGGGGCTCTATATGTTTCTGGTAGGATTGGAGTTCCGCACGGATCACTTCCGGAAAAGGGCGCGCAGCGCGGCAAGTGTCTCGATCGCCGGTATGGTGGTTCCCTTCATCCTGGGTGGATTGCTGGTGCTGTGGCTGATCGATGTGCCGGGCATCTTCATGCCGAAGGTTCGGTATTACGAGGGAGCTCTCTTCCTCGGCGCGGCCATCGCAATCACGGCGTTTCCGATGCTTGCACGGATTATTTCGGAAAGAGGGCTTTCCGGTGCGCCCCTTGGCACCCTTACGCTGGCGGCGGGAGCCATTGATGACGCCGCAGCTTGGTGCGTGCTCGCCATCGTGCTGGCATCGTTCGGCGCGTCGCAGTCGATGCAGATCGGTGGAATCAGCATCGGTGCGGAGGTGATCGCGATCGGTGGATCGGTGCTGTATGGCACGCTGATGCTCACGGTTGGGAAAAAACTGCTCGCCGGTCTGGGACGCAAGGCCGAGAGAGAGGGCGGAGTTTCCTATCCGATGATGGCGGTTACTCTGGCGCTGTTTTGTGTGTCGGCGTGGTATGCGGATATCATCGGAGTTCATGCGGTGTTCGGCGGGTTTATTCTGGGTATCGCCATGCCGCGCGGTGTGTATGCCGAGGACATCCGCCGCAAGATCGAACCCTTCGTTGTGGTTTTCCTGCTGCCGATGTTCTTTACCTTCTCCGGTCTCAATACCAAACTGGACGTTCTGGTGGATCCCAGATTATTGCTGGTTGGCTTGGCGATCCTGATCGCCTCGATTTTAGGGAAAGGCGTCGCCTGCTGGGCCGCCGCCCGCTTAAATGGTGAAGATAACGCGACCGCGCTTGCCGTCGGCACGTTGATGAATGCGCGAGGTCTGATGGAGCTGATCATTATCAATATCGGCCTCCAACACGGCATTATTGGCGATGCACTGTTTTCGATCCTCGTGGTCATGGCGATTGTCACGACGCTGATGGCATCGCCAGTGTTCGAGCTGGTTTACGGTCGGCGCATGAGAGCCGCTTCGGCGGAATCGAAGATATGAAGCAGCTGGTAATACCGCCGATAAAGCGACCTTTCTCTTCATTCAAAAATCAAACCTCAACAACGCAACTTCGTTTGCGCTCACACTGCTTTGATGAGTGACGATTTTTGATTTGTAAGAAAATACACATCCCCATGCTGCCCAAAATTTATTGGCGCTCCGATCAGTCCAGCAGCTCTTCTTTGGGTTCGGGCAGTAAGAAGGAAAGAATCAGGCTGACAAGATACACGCCGCAACCCACCGCCGCTGCCGTGTAGGCCAGCTTGGCCGATTGGAGAGGCCGACGCTTTCAAGGAGTGTTAGCGCGCGTTTTTCCGTTTCGGCTGCGGATTCCTGCCAATCGCCGGCGAGGCGTGGGACCAGGACGTTTTCGAGAACATTGAGCTGTGGAAGCAGGTGCTGTTGTTGGAAAATGAAACCGAGCGAGTGGTTGCGGAAAGCGGCTGCCTGTTCCTCGGAGAAGGTGGAGATATTCTGATCGCCGATGGTGATTGAACCGGAGGTCGGTCTATCCAAGGCACCGAGGAGATTGAGAAGCGTGGATTTACCGCTGCCGGAAGGACCGACGATGGCGGCGGTTTCTCCGGCAGCAAGAGTCAGGTCGAGGCGGTCGAGAACCTGAATGGCTTCGCCTGCGGTTTCGTAGGTTTTGGAGAGTTGATGGACGGTGATCATGATGGGAATCAGTGCCGAGTGATCAGTTGCAGATAAATCTAGCGAAGGATATTCCAGCGTTTGGCTTTGACCTCGAAGGTGGGGAGTGTGCCGGGAGCGACCGCGGTGACGGGAATGCGGAGAGTAAAGACGGAGCGGAGTTTTTGGGAGAGCTCACTTGCGGTTTCTTCGGAGGACTCGACGGTTAGATGGATCTCGGCAAGCGCCGGGCGTTGATCGATTTCCACCTGATACTCGGCGATGTCAGGAAATGAGCGGACGATGGTATCAATGGAACTCGGATAGATGTTGATGCCACGGATCACGATCATGTCGTCGGTGCGGCTGAGAACGCCACCACGGAGGGCGAATTGATCTTCGTGTGCGACCGGCATGACGAGGTCGCCCGTGCGGTAGCGAAGCAGAGGCGAGCCGTAGCGGCCAAGGGTGGTGAGAACGAGTTCGCCGGTTTCTCCCATCGCAGTAGGAGCTCCGGTGGTGGGGTCGATGACTTCGCAGAAATAGGAGTCATGCCGTAGCAAGAGAAGATCACGATCGGTCTCCGAACTAACAGATACCGGGCCGATCTCGGTCATGCCATGGTGATCGTAAACGTGAGCCTGCCATGCGGTTTCGATGCGTTGGCGGACTTCGAGGATGCTGCCGCCGGGTTCCCCGCAGACGATGATCTTTTTGATACCCAGTGAAGAGACCGGGAGCTTCATGATTTCTCCCACCTCAGCGAGGCGCAGGGCGTAGGTGGGCGTGCAGCACAGGATGGTCGATTGGCTGTGACGCAGCAGTTTGAGCCGGTCTTCCGAAGAAAGTCCGCCACCGGGCACGGCGCGAATGCCCATGCGGGCGGCTGCTTCGAAGCCCGCCCAGAATCCGAGAAACGGGCCAAACGAGAACGGGAAAAAAGCGGTGTCGCCGGGCTTTACGCCCGCGCCGCGCCAGACCCACTCCCAATTGTCGAGGATCCATGTCCAGTTGTCGGGATCGTCGAGCCAGATAAGGGGCTTGCCGCGGGTGCCGCTGGTTTGATGAAAGCGGTGATAGTTAGAAAGCGGGAAAGTGTGGGTCGTGCCGTAGGGCGGGTGCTGCTCGCGATTCGCGGCGAGTTCGTCCTTGGTGGTGAAAGGGACACACTCGGTGAAATCGGACAGGCTGCTGAATTTTTCAAGCGCTCCAAGTTTTTCGGCGTAGAAACGGTTCGCCGGCAGGATGGCGTGGATCAGGTCATTGAGTTTTTGGAGCTGGGAAGTCATAGGTCGTATGAGTCCTATGTCGTGGCTTCTCAGCGATTTTTGGCGGCAGCGCTGAAGACGGTTTGTATATCGTGACCATGAAGCCACCGAGCGCGGCGAGCAAAATTCCCAAAATGAACGGTATCGGGATGGCTGAGAATCCTCCTTTGGGCGGATGCATCGCGATGCTGACAATCGCATTCACGATGGGCGCTCCCGCAAAGATAATCGACATGACCGACACCGCGACGATGGCGGGATTCATCCCTGCCTTCGCGCCCGATCCCATGGCAAGCAGAACGAAGAACGCCCCGATGGCTCCGAGTATTCCTGCGAAGAGCGAAATCCACATGCCTTTGGGCGGCATGTTCCAATTCATGTTTTTCGAGGCTAACAGAATGACCAGCGGCGCGAGAACAGCGGTGACGAAATAGGCGATGCCGACAAACAGGAATGCTTTATAACGACCGAGAATCGGATCCTTCATGCCGACTTGGCCGGCGTGGAGGAAGATTCCGTAAAGTCCCCAACAGGCAACGGTGACGAGTGCGAGTGATAACCAGTTCATGGATTTCATTTAGGTAAATTCTGAAAAGCTGAAATAAAGAATTAGAAGCAAACGGAGCATTAGAGAAAAGTGGAAAGTTTTTCCGCGAGTGCGGGAGGAAGCGGGACGGCTTTGATGCCTTCCGGGGTGATGGCCACGTGGGCTGCGGAGATCGAGCCTTCGGCGATGAGTGTATCTTCGCGAGTGATTTCAAACCGATAGCGGACGGAGCGGTTGCGGACTTCCGCAATGAACAGGCGGATGGTTAGGAGATCGCCAAAGCGGGCGGGCGAGCGGTAGTCGCAACTGGCGTTGACGCGTGGCCAGCCGGTTTCGAGGCCGTCGAGCAGGCCGTGGAGTTCGTGGTCGAGACTGCGAACGAAGGAGTGCTCGCAGGTTTCCATGTAGCGGAAAAAATTGGAGAATATGGACGATGCCCGCCATGTCGGTTTCATAAAACTCGACATGGCGCTGAATTTCAAAGGCGTGCTTGCTCATGGGACGAGTGGTGTGGCGAGGTTGAGAAATCGGTCTCGCATGGAGGCGTTGCTCCGCAGCATGGCGACCTTTTTCACCGAAAGATTGCAGGGCATCTGGGTCATTGAGCAGTTCGTGCCAGGCGGTGGCAAGGGCGCGGGTGTCGCCGGGAGGGACGAGAACGCCAGCTCCGCCATCTGTGATGATTTCCGCAAACGAGGAAGCGCGCGGCTGCACGACTGGCACGCCGCTGGCCATGGCTTCTAACAGATAAAGGCCAAAAGCTTCCGGATAGTTTGCCGGGACGGAAAAGAGGGTCAACGAGGAGAGCATGCCGGCTTTTTCCTCGCGGGAAATGTTCGGCGACCAAGTGACCTGATCGCTCAGCCCAGCGGTTTCGAGTTGCTGTTTGAGCTCCGCGATGAGTGTGGAATCGCCAGCGGTGGCGGCTCCGGCGATGTGCAGACGGGCGTCAGGGTGCTTGAGGGCGGTGCGGAGATGAATGAAAGCCTCGACCAGATCTAACAGTCCTCTTTCCCGTATCATGCGGGCGAGGTAACCGATGACGGGAGGTGTGGATGGGCGGGGCGAAAGGTAGCCTTCGAGATCAATGCCGTTGGGCATGATTTCGATGCGGAGATCGGGCGCATTGAGGCGCTCACGCATGAGGTCGGCATAAAACTGACTGGGAGCCACCAGCAGATCCGCGTCTTGGAGGCGGTCGCGCAGTTCGTCCCAGCAAGAGGATTTGAACGGCTCGGGAAGCCCATCGAGAAAGCTGTCTTCGCCTTGGAAACAACAGATGATTTTCACGCGCAGGCGCTGCTTGAGTTGGCGGATCATACCGGCTTGGAGAGCGGTTCCCAAGCACAGGATGTCGGGTTTTTCGATGGCGAGCCAGTCGATGAGCTTATCGAGTTCCTTGCCGAAGTGGCTGCCCTCAATGCGGAGCATGGCCAGGGTCATCGCGCCGTGGACGCGGGCGGAAGTCATGTGGCTGCGCTTGGCGGCGAAGCGGAGAAGTTGGGCGTTGTTCAGCAAATGATCGATCCAGCGCGGGGTGTGTCGGAAGAGTGAGAGGTTCTGCTGGAGATACACATTGATGCCTCCGAAGAAAATGGGGTATTTCTCCTGTGCCAGCATTTCCTCATCGAGCTGAAGCGGAAGATACATCGGCAGCAAGGAAACCCGGTGACCTGCGGCGAGGAGCGACTTCGCGAGCGCGTTATCACGCATGCAGGCTCCACAATAGTAAGAGCCGGTGCCGGGAGTGAGGAAGGCGAAGTTCACTGAATTGAAGTTTGCTAGTTTTCAGTATTCAGGAGGAAGAGGTTAGAAAATTCGGATGCGCTTCCGGCATTTACAATACGGGGACCGAGACGCGCCCGTAGTCGAGAGGTTCGGGCAGTTTCGCGAAATCGGAGATGGCGCGGGCGAGATCGGTGTAGTCCTGGCCTTCGACGTTGCCGATGAGGCCATCGGTGAGTTTCGGGCGGAGGTCGGGATATTTGCGGATGAGTTTGGCGAAGCTGAAGTCTTTGTCGTAAAAAGCATATACGATGCGGCGCATGGTTTCGATGTGGCCGCAGAGATCCTCACCGTATTGAGCGAAGGCTGCGGCAGAGGTATTCCCTTTTTCAAGGGCGGCGTGGGCGGCATCGGCAGCCATTTCACCGGATTTCAGGGCAAGAAAAACACCGGAGGAAAAGACGGGGTCAAGGAAAGCGAAGGCGTCTCCGACGAGGACGAGTCCATCGTTGGCGCAGTGTTCGGCGCGGTAAGAGTATTCGCCGGTGACCCAGTATTCACCAAATTGCTTGCCGACGGAGAGGTGTTCTTTAACCCAAGCGTTGTTTTCGATTTCGCGGGCGTAGATTTCGGCAGGATCGCGGGTTTCACCGGGTTTGAAAAGGTAGTCGCGTTCGGCGACTATGCCGGAGCTTACCACTCCGTTGCGCAGAGGGATGTTCCAGAACCAGCCGCCACCGGGGAGGTAGGCGATGGTGGTGGCGCCTTCTTCGAGACCGGCGTCACGTTTGGCGTCCTGATAGAGCGTCCAGATGGAGACTTTGTTGAGTTGGGGATCACGGTTCCGGGTGCCGTGTTTTCGCTGATAGAGCGCGTCGCGGCCGGTGCAATCGAGGGTGATTGGGGCAGTGACTTCGAAGGGATCCTCATCGCCAGTTCGGGCGCGGATGCCAGTGATGCGATCACCATTTTTAAGAAACTCGAGAGCTGTGGTGTTTTCGCGTACCTCAACGCCCTTGGAGCGGGCATTGTCGAGGAGCATGAGGTCGAAGTCCTTGCGCTCGACCTGCCACGTGGTGGCGGCGGGATGATCGAAGTGCTGGAAGAAATAGAAAGGAGCGGAGATTTTCCCGTCGGTGGTCGCGAACTGAACGCTGTGTTTGCGAGTGAAACCGATTTCCTCCATGCGGTCGATGACACCGAGGCGATTCAGGGTGAACCAACAGAATGGCATCAGTGACTCGCCGACGTGGTAACGAGGAAAAGTGGTTTTCTCTACGAGGAGAACGCGGTGACCCTTCTCTGCTAGGATGGTGGCGGAGGTAGTGCCAGCGGGGCCGCCGCCGATGATGATCGCGTCATAGTTCATGGGAGAAGTTTGCTGGTATCAAGGGAAGAGGTGATGCGTAAAGGAATTTAGGTTGGGAGGATTTCCAAAATGCGGGCAAAAACTTTAGATTTGTCTCCAACCAAGTGATTGTCGCGGCCAAATAGGATTTTTCCAGAGGAAGATGGTGGAAAAATGCTTTCGAGTGTCTGGCTCGGCACGATGAAGTATCCTTGCGGTTCACTGCGAAAGGGAATGTGCGAGGTTGTGAGGATGGCACCTAGCGGAGTGTCTCCGGCGAGGATGCGGGGACGGAGATCGGGCGGAAAAGCGTCGAGGAAAATTTCGATCAGGCCGTATTCGACCGTGGTGCCAGAGGTAGCGGCGTGGAGAGTGACTTCGCGGAGATAGGTTGGATCGTTAAGTTGGGAATGAAGGACTTTGAGGGAGATCGAATCGCCATGGAAAGCGGCGAGTTCGGAGGTCATGTCGTGATCGTGGACGAGAAGTTTTTGATAAGGCTGAGGGACTTCGTTGGCAGGTATCCAAGACAGCGGCGCAGCCCCGAGATGGGAAGTGGCGAGGATGGGTGTTAGTTCTTTGGAAACCTGCATGGGGAAGAAGAGAAATCAGATATTGGAGATTCGTTCAGACAATCTTATCGGTGTGGTGGTGAGGAAGGAAGAAGTCGTGGAGGAGGTTATCGACACAGAGGAGTCCGTCGCGGGTGAGGAGGATGGCGGCTTCCTCGATTTGGAGGAGTCCTTCGGATTGGATCTGGGCGAGCGGAGCTGCAAAGCGTTCGAGGACGTTGATGCCGAATTTCTGTTGGAAATAATCGGCTTTCACTTGGCCGAGTTTCATCTGGAGAATGAACTCGCGGATCATGCGTTCCTCTTCGGTGGTCCTGAGGGCGCGCTTGGTCGGCATGCGGCCGGCGGAAATGGCGGCTTCATACTCGTCGATTTCCGTCAGATTTTGATAATGGACACCTTTGGCGTGGGAGAAAGAGGCGACGCCGAGGCCTAACAGATCGGCTCCGCCCCAGAGGGAATCTCGATAGATAAACTTGGTGAGTTCGGGATTTTTGACAGCCGTGTATCCGGAGCAGATCGTGTAGCCATTGGCTTCGAGTTCGGCAAACGCTTCCTTGACCCAGCGTCGTTTGGTTTCCCAATCTGCGATGGGCGCGACGAGGCTGCCGCTGGCTTTCATGTCTTTGTAGATGCCGGTGTTATAAGGCACTTCCATCTGATAGATGGTGACGGAGTCGGGGGCGAGCTCAAGGGTTTTGGCGATGTTGTTTTGCCAGTTTTCCTCTGTTTCTTCGAGCATGCCGGCGATAAGATCGATGTTGACTTGATCGAAATTTTCGGCGCGGGCGCGTTCGTAAGCGCGCCAGACTTCTTTGGCGCGGTGGGCGCGGCCGTTGATTTCCAAGATGCGGTCATTGAAGTTTTCGATACCAAGAGAAAGCCGTGTGACGCCGATGTCCTTGATGGCGGTGAGCTTGCCGGAATTGAGCGTTCCGGGTTCGCATTCGAAGGCGACTTCCTCCGCCGCATCCCATGGAAGCAGGGCTTTCATCCTGTCTGTTAGATCGACGAGTTGTGATGCGGATAGGTAGGACGGCGTACCGCCGCCGAAGTAGATGAAGTGTGGTTTGCGGCCTGCAATGAGCGGCTTGCGAGCCATCATTTCCAGCTCGCGGACGGTGGAGTCGAGGTAGCGCTTGATCTGATCGGCGTTCTTGTCGGTGTAAACGCGGAAGTAGCAGAAATGGCAGCGTTTGCGGCAGAACGGGATGTGATGATACAGACCTAGCGCAGGTGGCTGTCCGGTGTGTGGGGTGGAGTAGGCTTCCTCGACCGCAGCGGCTTGGTCTTCAGACCAGAAGGAAAACGGCGGATAGTTCGAGATGAAATAATTGCCCGCGCGGGTGCCGTGAGATGTGGGTGGATTCGAAGGGATTTCGGGCATGGTTATGAGGGTCAGGAATTGAGCGGGATCATTTTCCCGATATCACGAAAAGAGTGCCTTTGCCACCTGTAATGATGATGCGGCCTTGAGCATAAACGGGTGAGGCGATGAGATCTTCTCCCAAATCGAGGCGCCAAAGCTCAGTTCCATCGGCGGGATTGGCCGCGTAGAGGCGGCCATCGCTCGAGCCGAAGACGACGCCATCGTCAAAGGCGATGGGCGAGCTGGCGATGCGCCCCCCGGTTTTGAAAGTCCATGCGCGGGTGCCGTCGGTGCGTTTGATGGAGTGGAGGGATTTGTCGCGCGAGCCGATGTAGACATATTTGTCATCGACGGCCGGAGCGGTGACAAAGGGAAATTCGTTGGCTTGGTATATCCAGGACAGTTCTTTCGCATTTGCCTCGGCTGCGACGAGTTGGTTGGCGTGATTGCCACAGTAAACCGTGGTGCCGATGGTGGCGACGGAATTGGTGACTTGAGCGTCCGTGTCGATTTTACTCACGGGGGAGCCGTCGGCGAGATTGAGAATGTGAATCACTTGGTCACAACCACCAAAAGCGATGAAACGGCCGTCGATGACTGCGGGGGTGCCGTTGATAAAATCCTTGGTCGCGTAAGACCAGACGACGGAACCGTCCTCTGCACGCAGGCAGCGAGTGATGCCATCATAACCGTTCACGAGGACCCATACGCCAGAGCCATCGGGAGCAGAAACCAAGTTTGCGGCGGAGGGGAATTTGTCACCGCCCTCGACAGCCCAAAGTTTGTCACCGCTCTTGAGATCGAGTGCGTAGAAATGCTTGTCGCCCGAGCCGACGAAAACTTTTCCGTTAGAAATCGCAGGCGCGGCTTGGATCGTATCGCCGGTTTCCATTTTCCAGCGTAATTTCCGAGTCTCGATATCGATACACTAGAGGACGCCCATCGCATCGCCGACGAGGATGGAGCCATCAGCGACGGCGGCTTCTGCGGAGCCGGGGGATTCGAGTTGGATAGTCCACTCGATGACCGGGGCTTTGGGCGTGGCTGCTGCCACTCGCCCTTGGAGCGACGGACTGCCGCGGGTGATCGGCCAATCGGTCAATTCGAGGGAAGGGACTGCTTCTTCCTCAAAGGGATTCGCAGGCTGTGGCTTTTCACAGGCTGTTAGAAATAGAAGCGGCAGGATGGCAAGAAGTCGGTTCATGGTGCGAGAGCTTTTTGATAAAGCGCAGTGAATGAAGCGCGGTCGGGCGGAACGGGATTGAAGCGGCCGGTCCATTGTTGGGAGGCGGCTTCTGCGAGTTCCGGGATGGCCGAGATGGGAATTTCGGGTTTCGTTAGATTGGCGAGCTTGATGGTCTTTTCAAGCCACTCGATGAGCGGTGAATCTAGGTCGCGGGCGAGATCCTGATAGATCAGGGCGATGCCCGGGGCGCTGTGGTTGAGACGGACCACATGGGGAAGCATCATCGTAACGGCCAGGCCGTGAGGGACATTGTAACTGGCGGTGAGCGGATTGGCGGTGGCGTGAGCGGCGCCGAGCATACTGTTCTCAATGGCACATCCGGCGAGGGCGGCGCCTAATAGCATGTGGCCGCGGGTTTCGAGGTCGGCAGTGCCGGTGAGCACATGGCGGATGGAGGAGGAGATGAGGCGGAAGGCTTCGGTGGAGTAGTTGGAAGAGATAGAATTGCGTTTGGTGCAGACAGCGGATTCGAGGGCGTGAGAGAGGGCGTCGAGAGCTGTTAGAGTGGCGACGTTCAAAGGCTGGGAGGCGGTGAGTTCTGGATCCAGTATGGCGGTGTGAGCGAGAGCTTTTGGATCTCCGCAGGCCATTTTCTCGTGGGTGCCGTCGCGTGAGACGATGGCGTAGGATTGGCATTCGGAACCAGTGCCGGCTGTGGTCGGGATGGCGATGAAGGGAAGCATCGCGTTTTTTGCGAGGCCGTAACCCATGTAATCGGCCATGCGGCCGGGGTTGTGGAGGAGGAAGTTACAGCCCTTCGCCGTATCCATGCTGGAACCGCCGCCAAGACCGATGAGCGCGTCGGGCTGAATCGATTGCGCGAAGTCCCGGCAAGCTTCGATGTCGGCCTCTGTGGGGTTGATCCGAGAGCCTTGATAAACGGTGGATCGGATACCAGCAGCTGTTAGATAGTCGGTGGCGCGTTCCACATGACCGGCGGCGATGATGCCGGGATCGGTGACGATCAGGGCGTGGCTGACGCCGAGGGAGGCGAGGCATTCCGGGAGATCCGCAAGACGTCCCGGGCCGAAGATCATTCGAGGGCTGGGGTGGACGTCGGTGAGGTGCATGGGGTTTGGTCGAGAATTTCTAACCCATCAGCTAACCGCCACATTTCCTTGAATGGCGCGGCGGTGGTAGAGGAACTCGAAGAGGTTGCCTTCGTGCGGTTGCTCCCATTGAACGCGGTTGGTTGGGAATGTGCCGAGGTTGAGGCGTTCGATATCTGGGCTGAGAAGGAGTTGCTCGATGAAATGTGGGTCTTCGGTGAAGGCGGAGACTACGAGGGTTTGGCCGATGTTAGAGATCATTTCGGATTGAGGCATTTCCACGATGCTGGCGTAGGGAAACATGAACTCGGTGTTGGCGAGAGGGTGATAGGTGTTCAGCGCGTGCGATTTCATCGCGGCAATCACGCAGCACATTCCAGATAAGCGCTTTCAGATGGTGCGTTACTACGGCTGGTATTCCAACAAGA
>Ga0233425_10007048_pt1 | contig 16061 bp, 12 predicted proteins | sample Watercolumn_Towu_2_FD_181712 | JGI IMG/M metagenome (GOLD analysis project Ga0233425, IMG submission 181712) | Freshwater microbial communities from Lake Towuti, South Sulawesi, Indonesia - Watercolumn_Towuti2014_140_MG | ecosystem: Environmental > Aquatic > Freshwater > Lake | place...
GGTCCCCCAGGCCGGGCTGCAAACGTGCCGGCTGCGTTGCCTGGACGCCGCCACGGGGCAGTTGATTTGGGAGGCGCCGTTCTCAGGTTCGCCAAGCTGGAACCGGCAGCAACCGCCGGTAGTTTTCGAGGCGAGAGAGGGAGGAGAGGGCCGGACGGAAAGCCCGGCCTCGACGCGGCCGGTTGAAAACCGGCCCCACGGGCGGTTGGCGATCTATGCGTTCGGCACGGGCAAGTACGGCCCGGAAGTGCCTGCGCCCGAGAGAATGGAGTGGCTGTTCGAACACCAGAACATCCCGGCGTTTCCGCGGAGCCACAAGCCGCTGCTCCGGGCCTACGACTTGCAGACGGGCGACGTGGCCTGGACCGCGGACTTCTCGCAGTACGGTTCCGGCGGCGACGACGCCGGGGTCTGCTTGATGGACGGCCGCCTGTACTATTCCTGTTTCTTTGGTCATGCAGCCAAACTCGCCAATGGTCAGCCCGGGCCGGCAGGGACCACGGCGGCCCTGGACCCGAAGACCGGCAAGGTCCTTTGGCAAACGACCCGCTATTCGTTGCGCGGCGGTTGCACCATTTCGGCCAAGGACGGCCGGCTGTACCTGGGCGGCTACAACCGCATGCCCGGCACTCAGCACACCTTTGTCTGGTGCCTGAATGCCGAGGACGGGTCGCTGGTCTGGCAGTCGGACCCGCTGGTCTACGCGATCCACGTGGTCACCGTCGGACCGAGGTTCCTTTACACCCACGCGCAGTACAAGGACTGCTCGTTGCTCGACAAGGAAACCGGCAAAATCGTCGCGGTGATGAAGAACCAGTACAAGTGCTCGCGTCTGACGCTTTGCGGCACGTCTCTATTGGGCCCGGCGATGGACGTGCGCGACTTGTCCGACGTCCATGTTGATAAGCTGCTGACGAGCGGGCCGCGGTTCGACCCGAGCGAATGCGTCGGCGCGTGCGTGTCCAACGGGCGCATTTTCTACACGGGCCCTGGCGGCGGATTGCAGGCCTCGCAGTTATATGGCGACGAGGCCGCGGCGGCGCCTACGGCCAGCAGCATTGGTCGCGCGGCAGATTGAGAAATACCAGCCGGTACGGTCGTAGGACGGACTTCCAGTCCGTCCGTCCGCTGTACTGACGGACGGACTGGAAGTCCATCCTACGTGGTACTGCCCGGAAATCTCGCCGCCTGCCCTACGCCGTGAGATCGTCCAAGGGCGGACGCCACAGCGGCACGTGAGGGAAGAGGACGGGGCCGACTTCGCGCGCCAGGGCGGTGGAAGGGACCACGCGGCCTTCGCCCAAGGCCCGGTCCCAGTCGAGTTGGCCCAGCAGCAGTCGCGTGCAGTCGGCCAGGTTCAGGCGCAGGTAGCTGCGTCCCAATCGTTCTCCCTCGGCACTGGCCCCTTCGCGCGTGACTTCGATCTGGTACTTGTAGCCCTCCACGGACAGGCCCAGTTCCAGCGGCCGGGGCAGGCGTGCGGCTTCGGCGCGGCGGACGAATTCGCCGCAGAACAGGCGCAGCAGGCCCACGGGATCCAGGAGCCGCGCCATGTACACGACGCCGTGGTCCGACTCAAGGTTTTGCCGCCAGCCGCCGGCCTCATCGAAGAGGCCCATCAGGAAACTCGAGCCGGGGGCGTGCAACTCGACGCTGTGCCGGTCGTGCTCGAGCGCCTCGCCGCAGGCGCGCGCCAGCAATTCGGCAGCCACCTTGCGCCGGCCGGGCACGGTCAATAGTTCGATGATCCGTTCCCCGCGAATTGCGATGTAACCGACGATCCGCGTGGTGGTTTCCTTGAGGTCCCACTGATCGGGGCCTTCCAACGCCACGTAGAGTTGGTTGAAACCGTGCCGGCGCAGCAACCACTGCCAGTAGGGAAGCGTTCGCTCCAGGGGGCCGAAACTGTTGGCCAGATTCTGATTGTAGACGCGCACCAGCGCCCCCTCTTCCCAGCGGCGCCAAGGGCGGATGTGCAACTTGGCGTGCCTGCCCGGGCGCAGGCCGCGTTCGGAAAGGCGTGCAAGCACGGCATGGACGTTGGCCTGACAGAAACTGTGGCGCCCGCAGAGTGCCCAGCCCGTGCGCCGGAAGAATTGTGGGACGCGCGTGCGAACCAAGCCGACAAGGGCCCCGAACCGGGCCATCTCCTTTTCGGCGCCCGTGAGCAGGTGCGTGCCCAGCCCTTGACCGCGACAGTGCTCGGCCACGCCAAGCCAATCCAGCCCTGCCACGGGCACCTGCACCGGGCCGAACTGCATCGCGCGGTGGGTCAAGTGTGCGTGGGCAATGATCTGGCCCTTGCGGCGAAGCAGCAGGCGGTCGCGAGGCTCGTAAAATGGGTCGTCCAGCGTCGATTTGAACTCGGCCCGGCCGGGACCGCCAAAGACCTCTTTCAGGAAGTAGTACGCGGCCACGTGGTCAGCGGCAGTGGCCTGGATAATTGCCGAACGCACGCGACGATTGGAGGCACTGCCGGAATCCACGCGGGGGATGGACGATGCCGGACGCGAGCGAGCGCGGTTGCGGCGATCATGGGCAGGGGCAAGCGGAACACCGTCGGGCGAGGTGGAGGGCTGATCGAGGGTCGGCAAGTTGACCACTTGCCCCGCGGCGGAACGTGGCGACAGAAGTTCGGCGATCATCGGCGCGAATCCTTTCCCTCCAGAGGTCAATGATCCATCAACGACAATCGTATTGAATCACAAAACTGCCTGCCTGGGAAGTAGGGCCTCCAAGAATTCGTGAAGTAATTCTTCCGGGTACAGGCAAGAGCCGTACTCCCGCCATGCCAGGATCGCCTCGGCGCGGAGATCGGCCGCGGTCTGCGATTGCGTCTGGACCAACTGACGGCGATGGTGCTCGACGTAGGGCTGCAAGGCGGCATTGATCCTGCAAAACGCGCGCCAGCGAGAATGGGCATTCTCGGGAGTCTGCGGTGTGCGAACCCATTGTTGTTTGGCCGCAAGCAACGACCACAGTTCGTCGCCCCCCGCATTGTCCGGGGCCAACAAATCTCCAAGAAATCTCTCGGGGTGGTACGTCAGATCTCGCAATTGGCGGCGAACGTCGTTCGCCTGACCGGCGACCGCCTGTCGGCGCTGGATCGGCAAGAGCAGCGTTGCCGAAAGGACCATGATCGTCGGCGCGCGCAGGCCGAAGAACCGCTCGATCAGCCGGTCGGTCACCTGGTCGTACTTGGCGCCGCCGATGCCGTGGAGGAACAAGTCGCCCAGCACGAGCCGGGCCCAAAGCGTCGTCACCAGCGCCCGGGAGCGGATCTTCACTCCGCGGCGCGCGAGTTCTACCAGCCTCGCCACGGCCGCGCCAGCATCGGCGCCGGGCGCAAGCGGCAAGGCACACTCCAGCCCTCGTCGGTCGGACAGGACTGTCTCTCGGCCCGCCTGGCGCACAAACAGTCGCCGCCGCTGGGGTTCGCCCGTCGTCCAGACCCAAAACGGGACCTCGGTCCACGGGCCTTCCGCGGCCAGGTCGGGGACGGGATGCGCGGCGTTGCGGATTCCGTGCGCTGCGCGATACTCCCGAGCGGCCTGGTTGTACACCTCGCGAAACCGCGGCGCCTCCGCCACAAGGTGGGCCACCAGCCATGCAAAGGATTCGCATGCGCAAACCCAACTCTGCGGGACCTCCAAGGTCTGAAGACCCCAGCGCCCTTCCAATTGGTGCCTTGCCTGGGCCAGGCAATAGCCGAGCTTGCGCGTGTGCCGCGCACGCTCCAGGACCATGGGCCAGTACTCGCGCACCAGAGGATCGCGGACCAACGGCGCGATCCATTCGGCCGCGCGCGGCCCGAACTCGGCGAATGTCCGGCCGTCGACGATCTGCCGCTCCTCATAAGGGACCAGCGGCTCGGACTGATCGAGGGGGACCAACTTCACGCGCGGTCCTGTCGCCGTGCCGCCGGGCACGCGCAGGGCCAGATGCTTGGTCGTGTCGCTGTCGATCACCAGATTGACCGCTGCCGCCCCATGCCGCCTGGCCAGTTCGCCCAGCGCGAAATTCTTGAACCACACGCCCGGATGGAACAACTCCGGCTGATGGCCGGCCAAAAGGACAAGGCCCGCCGGGTCTTCGGACGGCAAGTCCACGCGCCGATACGCGTCCGTCCATCGGCGCGCCGCGGCCAACAACTCGGCTCGGGCCTGCGCGCACAGGTCCGCAAACGACCGGCCCTGGAAATCATAATCAGAATGGAGACGCCGCTCGACATTTTCGGCGATGACGTCGCGCGCGGCGGCAAAGGGCGGGTCCACCAAGGCGCTGCGGTCCTCGCGCGGGGCCGAGAAGCGGCGGTACTCGTGTTGTTCCGGCAATGTCGTCATACGGGCAGACATCGGGGAGGGTTCAGGGTCCGGGATCCAGGGACGCATTGCCGACGACATTGAGCCCCGGAGCCTGGACCCTGAATCCCGGACCCTGGACCCTGCGAATGGCTTGATCCAACACCGTCCGATATACCTCCAGCCGCGTGTCGGCCCTGTCTAAGGCGCCGCCGAACGACCGTCGCTCGTCCAGATAAATCAGCGGGACGGCCACCTCGACGATCTTCAGGCCCAATTGCGCGGCCTGCACCCACAATTCCAAGGGCATGGCGTAACCGCGCTGGGTCAAGCGGAAATCCGCCAGGACCGGCACGCGATACGCTTTGAAGCCGCAAAACGCATCGGTCAGGCCCAAGCCAAGCCGAAGGTTCACTTCCTCGGTGATGGCCTTATTGATGCGCTGGCGTTCGGGCGGGGGCTCGCTGTCGCCGGGGAACTGTCGCAGGTATCGACTGCCCGACACGATGTCAGCCCCCTGCTCGATCAGGGTCTCGACGAAGCGGGGGATCAGTTGCGGTTGGTGCTGGCCATCGCAGTCGATGGTCACCAGCACGTCGTAGCCGGCCTGAAGCGCGAACTGAAACGCCGAAATCAGGGCTGCACCATAGCCCTGGTTACGAGCGTGGGAAACCACGTGAATGTCCCTACGGGCCGACAGCAGGCGTGACGTGCCGTCGTTGGAGCCATCGTCCACCACCAGCACTTGCTGGCTGTAGTTCAAGGCCCCGTCGACGACCGCCGCGACGTGCTCCACTTCGTTGTAAACCGGCAGGGCAGTAAGGGTTCGGTGCAACATGCCCCTATTGTACGGGGCGTAAAGTGGCGCGGACAGTGCAGCCCGGTCAACGCGTGGAACAGGCACGGCGGGTAGACCGCGGCGCCTGCGGGATCGTAGAGGAACAACAGCACCGATCCGGCCGCCAGCGCAAAGACCACGCCGAGCCCCTTCCAAGGAACGGTAGTTTGGCGTGGCAATGTGGCCTGGACGGTCATGGTTCTGCGTGGGGCGGTCAGTGGGCGCCGGCGGCGGCGCTGATGAGGCCAATCACCACGTAGATCGGGAACGGGACCAGGCCGCACCAGCAGGAAACCCAGCAGCAGGTGTGCACTATCGGACGAGGCATTGGCGCCGTAGTAGTCGCCGAGCGATAGTGAACAAGGGAGGACTCGAAAAGGGAAAAAGGGGGGAAAGCGGCAATGAATGGCCGCACTCCAAAGGGGTGATGGCGATCGGCCGCGGCATCGCTCGGCAGTGCGCGCCCACGGGACATTTGATGCACAAATCGTGCGCACCGCCGGTATCGTGTCTCCGCGAGCACTCTCCGGATGGCGATAGTCAATGGTCGTAACTGGTTGTAAATAAACAGATTACGAAAAAATGCCGCCTGCGCTCCTGGCAACCGAGAGCGAATGCGGCGCAGAATTTGCACATCAGATTTCTTCCTCTTAGTGCCGTTCTCGCGCGTCAAGTTCGGAACGCAGTACGTCAGGCTTTCCAGCCTGACAAGACCAACGGCAGGTCAGGCTGGAAAGCCCGACGTACCAGGGGCTTTCCGGAAAGAAGCTGATACAATCGAGGAGCAAGACCATGTCCGATGCAACTCCGATTCGAGTGGACGACGCCGTTGGCTTGGTGAGCAGCACGATCCATCCCTTGTCGGCGATTGCAGAGGCAGGCGTCGAATCGTCCAGCCCATCCACCGGGGCTGCGTCGGCAACGCGGACGCGCATCGACGCCTCGGACCCGTCGGCCTCCGATTCGGGGATCTTCCGGCCGCCCGTAGGCAATTACCGCTCGATCGAGCACGGGTGGTGACGTCAGAGGTAATTCAGCAGCGAGTAACGGAAGATCAACCCCGCGGCCCTGAGCGATGCCTCGTAGGCGAGTTGCTGGGCCGTGAAGTCGGACACGACCTTTGCCGTGTCGGCGTCGTAATTGTCGGAAACGGCCGCCTGAAGCTGGATGTTCTCGTCCGAGAGCCGGGTCTTCATCGTGTCCAGGGCCTGCTCGCGCGTGCCCAACTCCGCGCGCACGAAGTTCATGTTCTGCACGCTGTTGTCGAGCAGTCCGATCGCGCGCTGCACTTCCGCTTGGGCCTTGAGTTGCGAGTGGGCATTGCCGGACGTTTCTAAGGCGTGCTGCAGGCGCAACAGCGCGTTGAAGATGCTGTCGGTCTCGAGGGGATTGGTGTCCGTGCCCACAATCGACTCGGGCCGGCCGCCCGTCATGGCCACGCTGCGCTCGGAAACCAGGCCTGTCCCCAGGCTGCCCAGCGGATCGAGCGTCACGGAAAAGGCGGCGCTGGCCGTCGGGTCTGCGGCCAGTGCGGCAACGATGTCCTGGGCGGTCGTTTCGCCAGGCGCAATCTGGAACGTGAGTTTCTTGCCGACCGGATCATAGTGGGCCGTTTCCTGGCCCTGGTGGATCCCCGGATTGTTCTGGAAGACGAGTTGCACGTTGCCTTGATAGCCGGCCGTGTTGGCCTGGAAGTACAGTCCGCTGTTGGGGCCCCAAGCCACGTGGGCCTCGGCGCGCGCGGGCGGAGTGGAGGTGCTGCCGGCGCCGTCGGGCGCGACAAGCCCCAGGTCTTCAGCCGAAGTGCAGGCCGGGTCCGCGGTCAGGGTGATCGTGCCGCCGGCCGGATCGGCGTTGATCAGCTCGATGCCGTTGCCAAAGGCGTTGAGTTGGGCCTCGATCTTGCCGCCCAGCGCCGCTTCGATCTTCGCGCACACGTCGTCGATCGTCTTCGAGCCGGAAAGGTCCACCTGGGCCACGGTCTCATTGCCCAGGGAATCGACGACCGAGATGGTGAAATCGTAGGCGGGGGTCGGCGCGCCGGGCTGGTCGGCGTGGATGTCCACGCCCCGGCCGAAGTTCAAGTCGGACAACGCGGTCTGGCCGGTGAGGCTGCGGACCCCCAACTGCGAGGCCGTGCTGCCGCCGTTTTCGCCGATCATGAAGTTCGTGCCGCTCGTCCGGGAACGCACGTCCAGGCCCGTCTTGCCCGTATTGATTTGGGCCAGCATTCCCGCGCCGGCGCCGTTGATGGCATTGAGCAGGTCCTCGACCGTTGTGGCGGAAGTGAGGTCGATCGCGTAGGTGTTGTTGCGGCTGGCGATTTGCAGGCCGCCGGTCTGGTCGAAGTTGCCGCCCGCGCCCCCGGCGGTGACGACCGGAACGGGCAGCAAGTCCATGGTCCCCGTGCCGCCGCCGAGCGAGTCGGTGGGATCCAGGCGCGCGGTGAAAGGGAGGCCGAGCTTCTGATTGATCGCCTGGACGACTTTTTCGCCGGTGCTATAGCCCGGCTTGAAGTGGACGGTGATGGTCCCCGGCGTGCCGGCGTTGCCGGGGTCCCAGTCGACGGTTTCCTGTCCGGGGGCCGGCGCGTCGCCGACGAACTGGACGGTCACGCCGTTGAGCCACACGCCGTCGGTGGTGGCGGCGCCGTTGGTGTTGGCTTCGAGGATGAAGTCGTTGTTGGCCCCGCCGACGTGGACGAACCCCATGGCGCGCGTGCCCAGGATGTTGCTCAGCGAGGTGGTGGCGGTGAGGGCCGGATCGAGCGCGTCGCCGACCAGCGGCGCAGTGCCCACGCCGTTCTTGCGCCAGATGCCCAGTTCGTAGGCCGTCACGCCGCCGCCCACCTCGTCGACCGACAGGTTGTCCTGGGCCGGATCGAAACCGAAGGCCGGTTCGAGCTTGATGACCAGGCCCGTGCCGGTGACCTCCACCTGGAGCGCGCGGTTCTTGGGCGGATGGGCGCGGACCATAGCGGCCACGTCGCCGATGGTCTCGGCATTGCTCAGGTCGACCACGCTGGTCGAATGGCCGTCGGAGATGGCGATGCTGCCGGAAGTGACGCCGGCCCCGTCGTGGAGGTCGGCCAGGCGCGTGTCGTAGGTGAGCGCGGGCCGGAGGTCGGCGCCCTGGACCTTCTGCGAAATGGCCCCGAAGGCCTCGGCGCCGGTGACGTTGGTGTCGAACAGCAGGTTCACGTCGCCATAGCTGCTGATGCGGGCCTCGTTGCCGTTGTACTCAACGAAGCCGTCGCCGGTGGCCCGGAAGGGCTGGATCTGGGTGGAGGAGCCGGCGAAAAGGTAGCGCCCCTGGAACTGCTGGTTGGCGGTGTTGACGATCTGTGCCAGGGCCTGGCCGATCTGCTGGGCGGCCGCGTTTCGCTGGCTGTCGGTGGCGTTGCTGCCCAGGGCCCCCAGGGCCGTGGCGCGGGCCTCGGTCAAGAGGTCGGAAATGCTGCTCAGGGCGGAATCGGTCGCGTTGAGGTAGGACTGGTTGGTGTTGACGTTGCTCTGGGCCTGCACGTTGCGCGCCAACATGCTCCGCAGGCTCACGATGCGTTGCGCGGCGATGGGGTCCTCGCTGGGGGCCTCGAAACGGTGGCCCGTGCTGAGCTGCGTCTGCGTGGCCAGCATCCGCAACTGGTCATACTGCACCTGCGTGAGCATGCGCTCGCGGATGTAGACGCCGCTCACGCGGCTCGTAGGGATGCCGATGATGGAACTGGACATGGGACGTGGACATTCGGTCGTAGGATGGACTTCCAGTCCGTCCGGGAAAGCCGGATGGACTGGAAGTCCGTCCTACGACGATTGAACAACCATTCTCTTGCGGCTCCTAAAGCCGCGTCAGCACGTTCAGCAATTCGTTAAGGGTGGCAATGTACTTGGCGGCGGCCTGGTAGGCCTGCTGGTAGCCCAGCATGTTGATCGTTTCCTCGTCGAGGTTGACGCCGCTGGTGGCGAGTTTCTGACCGTTGAGGGTGTTGGCGAAGGTGGCGGCGCCGTCGGCGGCGGCCCTGGCCACGCTTGAACCCTGGGCGACGTCGCTGGTCAGGCGGTCGTAGAGCACGCTGATCGAGGCGCCGTTCTGGGAATCCAGGGGCCGGTCGAAAAAGCCGGCCAGTTGCTCGGCGTTGGCCGCGTCGACGCCGATCCCGCCCCGGCTGGCGGCGAACTTGCTGGGGTCGTTGCGGACCTCGGGATTGATGCCCAGGTCGCGCGCGCCCGACCCCGTGAAAAGGGTGTTGATCCCCAGCGCCGCCAGCGCGCCGCTGGTGTCGTTGGCAAAGGCGAACTCGGTGTCCTGGCCGGTCGCGGAGAGTTGCAGACGGCCGTCCGCAGTGACCTTGGCTGAAAGGCCGGCCACCTGATCCAGTTGCTGCGTCAGGTGGTTGAGCGTAGTCTGAGTGCCCAGGCCGCTGAGGTTGACGGTCACGTTGGTGGTCTGGGTAAGTCCCGTCTGCTTGTTGCGGACCAGGACCTGGAACGAGCCGTTCTCCGGCGTGAACTTCAGGCCGGCGGCGTTGAGCGGTTGCGTGGCGTCGTCGACCGCCGCCTGGCTGGTCATCGGTTGCGCCGCCGTGGGACTATAGCCCGTGAGCCCCTGGCCGCCGGAATAGACCTTGTTGAACTCGAAGGCCAGGGTGCCGGCAAAGGCGTCGAGCTGGTCGAGGAACCTGCCTAGCACGGCGTCGCGCGAGTTGAGCAGCCCGCGCAACTGGCCGGAACTGGGGTCGATCGGTACGTCGATGCCGGCGATGCGGAGCGTGGCCGTGCTCAGGCCGCGATCGGTCTGGTAGGTGACGTTGAGCGTGCGCGCCGTGCCGTCGTTCACCAGGTAGTCGCCGCCCGAGTAGACCGTGACCGTGCCGCTGGGCTGCTCCAGGGCCTTGATGTCGATGAGCTTCGACAGTTCTTCGAGCGCCTGCAAGCGCTGATCTCGCAGACCGACCGCGTCGCTCTTCGACACGTTGCCGCCCTCGGCCTCGGCGATCTGGATGTTCAGATTAGCAATTTTGCCAGTCAGCCCGTTGATCTGCTCCGCCATGTTGGCGATCTGCGTGTTGACGTCGGCGCGGAGCTGGCCCGTTTGCAGGGCCATGGTGTTGATGTTCCTGGTGAGCGTGTCGCCCTGAAGGACGGCCAGGTTGCGAACGGACAGGTCCTGGGGCTGGTTGAGGATTTCGGAGATGCTGGAGAAGAAATCGTTCATCGCGGCGCCCAGGCCGTTCTCGTTGAGTTCGCCAACGATGCCTTCCAGTTGGGCGTAGGTCTGCTGAAGCGAGTCGGTGCTGGATTGGTCGCTCAGGGCGCCGCAGATCCGCTGTTCCAAGAATGCGTCGAGCTTCTCCACGATGGCCACCACGTCCACGCCTGTGCCCATCAGCAGGCTGCCGTACTTCTGCGTGGGAGCAGGGGCGAAGACCACCTCCTCGCGGATGTAGCCGGGCGTGTTGGCGTTGGAGATGTTCTGCCCCACCACTTGCAGGCCGATTTCGTTCGCCCGCAGCGTGTTGCCGGCCATCCGGATGGAACCAAACAGTGACATGGCAAGAAAGGTCTTGGGTCGTGGGGCCCTAGCAAAGCAACCGCTGTAGGACGGATTGGTAATCCGTCCGGACGGATTACCAATCCGCCCTACGGTTCTGTCCGGGCCTCTTGCATCCCTGGGTTGTCTAGGCTGCCCAATCTACCAGGACGCCGCCTGAAGAGCTTTGCCCCTTATCTCCATAAGTCGGCTGAAGTTGGCCGCCGGTAGCGATAATCTCTAGCAATTGCGAAAGATGAAGCAGGGTCCGCTGAATAATGACCCAGTTGGTGAGACTTTGATGTTTGAGCAATCTCGCCCGGGCCGAGGCCAGATCGACCTGCTTGCGGAGGGGCGAGGTCTGTGCTTTAGGGAGGGCCGTGACGAGGTCTTGGATGCTGGTCGAGGGCCTTCCTTCTTCGCCGGCGCGCGCCAGCAGCTCTTCGCGCCGCCGCAGGCACTCTTGCAGGGCGCCGGCCAACCGGCCCTCTTCCGCATCGAGGGCCGCCAGACCATGGATGTCGGCAGAGCCGAGGCACTCGCGCTTGCGATTGAGGATCTCCAGCAATTCGCCCTGGGTGGCCAATAGGTCGCTAAGGAGGGTGGAGAGGTCGGATTCGAGGGTGAGGGGCATGGGGGCGCGGAAGAAGGGAGTTAGGAGTTAGGAGCGAGGAGTTATCGCCGCGGCGCCGTCATCAGCTCGTACATCGGCCCGCTCAACTGGTCGGCGCTCGATTCGCTGAGCTTTTGGGCCAGCACCTGGTCGAGCTGCTGGGTGAAAACCTCTTCGGCCCGGCCGCCGTGGAAGTAGGCCGGCTTGCCCACGGTCTTGCGCATCGACTGGAGCATTTGGCCAAAAAGGGTCTCGCCCACGAACTGGTCGAATGCCTTGCGAAGCCGCGGGTCCTCGGGCGGAGTGGGACCGTTCGCCTTGGCGGCTGCGGCCGGGACGGCGGCGATGTCCGTGGGACGAAGACTCGAGATGCTCAGACTCATGGCGACTCCAATTGTGTCGTGATAGTTTTGGCTGGTGCTTTGTGTCGTAGGATGGACTTCCAGTCCGTCGTTTCGGGTCGGCTAGGAGGGCCGCATTCACGCTGGTCACTGCTGACCAGCAAGCCGCGCCCCGCGCGACCAACGGTCGCTGCCTTATTCGATCACCAGCGGCGCGTGCAACTTGCCGTCCTTATCGAGGCCCTTGATGATGTCGATGATGTCCTCGGTCGGGGCGTGGATCGCATTCAGGGCCTCGACCAGGGCCTTGAGCTTGGGCGAAGTGGGATCCACCGGATCGAGCCCCACGAACGGCCTGGCAGGGCTGGACGGGCCGGTCTCGATGGTGATGTTCTTGTGCGTCACCGCCACCGAGCCGATCTCCACGTCGCCGCTGATCACGATCCGGCCGGTCCGCTCGTTGATCACGACGCGCGCGCCGGTGCGCGGCTCCATGATCGGCAGCGCCAGCACCTGCGACACGAACAATACCGGGTCCTCGCGGTACTGTGACGGAATGAGCACCTCGATGTTGCCCTGGTTCATGGCCCGGGCCAAGGGGTTCGAGCTGCTGGTCTGCGGCCGGAACTGACTGTTGATCAAGTCCACCACGTCCTGGGCGACCTGGAAATCGGCGTGATTCTTGTCGAGCACCACCGTGATCTTGCCGTCCTTGACAAAGAGGTTCAAAAAGTCCTCCTCCAGGCAGCAGCCGTCGTGGATCCGGCCGGTGGTGGGCACGGCCCGATCCTCGACGTTGACCTGGCCCTGGGCAAAGGCGTAGACACGCTGGCTCTTGGGGTCGGGGCCGACCAGGGCCGTCAGAAACAGCGATCCGCCGGCAAGGCTCTTGGCCGACCCGACGGAGCTGACCTGGCAGTCGATCTTGTCGCCCTGACGCGCCCCGGCGGCCGGGATTTTGGCCGTGACCGTTACCAGGGCCACATTCTTGGTGTCTTTCAGTTCGAGGTAGGGATTGCGCCCGGGGGCGTTGCGCATCACGGTCATCACCCGGGCCACGCTGCGGATCGTGGGCAGATAGCTGCTGCTGTCGCCGGTGCCCTTCAGGCCCACGACGATCCCTAACCCCTGGAGCGTGTTCTCTTCCTGCCCTTTGATCCGGGAAATGCTTTTTAGCGTCAGGCGCTCGGCAAGGGCCGGCGACTGCGCCAGGCAGAGCAGGAGAACGATCAAGAGCAGTGAACGATTACGTGTCATGGTGAGTGTCATATTTTGGCCCGGCCTGATAGTACGTCAGGCTTTCCAGCCTGACAGTGCGGGAAGGTCAGGCTCGAAAGCCTGACGTACATCACTTCTTAGAACGGCTGCCACTTGTCCAGCCACTCCAGGGCCCAGCCGCGGCGGTAGCCGTCGCGCACGTGGCCCGCTTCGCGCTTGACGATTTTCATTTCCGCGATGTCCTCGCTCATGATCGTGTTGTTGGGCTTGATCGATTCGGGCCGCACCTCGCCGGTGAGCGAATACTCCCAGGTGTCCTCGTTGTTCTTGATCGTGCGCCGGCCTTCGACCACGAGGTTCCCATTGGGGCGGATGTCGACGACGTTGCAGGCGATGCGGAATTTCAGCGAGTCGCGGGTCTCCAGATTGGCCTGCGACTGGAGCTTGTTGTCCAGTTCGCCGCGCACGTGGGGGACGCCGTTGTTGAACTCGTCGGCCCCCAGGTGCCATCCGTAGAACTTGATCCAACTCGGCAGCTTCAAGTCGCCGTAGCCTTTCTTCTTGCGGTCCATCTGGCCGTCGCTGATCATCACCGATTTCTCGTCCACCATGACCGTCACCAGGTCGTGGAGCTTCACCGTACGCGGCTCTTCGGCCTGCTGAAAGGTCCAGGAGCTGTCGCTGAGGGTCAGCGGCGCACGCTGCTGTTGCTGTTGCGCGCCGGCGTTGAACAGGCTGGAGTTCTGGGCGACGGCCCGGTCGCTCATGCCCACGAAGGCATAGGACGCGACCACCAGGGAAACGGTTAGACGAGGGGCGATGTTCATTCTGACTTCCTGTGTCGAGTTATGGTTGGCTCAACCTGTCGGCCCATTCGCTGACTCCTTGATTCGTTGGGCCCCCCTGCCCTCAAACGAGAAGAGGTTGCCCCAACGAATGAAGGAGTCAACGAGTCGGTTTTTGTTCGACGCGGGGCGATCGTGCGTAGACTTCCACTTCACGCGCCCCGGTGACGCGGGCAAAATACGTGCTGCGGTCCAACATGGACTCGACCGCCACAAGGTCGTCCTGGCCGCCTTCGTCGCGCGCCCGGGCGAAGGTGCGAAGGCGGATGCCGCCGCTGAGGGCGAAGACCGTCACCACCTCGCCTTTGCGCACCAATAGCGGGGCGCGGACCGATTCCGGCGTAAGGACCTTGCCTTCGGCCACCGACCGAGTGGTTTCGCGGCCCACGACTTCCTCGATCGAATGGACTGCCGAAACCGACTCGCCGGCGGCCTCGCGTCGCAGTTCCACGTCTTCCGGCCGGACCACCGTGCCGCGCGCCAGCGAACGGCAGGCAACCACCACGGCCGACGGAAGGCTGGTCCGCGCGTCCAGCGGGAAGCTGACCGGCCCTTGCGGCGTCTGGACCGTGACCTGAAACCTTTGCACGCCGGTCCACGGGGCACGGCCGCCGCTGATGGAAATGGGACGCGAGGGATCGGCGGCCGTTCGGGCCTGCGCTTCGGTCAACTCGACCTGGACGCTCCATCGCGATTGGCCGGCGGCCTCGCCGGTCCTCGGCCGCTGCCGGCCCGCGCCTGGTCCGGGCTGCTTTTCGAACACGGGAATCGTCGGCGAAGTGTCCGACGCGCACTCGTCCAAGTACCGGGCCACGGCCTCGCACACGCGCCGGTTGGCCCGACGTGCGATGGACAACGAGACCGCCTGTGCTGGCGCCGTTTTCACCGGCTGGCCGCCGCTGGTGATGGTCACCTGGCTCGCGCCGGAGATCTGGTGTTCGGCCACGGGGATGCCGCGGAGCAGCAGCAGGTCCTGGAGTTCGCGCACCCGGAGGAACCGCTGCTCGCCGGCCGGCGGCGCCGGAAAAAGTTCCAGTGCCGCAAGGGTCGCCGCGTTCTCGCCGTTCACGTCCGCCACGTCGCCCAATTTCACCACCGCCCCGGTCGCCGCGCACTGACCGCGGAGGCGGATGTCGGCCGCGGAAGAAGGGACGGCGAGCAGAAGGAGCAGCAGAAGGCAAAGTGCGAAGCACGCAGAACTGTAGGGTGGGACGAGTCCGCGAGTCCCACCAACACGAACTTGGCCGGCTAGGCGGTGGGACTCGCGGACTCGTCCCACCCTACGCGTGCGTCCGCCGCCGAGACCTGGTACGAGGTTCGCGGCAACCGGGATTCGCGGCAGTTGGCTCAAGTGCTTCATCATTGGCTCCCTTTTCGCTATTCCCTGGGGCAACTCCGCAACTCCCAACTCCTAGCTCCTAACTCCCTCCCCCTAGTACCGCCTCAAATTGGACACCGTCTGCATCAACTCATCCCCGGTTTTGATGGCCTGGGAGTTCATTTCAAAGGCCCGCTGCGTGGTGATCAGGTCGATCAACTCGTGGACCGGCTCCACGTTGGAATGCTCCAACATGTTCTGACGCAGCAGACCCACGCCGGTCTGGCCGGGATTGCTCAGGGTAGGCGCGCCGGAGGCGTCGGTTTCGCCGTAGAGGTTCTCGCCCAGTTTAAGCAGCCCTTCGGGATTGACGAAGGTGGCCAGTTCAATCTGTCCCACTTGGGTAAGCTGGTTGTTGCCGGGTTGCCGGACGGAAACCATCCCCTCGGGGGTGATGCTGATGGCGGTGGCATCCTGAGGGATTTGGATCGCCGGCTCGATCAGCCGGCCCGCGTTGGCCGAGCCGATGCACAGATTGCCGTCCTTATTCTTGGAGAAGTTGCCCGCGCGCGTGTAGACGGTCCTGCCCGAGGGGTCCATCACCTGAAAGAAGCCCGTGCCCTCGATGGCCACGTCCAGTTCGCGCCCGGTCTCCTTAAAAGCCCCCTGGGTGAAATTCATTTGCACGCCGGAGACGCAGCTCCCCAGGCCGATGTGGACGCCGACGGGCGTGTACTGGCCCGCGCTGTCCTGCGAGCCGGGGTATTTTTCATTACGGTAAAACAGGTCTTCGAAGTCGGCCCGGTCTTTCTTGAACGCGGTGGTTTCCACGTTGGCCAGATTGTTGGCGATGACGTCCAGCTTGGTTTGCAGAGACGTCATGCCGGTGGCGGCGGTATAGAGAGTTTGGACGCTCATGGGATTAGGGCTTTGGTCTTAGGTCTTAGGTCTTAGGTCTTAGGTCTTAGGTCTTTGGGGTGCTTCCAAGACCTAAGACCTAAGACCCAAGACGTTCTAGGCTTTCAACAATCGTTCCACCAATCCGCCCAACATCTGGT
>Ga0233425_10007049_pt1 | contig 16060 bp, 15 predicted proteins | sample Watercolumn_Towu_2_FD_181712 | JGI IMG/M metagenome (GOLD analysis project Ga0233425, IMG submission 181712) | Freshwater microbial communities from Lake Towuti, South Sulawesi, Indonesia - Watercolumn_Towuti2014_140_MG | ecosystem: Environmental > Aquatic > Freshwater > Lake | place...
GTTCGAGAATATGCGTCATTTATTACAAAAGCAAAAGTTTGTGTTTGGTCTGCAGTATAGTAATCTGCAGAAGGGATGTATGTGGCATTGAAATATGGTGCAACATTGTCTATCGTTACATTCCAGGTTGCAGTGCTATTACTGTTGTTAGCTTGATCAAATGCAGTTGCATTGAAGTAGTAGATACCGTTTCTAAGTCCTGTAAAATTGACGAATAAAGGAGAACTCGTAGTATTTGAAGTGTTCTCAAGAACTCCGCTTTCATTGTAAAGGAATATAGTGAGATTCTTCAATCCTGAGAGTGAATCAGTGGCAGTTACGTTTATCACTAAGTTTGTAATATTCAGGCTTGTGTTGGTTGCATCAGTAGGGAAAACGAAGTTTATTGCAGGAGAAACAGTATCCAAGGTTATGTTCAATGTCCCTGCAGTGTTGTTATTTCCAGAAGTATCGTTTATTGTTGCATTCAAGTAGTAAACACCATTTGCAAGTCCTGTGAAATTTGTGAAGAATGATGAATTGGATATTGAAGATGAATTGCTTGTTACCAAGCTTCCGCTGCTGTTGTATATGTAAACAGTCACATTGCTTATCGCAAATGCATCCGCAGTTGTTACATTCACGTCTATCCAGGTCTTTGAAAGATTTGAATTGTTCGAGGGAGTAGGTGCGACGAATGTAACTGTAGGTGGAATTACATCAATATGGCTACAATTTGAAAGATTATTGACGCAGAAGAAGCTGTTATGGTCCATTCCAGTAACAGATAGCCAATGGCGAGGATTATAGCCGAAAGTGTGATATGCCATATACTGATAAGTAAGTCTGCTGAGAACAAAGTAATTGTTGTTGGAATGGTATTCGGTTACATTTGTATTGTTATATATTGCTATTGGGTATTTTGAAACAGTATTATTCAGTACATAGAAGGTATTGTTCCACCAAGTGGAGTTAAATACATACTTGCCATCAACATTATTCCAGCTAAGAAGCGCTGCTCCACCCACATCACCACTGGCATCTATAGTATTATTGTAGAAGCTGCAATTATGGCCTGCCTTGTCGAATATCCCGTAATAAGATGCATTATAGACATTATTTGCGAATACGGTGCCATTATAATTTCCTTTTATCACTAGTCCATAATACCCCCCGGAGAGATTGTTGTATTGAACCCTTGAATTGAAGGTATACCCTAGCAACACATCATGCAGAACGTCTCCTGCTGCGGCAGTCAGAGTTTTCATAACAAAAGTAAGCGTATTGTATTCCACGGATCCGTTGAATAACCCGTAGGTCATTGTTCCTTCTTCTCCAAGCCGAATACCGTAAGAAACGTCATTATATAATCCATAAACCGTGTTTGTGGTTATTAGAGGGTTGCTAACATTCTTTGAGGTAGCATCCAGAACTACTGCGACAGCATTGTAGATATAGAATGTGTTATTCTTTACTAATGCGTTTTCAGAACTTAAAATCTGGACCATGGCCGTTCCGCTCAGGTTTGCATGGTTTATTGATGAACCGAATGTGTTATTTTCTACAGTAACGTTATCAGTGACCCCAGTAAAGTATATCGGACCAGTAGTAAGAGGATTATCCTGTACAAAGAACCTGTTCGCAGTCACATTCACTCTTGAGGTAGTTTGAGAATATATCGCAGATTTCGGGTAGTTGCTTGTCGAAGAACCAAAAGAATTGTTATGTATTCTAACATCATAGATGCTGTTTGAACCCGCAATATCTATGTAAATACCGTAAATCGAGTAGTTCTTGTTTGAGAGGAAAAGGTTCTCTTCTATCAATGGGCCTAAAACATCAGAATTGTTGGCCTTTAACTTCACGGAGTAAGTAGTGTTTTCTGAGTAGACCGTATTATTGAATATTTTGGATTCTTGGGCATTCATTATTTCTATCGCTGTGCCAGAAGTAAGATTTGTATAATATGTGCTTGAACCGAACGTATTATTCTGTATATATGCTCTGGTTGCATTGTTTATCAGATATATGCCGGAATCGTATGCAGGACTTTCGTTCATGAAGAACCGATTATGGGTAATATTGAGATTCACTGCATTCGACGCGTATACCCCATATCCATAAAGCGGAGTTGTTGCAGAACCAAATTCGTTGTTGTGAATTATAAAGTCTGAAAGATTGTAGATCGTACTGTTAAGATAGATCGCACGCATCTGGAAAGGACCTTGCTCATAGAAACTGTTATTTTCAATTCTTGATGTGTTGACGGCGCGGGAACTTGCCATCATCCAAATTCCATACGCATTCATCCCCAGATAGAATGTATTATTGGCAACTATGATATTGCTTGCGTCATCTGCACGGATTGCAGATTGATTCATGCTGCTGTTTCTATCGATTGAACCGAAGGTGTTGTTCGCTATAGTAGTATTGTCTGCATAACCTAACAGGTAAACTGCATATCTTGATGTAGTTGAGGTATTAATCGCATGGAATGTATTGTTATATATCGACATGTTAACCATATTGACGAAGTATACTGGCGTCCCTACAAATGGATTAGTGGAATTCCCGAAATAGTTTCCTTTTATTTTTGCATCTTTCTGACCGCTAGTAGGCACAGTAGTCTGAAGTAATATTGCATTGCTTGACCATGCAGAATTAACGGTTACGAAATTGAATGTGTTGTTTTCTATCACAGTATTTTTAGGGGTTGCAGTTCCCACAGTAGAGACAATTCCGTATTCTATATTCGCATAGCCAAAATAGATTGTATTGTTCAAAATTGTGATGTTTTCGTGGCAGCTTCCTGCAAAAAAGATATGATATTGCGAAGCATTGATGAATGTCGTGTTTGAGATTATAACATTATTTACCCCAGTGGTTGGACAACCATTGCTCCTGAATTCTATGCTTGAAGTGGTGAGATTCCAGAGTTCTAGATTCGTAAGATTGATGTAGCTTTTGCCTTGGTAAATGTAGACTCCGCGCTCAGCATCATCTTGGTCCCCGAATCCATTCAGGACCATCCCGTCAAGGACAACCCCATCAGAGTTAATGTAGAATACATAGTCCACGGCAGATGCGTTCACACTGACGAATACCTTGCTGTAGTTAGATGCTCTGACGATCAATGCCTTGTCTATGTAAAGTGATTTGAAAACGTTTGAATAAGACAGATCATGATACGTGCCATCTGCGACAAGGATCGTATCCCCGGCTACTGCGGTTTTTATCGTCTTGTTGAGAGTAAGATAGGGATTTCCCGCAGATCCATCCCCTGTCGCATCATTTCCAGTAGTGGAAACATACCACGTAGTTGCAGAAAATGAGATAGTTACAAGTAACAACACGAATAGCAAAAACTTGAATCTGCCCATAATAATAGAACCCATGCAAGATATATAAAATATTCTAGAACTGCATTTCCCACATCTTTTTTGCAAGTTTTCCTGAATAGCACATCTTTTCCATCGCACTTTCTGATTTTGATTTCGCTTTCCGGTGTTCGACAAGGAACTCGTTTATCTTCTGGATAAGGATCTGCTTCAGTTCTCCGGTCAGGAGTTTTCCTGCGCGATAATCTGATTCTATCTGCCTCAATTTCTTGTCATCAGGCTCGAAAAGTATCTTCAGCCATTGGAAAGGGACATCTATCTCTGGATTTCCACCTAGTTTCCTGTGTTCTTCTACTGTTGGCTGTCCGCCTGAGAATGCGTATTTGTTCACTTTTTTTGCGACTGCCTTTTCATCGTCTGTTAGCCAGACTGCAGTATCCGCTACGGAAGCGCTCATCTTTCCTTCTGTGCCAGTCAATGGGGGGAGGAACTTACTGTGGATAGCAGCGGTTTTTTTGTAGCCGAGTGACTCTGCTACATCACGTTGAATGCGCCAATATGGATCCTGGTCTATCGCATTAGGGATAAGGCATCTCCTGCTCTTCTCGAAGAATGTGGGGACCACTTGATATGCTGGATAGAATATCGATCCAATATTCGTTTCGTTGGTGAAACCGAATACTGCTTTGGTTGTTGAAAACGTAACTTTCTTTGAGATTTTCATGAGCAATGGATAAACATTCTTAACATATTCACTATCCTTAAATATGAACGTCTTGTCCGGATCGAAACCTACTGAAGCAATATCAAGAATGTTGTCTTTCGCATGCTTCTGTACTGTATCCCAGTCCAAATCCCGTTTGAACAGGAATTTCTCATCGTCAGTTATCTCTATGTAGAGATTAACTCCGAATTGCTGCTGGAGCCATTTCGTGAACAGCAGAGGGATCAGATGGCCAATATGCATAGGCCCGCTTGGACCTCTTCCAGTGTAAAGGAAGAATCCGTTGCCTTTTTCATAATCATCGAGAACAAGGTTCATATCTCTATGTGAGAAGAAATATTCGCGTTTTAGCATCACGTGATCTTGTTTTGCAAGCCTTGACATTCGTGTGCGAAGGTTCTCGTCTATCTTCTGGGTTCCAAAATCCTTTATGAGTTTGTCATAATCGACTTTTCCTGAAACTTCCCATGGAGTAACCTGAAAATCAGCAGCCATGTGTTTAAATCGGAAAATAGGATTTTAATGCTATGCAGCAGTTGGATTTCAGAGCAGTATCCTCTCAATGAAGTATGTGAGCGTAGTTACTACCCCCCACATTATCGTTATTGTCATTGCCTGCTTTGCATATTTCGGGGTGATAAGGTCAGTTAACGCACCAGCAGTAAAAACCACGAGCATTAGGTATATAGCTAGAGGCCAGCTGAAAGATAGATTTAACGCGAATAACACTAATGCAAACAGGGATGCCCCTCTTTGTCCTAGCCAAACCGCGATAGTGTTGTTCCTCACTTTTTTGTCTGGCTCGTAATCAGTTACTGCTGCGAGTGCGTGCAAACCTGCCGCGCATGTGAAAAGAAGGAGAACTGACTGGAAAGAAAGCGAATCGATTGGCGCTGCAAGACTGAACCCTAATGCGAATGGGGCCAGGAAATAAAAGAAACCATTAACCAACGAATCAAGAGGAGGCCGTTCTTTCAGGCGAACTGGAGGTGAGGAATAAAAGTACAATGCTAACGAGAACAAAACCATAACTATGATGTTTTGCATATTTGCAGTGAGTATCGAAGATGAGACCAACAGAATAATCGCAAACGGAGCAAGCTTTTTTATCGCATCCGCATCATCTCTGAAGATAGCTGTTCCTTCGACCATATTCTTCTTCCTTGGATTCCTTGCGTCTGACCGTATATCGAATGCATCATTTATCCCGTAAGTAAGCAATGCTGCCGGGAAAGTAAGAGCAACCAATTCTATTATGGCTGGCCAACCAAGTGCTGAAATGCCGCCCCCTGCCGCATTCAACCCGATTACAAACAAGATTGGGTAGAGGGGCCAGAAGATCGGCCGGATTATCATAATGATCCGCTTCAGTTGGTTCGGGTTCACAGATATCTTAGTAAACTACGGAAGCAAGGAATAAAAAGCAGTCAATATGCCAAGTGAAAAGTGTTATAATATAAATATTTGTGAGTAATAATCATCTATTCTAAGTGATGAAATGACGGGTCCAGTCTGCAGGAGGAAATATGAAAAACCTTGCGTGAAACGGCCTTATGCCGAGCTGGTTAGCCGTTGGCTCAAACCTGAAAAACGTTTCTGGATAGACGAAGTCATGGAGGAATCAGATGATCCAGAACTGATAGCAATAGCAAAAAAACTTCTTGCAAAAAAGACCACACGGGTGGATTCTGGTAAAACCATAGTGTATGTAAGATGGGTGAGCCAGGAAGAGCTGGACATAATAAAATTCGTAAGTGAAAACGGAGTAAGAACAGAAATTCCATTCACCTTCAAGCTTGTCACTCTTGGAAAGAGCGATTGCATACTTGCACCGATGGGTTTCCTGAATGCAGGCGAGACTCTGGCCATGCGATTCAAAAAAATCAGGGAAGAACTCGCTCCGGAAGAAGCGAGAGAAAACATGCGGGAGATATTCGCATCTTCAGCAGAGATGATTGGAAGAATCGAAAGCATGCGCATATATCATCGCCATCCGCACTTTGAAAATATCTACTGGGATGCTGGTCACTTGAGAATGGGGGATTTTTCTCTGGTAAGGAGAATAGATGTAGATTTCAGATCTGCAGATGAGATAATTGATCGCTTTACCGAATGGGACTACTATCACATGATGAGGAATGCAAGGAAAATATTGGATGATCTTGAATTGTGGCACGATTTCTTTGGAAGATTGATCAGGCAGTACCCGATATCAGGAAGGATTCTGGAAGAACTGGACCATAAGATGAAAAAACAGCTAAATGAATATTGGGAAAGAAAGAGGGGAATCTGGTGAGTGCATCCTAGAATTGAAACCAATGATAAATAGAATGGGATAAAGAGGCCAGAAGATAGGCCTAGTAATTATGATTATGCGCTTGAGTTGAGAAAGATTCACATATATCTGTTGCCAGGAAAAAATTAAAACAATGCATAGGTGGATTGAGGTGTCTCGAAATGTTTAAATAGTGTTATAATGTATAATATTATGCATTAATAATAGGAATTTCAAGTAGGTGAAATATATTTCAACATTAAAACGAAAATATGAACCTCCGAGAGTAGTTACTCTAAATGCAGAATCAGTTAGCCATTGGCAGCAGCCAAAACATAGGGAAAGATTAGAACTTATAGCATCTGGAAAAGTGCCTGACAAAGATGAACGATAGAGAGATCTAGCAAAAAGATTCTTGAAAAAAGATACTAAAAAAGTATTTCATGATGGAGAGTTTTATTTCATCAAGAATGTAACTCAAGCAGAACTAGATATTCTAAAAAAATTAAATGATTGCGGAATTCTCACAGAAGAACCATTTAGCTATGAGCTTACTACGCTGAAGAAACCTGAAGATAGATTTGCACCAATGGCATTTTTTTGGGCAGGAATAAATCTTATGCATAAATTAAAAGACGTAGAACAATCTATGAAAGCAGATATTTATTCCTATTTGGCAGAAATGATCGGACAGATACATTCTTTGGGAATAGAACATGGAAATTTGACATTTAAAAATATCCATTGGAGAGATCAAAAATTAGTATTTGGAGATTTTGCTTTAGCAGATATGAAGTGCGTAGATTGGTTATCTGCTGAAAACATAATGGATAGTTTCATAAGAGATTATTCTTCTATTATGTATCGGGCAAAAATAAGATATGATGATAAAGAATTTTGGATTAAATTCTTTGAACAAATAATCAGAAGATACCCTATCTCAGAGCAGGTTAGACAAGAACTTATTACACTCATAAAAAAAGAGCTAGAGCTATATTTTGATGAAGAAAAAAACGAAAAAAGATATTATGGATTTCTATAAATAAAAAATTAGTCCCTGACGCCTTCTTTAGTTACCTTGAAAACACATTCCCCTTCCGGCAGGTTCGGTGAATCAACCATCCTTGCGATCCTTTTTTCCTCTTTGCTTTTCCTTAGGTAGACGCGGTAGGTTGCTGCATGGGCCATGACATGTCCGCCTATCGGAGTGGTCGGATCACCGAATAATATCCCTGGATTATCCATGACTTGATTGGTGATGTAGACTGCGACATTATGCTTTTCTGAAAGCCTTTGTAGATCATGTATATGCTTGTTCAATTTCTGCTGCCTGTCGCTTAAAGCGCCTCTTCCGATGTAATCTGCTCTGAAGTGGGAGGTGAGCGAATCTACAACGATCAGACGTATTCCTGCGCTTTTTATGAGCTCTTCTGATTTCTCAAGAAGGAGCATCTGATGATCGCTGTTCTCTGCGCGAGAGACATAGATGTTTTTCATTACTTCTTCTACATTCATTCCTGCTGCTTCTGCCATCTGTGCAATCCTGTCTGGCCTGAACGTTGCTTCAGTATCTATGAATAATACTTTTCCGTTCAAACCGCCTTTGTCCAGGGGTTTTTGGACGTTTACACAGAGTTGGAAGCCTAATTGACTTTTTCCAGAACTAAATTTCCCGTATGCCTCGGTGATAGATTGCGTCTCTATTCCACCACCAAATAACTCATCAAGCCCTTCTGAACCTGTCTTTATTTTACCGATTAGCTTTCTTCGTTCGTATGTAACGTCTGCGGTTTCAAAACCTATGTCAACCATTTCCTTGGATGCTTCAATCGCTTTTCTTGCTGCTTCGACACCCATTTCAGCTACTTCTGCCAATTCATGAGGAGTTGCTGATGCCAGCTTCACGAAATCAGAATATCCTGCCTTTCTCATCCTTTCTGCAGTTGCTTCACCCACTCCCGGAAGGTCTTCCAATTCCCTATAATACTTCTTTTTCTTTTCATCTGCCATATTCTTCACCATGCAATATCAATCAAAGATCTGATTTTCCATCTTGTCTGTTGTTTGGAAACGCAAGTAGTTTCAGGTTCCCTATCCTAACTGTATAAAATTCCTTTCCATTCTTGGAAACGTTTTTCCACATCCCGCCTATGTTTATGTATTTTGTTTTTCCATCGCGGTCAGTATCTGGCTGGACCAGGCTGAAATCAGGACGGGTTCCTGTTTTTGCGGATTCCGGCTTTTTTCCGCTTTGCTCATTCTGCTCAGAACCAGACTCATCACGAACTTCTTCAAAACCCGAATCATTCAAACTTTCATCAACAACCTTCATTTTTTCACCTTTTCAGGGGGCTTAGAGGCCCCCTTAGTATATACTTAGGGGATTAGGTCATTTAAAAACAAAAGCAGGGGGGCTTGCCAGTGCTCTCGAGTAGCAACGAGAGGGCACACAAGAACGATACGTCGTTCTTGCCAGTGTTCCAGTGCAATTAAAAACCAAAGCCATGATAATTGATTCCCGGTGAATAAATGGCAACTGTTTGTAATGTGAAACTCATCGGGCAAGGAGAGCTGCCCAAAGGAAGCATATTCTCCGGAAGAGCGGTTTTGGCTGAAATTAAAGAAGGAGAAGGCCATATGTTTGCGACTCCAATTAAAAAAGGAGAAAGCTATAGGTTTGCGACTCTTGAGATAACTGGCAGGAGCTTCTTATTGGTAAAAGATAACGAAGGAAAATATACTGATGTCTACAAACTGGATCGAGGTATATTATGCAGACAAAAACCGAGTTTAGGACAGGAATTGCTTAGGCCTGGGGAAACCAGAGATATCATAGAAGGAACGTGGGGACTCCCGAATGGCAGCCTGAGAGTCGTGGATGAAGCAACCGGAAAGGTAATCGAAGCTGGACTGAATGCGATGAGAGTATTCCAAGAATTAACGATTGGTGGCAGAGAAACTGGAAAACGATTTTTCATGCATGATGAAAAGGTCCATACTGGAATCGTCCATGTGTTCATAGGTCCCAGTGGAAGAATGATGTATGCACAAGAAATTGATATTTCTTGAACAACCTCGTTCACTTACGTTCACTAGGTCGTGCACTGAAAGTTTAAATCACTGCTCCGTATTTGGAGCGGTAGTTCTTGAACGCTTCGTAGATCTCTTCGTTCACATATACTTGGCCATTGATGTTTCTTCCCTTCAGGTGGTCAAATATCTCTTTTATGCTCGTTATTGAATGAACTGGAATTGCATAATCATCAGTGAATTCCTCTATAGCGCTCTTTTTCCTTCCTATTTCCTGGCGGTCTACTGCGATGATGATTCCAGTTACTTCTGCGCCTAAGCCCTCTTCTATCTTCTTTATGGCTTCGACTTTTGTTTCCCCGGTGGTGAAGACATCGTCAACGATAACTACTTTTGCGCCGCGGTCTAAAGAAGGACCTACGAAGCCGCTTGCGTCCCCGTGCACTTTCTTCTCTTTCCTGTCAAATATCCATGGTTTGTTCATTCCTTGTTCTTTGAACATTGCGATTGAAACTGAAACGGCTAGTGGAATGCCTTTGTACGCCGGTCCGTAAATGGCATCTATCTTGTCTCCATAGACTTCTCTTATTTTCCTTGCGAAATGCCGCCCCAGCTCATAGCTGGTCATACCATCGCATAATGCTCCTGTTGAAATGAAATATGGACTCTGCCTTCCGCTTTTCAAAGTAAAATCTCCGAATTTCACTGCTCCGCTTCTTGCCAAAAATTCTATGAATTCAGTATTCATGATATCGCCATTCTAAAAGATTAATTAAACTTATAAAGAATGCAAAATATATAAGGTATACGATGGTGATCAAATGAAATATGAAATAAAGAATTTTGATTCATTGATTGGTTTGGAAGGATTCAGTGAAACATTATTGAAAAATCATTTTGCTCTTTATCAGGGATATGTGAATAATTTCAACAAATTAGATGAGATTCTTGTTAAGATCGAGGAGGAAGGAAAATATTCTACTCCTGAATATGCAGAGCTGAACCGACGCTTAGGCTGGGAATTCAATGGAATGAAATTGCATGAGCTTTATTTCGGGAATATGCTCAAGGGGGGAAATAAACTGAAGGATGGTGGAAAACTCCACAATGCAATACTCAAGGAATTCGGCTCTATTGAATTCTGGGAAAAAGATTTCAAAGCAATGGGCGGAATGCGAGGCATTGGGTGGGTAGTGCTTTATTACGATGAAAAGAACGGACGGCTGTTTAATGTATGGATAAATGAGCATGACGCAGGACATTTCGCTGGATGTAAACCTTTGCTTGTGATGGATGTATTTGAGCATGCATATATGATTGATTACGGACTGAAGAAAGCGGATTACGTGAATGCGTTCTTCAAGGCTATCGACTGGGACGAGGTTGAGAAGAGAATCTAACCCGAAGCAGTTCCAACTGCTTGAGGTGCATCTTTAGCATAGTCTTTCATCCAATGATGCAGATAAGATAATGCGGCTGATTCCATGCCGGTTAGCAATGAATACATCACGTAGCCCAACTCAAGTGTTTTGAGAGTTTGCTTTCTATCTGGCAATTCTTCTTGTTGTCTTGGATTCCCAAGTGGAAATCTTCTGTGAAGACTAATCCCTTGAGTCATTATAGGTACAGATATTGGATCTCCAAGCAGATATGCCTCTTGAGCAAGTATTAGAAGAATCGATGCCGTATGCGGAGTACAAACATGAAATTGTTCGTAGAATGCAAGTAAATCTCTTGCGTGAGGAGAAAACAATACGTTTTTATCAAGAGCCAGCATTTCCTCTGCTTTTTCTAATTGGCCTTCAGTAGCATAGATCAACGCAACTTCTTTTTTAGAACCAGTATTTTCAATTAATCGCATTGCTTCGTCTTTATTTCCCAGCCCGGCATGCGCCATTATTTTTTGGACAATAGTAGTTTGATCAGGCTCTTTTTTTGCTAATTCTTCCAATATTCTTTTATGAGCAATTTGGGAAAGTTCTTTTATAGATGGTCGTTCTCCAAAAACTTGCGCCTGTAAATCAACTACATACAAAATATGAGTTAATTGATCGAAATGACGGCTATGGATGAGATCTGCGATTAGTTTTTCAAAAGGTTCGTGTGTCCAGAGGTAATATTCAAATGTTTGACCCACTAGATCATCAATTGCCAAATGGCCGTCTTTTAATCCGTGTAATGAAAATAATTTAGATTCAAAAAGCCCTCTTTCTCCGAGAGCAGCCGCTACTATTCCGGTTCGAACTGTGCCATTAACAGAACCATCATCATATTCTTTCAAACGGTCACGAACTGTTTTTCTGATCTCATCTTGGAAGGGTACACTCTTCTTGAAAACAAGCTTATGCAAATAAGCTGCCAGTGCGCCTGCACTTTTCATCTGAGTTAAGAAGTCTACGTCTTTCCTTATCGTCTTCTCTCTAGGTAAGAATAATAGTGACATAATAAAACCAGAGAGATATTGATATAGACACTTTTTAAAATAAATGGTGCTTGGAATAGATATATGCCAACCCCATGCTCATTATGCAAGGCATCCTGTTGCAGAGATTACATTATTACCATTACGTCTTTTGATGTGATGAGAGTTTCGGATAAGACTGGGAAGAAGCTGAGCGAATTCGCTGTCCTTTCTCCTGCAACCTTACTTAATCAGGATGAAAGCACTGTTCTTGAATGCTATGCTAATGGACAACGCTACGATTATGTTCTTGCATTTAAATCTCATCCCTGCTGTTTTCTTGGCGCAGATAATAAATGTACTATCTATGATTGCACTCCTTTTACCTGTAGAAGATATCCAATTTCTCCGAATGGAAAGCTGTTCAGCCGTGCATCCTGCAATCTAATTTCTAAATTGCTGTTCAAAATGTTTGGAGTTCATCTGAAATCAAGCGAGCATATCAAACAAATTGAAAAATATCGTAAAATTGTTGCAAAATGGAATAAAAAACATGGGAAAAAAGAGGATTGTATTGATTTCCTGATTGCTGAAAGTAAGAGTAATAGATTAAAATGAATGCCTATTACTAACAAAAAGAGGTAAATGAAATGGGAGCAATAATGAAAAGGCCAGTAACTAAAACTGCAAAAGGAGCCCATCACGTGCGTTCAGACCCAGGATGGCAGAACAAACCGGGATATAGGACACCTCCTAAAGAGGAATTGGAAAAGAACCGGAAGAACAGAGAAAAAGAAGCCGCAAGAAGACGACAGGAAGAAAAATTCGGAATCCAACCCAATCAACCTGCAGAAAAAGGAATAATAGATAAGATTATTGACTGGTTTCTAAGGCGAAAATAATGTTATTTGGAACTAATGGTGTCCGTGGAAAATTCGATTTGCTTGATCCAGAACTTGCGCTGAAACTGGCCATGGCAATCGGAAGATATTTCGGTTCTGGAAAGGTGCTGGTTGCGCGGGATGGGCGGATTACCGGAGAATGCCTCAAACACGCAGTGATTTCCGGACTTGAAAGTGCTGGCTGTGAAGTGGTAGACTTAGATTACGCAAGCGCACCAACCGCTGAATTCATGGTTAAGAAGCTAAAGGCAGACGGACTCGTGATAATTACTGCTTCGCATAATCCTCCGGAATGGAATGCATTGAAAGTCGTGGATGGAAAAGGAGTCACTATTTCTAAGGAAAGAGGAGAGGAAATAGAGAAACTGATGGATAACCCGGCAGTTGAATGGGAAAAAGTCAAACTCAGCACAAGCTATCCTAATGCTACAAAAGAACACATCGAAGCGATAATCAAACTGATGGATGCTGATTCCATAAGAAAAAGAAAACCAAAAATAGTCCTTGACTGCGGAAATGGGATGGCTGCATTGATTGCACCTCAGCTATTCAAAGAACTTGGATGCGAAACTATATTGCTCAATGAAAAAGTAGATGGAAAATTTCCAGGAAGACCTTCTGAACCAACTGAAGCGAATGTAGAAGAACTGATCAAAACTGTGAAGAAAACCAAGGCAGATGGAGGAATCGCTTGGGATGGGGATGGGGATCGAGTAATATTTATTGATGAGAAAGGATCATTCATTGTAGGAGACAAAGTTCTTGCATTATGCGAAAGCCTGAAGCTGCGCAAGGGGAATATCCTCAAGGCAGTGGTCACCACCGTGGCCACAAGCAAGGTTGTTGAGGATGTCGCCGCTAAATACGGCTGCAATACTATTTATACCAAGATAGGAGCACCTTATCTTTCCGAAGAGATGCTAAGGAGCGATGCGGTGATCGGCGGGGAAGAGGTCGGCGGAGTGATCTGGCCAGAACTGAGCCTTGCCAAAGAAGGATTTTTGACTGGAGCAAAGATGGCTGAGATGCTCTGTGAAAAGAAATTAAGTGAATGGGTCGCGGATATTCCGGAATACTTCAATGAGAAAACTAAAATCGAATGCGATGACGAAGGGAAAATGAAAATTGTTGAAGAGATGACCAAGTACGCGAAGGAGAAGAAGCTGACTGTTGTCTCTGTTGACGGAGTCCGCATAAACTTCCCTGATTCCTGGGTTATTGTACGCGCATCTGGAACCGAACATTACGTAAGAGTATTTGCTGAGGCAAAAACAAAGCAAAAAGCAAAGAAACTGATGGAAGAATACAAAAAAATTGCAGAAGGATTATTGTATTAGCTCTTTTATTGAATTGGCAATTTTAACTTCTCCTGCTTCATTTTGTATAGTATCAGTAGCTATCACAAAATCAGATATCGCACTCAGTTTGGACAGGGAATCCTTCAGGAAAAATCCGTGAACTGTTGCACAACCAACGCGTTTAGCACCACCTTTTTTCACGTTTTCAACTGCTTTAATCATAGTGCCGCCGGTTGAAACCATGTCATCAATAATTAAGACGTTTTTATCCTTTAGATCAAAATCTGCCTCGATACTTTCGATTTTACGATAAGCTTCCTGTCCTTGAACGTATTCTCCGCGAGTTTTTTTCATTGATTGTCCGCCGAATTGTTCGACCAGGTATGATGCGCCCTGATCAGGAGAAATTACTTCGAAATGATCTCCATTGAATTTTGATTTGGCTAGTTCTACCAATGCCAAATTAAGTGAAATGTTCTTTATGTTTAGCTTCCCGTACTTGAATTCCCCTTCTTTTTTCAGGAAATGGCAGTCAAACGTGATTAATCTTTTTACTCCTGATTCTGCAAGAAGGTTGCAGATGATTTCTGCACTCTTTGGCTCGCCTTCAAGGAATGTTTTGTCCTGCCTTGAGTAAGGAAGATAAGGAACTACCATAGTTACATTGCATTTTGCTTTTTTTAATACACGAAGAACAAGAATTGCCTGAAGCAACGCGGTATTCTGATCAGGATATAATCTGTGAAACAACACTACGTCTTTTCCTTTGTAATTCTCGAAATCAAGGATCCGCACATAACTATCTCCGTCTGGAAACGTCTTAATCTCGAAATTAGAGGGCAGGATATCTGCCATGTTTGGGCTTACTAATTTCATCTAAAGCACCCTATCAAAACCATGAATACTTGCTTCGGTTTCTTTTTTCATTCTTTCAATCACTTGCTTTCCTTTTGAATCTATCTGTTTGTCTTTCAAAATGTGATTGCAGAACTCAAGGAATTCTTTGTAATGATACAATGGGTTCTTGCATCTTGTTCCCCAGTCGAATACCGCGCATTTCATCTCTCTTCCAAGGAATTCTCCGTAGACTTCGCGCGTATATTTGTTAGTTTCTTCTGGAGCTAAAGATGTCTCATGGATGAAACGCAGGTCCGTTCCGTCCGGCATCAGATGGAATAATTCTTCGCATGCAAAGAAATAGAGTTTAGCATTTGGGAAATAGGATTTGAGCTTTTTTTCTGTTTCCTTCAGGAGAATTGCTCCTGTTGCTGAACCAGCAATGGTGAAAATGATCAATTTGTCAAGAACGTGCTTCTTTTCTTCCAATGCATCGAAAAGATGCTGGAGTCCTTTTTGCAATGTTGCGCCTGTCGCGATCGTATCTCCTACCAATACTGTTGCGTTGTTCGGAAGAGATTCGAAATTCTCATAAGTCGCATATGCAGTGAACTTTCCTTCGCTTCTTTCTACCCTTGACCGTTTTATTCCAAGGAAGCACTGGGGCAGTGCTTCTCCATAGATGGATTTAACCCCGAAATTAAGGCTGTAGTATAATCCTCCGGAAAGGTATACCAATTCGCAGGTATTGCTCAGTTTCGTTCCTTTAAGTGCAGTCTGCTTTGCTGCGTTGATGAATATCACGCTCATCCTGTCCATAAGGTCCTGGAGCTTCTTCCCTGCGATGTGTGGATTGTAGAGTATGTCACGGGACGCTTGTGATGAGATTACGTACGTATGTTCCGGGAGATCATTTCTCTTCGCTGAATAAAGAGTGAATTGGGCATCTGAAAAGACTTTATTGAACAATTGCATTATTTCACCAATTCTTCTGCTTTTGACAATCTTTCGCAGTATGTGCAGCGATATTCATCTGAGTTTTCCTTTTCTTCTTTGAATGATTTTTCACAGTACTCAAAGTTTGTTATGCAATTCGGATTAGGGCAGACACCTACTCCTTTCAATTGCTTTGGAAGAGAAACAACGTATTTGTTTGCTACCTCGCTGTTTTTAATGATGTTTATCGAGGAGTTTGGGGCGACCAAAGCTATAAGGTTTGCAATCTCATCCGATACGAACATCCCTTCAATTTTTACTATGTCCTTTTTCCCGAGTT
>Ga0233425_10007050_pt1 | contig 16057 bp, 13 predicted proteins | sample Watercolumn_Towu_2_FD_181712 | JGI IMG/M metagenome (GOLD analysis project Ga0233425, IMG submission 181712) | Freshwater microbial communities from Lake Towuti, South Sulawesi, Indonesia - Watercolumn_Towuti2014_140_MG | ecosystem: Environmental > Aquatic > Freshwater > Lake | place...
GAAGGTCGCTGCGGCAAGCTCGACCCGCGCGACGTCGCCGAGCAGCACGGTCGAACCGTCGCTGTTCGCGCGCAGCACGATCTGGCTGAATTCCTCGGGCGTCTGGAGCTGGCCGTCGGCGGTCAACGGGATGGTCACGCGCTGTTCGCCCACCGTGGGCTCCGCGCCGATCGAACCGGGGGCGATCTGGACGTTCTGGCTGGCGATCGCGTCGGTCACGTCGGCCATCGTCAGCTTGTAGCTGAGCAGCTTGGCCGGATCGACCCACACGCGCATGCCGCGTTCGGAGCTGAACAGCTGGACGCGCCCCACGCCGGGAATGCGCTTCAGCTCTTCGGACACGTTGCGGGCGGCATAGTCGCCCAGCATGCCGGCATCGGCATTCGGGTTGTTCGACTGGATGCTGACCATCATCAGGAAGCCCGACGAGGCAGCTTCCACCGAGACGCCGGTCTGGCGGACGATCTGGGGCAGGCGCGGCTCGGCGGTCTTCAGGCGGTTCTGCACGTCGACCTGGGCCAGCTCCGGGTTGGTGCCCGGCTGGAAGGTGGCGGTGATCTGCGCCGCACCCGAGGTGTCGGTCGAGCTCTCGAAGTAGAGCAGATTCTTGACGCTCGACAGCTCGCGCTCGATCAGCCCGACGACGCTGTCGTTCATCGTTTTCGGGGTGGCGCCCGGATAGGAGGCGTAGATGCTGATGCTGGGCGGCGCGATCGATGGATAGCGCTCGATCGGCAGGTTCGGGACTGCGATCAGGCCCATCAGGATGATGCCGATCGCCAGCACCCAGGCGAAGACCGGGCGGTCGATGAAAAAGCGGGACATGGGGCTCTACCTCAGCGGGCCGGTGCGGCGTTGCGCCACGGCATCGGTTTCACCGTCGCGCCCGGCTGGACGCGGTCCTGTCCCTCGACCATCACCACGTCGCCCGGCTTCAAGCCGCTTTCGACAATGACCTTGCCGTCCTTTTCGTCGCCCAGGACGACCTTGCGCACCTGCACCTTGCCTTTGGCGTCGACGATGTTGACCGAGGTCTGGTCGCCCATATGCGCGATGGCCTGTAGCGGAACCATGATCGCATCGGGCTGGGCGAGGCGCGGCAGCCGCGCTCGGACGAACATGCCGGGCAGCAAGGTGCGGTCGGCGTTGGGCACCTCGACCCGCGCGATCACCTCGCCGGTGCCGGGATCGACGCTGATGCCCGAAAAGAGCAGCCGTCCCTTCACGCCATGGACGCGGCCTTCGCCGACGATGATGTCGACCGGCGCGCCACTGTTGGCGGCCCCCTTGCGGGCGGCGGCGCGCAGCGCTTCGAGGCGCTCCGCCGGTTGGCGCACGTCGACATAGACGCGGTCGATCTGCTGGACGGTGGCGAGCGGATTGGTGTCGCTGGTGCTTGCAAGGCCGCCCTCGGTCAGCACTGCCTGGTCGATGCGCCCGCTGATGGGCGAGCGGATCGTGGCGAAGCCCAGATCGACGCGCTTGCGATCGAGTTCGGCGCGGGTCTGGGCCAGGTCGGCCGCCGCCTGCGCACGGGCCGCGACGGCATCGTCATAATCCTGGCCGCTGATCGCATCGCTGCGCGCGAGCGTCGCGAGGCGCTGCTCCTGCGTCCTGGCGCGCGCCAGGGTCGCTTCCGCCCGCTTGACGGCGGCGGCGGCGCTGCCGGCGTCGGCGCGGAAGGGGGCCGGGTTGATCTGGAAAAGCGGCTGGCCTTCGCGGACTTCGCTACCCTGTTCGAACAGGCGGCGCTGGATGATCCCACTGACCTGCGGGCGGATTTCGGCGACGCGATAGGCGACGACGCGACCGGGCAGTTCGTCGGCGATCTCGACCGGTGCCGTCGCGACCTTGATGACCGAGACTTCCGGCGTGGGTGGGGCGGGCTGTTGCTGGGAACCGCAGGCGGTCAGCGACAGCAAAGAGGCCCCGGCAACGGCCAGCAGGAAGGAAGAGCGTCTGGAGGAATCGCGCATCGAAGAAGTCCACAGAAATTCGACTATGACAGCGGCCATTGCATCGGCTTCGTCGATGCTGTGTGGGCGAAGTGTGGAGAAACTGTGGAGTGCCGTGGCGGTTCCCCTGTGCTTTGGGCTAGGAGAGATGCAGGGGAGAATGGACGATCGTGGACAATGCGCTGATCCTCGTGGCCGAGGACGAACCCGAAATCGCCGAGGTAATCTCTGCCTATCTCGAGCGGGAAGGCTTTCGCACGGTTCGGGCGAGCGATGGCCGCACCGCGCTCGACATCCACCTGGCGCTCAAGCCCGACCTCGTGATGCTCGACGTGCAGATGCCGCGCATGGACGGGTGGGAGGTGCTGGCCGAACTGCGGCGGCGCGGTACCACTCCCGTCATCATGCTGACCGCGCTCGATCAGGATATCGACAAGCTTCAGGCGCTGCGCATCGGGGCCGATGATTATGTCGTGAAGCCGTTCAACGCGGTCGAGGTCGCCGCGCGTGCACGGGCGGTGCTCCGCCGCTCGGCTGGTTCGGCCGGCAGCCTCTTGCGCGTTGGTGCGATCACCATCGATCTGGAAAGCCATATCGCGTCGGTCAACCCGGACGGCGCCAGTGAGAGCGTCATTCTTCCGCTGACCCTCACCGAGTTCCGCATCCTGTCGCACATGGCGCGCGCGCCTAAACGGGCCTTTTCGCGTAGTGAGTTGGTCGATGCCTGTCTGCCGGGCGGCGAGGCGCTCGAGCGCACCGTCGACACCCATCTCAGCAAGCTCCGGCGCAAGCTGGAGGATGCGGGCGCTCCGGGCTTCGTCAACAATGTGCGCGGCGTCGGCTTCCGGCTGGCGGACCTCGCGTGAAGCTGCGCTTCACCGGCCTCGGCGGACAGATCGTCCTGTCGATGGTGGTGGCGACCATCGCCTCGGTCGTGCTGACCATCGTCGGCCTCTACGTCTTCTACGGCATTCTCGTCCGCACCGCGCCTGAGCTTCTGTCGACCGCGACCCAATGGTTCCCGACGCGGCTCGAATGGGCGGTCATCCTCGGCCTGTGTACGGCGGCCGGCATCATCACCGTTATCGTTGCGCGGCGCCTCGCGCGCAGGATCGTCGCCCCGCTCGTCTCTGTCGCGCGCGCTGCGCGGCGGATCGCCGACGGCGATCTGCTCGCGCGGGCCGAAGCGGGTGACCGGTCGCTGCTGGAAGCCGCGATGCTGGTCGACGATTTCAACCTGCTGGCGGAGCGCCTCGATGCCGCGTCGCAGGCGGTGACCCGCTGGAACGCCGCGATCGCGCATGAACTGCGCACGCCGGTGACGATATTGAGCGGGCGATTGCAGGGACTGGCGGACGGCGTCTTTCATCCCAATCCGCCGTTGCTTCGCTCGCTTGTCGCGCAGGTCGAGGCCCTGACCCGGCTGATCGAGGATCTGCGTACCGTTAGCCTCTTCGACGGCGGCCGGCTCGACGCGCGGCTGCAACCGACCGATCTGGCCGAGGAGATACGCGGCGTCGTGCGGTTGATGTCGCCTGGTATGGAAGCGGTCGGCTTTCGCATCGAGACGCAGCTGGACGAGGGGCAGTGCGACGTCGATGCCGCACGAGTCCGGCAGGCGCTGATGGCGCTGATGGAGAATGCGCAGCGCCATGCGCGGCCCTGCACCGTGCGCGTCCGCCTGACGCTCGATCGCGCCCTCGCGCGTATAGACGTGATCGACGATGGACCTGGCCTGCCCGACGACTTCATTCCTTATGCGTTCGAGCCGTTCCGGCGATATATGGAGGTCGAACGGCCGACCAAGGGCAGTGGCCTGGGCCTCGCCGTGGTTCTCGCCATCGCGCAGGTCCATGGTGGAACGGCGAGCTATGCGACGGTCGGCGGCGGTGCCTGTTTCAGCATGATCCTCCAGCGCAACAGCGGCAGCACGAAGCGGCGCGAGAAACAGCTCTGAAAAAATCCGGGGAACGGGGTCCCGCTCCGTTCCCCGGCGAGAGGCTTATTCGGCGGCTTGCGCCAGATCTTCGCGCGGATCGATCGCGAGGTCGGTGGTGTCCGCCCACAGGCCTGGCTCCGGAACGGGGGTGATGCCCAGTTCGGCCTGCACCTCGGTCAGCGGCATGTCGATCATGGCGCGCCAGTCGGCCAGCATCAGCGGATATTTCCAGTTGAGCCCCTGGCGCTGGCCCTGCACCTGCGCCTCCTGTACCAGCACATGCGCATCCGGGTAGAAGAGCACATCCTTCAGCATCGTCTTGGCCTTCAGATAGGTCGGGATGCGGTTGAAGAAGGAGGCGAGCTCGGCGCAGAAGTAACGCGCCTTGGACTGGAGATTGGCCTCGATCAGCGCGATCTCTCCGCCATGATTGGGGCCGAAGCCGGTGACGATATGTTCGATGTCGTGGGTGACGGCGGTCTGGCGGAGATAGAAGGTGAAGTCATTGACGACCGGGATCTCCTTGAACATGAACTCCAGCTCGTAGCCGCTCGTCGCCATGAAATGGTGGATTGCCGCACCGAGTGTTCCCGGCGCGCAACGGGCGACGTCGTCGAGGCGGAAATTGGCGAGGCTGCGCTTCTCCAGCCATTCGCGGAACTTCGGCAGCCGGGCCTTTTCCATCTCGAACAGCTCGATGATCCGCCCGACATTTTCGAGCTGGTGGAAGATCTGAGCGACCTCAGGGATATAGGCGGTCGGCGATACATCGGGGCCGTTCCGGCGCAGCATCTCCTGCGCCAGCATCTGCGGCAGGGTGGGGTGGTTCAGATAGGGCGACGAACTGATCAGCACCGAACTGACGGTGGTCAGTTTGACGTTGCCCTGGTTGAAATAGGCGATCTCATCCGAACTTATCTTGGCTTCCATGGTCTCTCTCCCCAATCGATCTGCATTCACTCGGCCGGTTCGGCCTCGAACTCGCGCGCCTCGACCTTCGGCGCCAGGAACTCGCCCGGTACCGCGCCGGTATAGGCGCCGCCCTCGAAGGTCGGCACGCCATTGACCAGCGTAAGCCGGGTGGGCATCGCCTTGCGGCTGAAGCGCCAGGTCAGGCCGCCCTTGCCGTCGTCCAGATCATAGACCTTCTCCATCTGCCGACGTTGGATCTCGTCGAGGTCGAACACCACGATGTCGGCGCGCCTGCCGACCTCGATCGTGCCGCGGTCGTGCAGGTTGAAATAGCCGGCCAGCTTGCCGGTAAGCACATGGACGGCCTGTTCGAGCGAGATCAGCTTCGCATCGCGTGCATAATGGGTGAGGAGCAGGGCGTTCTCGCCGCCGCCGCACAGCATCTGAAGATGCGCGCCGGCATCGGAGATATTTCCGACCGAGCGCGGATCGTGGAGCAACTCGATCAACCGGTCCTCGTCCTTCGGCCAGGGCGCCATGTGAATCGTCGAGCGTGTGCCGTTTGCAAGCATCCAGTCGGCCAGCGCATCGGACGCGTGAAGGCCGCGTTCGTCGGCATAAGTCTGGAGGCTGATGTTGATCGGCCCCGTCCCGTTCTCGCTGTCGATCAGCAGCAGGTTCTGCGGATTGGCGAGCGCCGACTGCTTCCAGATCTTGTTGTCCCAGCTATCGCGGGCGCGGGCGCGCCAGTCCGGATCGGCGAGCAGGCGCGCCTTCTCCTCATGCGTCTCGGCGAGCACCACCTCATGCCAGACATAGTCGTTCGACTGAGCGAACAGCAGCGACTTGATCAGGCCGATGACGCTGGTGATGGGAACGTGCGCGGCCGTCGGCCAGATATCGATCCCGGCCTCCTGCATCGCCAGCATGCGCGCCTCCATCGGCTCGCGGATCTTCTTCTGGAATTCGAGCAGCGGCAGTCCGCCCGCGACCTGCAGCCGGATCGACCGTCCCTTCAGCAGGCGTTCGAGCCGGTCCATGCTCTGCGGGCCGGTCATGCGCATGAAGACGTCGACGATCACCTGATAGGTCGCGGCCGGATAGCGTTCGATCACGTCGAACAACGCGGTCAGTTCGTCGTCGCAGGCCGAGAGGCTCGGCACCGGGCGGTCCGAACCGTCATGATCCATCAGGTTGCACGACAGGCCGAGAGCGCCGGCCGCCAAGGCATCGTCGAGCAGGTCCGCCATGGCGGAAATCTCGTCCGACGTCGCCTTTCGGCTCCAGGCATCCATGCCCATCACCGCGAGGCGAAGGGCGATGTGGCCGACATAGGTGGCATAGTTGATCGGGACGCGGACCTGCCGCTCCATAGCGATCTTATATTCGGACCATTTCAGCCAGTCCCATGGCATATGCTTCAGGAACAGCTGCTCGGGGATGTCCTCGAAGAAGGAGAAGATCCCGATCATCTCCCGCTGGATCGCCTTGTCGGGATGCAGCGGGGCGGCGCTGAAGCCGCAATTGCCCATGATCATCGTTGTGGTGCCATAGCCCGGCAGCGGATCGAGATCGGGTTGCCACCACATGCTGCCGTCATAATGGGTGTGCGCCTCGATGAAGCCTGGCGTGACCTTGCACCCGGTCGCGTCGAAGACCCGCTCGCCCTGCGGCTGCAGGTCCGTGCCGATTTCGGCGATCAGCCCGTCCCGCACGCGCACATCGGCGGGATAGGAGGGGCCGCCGGTTCCGTCGATCACCGTCCCGTTCTTGATCAGCATGTCGGTCATAAGCCTCTCCTCGCTTGTGCCGGACGGGGCGTCTTCGGGCCTCTCGTCAGTCGCAGCAGGGAGCCTTCAATCGAGAGTCGTTGCAAGCCGCAGCTTGCACAGCGGATCGATATGCGACACCTATCGGATCGAAATGCGATCCGGATATGCAAGCGATGCTCTTCTGGCGGCTCTGCGCAAAAGGCTGCGGGCCGGCGGCTGGACCGCACCGCGCATCGCTGCCGAGCTCGGGGTAGGCGAGGCGACGGTCAAGCGATGGAAGGCGGGGCGCGGCCTGACCCTGCCCCGGCTCGAGGCTTTGCTCAGCCTGTGCGACATAAGCTTCGCCGAACTCGCGCGGGAAGCCGAGCAGGGCCAGACCGAACTGGCACGCGAGCTTACTCTTGCGCAGGAGCGAGAACTTGCCTCCGACGTGCTGCTCGCCTTCTTCTTTTCCGCGATCCTGGCCGACATCCCGCCACAGGAGATCGCCGAAGATTTCGAGATCGATTCCGTTCTGGTCGAGGCCAAGCTGGCGCGGCTGGAGCGGCTGGCGCTGATCGACCGTCGCCCCGGCTTGCGCGTCCGGTCGCGGGTCGATCCGGCCGCCAGTTTCATGAAGACCCCGCTGCGCGGCATGTTCGAGACCTATATGAAGCCGCAGTTCATGGAACTCGACTTCGCCGATCCGGACACGAGCTTTTCGGCCGAGCTGGTCAAGCTTTCGCGGGCGGGCGCAGCGCGGCTGGCCGAGATGATCGAGCGCCATCGCCATGAGGTCCTGGCCCTGGCGAAAGAGGACCGCGAACAGTCCCTGCTCGGCCAGCGTTGGTTCACCGCGCTCTCGGTCATGCGGCCTTTGAACACCGCCCGGCTGCGCGACATCAGCCGGGCGGCCGGGGTCAAGGCACGATCGTCGTGAAGAGATAGGCCAGGAAGATCACGATATGGACCACGCCGGGCAGGATCGTGGTCCGGCCGGTGCCGAGCGACAGCGCCGACACGATCAGCGACAGCGCGAGTAGGGTCATCGACTTGGCATCGATCCCGAGCGACAATTTCCAGTCCATCACGATCGAAAGGATCGCGACCGTCGGAATGGTGAGGCCGATGGTCGCGAGTGCGGACCCCAGGGCGAGATTGAGGCTGTTTTGGAGTCGATTGCGCCGGGCCGCCTTGACCGCAGCCAGGCTTTCCGGTCCGAGGACCAGGGCGGCGATCATGATGCCGACCAGGGTGAGTGGCAGGCCCGCGCCAAGGACTGCGGCCTCAAGCGTCGGCGACAGCTGCTTCGCCAGCAGCACAACCCCCACCAGCGCCACAACGAGCAGCGCAAAGGCCAGCCACGCCTGCACATTGCCGGGCGGGGCGGCGTGAACCTCTTCGGGCAGATGCTCCGCACCCGCCGGCAGGAAATAGTCGCGATGCCTGACGGTCTGTATCAGGACGAAGGTGCAATAGAGAACGAGCGACACGATCGCGGTGAAGGCAAGCTGCGACGGCGAATAGACCGGGCCGGGCACGCTCGACGTGAAATTGGGCAGGACGAGCACTAGCACCGCCATGGCCGACAGGACGCACAGCGCCGCGTTGACACCCTGGAGGACGAATTGCTGCTCATGGTGGCGGACGCCGCCGCTCAGCAGGCAGACGCCGACTATGCCGTTGAGGATGATCATGATCGCGGCGAAGACGGTGTCGCGCGCGAGCGTGGCGGCCTCACCGCCGCCCGAGAGCATCAGCGAGACGATCAGCGACACTTCGATCACCGTGACCGCGACGGCTAGGACGAGCGTGCCGAAGGGTTCGCCCACGCGGTGCGCCACGACCTCGGCATGGTGGACGGCAGCGAGAACGCAGCCGATCATGATCGTCGCGGCGGCCGCGCTGCCGGCCCAGCCGAGCGCGGGAAGGCCAAGGCCGATGGCAATTAATTCCAAAATCGGGATGATGAGCGACCAATAGGGCAGCATGGCTCCGCCAAGCAGGCGTTCGGACGGTTGAGCGATTAGGATGCTGGCCTCCTTATGGGCGTTCGTTTCGGTCGGCATCTTTTCTCCGTATCTGGACTGAGCGCTAGACTCCTTACGTTTCCCGCGCCTGTCCCTTTCCGGAGCGTTCATGATGGCGATTATCAAACCGCCTTTCGTCGCGAGCGTTCCCACCCCGGGGGCGAGACGCTAGGAGAGGAGGAAACAGCCGAAAGGACCAGGATTTTGCGCGCTCTTCTCTGCGAACGACATGGCCCGCCCGAGGATCTGGTGCTGCGTGAGACCGCCGATCCCGTGCCCGGCGCCGGCCAGATTCTGATCGGCGTGCGCGCGGCGGGGGTCAATTTCCCCGACGGCCTGATCATCCGCAACATGTACCAGATCAAACCCGAGCTTCCCTTCGCTCCCGGTGGCGAAGCGGCGGGTGTGGTCGAAGCGGTCGGAGAAGGCGTGACGGGCTTCCAGCCCGGCGACCGTGTCTGCGCGATGACCTTGTGGGGTTCCTTCGCCGAGAAAGTCGCCGTCGACGCGGACGCCGCGGTGCGCATTCCTGACGAAATGCCTTTCGACGAAGCCTCGGGCTTCACCATGGTCTATGCGACGGGCATCCACGCCTTCGTCCAGCGGGCTGCGCTGCAGCCGGGCGAAACGGTGCTCGTCATGGGGGCTGCCGGTGGCGTCGGGATCGCGGCTATCGAGATCGCCAAGGCGATGGGGGCACGCGTGCTGGCTGCGGCTTCGACGGCCGAGAAGCTCGAACTGGCCCGCGCGCACGGCGCCGACGCGCTGATCGACTATAGCCGCCCCGACTTCCGCGAGCAGCTGCGTGCTGCCACCGACGGCAAGGGACCGGACGTGATCTATGATCCGGTCGGCGGCGATCTGGCCGAGCAGGCCTTCCGCTCGATCGCGCCCAATGGCCGCTACCTGGTCGTCGGCTTCGCCGCCGGGACCATTCCGGCGATCCCGCTGAACCTGCCGTTGGTCAAATCGGCATCGATCGTCGGCGTATTCTGGGGCGCCTTCATGAAGGCAGAGCCGCAAACGCATGCCGCCAACATGGAGCAACTGTTCGCCTGGTATCGTGCCGGCGCGATCCGTCCGGAGATCAGCCGCCGCTTCGCCTTCGAGGAAGGGGCGGCGGCAATCCGCTGGGTGATGGACCGCAAGGCGCTCGGCAAGGTCGTCGTGACGATGGACCCGGTCGGCTGATGCCAACGGCGGGTCAGCGTGCGCTGGCCCGCCGATATTCGAGGCGCGCGATCGCGCGGTTGTGGACCTCGTCCGGGCCATCGGCGAGGCGCAGCGTCCGCGCCAGCGCATAGGCGGCGGCGAGCGGGAAGTCGTCACACACGCCGGCACCGCCATGCGCCTGGATCGCATCGTCGATCACCTGCAGCGCGAGGCGCGGCCCGGCGACCTTGATCATCGCGATCTCGAGCTGGGCGACCTTGTTGCCGACCTTGTCCATCATGTCGGCGGCCTTGAGGCAGAGCAGCCGCGTCATCTCTATCGCGGTGCGAGCCTCGGCCACGCGCTGCTCCCAGATCGACTGGTCGGCGATGCGCTTGCCGAAGGCTTCGCGGCTCGTCAGGCGCGAGACCATCGCATCGAGTGCCATCTCGGCGAGCCCGATCGAGCGCATGCAATGGTGGATGCGCCCCGGCCCGAGGCGGCCCTGGGCGACCTCGAAGCCGCGCCCCTCGCCCAGCACGATGTTCGATGCCGGCACGCGGACATTGTCGAAGGTCACTTCGCAATGGCCATGGGGCGCGTCGTCATAGCCGAAGACGGGGAGGGCGCGTCCGATCGTCACGCCGGGCGCATCGACCGGCACGAAGATCTGGCTGTGCCGCTGGTGGCGCTCCGCATGGGGGTCGCTCACGCCCAGCACGATCAGCAGCTTGCAGCGCGGATCTCCGGCACCAGAGATCCACCATTTGCGGCCATTGATCACATAGTCGTCGCCGTCGCGTTCGATCCGGGTGGCGATGTTGGTCGCATCGGAGCTGGCGACGGCGGGCTCGGTCATAGCGAAGGCCGATCGGATCTCGCCGTCGAGCAGCGGTCGCAGCCAGCGCTGCTTCTGCTCGGCGGTGCCATAGCGGTGCAGCACCTCCATATTGCCGGTATCGGGTGCCGAGCAGTTGAACACCTCGGACGCCCAGGGGACCCTGCCCATCTCCTCGGCGCAGGGCGCATAGTCCAGATTGCTGAGGCCGGCGCCGCGATAGTCGCCCTCGTCATGGTCCGACGGCGGCAGGAACAGGTTCCACAGGCCCGCGGTGCGCGCCTTCTGCTTGAGTTCCTCGATCACCGGGACCGGCTTCCAGCGCGTCGGGCCGTCGGCGATCTCGGCACGATAGCGCTGCTGTGCGGGCAGGACATGCTCGTTCATGAAGGCGCGGACGCGGTCGCGCCATTCGACCTGCCGTTCGGAATAGGTGAAGTCCATGTCTCAGCGTCCTGTCTGGGCGAGCGCGAGCGCCGCGATGTCGTCGAGTTGCGCGGCGGCCTCGGCCGCCTGCGGGGACGAGGCCGTGCCCCGGATCAGCCGGCCTTTGATGCCGTGGATGATGGCGGCGAGCCGGAACAGGCTGAACGCCAGATAAAAGTCGAGCCGGTCGATCCCCTCGCGCCCGGTGCGGCGGCAATAGGCCGCGACATAGTCGGCCTCGGACGGGATGTTCAGCGCCGGCAGGTCGAGCCCCGCCAGTCCGGTCGAGAAGCCGGGCGGCATCCGGTACACCATCAGATGATAGGCGAAGTCGGCAAGCGGATGGCCGAGCGTCGACAATTCCCAGTCGAGCACAGCGACGACGCGCGGCTCGGTCGGGTGGAACAGCATGTTGTCGCAGCGGAAGTCGCCATGGACGATGCTGGCCTCATCGCCCGGCGGGATGTTCGCCGGCAGCCAGTCGATCAGCCGGTCCATCGCCGCGACGCGGCCCGCATCGCTATCGTCGAGATATTGCTTCGACCAGCGGCCGATCTGGCGCTCGAAATAATTGCCGGGCCGGCCATAGTTGCCAAGTCCCACCGCCACCGGGTCGATGCTGTGCAGGCTGGCGACGGTCGCGTTCATCGCGTCGAACAGCGCCGCACGTTCGTCGCGCGACACGTCCGGAAAAGCGGTGTTCCAGAAATTGCGGCCTTCGACCATGTCCATGACGTAGAAGGGCGTGCCGATCACGCCTTCATCCTCGCACAGGCCATAGGTCTTCGGCGTCGGAAAACCTGCCGCATGCAACGCGCTGATGACGCGATGCTCGCGTTCGACCGCATGCGCGCCCTTGAGGAGCACGCCCGGCGGCTTGCGCCTAAGCACATAGTCGCGCGAGGGCGTATGGAGCTTGTAGGTCGGGTTCGACTGGCCGCCGGAAAACTGGCTGACCGTCAGCGGCCCTGCATAGCCGGCGACATTGTCTTCCAGCCATCCGGCCAGCGCCGCTTCGTCGAACCGGTGCGCTTCGCGGACCGCGCCGAGGCCGCGATCAGCCATCGGCCAGCGCCGCTTCGGTCTGGGCCATGGCGCGAGCGAGTTCGAAGCGGGGTTGTTCGAGACCGGTGTGCGGCACCATCTCGTCAGTTCGGTCGGCGATCCGGTCTAGGCTCGCCAGCAGGCGTTCGGCCGCGTCCTCGCCGGTCCCGATATATGCGCCTTGCGTCATCGTGATGTGCGCGCATTCGAAGCTGCCTGCCCCTGCGCAGAGGATCATCCCGTTCGGCGCCTGCTCCGATACCAGCACGAGCATCGCGGGCGAGACGGCCTCCGGAGCCAGCGCGGCCAGCTCTGCCTCGTCCATGATGTCGGCGGTCATCCGCGTCGCCGCCGACGGCGCGAGGCAGTTGACCCGGATGTCGTATTTCGCGCCCTCTTCGGAGAGCGTCTTCATCGCGCCCACAAGGCCAAGCTTGGCCGCGCCATAATGCGACTGTCCGAAATTGCCCCAGAGCCCGGACGACGAGGTCGTCATCATGATCCGGCCATAGCCCTGGCTGCGCATCTGTTCCCATACCGCCTTGGTGCAGTTGATCGAGCCCATCAGATGGACTTCGACGACCGTACGGAAATCGGCAAGGTCGAGCTTAGCGAAGGTGCGGTCGCGCAGGATGCCGGCGTTGTTGACAAGAATGTCGACCCGGCCCCAGCGATCGACCGTCTCGGCGACCATGGCCTGAACCTGCCCGAACTCGGTCACGCTCGCGCCGTTTGCGAAGGCTTCGCCGCCGGCTGCACGAATTTCCTCCACGACGGCCTCGGCCATCGCGCTGCCGCCGCCCGAGCCGTCGCGCGAACCGCCCAGGTCATTGACCACGACGCGCGCGCCGCGTTTCGCCAGCAACAGCGCATGAGCGCGGCCTAGCCCGCCACCGGCCCCCGTGACGATGGCCACGCGGCCGCTCAGATCGATGCTCATCCTCTTCCCCCTACTTTTATCGCTTCAAAGGCATTCGACCGGCACGGCAGCGACCAGGTCGCTGCCGGCCTCGACCGGCCTCAGCCAGGCGTCGATGCGCGGAATTTCCCGTTCGAAATAATAGCGGCAGGCCCAGAGCTTACCGGCGCGGAACGGCGTGCCGGCGTCCCCCTCGCACAGCAGCGCGCGGTCTAGCCACAGCCAGCCCGATACCGCATGGCCGAAGGCGCGCAGCAGTGGGGTGGCATGGGCTGCGATGCGCGTCGCGTCCCAGTCCTGGATCAGGTCGAGCGTTGCCGCCAGCCGCTCGAACAGGTCCGCCAGCGTCTCGCCTTGCTCGGCGAGCGACGTCGAAGCCGCGCGGGCGCAGCAGTCGGCGACCCGGTCGCGCAGCAGGCCGAAGGCGGTGCGGTCGCGCAGCAGCTTGCGGTTGACCAGGTCGAGACCCTGGATCCCGGTCGTGCCCTCATGGATCGGGTTCAGCCGGTTGTCGCGCCACAACTGCTCGACGTCGAAGTCGCGCGTATAGCCATAGCCGCCATGGACCTGGATCGCGATGTCGTCGGCGACCAGCCCATATTCCGAAGACCAGGTCTTGGCGATCGGGGTCAGCAGGCCAAGCAGCGCATCGGCGGCCGGATCATGCTCGGCATCGTCGACGAGCCGCGAACAATAGAGGGTGAGCGCCACTGCGCCTTCGCCGAAGCATTTGGCCGCCAGCAGCATGTCGCGGACGTCGGGATGCTCGACGATCGGACGCGAGTCATGCCCTTTGCCCGCCGACGGAGCACGTCCCTGCAACCGCTCCTGGGCATAGCGCAACGCGTGGCGATAGCCGCGATAGCCGAGCGCCGCCGCACCGAGCCCGACGCCGATGCGCGCCTCGTTCATCATCTTGAACATCTGCGGCAGGCCCTGGCCCGGCTCGCCGACCATCCAGCCGATCGCCCCGTCATTTTCGCCGAAGTTGAGCAGGCAGTTGGTCGTACCGCGATAGCCCATCTTATGGTTGAGGCCGGCCACCGCGATGTCGTTGCGCGCGCCCGAGGGCAGGATCTTGGGTACGATGAACAGCGAGATGCCGCGCGTGCCGGGGATCAGCCGTCCCTCCTCGTCGGGCACCTTGGCCAGGACCAGATGAACGATATTCTCGGCAAGGTCATGGTCTCCGCCCGAGATCCACATCTTGCGCCCGGACAGGCGGAAGCGGCGACCGAAGCCGTCTTCGCCATCCGCCACGGCGCGCGTAGTGACGTCGGCCAGGTTGGAGCCGGCCTGCGGCTCGGACAGGCACATCGTCCCGAACCACCGCCCTGCGATCTGGGGCAGGGCGAATTGCTCGATCTGGAGTGGCGAACCGAAGGCCGCAATCAGCCGGGCATTGGCCGTGGTCAGCATCGGGTAGGCGGCGGTCGAAACGCTTGCAGCCAGGAATTGCGCGAAGGACGCGTTGGCGAGCAGGCTGGGCAGCGCCATCCCGCCCAGTTCGGCAGGGAAGCTCGAGGAGAACAGACCCAGTTCTGCATATTGGCGGAGCGCGTCGCGGATCGCGGGGTGCGCAGAGACGCCGTCCGGCCCAAGGCTGGGCTCCTCGCTGTCGATCCGCTTGTAATGGCTCAGGAAGGCATCCTCGGCGAGCTTGGCCGACAGCTCCAATATGGCATCGGCCGATTCCCGGTCGAGCGCGTCCGCGCCGCTGCGGGCCAGCACGGCATCGAGGCCGAGCCATTCCCAGAGAAGAAAGTCCATTTCCTCGCGCTGGATCAGTAGGTCGCTCATCACCCTCCCACGGAATCACTCAGGATTCTTTTGCAGTTGCGAATAGGTCTGTGCCTTCATAGCGTCGAATATCAAAGCCCGATCAATGGCATCGCCAAACGGCAATTGCTCGGATCGGCCCGGCGAGGCCCTGTTGCGCGATGGAGAGGGACAAACCAGCCGAACTGCATCCACACATGCGGGCCATGCTCGAACGCCGCGCGGCGCTGAACCTGCCGGGCTTTGCCGAAGGCAGCGTCGAGGATGCGCGCCGCAGCTTCGCGCAATCGCAGGCGGCTCTGCCAAGAAATAGAGGCGCGAAGGTCGCCCGGATCGAGGACGTCGTCATCGCCGGCGTCGCCGCCCGCCGCTATGCGCCGCTTGCGACGCGCGGTCCCGGCGTGATCCTCTATTTCCACGGCGGGGGTTGGGTGTTCGGCACGCTCGACGGCTTCGATCCGGTCTGCCGCCAGCTTGCGGCAGCGAGCGGGCTGGAAGTGATCAGCGTCGACTATCGGCTGGCCCCCGAACATCCCTATCCCGCGCCGCTCGACGATGGCTGGGCGGTTCTGTCGGAGCTGGCGAAGACTGGCCGGCCGATGGTCGTCGCGGGGGACAGCGCGGGCGGCAATATCGCGGCGGCGCTGACGTATCGCGCGCGGAAGCGCGGTGGGCCGGCTATCGCCATGCAACTGCTTCTCTACCCGGTGCTGTCGCCGGATTTCGAGCGGTCATCCTATCAGCAGTACGGCGCAGGCGGGCATTTCATAACGCGCGCCGACATGGCGTGGTTCTGGGATCATCACGTCCCGGCCGAGCGTCGGGCCGAACCCGAAGCTTCGCCGTTGACGGCCGAGAATTTCGCTGGGCTGCCCGAGGCGATCGTCGTCCTCGGCCAATGCGACCCGCTCCACGATGAGGGTCGTGCCTATGCCGAAGCGCTCGGCGAGGCCGGCGTCCGCGTCCGGCTGCGCACCCATGACGGCATGGCGCATGGCTTCGCGACTTTGATCGACCTGCTGCCAGCCGCCAATGCGGAGATCGACCGGGTAGGCGATCTTATCGCGCGGAGGCTCGAAGCCGCCCCTGGCAATCGACCCGCAACCTAGCTTGCCGATTTTGCATGGCAGCCGTGCCGGTTTCAGAATTGTTCTGGTCGCAAGCTGCCGTAGAACTGGCCTAAATCATAAATCCGAGGGGATGCAGAATGTTGAGGCAAATCGCAGCTCGCGATCTCTTTCGCGCGGGTGTGGCCGCCGGGGCGCTGCTCGTTGCGGCCGTTCCGGCTCATGCACAGAGCGCGGGCGATACG